>TARA_B100000674_G_scaffold93741_1_pt1 | contig 82975 bp, 75 predicted proteins | sample TARA_B100000674 | Tara Oceans TARA_B100000674 (sample SAMEA2622759) | marine metagenome | biome: marine biome (ENVO:00000447); feature: surface water layer (ENVO:00002042); material: "saline water (ENVO:00002010), including plankton (ENVO:xxxxxxxx)" | depth 5 m | reverse complement strand
TCCTTCTGCTACCATACAAAATTTAAGGGATGAACCTACTGAAAATGAGTCCTTAACTCCTATCCTTTGATAAAATTCCTTTTCAATCGGATTTGCATGGGATTTACTACCTACTGCAATCCAATCTCCTGAATTTTGATTTACATGTAACTTTTCAAGCTCTCCTTTACCCTCTCTCTTAAAAGCCCCTTTTCCTTCTACTCCGAAGTAATACACATCTTTAACTGGAACATAAATCCCACCAAAAACAGGCAACCCATTTTCAATCAAAGCAATGTTGACTGTAAATTCTCCATTTCTATTTATAAATTCTTTGGTGCCATCTAGTGGGTCAACACACCAAAATGTTTTAAAATCTTTTCTAGATTCATATGCGGCATTTTCTAACTCCTCCGAAATTATAGGAAAATCAAAATTATCCTTTAAGCCTTTAATTATTTCATTATTGGAGGCTACATCAGCTAGTGTTAAAGGTGAATCATCCTCCTTAAGGTCTACCACATTAAACTCATCACTGTTGTATATTTCTATAATCTTATCACCAGCCTTTTTTAAAATGGGCGCAACAATAGAAATCAATTCGGTTTGCATTCGATTAAATTAAAGAGCAAAAGTAATAATTTAAGTTTATAGATTAAAGCTTTGAAAGCAACTCGTCGTAGAGGTTTTCATAAATTGGTAAAACATTGGAAATATCAAACTGTTTTGCTTTCTCTAATGCATTCAGTGAAAACTTAGTGTAAAGCTCATTATCTGTTAGTAAATTTGATAGATTTTTTGCCATATCTTCAACGTCTCCAACTTTACTCAAAAAACCTGTAGTATTATGGGTATTGACTTCTGGAATACCTCCCGTATTCGAGGAAATCACGGGAACTCCTGAAGCCAGAGCTTCTAATGCTGAAACACCAAAACTTTCTGTTTCACTGGTCATTAAATAAACATCCGCTAAACATAGTGCTTTTTCCGTTTCTTTTATTTTACCTAAAAAATAAGTTGAGTCTTCAACTCCTTCTTCTCTTGCCAAACGTTCCATACTTGAACGCTCTGGACCATCTCCTATTAAAATTAAACGGGTAGGTATTTTCGCATTCACAATGGAATGAATTTTTATAACATCCTGTATTCTCTTAACTTTTCTGAAATTAGAGATGTGCATTAAGACCTTCTCACCACTTGGAGCAAACAAATCTTTTTTACACTTATCTTGTTCTTTATTAAATTTTGAAATACAAACAAAATTGGGAATTACTCTTATCTCTTTTGCAACTTTAAAATGTCGATATGTTTCTTCTTTAAGACTTCTTGATACAGAAGTCACAATGTCTGATTGATTAATTGCGAAAGAGATAGTTGGCTCAAATTCAGGTTCCTTCCCAACAAGAGTAATATCGGTACCATGTAAAGTGGTCATATATGGAATATGAATTCCTTGTTTTTTTAAAATTTGTTTTGCTAGATATGCCGCAGATGCGTGAGGTATAGCATAATGAACATGAAGTAAATCTAAATTCTCATACTTTACAACTTCGACAATTTTACTGGTTAGGGCAACTTCAAAAGGTTGATGTTGAAATAAAGGGTAAGGATTTAATACGACTTCATGAAAAAAAATATTCTTTTCAAAAACATTTAATTTTACGGGTTGACTGGAAGTAATAAAGTGAACTTCATGCCCAATTTTAGCTAAAGCTGTTCCTAGTTCCGTTGCAATAACACCACTACCACCAAAAGTTGGATAACAAATTATACCTATTTTCATATTACTCCTTGCCATTTTCTCAAAATCCATTCAACAATTACCAACAATACAAGTACGTAAAATATCCATTTGAACTTAAGTAGTAAGTCTGATATTAATTCAAAATAACTGATCGTTTTAAATATTTTCGATGAATTTAATGACTTAATGGCTGAACCTCTTTCTTTCCAATCAAAATATGCGCCATCGGAACTTTTAGATAATTCGGATAAAAAATGATAGTTCATTGATAGGTTCTCTGCCTCAACCGTAAGCTCATTCACAAAAAAATTATTTTCCTTTTCAATTTCTTTTTTACCTTTTTTATAGGTTGATTTCACTTTATATATTCCGGGCTTAACAGCTCCAATGTTTTGTCGATATTTATCTCTAGTCCTTTGTAATTCTGATTTTAAAATAGTTGTATCATTTTGCATCAACTCCACGAGTATACTTCCTGAATTATCCAAATCTCCAATTTCATTATAATATTCTGCATTAATAATAACTTCTTCTGCATCTGTAAATTCAGAACGTAAATTAACTCGGAATTGAGAATTATCAGACTGAGTAGAGACATAATTTACAGTTTTTCTAATGAGTTCATTAAAAGCAGCAGGATTTCTCAGAGAGGTTCTCCAGTAACCCGAACCTACAAATACAGAATAATTTATTGCATCTAAATTTGAAAATATGATTTGAGGGTAACCCGTTTCTATGTTGTTTATTTTTTGAAGCATTAATGCTTGATTATCTCCCGAAAATTTCCATTGACCGAACGGGACACTAATGGGTACTGAATTTTCAAAAGATTCCTTTATTTCGGAATCCAATTTAAAAAGAGAAAAGGAGGAGTTTGATTTCATTTGAACTTTATCATTTGATTTATCCAATCTCATGAATTTAAAAAATTGATTATTGAAAGAATTTTGAGTCCCTGTAAACCAAACAAAACCCTTTCCTTCAGATTTAACCTTATTGAACCAACGCTTCTTATTCTTGACATTAGAATTTCCAATAAAAATTACGGCATTAAATAAATCTAAGGATATGTCTTTAGAAAATATAGTCTCCGATAGATCAATATGATCCACTCCCCAAAATGAATTTTTCACTGCTCTAACATCAGGATGTGGCTCATCTGAAACTACTAATATTTTTAATTTTTTACTTTTAACTGTTATGAATCGTTTTAACTGATTGTTCTTCAAAAATTTTTCATTGGCATTATTACCAACGAATACTTCGAGAGGAAAAACACCAGATTCTTTTGCATTTACTTGTATTTTTACTTTGTAAAAATCATAGTTCCGCTCCGGAGTATATTTTATCACTCGAACTTCTTCGTTATCAAAGGCAACACGAATTTTTTGTGGAATACCTTTTAAATTTTCAAACTGCAGTTGAATCTCAGTTGTAAAAGTATTACCAACAAAAACAATATTGTTGAAATACAAGTTTTTAACTTTAGCATCAGGCTCTTTTACCGAATCTCCTACACCAATTGTGTAAATTGGATATTTATCATTAATGTAAACCTGCTCACCTTCGGTATTAATTCCATCAGAAATTAAGAGTGCACCACCAATATTATCATTTGGAAAATTTTCATCAAGTTCATCTATAACGGATGGTATATTGGTTCCCTGTTTATCAAAAGTTAAATCAAAATCCAATTCAATCTTATTTGAAAAGGGCAAGAGTTTTACCTCCGCTACATTAATTTCTTCGGAAACAGCCTCAATAAAATCAAAAACATCAGTTTTAAAGGTTGTGTCGGAAAGTTGTATTGACTTTGTATTGTCAATTAGTATTGGAAGAATGGGCTTTTTATTTTCCTTTTTCGTCTGAACAAAAATTGGACTAAACATCAAAAAAACGACAACAAATACAATCAAAAAACGGCAAGTAGTGAGAAAATACCTCAACCAACTCGCCGTTTCTTTTAATGATTTGTCTTTAAAGTAAAATAAAACCGAAACCAATAATGCCACAAAAAAGCTAACTAATATGGCTATACTGGAAACTTTAATACTCACTTTTAATTTTTATATCATGTAGACATTCCTCCACATACATTTATAACTTGACCTGTAATATATGAACTATTATCAGAAGCAAGAAAAACACATAAATTTGCAACATCCTCAGGATTCCCCGCTCGTTTTAAAGGAATTCCTTTTGTCCAATTTTCAATCACATCCTCCCCAAGAACCTCGGTCATTTCAGTAGCTATAAAACCAGGAGCAATTGCATTCACACGAATGTTTCTCGAACCCAATTCTTTGGCCATAGATTTTGTAAACCCATGTATACCCGCCTTAGAAGCAGAATAATTAGATTGACCGGGATTTCCATTAACTCCAACTACAGAACTTATATTTATAATTGAACCTTTTCTTGACTTTAAAAATCCTCTTAACGCAGATTTTGTAGTATTAAATACAGATTTTAAATTGACAGAAATAACTTTGTCAAAATCTTCCTCAGACATTCTCATCAACAAATTATCTTTTGTGATTCCTGCATTATTTACAATCACTTCAAGACTACCAAAATCATTTGTAATGTCTTTGATAAGTTGTTCGCATTCTGAAAAATCTGCTGCATTACTTCTGTAAGCTTTTGCTTTAATACCATATCCTTCAAGTTCTTTAACAACCTCCTCAATTTGATTGTTCTCCCTTGAGTACGTGAAAGCCACATTTGCTCCCTCCGAGGCAAATTTAAGAGCTATTGATTTGCCAATACCTCTAGAAGCTCCTGTTACTAAAGCTACTTTACTTTCTAATTGACCCATATTAACTAAATAATTTGTTTATTTTTAACACCTTTAAAGATATCCAAAAATATGAGATTTTTACTTTTCCTAACTTTTATATTTACCATTTCAATAAATTCTTTTTCACAGGCCTGGGTTGATTGTGGAATCAAAGGAGGATATGGGATTACCAATTTGATTAATTCTAATGTTTGGAATGAATCCAGAGTTGAACCTTTAATTTCAACAGGATACGCTTACGGTGGTAAACTGGGTTTAAATTTTAACATTAACTATCAGGTAACACTTGATTTTATAGCAAAATCTTCAAACCAAAAATATTTATTCGAGCCCTCTCAATCGATGGGGAAATGGGAGAAAAACATTACATATAACTCTTTCGATATGCCTCTTTTGTTTAGACACAATAGCGACAACGGAAGTTATCTTGAAATCGGTCCTCAAATTAGTTTTATAAGAGGTGTGACTGAAACATTAAGTAATAATCCTATCGACAGAAAAGACTATTTTGAAGCGACAAATTTTGGAGCTGTTTTTGGATTTGGAAGCTTTATAGTGGGCGGAGATAATGCATACTTAGTTTTTGGTTTGAGACTGCATTACGGGTTTCAAGATATTTTATCCTCTGCAGGAGGAAAAAATTCAAAAAATTATTACCCAATCAACAATGGAGAAATGGATGTTTATGAATCAGGATTTGAATTCGATTCTTATAAGCCAACCAACCCAATAAGTGGTTTGGTTTATCTGGAATTCAATTATGATTTAGCATATCTTGTTCGATCAAACTGTAAAAGAACTGTGCTTAGATTTTTTTAAGCATTTTTTGCTGCTTCCCAATATTGATTCATTTCATCTAAATTCATTGCTTTTAATTCTTTTCCTTCATTATTAATTGCTGATTCCATTTTTTTGAATCGATTAACAAACTTTTTGTTCGTTTTTTCAAGGGCATCTTCTGGATTTATTCCGATAAATCGAGCATAATTAACCAGTGAAAATATTAAATCACCAAACTCTTGTTCCATATTTTGATGATTTGCAGCGTCAACTTCGCTTTTAAATTCATTAATTTCTTCTTCAACTTTCTCCCAAACCTGCTCTTTGTTGTCCCAGTCAAATCCAACTCCTTTTACTTTATCCTGAATACGAACTGCTTTAACGAGAGAGGGCATGCTTTTAGGCACACCTTTCAAAACAGATTTTTTCTCCGATGATTGATTTCCTTCTTCTAGCTTTAATTTCTCCCAATTTGCTTTAACTTCTTCCTCTGTTTCAGCCTGAACATCACCATATATATGAGGGTGCCTATGTATTAATTTGTCACAAACATTTCTGAGTACATCTTCAATATCAAAAGCGTTTCTTTCGCTAGCTATTTTTGAATAAAAGACCATATGCAACATCAAATCTCCTATTTCTCCCTTTAACTCATTTAAATCATCATTTATAATAGCATCACATAGTTCATATGTTTCCTCTATAGTTAAATGACGGAGGGATTCAATAGTTTGCTTTTTATCCCAAGGACACTTTTCCCTTAAGTCGTCCATTATTTTTAATAACCTTTCAAACTGAGCTAACTTTTCGTTCATGGAGTTTTTAACTAATTTAAAAAGGAATCTATTAATTTTTCAAACTCCTCCTTAGTTTTATACTCTGGTTTTAAATTTATCGACTTTATAAAACCAATAGTTACTTGAGAATAAGCGAGTGAATAACCAGATCCACTTTCTTTGTAGGCTAAAACATATCCCGACTCACCCGATGGAACTTTTGAAAATTTATAGTGATTTATAGAGTTCGAATTAACCATTCCCGGTATAATTGCATTTTTTTTACTTAAAACTAAACGAACACTAAATTCATCGCTTACATTCTCAAGAACAACTTCCAAATCACTAGGCTTATCAACATGTATAACTCTATCACAATTTATCCACCCAATTTTTTTCCCCTTTAACAAAAGCTTCTTATCCAATTTATTTTCGTCTTTGTCTTGATTAGGACGAACTACAAATGAATTGGACTTTTTATCAATTTTATTCTTTAAATCGCCTTCGTCAAACATACTTATGTAAGCATATGATTTTTTATCCTCAACCCAAAAAACATTTCCATCTTTAACTTGCCCGTAATAAGCCTTAAATCCATTTACGTCAGAATCTCTATTCAGATAGATTTTATAATTTTTATTTTTTTTCAATTGAACTTTTTCATCTCCTTTAAAAACTTGAATATAAAATGTACTGGCGGTTTCAAGGACTTGATTCTCCCCACACGAGGACAACTGACAAGCAATCATATCTGTTTTTTTATAAAACTCCCAGACACATATATTAATGTTTTTTGCAACAGGCATACCATACTCAGTTTCAAACGAGTTGGGTTGAAAAACGAAAATATTACCTCCTTTAGTTTTGAAAAATGTTTTTTGGGACGGATCGATATTAAAACATTGTTGCTCAATTTTGTCTAAATTAATTTTCCCACTAATTGAATATCGTGCTTTTGGTTTGAAAAGAATTACAACAGGCATACCAGTCATATCCAACTTGACATTTTTTTCAGTGCAACCTATACCAATAAAGAATTCTCTTACTGAATATGCTCTTTTCTTAGCAAGCTGGACGCTCAAAACTTTAGCTTGATTCTCCTCTGATTCACCAATAAGTTTAATTCTCGTGAAATTTCTCTCTGGTAATTTATTGTAAATGTCTGAAGCCTGTTTCATTACCGACCGAGTTAATTTTGTAACCCCAGTTGGAAAAATTACTTTAAAGGACTGCAAACCATTATTCGCTAATCCAGAAACAGCGAATGCTATTCCTAGGAAGGTTCCTGTAAATCTCAACATGTTCTCGAATATTAAAGCTGTAAATCAAAAACGAAAAACAAATTGCAGTATTGTATTTCTACTATTTTTTATAAACTGCATAAGAGCTCTTTTCACCCGAGGCATTCATAAATGCTGCTTTGCATTGATATCGACTCAAAAAATCGTACTCGCCAATACCTATGTATAAAAGATTGCGAGTCGTGTAAAAACTAACAACACCTTCAACTTTTTGAGCCTTTGCCCAATCAAAAGGGACTATTATTTCTGAAATTTTGACCGTCTCATTGTCTCCAACCAGCTTTTCAAGGGTAAGGTGTATATTCTTAATAACCGAAGCATCTTTGGGTAAAGTCATCATATAGTATAACTTACACTTTAAAGCATTATCTTGATTACGATAACCTGTTAAAGTAACAACAAGACTTTGAGGGGCAGGAACACTACCTTCTAATAAAAAGGAGGTTAAAAAAATTGAAAGCACTACCAAGATAGACGACAACTTCAATTTACTCATGGCTTTTAGCGGTTACTAGAAAAATTATACGAAAAAGCACAACTTTTGTTTTCTGAATGAAAATTAGAAAAAAAGGCTGGATAATCCAGCCTTTTTTTAATTCAAACTTAAAAACAAAGTACCAACTTTTTCGCTGGTTTTTACGCTTAAACTTTTAGAGTAGTTTAAAACGAACTGAACTGATTCTTCACTTGGCTCAAAATACACGCCAAGCGATTCAATCTCTTTTTTGTAACGATTAAATGAAGTTTGTTTAGAGTAACCTTTTGCCATATGCAATTTAATTTATTGTTCAACATTTATTAAACGTTAACCAGATAAAAATATTGCATTTAATTTAACATTTATTCACATCTCTAAACTTACACCACTTTCCTCGGCCATTTTTCTGAGGTTAATAAGAGCATAACGCATTCTACCCAATGCTGTATTTATGCTTACGTTTGTGAAATCCGAAATTTCTTTAAAGCTCATATCATAATAATGACGTAATTTGACAACTTCTTTTTGTTCATCAGGTAACTTCTCCAGTAATTTCTTCATATCATTCCTTACCTGATCCTTAACCATTCTTTGTTCAATATTGAGCTCATCATATCCTATAGTACTAAATATTTCAAACTCATCATTGTCTTTAACTCTTGGATTTATCTTTCGAAACTTTTTTTGCTTCCTAAAATGATCAATCATTAAATTATGAGATATTCTCATTACCCAAGGTAAAAACTTACCCTCTTCGTTATATCGTCCACTTTTTAAAGTCTTTATAACTTTTATAAAAGTGTCTTGAAAAAAATCTTCTGCTAAAGCTTGATTTTTTACGGTTATAAAAATGTAGGAATATATTCTTGCCCTGTGACGGCTTATAAGTTCGGAAAGCGCATTTTCGTTCCCTTTAATATAATCGCTTACTAATTCTTGATCGGATAGTTTGACTAACTTCATAATTCCTCTGTTTTAAGGTTTGTAATAAAATAAATTCAGAGTAATTATGTTGTATAGGCAGTTTAGTTTTAATTATAGATTTTAAATTAGTTACAATAACGTAAACCAATTTAAGATATTGTATTCTAACCGAAAATTTTTTAACTTTTTTTAAAAGTCAATTCAATTTAACTATAATTTTACGAAATATCAAGCTAAAAAGCACCTTATCAAAGATAAATGCCTAAAAAAAACAATCAAAAACACAATATTTTCATTAAAGGAGCAAAACTTCATAATCTGAAAAATATTGATGTTGAAATCCCTAGAAATTCTTTTACTGTTATAACTGGAGTTAGTGGATCTGGTAAATCATCTTTAGCTTTTGACACCCTATATGCAGAAGGTCAAAGAAGGTATGTTGAGAGCTTGTCCTCTTATGCCCGTCAATTCCTGGGAAAGTTAGAAAAACCTGAAGTAGATTATATTAAAGGAATCTCACCCGCTATTGCCATTGAGCAAAAAGTAATTACGAGAAATCCGCGATCAACAGTCGGAACTTCAACTGAAATTTATGATTACCTAAAAATTCTGTTTGCTCGCTTGGGTAAAATCATTTCACCTATTTCCAATTTAGAAGTAAAAAGAGATGAAGTGAATGATGTTTTAAACTTTTTAAAAAAATACAAAAAAGGAACAAGAGGTATTCTTTACATAGAAGTAAAAAATTCCTCCAAAGAAATTATCGAAAAGTTAATAAGCGATGGATTTTCAAGAGTAAGGATAGATGAAAAATTTAAAACAATTAATGATCTTAAGGTTGATGAGAAATTTGATTTAATTATCGACAGATTCACAATCAATCATAATGAAGATTTCGAAATTCAAACTTCCGATTCCATACAAACCGCTTTTAACGAGTTTAATGATGAATGTTGGTTGGATATTTTCGAAGAAGAAAAAACTACAACACATCATTTCAGTCAAAAACTAGAAGCGGATGGGTTGATTTTCGAAGCACCGTCCATTGAACTTTTCAACTTTAACAGTCCTATTGGAGCTTGCCCTACGTGTGAGGGTTTCGGTAAAATATTAGGAATTAGTGAAGATTTAGTAATTCCTAATAAAGACTCATCAGTACACGAATATTGCGTAGCGCCCTGGAAAGGTCCAAAATTGGGTGAATGGCGCCTTCAATTTATAAAAAATGCTCACAAAGATAATTTCCCGGTCCATACACCTTATAAAGACCTAACCAACCGAGAAAAGGATATACTTTGGAATGGATCGATACATACCCGCGGAATTCATGATTTTTTTGGTGGACTACAGGAAAAAATATATAAAATTCAAAATAGAGTTATTGTTTCAAGATATAAAGGAAAAACAGATTGCCACGATTGTAAAGGGCAAAGACTTAAGCGTGAATCTTTAGCCATTAAAATCGGTGGAAAGAACATATCAGAAATAACAAAAATGACTATAGATGAAGCCTTCGAATTTATTCAAAATATAAAATTTTCAGAAAGAGAATTAAAAATAGGTAATCATCTATTTGAGGAAATTAACAGCAGACTGTTTTTTTTGAAAAACGTCGGTGTCGGCTATTTATCCCTGGATCGATTAAGCAATACACTATCTGGAGGTGAGTCCCAAAGAATAAATTTAGCGAGTAGACTAGGCTCTAAACTAGTAGGCGCGTTATACGTTTTAGATGAGCCTAGTATTGGTTTGCACCCCAAAGACACAGCTCAGTTAATTGAAGTATTAAAAGGACTTAATAAAATCGGGAACACTGTATTGGTTGTAGAACACGATGAAGATATAATGCGAGCTGCAAACCATATAATTGATATTGGACCAAATGCAGGTATTTATGGGGGTGAAGTCGTTTTCGAAGGTAATCATGAAAAATTACTCAAATCCAATCGAAGTTTAACAACAAAATATCTCAACGGTGTTTTGAACATTGATATTCCATTAAAAAAAACAATAAAAAAATTTTTAACTCTAAAAGATTGTAACCAGAATAATCTATCAATAGAAAAAGTTCAACTGGCATTAGAACGACTTACTGTTGTTACAGGAGTTAGTGGATCTGGTAAATCAACTTTGGTTAAAAAAGAGCTAATCCCTTCAATTCAATCCTATTTAAGCAACGGTAATTCTCCTAAAATATCGGGAGATTTAAGTTCTATTGAAACCATTGAATATGTTGACCAAAACCCAATTGGTAAATCCTCACGTTCAAACCCCGCAACTTACATTAAGGCTTTTGATGAAATAAGAAACATCTTCACAAAGCAACCGATGGCTAAACTAAGAGGTTACAAACCTTCTCATTTTTCTCTTAATGTACCAAATGGACGATGTGAAAAATGTCAAGGAGAGGGTCAGATAACAATTGAAATGCAATTCATGGCCGATTTAAAAGTTAAATGCGATGAGTGCAACGGCAAGCGATACAAAGATGAAGTTCTTGAAGTCACATACAATGGGAAAAATATTTTTGATGTTTTAAACCTTTCGATCAATGAAGCAATTGACTTCTTTAAAAAATTCTCTGATCCAGGTAGAAAATCTACCTTAGAAGGAAAGTTGGTTACCAAACTTGAAGCACTACAAAAAGTTGGCTTAGGTTACATAAAATTAGGCCAATCATCAAGTACTTTATCAGGAGGAGAAGCTCAAAGGGTTAAGCTTGCCTATTTTTTAATTAAAGGTCACAGTAGCAATAAAACTCTTTTTGCATTTGATGAACCCACAACTGGACTACATTTTCACGACATAAAACTACTTCTTGACTCTTTTTATGCTTTGATAGACCAAGGACACTCCATAATTGTTATTGAACACAATCCTGAAATCATGAAATGTGCAGACTGGATTATAGACTTGGGGCCAGGAGGAGGGAAAAAAGGAGGAGAAGTTTGTTACGAAGGTCCGCCTGAAAAAATAAAAGATTCAAAAAATTCGGTAACCGCTGAATATCTTTTTAAGAAATTGTAAAAACTCGTTTATTTTGTGGTGATTTTGAATGAAAATTCGATTTAATCTTCTTCCTCAACCTCAATCATAGTAAATGGAACTTTAATGATTGCTTGATAGTCCTCTCCTGCTTCAAGCATATCCTCATCATCCTCTTCATAATACCAGTTAATCGAAACTTCATTACCAGCTTTATGAATCGCTTCAAGCTTTTTGAATAAATCCAAAATACACTTGGAGGAAGATGTGTTAAAATATTCCAGTTGAATTTCAACTTTTGTTGACGATTTTGGACCCTTTGAGTAGTCGTCTAAAGATTCAACAATAGGCTTGTAAAACTCAATACTATTTTCCGGTATTGACCTACCTTTTAGTTCCATTACACCTGCTTCAGCATCAAATAAAACTGTTGGTGTTTTTGAAGTACCCTCTATAGAAATCTTTCCCATTTTTATTGCAATTAATTTTTTTGAGGAATTTTAATATATAAACTGAAAAAAGAATATTTATCATCTACGTCCATAAAGTCGTAAACCAACTTTTGCTTACTTTTCCTGGCAATATCAATTATGCCAAGTCCTCCACCTCCTTTCTCAGACCTTTCTTCATTATTTAAAACCTCTTTGTAAAGCATTTTTAACCCATCTTTATCTAAAACGTTAACCTGATCAATTCTGGACTTCAAATCAGAAACTCTATCCGCAAGAATATAGTTACCCGTAACAATGTTGTATGAAGATTCATTTCTACCTATCATAAAAATTGCTGCACTTTCTTCTTTAAAACCGGTCCTTTTCATTTCATCGCGATGGTGATATAAGTTTTGTAAACATTCTACTAAAACATTATACACCTTTCGCTTAACCCTGCTCTCCTCCCCCAAGTTGTCCAACTTAGTTTCCATGATTTGAAGCATAGAGGTTAACATATCAGAAGTAACGTCACCCTTGAAAGAGAGCATGATATCGTTGCTCTCCATTTTTTTGTAAAAATCGTATATATTTAAATCTCCGAATGACATTAAACGCAAAACTAGAGTTTTTAATTCAATTAAAAACAATTTTCCTGACTTATAACGAGAGAACCCCTACATAAGTTTCAACTAAACGTCTATATTTTTAATTGATTTAAAAAATATTTTTTGAACATTGTGATAATCTTTACTTTAAAAACAATCATTTTTTATCTTTGAAAGCATGGAAAAAGAGTGGTTTGAAAGTTGGTTTGACACTAAATATTATCATATCCTATACAAGAACAGAGATTATACTGAAGCTGAAAAATTTATTTCAAAATTAATTGACTTTTTAAATCCTGAGCCAGATTCAAAATTTGTTGATATAGCCTGCGGGAGAGGAAGACACTCTGTTTATATAAATAGATTAGGATATAGTGTCGTTGGATATGACCTTTCAGAAGAAAGTATTCTTGAAGCAAAGAAACATTCTAAGAAAGACCTGAAATTTTACACGCATGATATGCGCCAAATTTTCAGAACAAACTACTTTGACTTTGCATTAAATTTATTTACGAGTTTTGGATATTTTAAAAGTAAGAGAGATGAGTTAAACGCCATCAAAGCCTCGGCAAGAAACTTAAAAAAAAATGGAATTTTGGTCATCGATTTTTTAAATCGATACAAAGTTATTAATGAATTAGTTACTCAAGAAACCAAGAGAATTGATGGAATAGATTTTAAAATCTCTAAAGAAATTCAAAATAATCAAATCATTAAGTCGATTAATTTTTCAGACAATAAAAAAGATTATTTTTTCCAAGAATCTGTTAAACTCTTAGATTTGGAAGATTTCAATTCTTATCTTGAGAACGGAGGTTTAAAAATCACACATACCTTTGGAAATTATAACTTAGATGATTTCAATAAAAATTCAGAAAGATTAATCCTAATAGCTCAAAAAATTGGATAGTATATTAATTCAGATACTACTTTTTGTAATAACCTTCTTAGCTGGCTCTGTTTTTCTTTACGTGAATATAAGTAAAGAGTGGACTCTAAAAATACTTTTATCTTTTTCTGGAGCATTTTTATTCGGGCTAACAATTCTGCACTTTTTACCAGACTTATTTATTGACTACAAATCATCTTACGGCCTTTTCATATTGCTGGGATTCTCATTGCAACTTATATTTGAATTCCTAACTCTTGGTATCGACCATGGTCATATGCATAAAGATCATACGCATAAGCTAAGACTACCTGCAATAATCGGATTATTCCTTCATGCATTTTTTGAAGCCACTCCTTTGGCATCCAGTCACGTTCATAGTGAAAATGAAAATCATTTTCACGAATCTTTTTTCATGGGATTAATATTGCACAAACTTCCAGTTGCTATTGTATTTGGAAGTATGTTAAAGCACTACGTCGGAAAAAAAAGAAAATCATTCTTACTCTTAGGAGCATTTGCATTAATGGCTCCTTTAGGATTGTTATTGTCTGACTCCATTCCAGGACTACAACAGTACCAACATTATTTCATGGCAATAGTCATAGGAATATTTTTAAATATTTCTACAACAATTCTCTTTGAAATAAGCGAAAACCACAAATTTAATATGGTTAAATTCATTTCCATCATAGTTGGATTTTCAATTTCTGGAATATTTTCATAGTTATAATCACTTTTCACTATCTAAATATTAATGAAACTCTATAAATTATAGTTTCCAACATTTGTTGAATATTCGTATTATTGTATCACAATTATCGCAAATCAAAAAAAATAAAATTAAAATGGCTGTATTAGTAGGAAAAAAAGCCCCATCATTTAGCGCAGATGCGGTTATTAATGGAGGAGAATTTGTAGAGAATTTTTCTCTTGATCAGTATAAAGGTAAAAATGTTGTTTTGTTCTTTTACCCACTTGATTTTACGTTTGTTTGCCCAACAGAACTTCACGCCTTTCAAGCTAGACTAGCTGATTTTGAATCTAAAAACACGGTTGTTGTTGGATGTTCGATCGATTCAAAATTTTCGCACTGGGCTTGGCTGAACACTCCAAAAAATAAAGGAGGAATTGAAGGTGTAACTTATCCTTTGGTGGCTGACTTATCAAAGACAATTGCTGAAAATTATGATGTTTTGGCAGGGGAATATGATGTAGATGAAGAAGGTAACGCAGCATTTAGTGGTGCGCCTGTGGCATACAGAGGATTATTCTTAATTGACAAAGAAGGAAAAGTAAGACACCAAGTTGTAAATGATCTTCCTTTAGGAAGATCCGTAGACGAAGCTCTTCGAATGGTAGACGCTCTTAATTATTTTGAAGCTAATGGAGAGGTATGTCCTGCAAACTGGAAAGAAGGTGAAGATGCAATGAAAGCTGATGCTGAAGGAGTTTCTGCTTACTTATCAAATCACTAAATAAAATCTAATTCGATGTTAAAAATCCGCTTAATAAGCGGATTTTTATTTTTTATCAATCGTAAAAGGTTTTGTTAATATGATTTTAAGGCTCCAGGCTTTGTAAACTCCTGCCTAATTTCATTTACAAAAAACATGTCCAATTCACCTCTGTTTTTGGTTAAAATCCGACCTCTTTCTTCACAATTAAAGAACATTTTAATCTCATTGTAAGTCTCCAAAGATACATTAACTCTACCAGGCTCACTATTGCTTTCCATCCTACTGGCAATATTAACAGTATCTCCCCATACATCATATGCGAACTTTTTCTTCCCTACCACTCCTGCTATAAGTTCACCCGTATGAATTCCAACTCGAATATTCCATTCAGGTTCATTGTTCAATTTTTGTTTTTCATTAAAGGCCCTCATTACATCCACGAGCTGAAGACCTGATAAAACAATATTTTTTACTTGGTTTGGATATTCATCTGGAATACCCGAAACACACATGTAAGCATCTCCAATTGTTTTAATTTTCTCTAAATTATTACGTTCAATGACCTCATCAAACGCAATAAAAATTTCATCCAATTTTTGAACGAGTTTCTCAGGGGACATTTCAGAAGACATTTTAGTAAACCCTTTAAAATCCGTAAACAAAACAGATGCCTTTTCATATTTTCTGGTCGTCGCAAATCCATTTAATTTTAGTTCATTTGCTACTCCAGCCGGTAATATATTCAAAAGTAATTTGTCTGATTTTTCTTTTTCTTCATTTAAATCTTTGGTCTTAATAGCTATTAATTTTTCTAATTTCTTTTTCTCTTTTTCAAGTTTATGTGTCCGCAATTTAAAAATTAAAAAAATCACTACTAATATTAATACTATAACAAGAGTTTGAAAAGACGTTGTTAACCATATCGGAGGAAGAATTTCAAAATCAACAAGCAAAGGATCTTTAGACCATTCTCCCCATTGAGTTTTTGCCCTAATTTTCAGTTTGTACTCTCCTGGACTTAAATCCACAAATTTTTCGTGAGTTGCATCGGTTTCAAAAGTAAAATCCTCATCACTCGATAAAGTAATTTGATAGGTAACTCCATCAGGGCCTTTAAGGTTGTAGGCATCATAATGAAAAACTAAATTGTTCATGTTATGGGGTAAAACAAGCCCTATGGGAATCCCATCTACTATAGAATCAGAATATTTTATCCAATTATCTTGTTGGCTATTTTGATCGATTATTTTTTTTAAATAAACCTTCAAGTCTCTTTTTTCTCCTTGATATTTATCCGGTTTTATTTTTAAAAGTCCCCTTATCGAACCGATGTAAATGTTGTTTCTAAAATCCTTTGTTACTGCATGTCGAATTGATGACAACCCCATAAATCCATCGTTTTGAGAATATGTTATTATGTCATATCTATTAATTCCTGAATTAAATTTTAAATTAATAATCGTATTTTTCAGACCCACCCAATAAGAGTTGTTGTTCTCCTTTTCAAGGAACTTAACCTCTTCCGATTTGTCAAATACATAATCCCAGGAAATTTCATTATTAATTACATGAAACAGCTTATTTCCGGTAGTATATCCGATAAAATCATCTTCCTCACCTACAATTTTAACGACTTTACCTATCGGTATACTTTTTATTTTTTCTATTCCATTTGATGTTATTCTTACATTTTTTAGAAATGAATCCTCTCCTATCCAAAAATCTGACCCAACAACACTAATACCATTTATATAACTATTAAACACCTCCATTAGATGAGTAGATAAAGTCAAATCAAGAAAGACCTTACCTGTATCTCGAATTAAAAACAACTCTGATTTATCGGTTATTCCAAGAACCAATTTACCATTAGAAACTAAATCTGAAATTCTATTTGATGTAAAGGAATTATAATAATTATCCCAAACTCGACTAAATTCAAAATTTTCTATTAGATTGACCCCATCAACTGTTCCTACAATTGAACCATTACTTAAATGAGCAATTGAAGTAATATGATTATTTGATATTCCACAGGATGTACTTATTATTCTTTTATCTTCTGAGTCAAAACGTATTTCTATTCCTTCATCTAAACTCCCTATCCACAATGATGAATCTTTCTCATTCCAGTTTAAAGCAGTAATTACATTGTCCAACAATCCGTTTTGTCGCGTATCCATTGCGAAAGATTCATTGAAAAACCGATTAATCCCTCCCAAATATGTTCCAATCCAAACTGCATTTGAGGCATCCTTGTACAAGCACCTAATTCTATTATGACTTAATCCATTTTGATCATCATACCAAACAACCTCATAAACTTTTCTTTCAAAATCATGAAGAGTAACTTTACCTAAACCAGATTGAGTACCAATCCAGACCGTCTGATTTTCATGACCAATTATACTTTTAATTCTCTGGTTTTTCAACTCATGATGAGAGCCAATTATTAATAACTTTCTTTTTTTAAAAACTACCAACCCTTTTTCCGTACCAACCCAAACAAAACCATTTTCATCCTCAAAAAGAGAAAGTACTTTATTTGAAGGAAGACCGCTATCTCGATTAAGAAACCCAACTATTTTTCCACTCTCAAAAACAGCAATTCCTTCATCGGTTCCAACCCATATATGACTGTTTGATCGAAGTAAAATTGCACGGCAATTTAGGCTTGGAAGACCATCCTTTAAACTGATGTTTTGCGTTACTTTATAATTTTCAATGCGAGTAACTCCTCCACCTAGAGTTGCAACCCAAATGCTTTTATTTTGGTCCTCAATAATCCCCCTAATATGATTAACAAACAAGCCTTCATCAGTTGTAATCTTGAACATCTTTTCGTTGTCTAAAATCGATAGTCCATGATGGGATGAACCAAACCACATCTTTTGATTGGAGTCTTTAAAAATAACTCTAACATTTTGTCCCAAATGATGATCCGAATAATGAAAAATTTCATTTCCATCAAAAACATTAACACCCTCTCCCTCGAGACCTACCCAAAGTTTTCCTTTTGGACCCTCACACAAGGAATATACACCGAGGGAAGATAGTCCTTCTTCAATTGAAAACTTTTTAAAATTATAGAGCTGAGAATATGAAGTTTGAAAAAATATAAAAAACGAAATCAGAAGATTGATTCCGCTTAAAGGAAATATGATTTTAATTCTACTTACCATATACACAAGAATCGAAAACTACTGATGCTCCATAGAAAACAAAAAATCCTCAACTATCGATTTTAAATTTTTTAAGACACTATCACTTTTTACAAGATAATAAGGAGTACCTTCTGATTGAACAGTTGCAATAACATCAATATCTCTTTGAGCTGAAACAACAATACTTTTTGTATTGGCCGATTTTTTTTTTATTTCCTTTATCAAATCCAAACCATTTATATCGGGGAGATTTAAATCTACAATTGCAACACTGGGGCATTCGTCAATTTTTTCCATTAACTCACCACCTGTTTTAAAATGTGTAATTTCAAGATTTTCAACTTTGCTCAGTGCAAGTCTTAATAAAAACCCTTCGGTTAAATTGTCTTCAATAAGAAATACTTTATGTTTCATCTTCGACTTGATAATTAGATTTTATATAATCAACAACCTCTATATATTTTACATTAAGCGAATTTACCAAAGAAATTGCTTTTTTGATTTCACCCTTTTTTAAATCTTCATTTAACTGTTTACAAACTTCAAAAAGAGGAACAGCTCCAATGGTGGCAGACAACCCCTTAAGTGTATGAACATTAAATTCCAGCTTTTCCCAATTTAAATTAATCACAGAATATTTTATTCCATCAAGCAATTCCTTTGTATCATTTAGAAATGATTTTAAAAGGTCAAGTAAAATATCCGAATCGCCATCAGCAAGATCTAATATTGTGTTTATAGTCTCATTATTTATAGGATTCATAAAGTGAATAATTTAGTTCTACTACGGCGATTTTATTAAAAAGTTAGTTGCATCAATTTTACAATTTCATTTCGAAAACCACTTACTTATTTTACTAAACTGACCCAACACCAAAAGGTGTCAATTCAAGTTTTCAAATCATGAAATGTTATTCTTGTAATTTAAGTTTAGAATAAATCTGTTTTTTATCCATTTGTTTATAATGCGTAGGCTTAAGTTCACCTATATCTAAATCCTCTATATTTGTTCTGATTAACCTAACGGTAGGAAAACCAACTTTCGCTGTCATTTTTCTTATTTGCCTATTTTTTCCTTCCTGAAGCGAAATCCTTAGCCAAGAAGTATTCTTTTCCGAAACCTCAAGTAATGGAATATTTTTAGGAGGAAGACCCTTTTTAATTTTCGCTGGCAAAGTTCGATGTAATTTTTTATTAACGAAAATATCCATTCCTGATTCAAGTTCTCTCATTGCTTGTTTTGTGACTTGACCAATGACCTGAACCCAATAAGTACGCCAATGCAAATTTACAGGATTCAATAATAAAGAGTTAATTTTTTTATCGTTGGACAGAATCAATAAACCCTCTGAGTCTTCATCAAGCCTACCAATGGGATAAACATCCTTTGGAAAATCAAAAAAATCTTCCAAAGCTGTTTTACCGTGCTCTTTAGAAAACTGACTTAAACATCCTTTTGGCTTATATATTATATAATATTTTTTTTCTTTGGGCATCCTCTATTTAACTAATATTTCAACTCTCCTGTTGAATTGCATTTCAGACTCCTTTTTCGTGTTTGGGTAAATCATTTGGGTATTTCCATACCCTACACTGGTTATCCGATTCACATCAATACCTTTTTTTACGAGATAATTACTGACTGCTTTTGCTCGTGCTTCAGATAGGTCTTGATTCTTTTTTGAATTTCGTCGTCCTGGACTATTAACATGCCCTTGTATTTCAATTTTTAGATTTAGGTTTTCCTGAAGAACAACATATAATCGATTTAAATCCTTGTAACTAACTGGTCTAAACCTCGATTCTCCTCCATAAAACAAAATATTTTCCAGTCTAATTTTATCTCCCGACTTAAGTTTCTTTTCATACCATAAATAATCCTTTTTTACTGTTTTATCATACTTAATTACTCTGATATCCTTTGGGTTTACTATTTTAATAAAAACGTCTCTTTTTGTGGATATTTTGGAAAAATTTTCAGTACAGGATTTGCAGCAACAAATTCCTGAATAAATCATTTCCAAGGTAGGTGTAAAAAACCCATTTGAATCAATTTTCACTATGTGTTCACTTTGACAGCTATCGTAGAATATTTCCGCATATTCAAAACCTCCTTGTAAACGAAATGCAGCAATACTCGAATCTTTGGGGACTTTAACAAAATATAATGAAGCATCAGAATTAAAATTATTCAAACTATCTAATGTAACAACAGGCAAATCATTGCAGTAATTTTGAGAAAACAACATCAGATTTGCAAAAAGAAAAAATACAACAAGAAACCTCATTCTACTGCTATAATTACAATTTCTACCCTTCGATTCTCTTCAGCCTCAAATGCTGTTTTAGGTGAGGGATATCTCATTTGAAAATTAGACATCCCTTTTGCATCTACACGTGCAGCATCTACCCCGTTTTTAACCAAAAATTCCTTTACAGCCAATGCTCTTTCATCCGATAGCGATTGATAGAAAGATGGTTTGGTTTGAGCAGGACCATTAACATGGCCACGAATTTGTACTTTAAGTACTGTATGTTTTTTTAAAAATGTTTCCAGTTTTTTCAGTTCAGGAATTGATTTGTCTAAATATTTAGGTGTAGCAGGGACAAAAAATATTTCTTTCAATTGATATACCATACCTACTTCAATTTCTTCAATAGGAACACTATCAATTGAAAACTGTATTGGATTTAGAGAATCTATTTCACTAAAGTCTAAAGTAAACTCATAAGGCTCTCCATGAGATAGAACTCTAAGTAAGTAAAACTCTCCTTGCGTAAGCTGCAATGACTTATTATTATTTATCTCTACCTTATTCAAACAAGTTGGACAGGAACATATACCTTCATCAATTACTTTTTTCCAAATTTCGCTTGTAACTAACTTTGAATTTTTCAACACACTTCTTACAGGCATTGTTAAAGTGGATTTAATTTTTTTACAATCAGAGAAAGGATAAATTTGATATTCGAACAAACTATCGGACTGATTGTAGTTCCCTAGGAAATCAAGTAGAGCACCTTTTGCTCTAAATTTAAACCAAGACTCAACTTCTGGATTTTGAACAAATGTTGTTTTGTTCTTTATAAACATGGGAGATTGACAACTGAATTGCCCAAATAAAAATAAAGAGCTGAAATAAAATATTGTGACCAAATAAAACCTCATAAATTAAATATAGATAGCGCTTTTAATACATAACGTTGATAATTTTTTTTATTTCAGTTTTTTCACATTGGGTCCATCCAAAACGGAAGTTTTTCTTCAACACCTACATACCAACGTTCATTCTCAAGTTTTGTTTGATATACTTTCAATGAGTTTCCTGATGTTGATAAATCCTTACCCGATTTCAAACAATAAGCATATTTATGCCAAGAACATATAACCATACCACCGGAACAATTTGCATCCTTTAAAGATATTGCCTGATGAGGACACAAATCATCAAAAACTCTTAATTTTTTATCATATTTAGTAGCTAAGCAGGATTTAGCCTCTACAGTTAAGGGGTGAATTTCATTTTCAACATAATTATTTATGAAATCCGTATTTGAAAGAACTTCAACCCATCGAACATGTGTTTTGAAAAACATGGTTATTTGCTATTCAATTTAATTGCTTGCCCTACAATGTGAAAATTACCATCGCTAGAAAACGCCCATAATCTCCCCTTCAAATCAACACCATATGAATCTCCTTCTTTAACAAAAATCCAATCAAAACCAGTTTTATAACTGTCTTTTTTAATTCCAACAGGAACATATTTACTATTGATTTGTTGGTAAACTTTACCTTCAGCATCTATGTAATACATTCTTTTCTCTACTGCTAAAAAAACACGAAACGAAAAATCAGGCTTTTGTGCTTTTTTTACCGTATTATCTCTCATTAAAGAATCCAAGGCAGAGTCACTAACATTTAAAACTGTATCAGCAGTGAGCTTTTTAGCATTATTCCATCCTTTTACCAGGGAGGAAACACGTGTGTTTTTAGCAATACCTTTTTGCTTAAGACTGTCCTCTGTTATCACGATTTCCAGAGCTGTAATGGCATCCCCTAAGGAGGCTCCCATTTTGAATAAAACAAAGCCTGCAGATTCATCAGCTTTAATCTCTTCCTCAATACTGGGTATCCCCCCCTCTAATTCATGCTTTGACAAATGATGACCTATTTGCCGAGCCAGAATCGAAATTCCATACCAATTTGTATCTACTTGAAGTTTCTCCATGAACTCCGGATTATATTCAAGTATTCGTTCATTGTCTTCAATATAGGCTTTAACCTTTTCAACATCACCAGGTAAAATCAAGAAGTTTTGGGAAAGACCTGTCTCTCGAACAATATTTACAACTGTCTTATAAGCTGCTATATCGTCAGATAAATCGGTAGAAAAACCTATTTCATTAACCTTTTTAGAAGTTTCAACCGAGAATCCTTGATCCTTATTGGATTGTATTTTTTCTCGATTACAAGCAACAAAGAAAAAAGCAAATAAAATAGATATAAAGTTAAATTTGTAAAGCACATCCTAAATGTAAAAATTCTTTACTAAAACTCTAAAATTAAGCATTCATAATTATTAACATTAAAATCAATTAATCTAGATTTATTTTTAGTTTCAATTTTCAATAAATCCTCTTGTTCGAAAAAAAATTGAGCGCTGTTTAAAAAAAGAGAATCTCCTTTTTTTACAGAATATACTTTATTTCTATGTTTTATTTCCAGCCTATCATTTATCTTCAAAAGCTGAACCTGTTGATTCTTTGGTAAAAGGAATAAAACCAAACAAGAAAGTGCGATTATAATGGACCATTTTAACTTTCTGAAAAAAATGCAAAGCAAAATAGAAAAAAAGATAATAGTACCCGAAGTATCTAAAAAAACACGAATGAGAAAATGAGTATGTTCAATTATAAAGTTTAAAATCCAAATCAATCCACTAAATAAATAATCAAGCAGTAAATATAACTTTTCAGCAAAAAAATTATTTAATGAAAAAATCAGTAATAATAGGCCTACAAACATTACAATCGTTATGATTGGAACAACAAGAATACTTGCCCAAATACTGGTAAAATTGATTACACCAAAATGAAAAGCTATTATCGGTGCTGTAAAAATAAATGCTGCAAAATTGACAAGTAAAATACTCCAAATAAAACCAAAGGGCTTACTTCTTATTATAAGCTCTAAACCTGAATGCTGCATGATTAAAACAATTCCAATCACAGCTGAATAACTCAATTGAAAACCTACATCAATGATCAAATTTGGTTCATAAAAAAGCATTAAAAAAGCACTTGATATTACAATATTCAAAGTGTTGGTTGATTTATGATAAGACTTACCAAACTGAATTAAAGTAAACATTATAACTGCTCGAATTACGGATGGAGATAAGCCCGTTACAAAGGCATATCCAACTAACAGAATAGCAACAACATAAAAAACAGCCTTTTTATTGAACCTCAACAATTTTGAAAATAAAAAATTCAAAGTGATATATAGTATACCAATATGCAAACCTGAAATTGCCAAAACATGAATCACTCCACTTTCTCGAAACAATTCATAACCGCGTTTATTTAAAAATGATTTATCACCAATTAACAGGGCAATTGTAAATCCTTTTGTAGAATTGGTGATTTTTGAAAAAGAAAACAAATATGAAGCGATGGTTTTTTTGATTTTTGATGCATAAAAAACAATACTCGTAGAGTCTCTGTGAACTACTCTTGGAAAAGTCGTTGGATAAGCTAATGAATCAACTCCTGTTTTAGTTAAATAATCAGCATATACGAAGTCTTTCAAATTTTTTGGAACGGGTAAAGATTTTAATCTACCTCGATATTCAATCACATCATTGCAATAGTAGCCAGAGGAGTCATTACCGAATCTTTTCAAAGTAAAAAGAACCTTCTCTTTACCTTCTGCAATGAAAATAATTTTTTGATGATTTTCTTTTACAATTTTTTGAATCTTATAACATTTCGGAGGAACTGAGACTTCGGGTTTATATTGTATTCGAAAACAGCAAATTATCGCAAGCGTAAAAAAAAGAATACTGTTTTTAAACGCTCGATATCGCAAATAGATAATCAGAAAAAAGATAAGAACAAGAAAAGAAACAACCCAAAAACTGAATTGCATTAACAATAAGTAACAACTAAAAAATAATATTAAAACTCTTAATGCAGGTAATTGTCTAATTTCCAATTATTCCTCTTTAAAAAAAAGGAGTGCACGTTGATTAACAATAAATACTTTTGTGTAATAATGTTTTAAAATATCTACATAACTGTAACTTCGTCTAGCCATTTCAATACCTCCCTCCTGACACAGACCAACGCCATGACCGAAACCCTTTCCGTGCAACGTCACCTCTGAATCATCAATATCAACAGAAAAATAAGTAGATTTTAAATCCAATTCACTCCTTACTTTAGTTAATTCGACGGAATTTAAATTTTTATTTTTGGACCTTGCGGTATCCTGACAAAAAGTAACAAGTGATTTGTAACTCAATGAATCAAGCGGTTCATTTTGAGTAAAAACAGTTATAAAATCATTTCTTGTCATTTTTTTTTTCCAATTTGAATGGGGCGAGAATCGACAAAAAGAGTCTTTGACTGAACGTAAATAACTTACTGGAGTCAACCATACGTCCTCGGAATTACAGGTTTGACCTCCGCAATTCGAATGAAAAGTTGTATTTATAAGCTCCAAATCATGATCAACAACTACTAGTCCGCTTGTCGATGCAGTAGCTTTTATTATATCGTTTTTTTGACATTTTTGATGATATACCTGACAATGTACCTTGTCGCACAAATCATACCCCTCGGAAGCGTGTCTGTTAATGTTTTTTAAAGCATATGTTCTACAAAGTATCGCCTGGAGTTTATAGTATTCAAGAGGTAAATTATATCCCGCTTCTCCTTCGACAACTCCTGCAACATAACGATCCAAATCAACTTCGTTGATTAAACTTATTTTACCATTGTAAAGCTCAACTTTAAGATGATCATCATATCTCACCTGTATTTTCCCATTCGATATTTCAAAGTGATTAACATAGTCGTTACCCAACATTTTAAAATTGGTTATTTTAAATTGGATTGTATCTCCTATAATTGCAACCCCTCCTCTTTGAATGACAACTTGATTTCCTTTAAACAATGTGTAAACTGTATTTTGATTAATCAAAGAATAATTACCGCGTTTAATTGTTATGGTGAAGTGGCTTAAATCTTCACCACCAAGGATCGAAACAGAAATGTTTTTTGCATTGGCTGCAGGTAACGAAATAAAAAAGGTAAAGATTAAAGCAACTAAATTATGTAACGGTAAAACCCTCATAAATTATTTAATATCTTCAATTATAATCTCTGCAGCACGCTTACTTGCTCCTTCATCACCAAGAATGTTAAGTAATTCGTTATAGTCATCTTCAATCTGTTGAGCGCCCTCAATTGTTTTAAACCTGGAGAGTTCATTTACAATTTTTTCAGGCGTCATTTCCTCTTGAATAAGTTCCTTAACAATTTCCTTATTCATTATTAAATTCGCCAATCCGAGATATTTAACTTTTACGAACTTCTTTGCAGCAGCTACAACCAAAGCAGGACCATGATAACAAATTACCTGAGGCACCTTAAAAATAGCAGCCTCTAAGGTCGCTGTTCCACTTGTGATAATACCTATTCGTGCCGAATTAAGCAATTTATACGTCTCTCCAACAACAAAATTCGCCTTCAGGTCACCAATTAAACTTTCATAAAATTCAACATCAAAATCAGGAGTAGCCGCTATGTATATACTATATTCATCCTCCATTAATTTCGCTGCCTTTGCCATGGTCGGAAGCATTCTTTCCAATTCCATTTTTCGACTTCCTGGAAGAACCGCTAAAATTGGTTTAGCTGAATCAATTTTAGATGCTGTTTTTTTAAATTCTGAAATTTGATCAAACAATGGATTACCTACGTAATCCACAGCCATTCCATGACCTTTATAAAATTCTGTTTCAAAAGGCAAAATAGTAATCATTTTGTGAACATATGCCTTGATTTGTTTAATCCGACGCTCTTTCCATGCCCATATTTTTGGCGAGATGTAATAATGGACTCTCAAACCATTTTCAAATGCAAATCTGGCTATTTTAAGGTTAAAACCCGGATAATCAATTAAAATCAAAACGTCTGGCTTAAACGACAAAATATCCTGTTGACACTTCCTTATATTCCTTAATATGGTTCTCAAGTTTAAAATTACAGGTATGAAACCCATAAAAGCTGTTTCCTTGTAGTGGTTTACAAGCTCTCCACCAACTGACTTCATTAAATCTCCACCAAAAAAACGAAACTCAGCATTTGAATCTTGGATTTTTAACTCCTTCATTAAGTTACTCCCATGTAAATCACCCGAAGCCTCGCCTGCAACTATATAATACTTCATTATATTAACCTTACAACAACTAATAAAACTGCATATATAGCAGTAGGTATAACAATTCCATTTGCAATAGTGTTTTTGTTCTTACTGGTAAGAAACCAAACTGCCAACATATTTGCTGACAAACAAAAAAACACATGATAATAATTAACACTTATTAAATAAACCCAAATCACTCCGAAGTAACTACTCGGTGCAGCTGCGAAATTATTTTCTCCTATCACCCAAGGTTTATTAATGTGAAATCCATAAAGCCCAACAATAAGTAGTAATAGGACTGGTAATAGTGCACCAAGAGAAATACCTTTTAGTCTTTTTTTATCTAATTCATTGAACAAATTCTTTTCCATCTTTTAAAGTAGTAATTGCATTATAATCAGTAAGATCAGATTTTGTCGGAACAACGGATACATAATTATTTTTTAAAGCCCAAACATCTGTATCTTCACCTTCATCCAAATAAATAAAATCCCCAGTAAGCCAATAATAAGGTTCTCCAAAAGGATCTCTTCGTTCAACAAAACGTTCATTCCAATACGCTTTAGCCTGTCTGCAAATTTTTATTCCGTTTAATTCTTCCTTCCTAACATTAGGTATATTAACATTCAAACAATACCTTTTTTCTCTGGGCTTATCCAATAGAAATTGAACTACAGTATGAACAATATGTTCACATGCCGAAAAATCAGCGTCAAAAGAATGATTGTCCAAAGAAAAACCTATACTTGGAACACCTTCAAGAGCGCCCTCTACTGCTGCAGACATAGTACCTGAATAAATTACGTTTATGGAAGAGTTTAGTCCATGGTTAATTCCACTAACCACCAAATCAATTTTTCGATTCTTAGCGATAACTTTTGTTCCAAACTTAATACAATCCACTGGTGTTCCAGAACAGCTGTAGGCCTCTGCTCCATGAATATTATCGAATTTATTCAACCGAAGGGGTCTGTTCATAGTTATTGCGTGTCCCATTCCACTTTGAGCTTTATCGGGAGCAACTACAATCACTTCACCAAAACCCTTAACAAAAGAAACTAGTGCATTAATTCCAGGAGCTGTTATCCCATCATCATTTACAACTAAAATTAAAGGTTTCTTTTCGTCCATATTAAGAAAATTTAGAATTGATAGTACAAATTTATTTCGTAAATTCAAAAGTTTTCAACAAATAGTAAAGTTTCCATTAACATAAGCTTTTTCATAGCAAAAGCTCCTTAAATTTAATAGAACACATATCAAAATAATCGATTTAAATATGAAATTAAAACTTCTAATTTTCGCGCAATTCATTTATTTTTTAGGTTTCTCTCAAATTAAAGCGCAAATCAATTCCATAAAATTATTTTCAAGAGGTGCTCAAATATCAAGAATTGAAAATGTAAAAATCAAATCAGGTATCGATACATTAAAAATAACTGATCTTTCTCCTTATTTAGACGAACAGACGATACAAACAAAGATAAGTGGTGCTCAAATTTTAAATGTAAAATTCAGTATTAATCATTTAAAAACTCAAAGTGATGAACCAAAATTGAACAAAATTAAAAGTCAAATTAAAAGTATTGAAAACGATATTTTAGATTTAAAAGATCAGTTATCATATTTAGAAGTTGAATACGACTTAATCATGAGCAACAAAAAAATCAGTACGGAAGAAATCATCGACATTGATGATGTTAAAGATTTTGTTGATTATTTTCAGAGTAAAATGCCAAACCTAATAACAAAGATTACAGATTCAAAAGAACAAATTAAAAAATTTGAAAAAGTAAAGAACTTGTTAAAAAAACAAGAATATGAATTGCAAAAAGTAAAATCTAAGCAAACCGGAGAAATTGAAATTCTATACAAATCAAAGCAGAATCGTCAATCATCCATGGAATTAAGTTATCACGTTTACAGATGTGGGTGGTCACCCTTATACAATATGAGAGCTTCCAACATTGGGGAGCCCATTAAGTTTGAATACAACGCTCAAGTTTTTCAAAATACCGGTGTAAATTGGAAAAATTGCAAATTAACCATTGCAACAGGCAATCCAATTTTAGGTGGAAATAAACCCGATCTCTATACTTGGAGCATTGGAGAACATACATTTTCAAACTTAGATGATTATAAAAATAAATTAAGAGCAAAAGGTGATTATATGGGGGTTGCTTCAGCAATGAAAGAATTAGAAAAAAAAGAGTTCACAATAACCGAAAACTTAACGTTTTCATCTTTTGAAATCCCTCAAACATTCTCTCTAAACTCAGGAGAAGGAGAAAAAGCTGTAACACTCCTAAAGAGAGAATTACCCGCAAACTATCAATACTTTGCTGTTCCCAAAAAAAGCAATGGTGTGTTTTTAATTGCACAAGTTACCGAATGGGAAAAAATGCCTCTTATCCCTGGTAAATCGCACATTTATTTTGATGAAACCTTTGTTGGAAAATCCTATATCAATCCAAAAACAATGAATGACACTCTGGATATATCATTAGGACAAGATCAAAGTATTTTAATAAGCAGAAAAAAACAAGAATTAAAATGCTCTAATCATACTGGCATACTTGGAATTACAAAATCTAGAGGTTATGAGATTAATATAAAAAACAACAGAAACAAAACCATTAAAATTCAAATTATTGATCAAATACCTATTTCCAAAAGCAATAAAATTAAAGTGAATACAAAACTTGGAGCTGGCTGGTCTCTTAATGAAGAAACTGGAATAATAGAATGGATTTTAGAAATTCCTTCCGGAGAGAAAAAATCGAGTTCTTTTGAATTTGAAATTAAACATCCAAAAAAATTAAACATTCCAATATAACGAACAGAGTTTTTTGAAAAACCTAACCATTATATTATTTCTCATTTCCTTTTTCACACAAAAAGGCATGACTTTTAATTTTAATAATAAAGATCCTAAAAAAGGAATGGTAGGCCTTGTCTTTACTCCAATTCTTCCTACTGGTGGAAATGGTCATATTTTTGAAAAAGACGACGACGCTCCACACGCAGAATATGGATTTGGTGGAGGGTTTGATTATTGGAAAAAATATTTAAGAGCATACGATATTCACATTGGTATGGACTTAAAATATCAACAATATCACTTTCACTTTGGTCCAGATCAAAAAAATGGAGAACACCAATTTTTACATTTAAGTATACCTGCAAGTATACAATACCCTATTCCCAATTACGAATACATATTTTTAAAATTAGGTTTCTCAATCAGTTCAACAAATCTATTCAGAGAAAACATTGGTTTCGCAGGAAACAATAAATACATTACAACTTTTAAAACATCCTGGTTAATTTATCCTGAGATAAATTTGGGGATAGACATCCTTGAAGAAAAATATCCCAAATTTTACTTACGAGCAGGGATTGATTACACATTTATTCCCATTTCAAATATGGGTGAATTTAAGTCCTCAATTGCAAATAATGGAAATATAGATGTTGCATCTGGTAATTTCAATCCGAATAAATTTCAATTGAAACTATCATTTTATCCCATTTGGAAGAAGAAAATTAGCTTCATAAAAGAAGGTCATGATTGCCCTAATCCTTTTTGAATATAGTTTGCTAAACCTTTTTCTCAAGCATCGGAACAAAAGAAAATTCTCCCAATTCCTGTTTATTAAATTCATTCTCCGAGACCTTATCTATTACAGTCATAATTTGTTTTCCTTTACCTACCGGAATAACTAATCTGCCACCAACTGCCAATTGCTCTAAAAGAGGCTTGGGAATAATTGGAGCGCCTGCTGTAACAATTATTTTTTCAAAAGGTCCAAATGTAGGCAGCCCCTTGTAGCCATCCCCATATTTCAAATGAATTCGTAATCTCAATTCGGAAAGCATTTTTTTTGTTTTAACATAGAGTTCTTTTTGTCGTTCTACACTAAAAACTTTGGCACCCAAAAAAAACAAAATAGATGTTTGATAACCACACCCTGTACCAATCTCTAAAACTTTTTCACCTTTTTTAATGTTAAGAAGTTCCGATTGACGTGCTACCGTAAAGGGGTGCGAAATGGTCTGTTCGCATCCAATAGGAAAGGCTTTGTTTTCATATGCTATTTCTAAAAATGCTTGGTCTAGAAACCAATGCCTAGGCACCTTATCCATTGCTTCCAGAACCTTTTTGTTCTTGATGCCTTTTTGACGCAATTCATCCAGCATATTTTTTCGCATTCCTTTATGTCTGTATGTATCAATCATTTCAAGATTTTAAAAAGTACTTGTTAATTCTTTATAAAATTACATGCAACAAAGATTGTTAACGTCTGTTAAATTTGCTAAGTACAAACAATTCTATGTTAAGAATAGGTGTAATTGCAAAAGCAAAGGAGCTAACAAAAATTTGTTCGTCCATATCTGGAATGAAGGAAATTCAATTCATTGGTTTTCATGCTACAGATGATAAAAAGTTTTTAAACAACTATGCTCGATTCAAAACTTTAGACGAAATTGTTGCTGCAACGGACGCTGTTTACATAGCAAGCGGAGCAGCTAATCAGGAGGGTATTATTGAATTTTGTATAAAAAATCAGATGCACACTCTTATTGAATTTCCATTTAGAATTAACTCAGATAGAGGGAACTCATTAATGCACTTAGCACACGAAGCAAATATTAAACTTCAAGTTGGCAACCCTCTAAAATTCACTCCTGTTTACCAAAACATCAAAGATAAGTTTGACTCTCCAATGTACATTGAAAGTCATCAATTACAAAAATTAAATCATGAATTAACAGATACCTCAGTTATTCAAAATTTAATGATTAAAGACATTGATGTTATTTTAAGTGTAGTTCAATCCTCGGTAAAAAAAATCAGTGCAAACGGTGTTCCAGTTGTAAACGGAAAACCGGATATTATGAATGCCCGAATTGAATTTGACAATGGGTGTGTTGCGAATTTAACAGCCAGTAGAATCAGTGTAAATCCGATGCACAAAATTCGTATTTTCCAAAGGAACTCATACATTAATGTAAACTTTGAAGACAATGAAGCACACATCTTTCAAATGGCCTCAAAAGAGGAAAAAGGAAAGGGGAAAATGACATTAAAACTTTCTGAAGGGAATGAAAAGGAGGTTTTTTATATAAAACCTGAACTTTCTGAAAGCAACGGTATAAAAGAAGAAATTTTATCGTTTAAAGAAAGTATAGAAAATAATACCGATAATGATTTAACAATTACCAAGGCCTTAAGCTCTATAGAGATCGCTCAAGTTGTAGCTGAAAAAGTTGCTCAGTCTTTTATGATTATGGAGTAATTAAAATTCACCCGAATTTAACTCAGACAAACGCCATCCTTCGCTCGTTTTAATAAATTTCACAAAACCAGTATAATGAATATGATAAATTCTTGTGTCGTTCAGAGGAGTTTTAAGCATATGAGATAGAACAGCACGAATAACACCACCGTGACTCACGACTGCAATTTTATCGAAAGAACTATCCAAAAGTCGTTTTAATTGAACAACCACTCTTTGTTTTAATGCGCTAAAACTTTCTCCATTAGGGGGACTACTATTAATATTATTGTACATCCACAAATTATTTCCAGGAACCGAAATATCTGTCCAGGCCCTTCCCTCCCATTCTCCATAATTTACTTCAATTAAATCAGAGTTTATTTGAGGCTCTGTATCAAAGGTAAAAAAAGCAAGCTTGAGACATCTTTGTAAAGGAGAGCTTACTACTAAATCAGGCTTGTAACCTTTTAATTTCTGTTTTAAAACTTCAGCCTCTAGTTGAAAATTATTAGATACATCAATATTTGAGACGCCATAACATACCCCCCTAGGAATTGCTAAACTTGAATGCCGGATAAATACAATTTCTTTTGCCATTTTCTGAAATTAAAGAAAAATTCATCAAATCAATTATTTCCAAAAAACGAAACAGATATTAAATAAATTATAATTCAACAATTTTGAAAAATAAGGCGGTAAACTGAACTTAATTTAGCAAACTACTTTTAAACATAGTGGTGGTGAAAATATAGCAAATCTTCTTTGCACGATATAATTCAATTCACTATCATTCTATTGAGTTGAATTACAATTATGTTTCACATCAAAAAAAATACAGTCAAAATCTTATTATGCCTTTGCAGCCTGTTTACTTTTTCGCAAAATTCAAGTTGTGATGGAATTCGGTACATTGAAAATAGCTTTCACGACATCATAACAACTGCAGATGTTTTTTTTGGTTCCAATACAACAATTGGTGGAAAATCACAGGATTTATTCATGGACGTTTTTGAACCTTCAAACGACACTGAAGATAATCGTCCTCTTATTATCCTAGCTTTTGGTGGAGCTTTTGTGTCCGGGAATAAAGAAAAAATGCACGATTTAGCAAATGCATATGCACGAAAAGGTTATGTAACTGCATCCATAGATTATCGGTTGTACGACAAACTCGCAATCATTGATTCTGCTCTCCTAATCGATGTAGTTGTAAAGGGAATTGGAGACATGCGCGCAGCTGTTCGATACTTTAAACAGGATTTTTCTGAAAACGGAAATACATTCGGTATCGACACAAATTACATCTTTGTTGGTGGAATCAGTTCCGGAGGAATTATTGCTTGCCATATTGGATTATTAGATGCTGGAGACAACATTCCAGAATATTTAGAAACCAGTATTGAAAACAATGGAGGTTGGGAAGGAAGCAGTAGCGATAACACTCAGTACTCTTCTGAAGTCGCTGGTGTACTTAGCTTTTCGGGTGGAATAAAAGAAATAGAATGGGTATCCGAAAAAGACGTGCCTGTTTTCGCGGTACATGAAACAGGTGACGATGTAGTTCCTTATCAAAGAGGCCCTGTAAAAATTAATTTTGGATCTTTTTCAATCCCGTTAATTCACATTTCGGGCGGTAAGGAAATTTATGACGCCTTACAAAACATTTCAATTAAGTCAGAATTGATAAGTATAGACATCGAAGACCACGTAAGTTACTTTAGCGGATCTACAGCAGAAGTATACAGCGATTCAATTATGATGCATTCATCGCGATTTATTGAAAATATTTTTTGCGATTTCCCAGTTAATGTGAAACCCTTACAAAACAATATTACGATCTTCCCTAATCCAGTTCAAGATTATATAATTATTAATTCTAATGCTCCAATTGAATCTATTAGCATTTATGATAATTATGGGAAAAATGTGTTGAAAACATCGGAAAGAAAGATTTCACTTCAATCGTTTTCAAAAGGAACCTATTTTGTAAAGCTTCAAAACTCGGAAGGAATAGTAACAAAAAAAATTATCCTAAAATGAAAACACCCCAGTTCGAAAAAATTATGAAAATTCAGCAAATTTGAAAACAATAGAAATTCTTAAGATTTAACTCTATTTTAGTGTTTAATGAATCCGAACGGAAATTTTTTGGTGTATAAATCCTCAGCAGGATCAGGTAAAACTTATACACTGGTTAAAGAATACTTATTAATTGCTCTCTCAACATCCAACTCTGATAGGTATAAAAATATTTTAGCAATAACTTTTACAAATAAGGCTGCTTCTGAAATGAAAGACAGAGTAACCTCTTACTTAAAAGTATTCACTAGTTCCAATATAATTTCCGGTGGCGAGTCCCTGATGTTCAATTCGTTAAAAAATGAACTGGACCTTTCAGATGAAAAATTAAAACAAAGAGCATTCAAAATGCTTCAATCTATTCTTCATAATTACTCTGATTTTAATATCACAACCATTGATAAATTCATATTAAGAATAATTCGAAGCTTTTCATTTGATCTGAAATTACCCTATAATTTTGAAGTCGAACTCGACAGTGATTCTCTGCTCAATCAAGCAATTAATAATTTACTGGCAGAAGCTGGAAAAGATAAAAAAATCACTGCCTTTTTAGTTAATTACATCAAAAACCTTGCAAAAAATGATGAAAGCTGGAACATTCAATCAGGACTTTTAAAAGTTGCAAAAGTTTCATTGAATGAAGATGCATTGCCTCATCTAAAGAAAATTCAAAATTTGAAACTTGACGATTTTTCAAGAATCAAAGAAAGCTTAAGGCAAGAAATTCAAAACTATGAAGAATTCATTTTAAACAAATACAAAAGAGGTAAAGAATTACTTCAAAATAATGAGATATTACCCATCCAACTGAAAGGAAAATCCAAAAAAAATATCTGGGCTTATTTTAACTCGAAAAAAACAAAAAAAACTTTTGAAGAAAAAGCTGCGGACTCATATTTTGATTACATAATTAATGAAGATTGGTGCAACAAAGGTTTTGAACAAAGTATTCCAATAGAGGTTCAAGAAGAACTTAGAGAGACCTTCGTTCAAATAGAGGATTACAAACAACAATATTCTGGAGATTATATTCTAAAACACAATGTGCATAAGCATATTTTTCAATTGGGCTTATTAAATGAATTAGAAAAAAAAGTAAATCAAATTCGAGAAGAGCAAAACTTCATCCACATATCAGAATTCAATAAAAAGGTTGCTGAAATTGTGATACAACAACCCATACCTTTTATTTATGAAAGAATTGGAGAAAAATTTGATAACTACTTGATTGATGAATTTCAAGACACCTCAATATTGCAGTGGCAAAACCTTCTACCTTTGCTGGAAAACTCTTTAGCCTATAATAATAAAAACCTCATCGTCGGAGATGCAAAACAAGCCATTTATCGATGGAGAGGTGGTGACATAGATCAATTTACTCTCCTTCCTGACACTCCACATTTTAAAGAGAATGAAATCATTCAGGAACGAATTAAAACATTAAAGCGTCAATTTAATCCTCAACATTTAGAGTACAATTATCGCTCAAAAAAAGAGGTTATCGAATTTAACAATCTCTTTTTCAGAGAACTCTTGAATAAATTACCAGAATATTTTAAGCCCTATTACAATGAATACGAGCAAAAAATAGGAATAGAAAAAACAGGCGGATATGCTCAAATAAAGGTTCTTCCAAATTTAAGTGATGAGGACACAACTCTTAATTACATTTTAGACTCAATCAATGACTGTTTAAAAAGAGGAAAAGAACTAAATGAAATTGCTATTCTAACGCGAAAGAATAACGAATTAACTTTAATTGCAGAATTTTTAACTCAACATAAAATCCCTGTAATATCCAACGAGAGTCTAAATCTTAACCAATCCAAAGAAATAAACTTTTTAGTTAATTTTTATGCCTGCATTCTCGACAACAATAATATTGAAGCAATAGTTCAATCTTGTAAATTTTTAAACACCCTTCAACCACTTGATTATTTTTCAATTTTTAATTCGAAGCATCCTATCTATGAAACTTTTAAACACATAATTGAATCACAATATAGGATACAGTTACCTAGTGTTACCGGTATTTCAGTTTACGAAATTTTTGAGGAGTTAATTTTAGCTTTTAAAATCAATAAGTCCGACCCTTTCATTCAAACTTTTCTGGACTTAGTTAGGGAAAAATCATCCCGTATTAATGGAGCAGATTTTGTTGACTTTTGGATGGACAAAAAAGAATCTCTAAAAATCGCGTCTCCTCAAAAAATAAAAGCGGTAACTCTTATGACCATTCACAAATCAAAAGGTTTAGAATTTCCAATAGTAATTTTACCATTCGCAAACAAACCCCCAAATAGAAGTTCTTGGCTGTGGTTAAAAACCGATAAAGAAAAAATTGGAATTGGAAGTGCTCTAACTTTAAACAGCAACAAACTTCTAAATACCACTTTTTCCAAGGAAAGTGAAGAAGAGAAACTTAAAGGTATGTTGGACGAACTAAATGTGATATATGTTGCTCTGACTCGAGCCGAAAATGAAATTTACGTCTCTATAAAAGAAGAAAAAGATTCAGATTCAATAAAAGGAGTAGAAAAGTACTTTCATCAAGTACTACCAAAACTAAATGAGGAAGATGAAAACATTTTCTCATACGGCAAAAAAACATCATCTGTTAAACCCACAGACAAGACATTGGAACAAAAGCCAATTCCTGAAAAAAATCTAACTGCAGGAGATTGGAGAAAAAAAATAAAAATGAGTTTTTCTGCTCCAAAAATATGGGATGTTCCAAAAACTTCTGAAGAACATTTTCCCGCAATGACCCCAAAAACATTAGGTAATATAATACATGATGCATTTGCTAATTTGAAACATTCCTCTGAAGTTGAATCCGTAATTCATCAAATGTTTGAAGAAGGATTTATTGAAAAAGATAAAAAAGACTTAATCACTTCAGCTCTTGTTAAGACTTTAAAGCTAAAGCCAATCCATGAAATATGGGATTTAGGGGATCACATTATCGAAAAAGAAATAATAACAAAAGAAGGAATATCATACCGTCCAGATCGAATAATCCAACACAATTCAATAACCTATTTAATTGATTTTAAAACCGGTGAAGAAAAAAAATCCGACAAAAAACAGATTCTTAATTACGAATCTCTTTTAAAAGAACTTAATTTCACCAATGTTCAAAGCTTTCTCATATATACCGATAAAGGAATATCAAAACAAATTAATTGATTACTATTGAATAAATGAAACGATTTTTTCACTTTATTGTTTGGGTGAAATAATTTTGGTTTATTACGATTTCATTGTATGTTAGTTGATTAATCCGCTGCATATTGTTATCATCAAAGATGACCCAGATTGATTATTTAGTATTGTAATTTATGTTCTCAACACAAAAAAAATACTTGAAATTTGGAAGTGTTTTATTTCTTTTTTTCTCGATTTACATGTTGGGATATCATGTTCCAAAAAATAACTTCAGTCAAGAAGTTGCTTTCTTTTCAATTGGCTGTTTTGGACTGTGGATGTTCATGAAATATGATTTTCCAAATTCATTTCTGATAGGATTACTTCTAAGACTGATTTTAATAGTGTCTGTTCCGATTTTAAGCGATGAATACATTCGTTTTTTATGGGACGGATATCTAACAGGGGATGCAATAAACCCTTTTCATTTCAAACCAATTGAGCTGTCTTCTTTAGCGGATCACAGTGAAATTGCAAATATTCTTTATTCAGATCTTGAGAATAAGAACAAACTAACAAAGTCACCACCTCTAAATCAATGGATTTTTTACTTTTCATCATTGACACAGTCCAAAACGGGAGGCATCATTTTACTGAGAATTATTTTAATTGGTTTCGAAATCGGGACTTACTTGGTCTTAAAAAAAATCTTAACTCGTTACAAAATTGATATAAAAAAACTTTCTCTTTACTGGCTTAACCCTCTTGTAATAATTGAATTAACAGGTAATCTTTATACAGAAGGTGTTTTTATATTTTTTCTATTAATTGCTCTACTAAACTTAAGTCAAATGCAAGATTTAAAAGGAGGTGTTTTGCTTTCTCTTGCTTTTTGCACAAAAATTATGGCTATAATTTTTGTGCCACTACTACTTTTAAAAGGTGGAAAATATCGATGGAAAAAACTATTAATTGGTTTTCTACCTATATCTATATTAGCATTTTTGCCTTTCTTAATTGGAAGTAACACCTCGGAATTATGGCATAATATAATCGCACCTGTTAACAAAAACACCTTCAATTCGATATCGTTTGATTTTATCAATACAATGGAAATTCACCTTTTTAAAACTGAAAAAAATCATCTGATTGAATACATACTATTTATTATTTTGGCAATAATAACCACTCTTATTTCATGGCAATTTAGACATAGAAATAGAAAGGTAATTTTCACAGGATTAACTCTCATTTCATCTGTGTGTATTCTTTTTTCACCAGATGTATACCCTTCTTTAATTATAATCCCCTTGACTCTTAGTTTGTTTTCAAACCTTTCTTATCCATTAATTTGGAGTGGGTTGGTATTTTTATCTTACAGCTGGTTTGATCAAAATCTACCCATTGAACTTAAAAAAACTATAATTATTATTGAGTACCTTTTGATTTTCACAATCGTTTTAATAAACAGAAAAAAAACATTTAGAGTTTAATTTTTTCAATCCACCTCATATCTTGTAGGGTTACATAAAACTCTGTATTGGTACCCTTTGGAAAAGTTATATTAGTTGGTTTTTTTCCCTTCAACAAAATTTCATAAAGTAATTTTCCATTGTTGCTGATTACACTAATTACTCCCTTGCCATATCTAGTCACATAAATATTACCTTTTTTGTCGCACCTCATACCATCCAGTCCATAATCGTCAAATTCAATCAGAACTTTTTTATTGGATAAATTACCAATTGAATCAACATCATAAGACCAAATTCTTTTTTGAAAGGTTTCATTTACATACAGTTTTTGACCATCTGGACTCAATTCAATACCATTTGTAGTACCCATTCCCTCTTCTATAATTTCCAATTTCCCTTCTGAGAATCTCAAAAGATTCCCGGTACGGCTTTTCCAGTTTGGATCAGAGGCAAAGCCAAAACCGTTTTTATGGAGAGTAAGGTCGTTGGGTTGATTTACCATTTTATTTTGACAATATATTTGAACATTTCTTGTTCCATTTTCAATAAACAAAATAGAATGATTGGTATAATCAGCAACATACATATTGTCTTTTGAATCAAAACGAATTCCATTACCGACACTTCCTTTATTGAGATTTACAAAGGTCTTAAAAGAAATTGAATCTCGCTCCAAGACGCCAATAGTTCCTTCACTTTTGAAATTAACAACAAATAAATCTCCCTTTGAATTCATTGCCGGACCTTCAATACCTTTTGTAAAAACAGAGTCCGTTATTACTTCCACTGAAGCATTGTGAAGTTTAGCCGTAATCTTATTATCGAAATCTCTACATCCAATCAAAAGAGGAAAACTCAACAAAAAATTGTAAAAAAATCGCATTAGGATATCTCTCTTTGATTATGTTTTGAATAATCCGGTAGTTTTCTTTCATACCCTCCCTTAAACAAAGGTGAACTTATTATGAAATCTGCTGTACACAAATTACAGGCTACAGGTATATTCCAAACTGCAGCTAAGCGTATTAAAGCCTTAACATCTGGATCATGAGGTTGAGCCTCTAACGGGTCCCAAAAAAATATCAATACATCAATTTCATTTTCTGAAATTTTAGCCCCTATTTGCTGATCACCACCAAGTGGTCCTGATTTAAGACAAGTAACTTTCAAATTGGTTTTATTGTTTATTAATCTTCCTGTAGTTCCCGTAGCATAAAAAGAATGTTGAATTAAATCATCCTGATTTTCGAGAACCCAATTTATCAATTCTTGCTTTTTGTTGTCGTGAGCAACCAAAGCAATATTTTTAATATTTTCACTTTTTAATTTAGTCATAAAGAGATATTGTTTTTTCTAAAATACATACAAAAAGCATCCAAAAACAGGTATTAATTCTTTAAAACACATTTTTTTTTCACTATCTTGTATTCGCTTATTTAAAACTACCATTAATTAAGCAATGCAATATATTAACAAAATTTAAAACCTTATTACTATGAAAAAAAGACTACTAGGAGTGCTTTTTGCTTTCGCATCGTTTCTGATTTCGGAGGCCCAAAACGTAAGAGTTCTTGGTTATTTTCCTCAGTACCGATCAACAACAGGTGTTCAGTACGACAAACTAACCGATATCGCTTACTCTTTTATTAATCCAAACTCAAACGGTACCTTAAAAACCAGTGGATACAGTGCAGATGCTGTTTTTGGATTTGATATGACAAAATTCACCATCATTAAAGACGGATGTGCCAATAACGGAACTAATCTTTGGATTGCACTTGGTGGTGCAGATGACAATCACTATAGAGATAATCGTTTAAATGACGTTTCTGCAAACTCAACATACAGAAATACACTTGCACAAGACTTGGTAGATTTTTGTATCACACATGGTGTTTATGGTATATCAGTAGACTGGGAGTTTCCTGATCCAGGAACTCAGGTCAACAACCACGTTCTTCTTTTGGAGGCTATTGAAGCAAAAATAAATGCATCATCCAATCCAAACATAAAAGTTTCTGTAGCAGTAGGTGGAGAAACAAAAGGAACTGTAAACCATATGCAATATCTTTCAACGGACTTATTTGGTTCAAAAGAGCATCTTGTAGATGAATGGCACGTTATGGCTTATGACTTTCCAAATACAGCAAATTACAACGCAAACCATTCCACCCTGAATGATGCTGAGGACTGTATGGATGGTTGGAACATAAGAGGAATGGATTATTCAGAAATGCTTCTTGGAGTACCTTTTTACGGAAGAAACTCTGGAAGAACAGGTGAGATAGAATATAACAATCTAACAGGTAACGCTGCAACAAATTATACTTCTGACTACAACAGTTCAGGTGGTTGGTACTATAACGGTAAAACTACTCTTGAGGCCAAAATCGATTTAGCCGTTGAAAAAGGAGCATTGGGGATATTAATATGGGATATCGGACAAGACAGACCAGAAGGAGATTATTCATTATTAGATGCCATAGACGATAAAGTGAATTTGGTATGTCCTATTGCTAAACCTAACTTAGGTCCTGATAAAGGAGTATGTGCTCCAAACTCTGTAACATTAGATCCAGGCGTAACTGGAGGTGGTCTTACTTTTACCTGGACAAAAGACGGAGGTAGCTCAATCGGTTCTGGAACTACTTTAGAAGTTTCCGAAGCAGGAACTTATAAAGTTTCTATTTCAAATGGAAGCTGTACAAAAGAAGATGAAGTAATTATTGTTTCCGGTTCATCGGTTACAACAACAGGAGCTTCTGGATGTAACGATGAAGATTTAACCCTTTCTGTTAATAATCCAGTTGGTGGAAAAACCTACAAATGGTACGATGAAGAAACTGCAGGAACTTTACTTCACACAGGAACTTCCTATACAACAACTTTCCCTCAAAGTACAACTGTATACGTAGAAGAGGCTTCAGATGGTGTTGAAAATTATACGTCTTCTGTTGCTGCAGTGCCGGATGGTAAAAGTCACGCTTGGGCAGGAACACAATATACATTTAGATGTTCTCAAATGCTGGTAGCTGAAAAAGATTTAACTCTTAAGTCATTAAGAATAATGGCTAAAAAGACTACTGGAATTACATTTACTGTAAAAATTATTGATGCTTCAAATGCTCCTAACTTTGCTTCTGTGGCTGAAGTTGGTCCATTTACTGCACCTTCAGACGGGACGGCTCAATCATGGGAATACCTACCATTTGATGTGGACGTAAATGCACAGTTAACTGCCGGTACATACCTAGTATATATAGAACCTAATTCAGGAGACGAAGGAAATTATGGAGTAATTAATGATTTAACTCAAGAAGATTCAGAAACAGGCGTTTATACACTTAAAGGTTCAACCTTCCAGGCCAGTGAAATGAGTAATGGATTTCCCAATTTCAATGTTGGTGACGAAGGAAACTCTTGGTGGAGTGCTTATGGTCCATTTTTAAACTGGAAAATTGAAACAGGTGCTAATGCCTCATGTGGTAGAACCGCTGCGACAGCTTCTGTTGTAAGTTGTGGACCTCCATCTATTACAGTTGTAAGTCCAACCAACAACTCTACTTGGTACACAAACAATACAATTAATTTTGAAGCGATAGTTACAGATGAAAGCGCGGTCTCATCCGTGACATTAGAAGTGTATAAAGGTTCTACTTTAGTTGCAACATTACCAACAACAAAAGATGGTAATACTTATACTTCTTCATGGACGCCGACTGAATCAGGTGACGATTACACATTAAAAGTATCTGCAACAGATGATAATTCAAATGAAACAAACGTAGAAGTAGATTTTGATGTTGATGTAAATGTTAACTCTACAGAGATTATCTCCGCAAGTTCAGTTAACGTATATCCATCTCCTGCTAAAAACCATTTCAATGTTGCTTTTGATGTTGTTTCAAGCAGTGATGTTGAAATTTTGATTTTAAACTCGGTTGGAGCTTTGGTTAAAACGAAAAATTTAGGAAACATTAGTGGTTCGCAAAACATCGGATTCGATGCCAGTGAACTTGCAAATGGTTTATATTACATCAAAATTAAATCTGGTGATAATATGATTACTAAAACAGTAAACGTTTCAAAGTAATTCTAACAAACTTTTTAAAAAGCCTCCAGCAAAATTGTTGGAGGCTTTTTATTTTTAACTATGAATGTAAAACTTCTATTACTCAATTTCTATTTTATTTTTTCTTTAATATTTGGAATATTAATCAATACAACATTTAGTAATTTAGTCAATATTTCAGGACTCTATCTCTATTCATTTTTTGCAACAATACCATTATTTATTTTGCAATTTGTTAGTATTGCTCAATTTTCCCGAAAAATAAAAAAAAGTAATCCTAAGCTGTTCAACCAAGCCTGTCTTCGGCCAAATGGAACCAAAGGCAGCTCCATAAATGTTGCATCTTTATTTGACGACTCAATACCATTTTCAAAAATAAAAGAAGAATCTATGATAAAAGATTGGAACTATACCAAAAGAGTAATTATATATTCTATGCTCTCTTTTGCTGTTTTAATAATTCTATTTTTTATTTAGAATTGTGAACATCATAATTCCTTATATTTGATAAGTAAAGAGACGTTAATTGGAAGAAAATTATACAGTTAAAGAAATTGATCCACTTTTATTGTTTGGAGCAAACAATCAAAGAATAAAACAAATTATAAAGTTATTTCCAAAACTAAAAATTGTAGTAAGAGGAGATAACTTAAAAATCAATGGAAATAAAGAAGAAGTTCTGGTTTTCACTAATAAGCTGGAGCTTTTTGTTTCTCATATACTTAGATATGGTGCTCTAACAGAAAATCAGTTGGAAAGGCTCATGGAGGATGGTGCAGAGGATTTGGTACAAGATACTACAGGTGGAGAAACCATAGTTCACGGTGTGGGAGGAAAAATCGTTAAAGCTCAAACGTCAAACCAAAGAAAAATGGTCGCAGCAATGAAGAAAAACGATCTTCTTTTTGCTGTTGGTCCAGCAGGAACTGGAAAAACATACACAGCTGTTGCTTTAGCGGTTCAAGCATTAAAAAATAAACAGGTTAAGAGAATTATTTTAACTCGACCTGCTGTTGAAGCAGGAGAAAATCTTGGATTTTTACCTGGAGATTTAAAAGAAAAACTAGACCCATATATGCAACCTCTTTACGACGCATTAAGAGATATGATTCCAGCCGAAAAACTAAAAGAATTTTTAGAATCAGGTATTATTGAAGTCGCTCCTCTAGCCTTTATGAGGGGACGTACTTTGGATAAAGCATACTGTATAATGGATGAAGCTCAAAATGCAACCGAAGGGCAATTTAGAATGTTTTTGACAAGAATGGGCAAATCCGCGAAATTCATTGTAACGGGAGACATTACACAAATTGATTTACCAAAAAAACAATCTTCTGGTTTGATCAGTTCAGTGAACATTTTAAAAAACATCCAAGGGATATCTTTTGTTCAATTAGATGGAAAAGACATCATAAGGCATAAACTGGTGAAAAAAATAATTGAGGCATACGATAAGTCTGAATAGAATGAAAAACATTTTTCTCTTAACCATCTTATTCACAACTGTTCACCTGAAAAGTCAACCCATTCAAATCAATTATGAATGGTTTAGTTTATGTGGCGGGTTCTTATATTCTGTTGAAGATGAATATACTGGCCTTAATGGAAAAATCAATCTGCCATTAGGGAGCCATGCTAAGTTTGTTATGCAAGCAAGTTTGTTTCCTGAACAATTTCAAAACCCAGAAGAGGCTTACAATGAAGCGAGGGCAAAATTTAATGTTGAATTTATACCCTATAAATTCAAAAAATTATATCTGTCTGTTCAAACTGGTTTTGACTACGGATACTGGCAAAGAACATTCCTTATTCCAAATTCAACTTTAGGCTTAAACTGGAAAAAAGAGGAGAGTATGATGTTTGGTGCAATTATTAACTATGACTTTAATAGGTACAGATTATACCTAGATTATATGTATATGCCCGAAATATATAGTAATCACATTGGAATAGGTATTTCTATGTTGTTTTTCGAAAATAATTCATTCCGTAAAAAGTATATGCAACGAAAATATATGAAATCTAAAAAAGGAAACAGATCACGAAAAAAAAGAAAAAGAAATCCTCGTAAAAATTCATCCAAATTAGGTCAATTATAAAATTATTGGAAATTTTAGTTTTTTCAACATTACTAATTCCTGATTTATTTAACTTAACCTCATGTTATTTACCTTTTTAACTTTGAAACATGAATCATGAGTACTACATGAGAAAATGCCTTGAACTTGCTGAAAAGGGAATGGGAAACGTAGCTCCGAATCCGATGGTTGGTTCAGTAATTGTTTATCAAGAACAAATTATAGGAGAAGGTTATCATGAACAATATGGATTTGCTCACGCAGAGGTTAATGCGATTAATTCAGTAAAAGATGCCTCTCTTTTTAAAAAATCCAGAATGTATGTAAATTTAGAGCCCTGTTCTCATCATGGTAAAACACCTCCTTGTTCAGATCTAATAATACGAAAAGGTATTCCTCATGTCATTATTGGTACAATTGATAATCACGCTAAAGTAGCAGGAAAGGGTATTGAAAAACTAAAAAAAGCTGGAATCAAAGTTGAAGTAGGTATTGAAGAAAAAAAATGTTTAGAACTCAATAAACGATTTCATAAATTTCACAATACTGGATTACCCTTTGTCATTTTAAAATGGGCTCAATCAAAAGATGGTTTCATTTCCAGAACTGAACTTGATCTTAAAAACGGTAAAAGCAACTGGATTACAAGCTCTAAAAGTATTGAATATGTTCACAAGCAAAGAGCATCTGAGGAGGCTGTTCTTGTAGGTTCTAATACCATTCGAATTGACAACCCCTTTTTAACCTTAAGAAGATTCCCAGGAAAATCACCTTTACGTATTGTTTTGTCATCTAAACCGATTGAAAATGAAAAATACAAGGTTTTAAATGACAATCTACCTACGTTAATTTACAACAGAGAAATGAATAAGAAAAAAGGAAATAAAGAGTGGGTTAAATTTAATGGAAGTGCAAAATCTTTGTTGATGAATTTAGCTGCAAGAAAAATTCAATCAGTAATTGTTGAAGGTGGAGCAAAAACAATAAACCAGTTTATAAAAGATGATTTATGGGATGAAGCTCATGTTTTTATTGGGGATGTTCTATTTAAAGATGGAACAATAGCTCCAAGAATAAAAAAAGAACCTTCATTTATTGGAAAAATCGGAAAAGATAAATTAAGTATTTACAATAATCCATGAGTACTAATTTAATTATCTCAATATTGGCCACTTCGGTGTTGTTCACCATCTTTAAATTTTTTGAAAAGTACAAAGTTGTTTCCTTAAATGCCATAATTGTTAATTACCTAATTGCCTCAGCACTTGCTTTTGTAATTCCTGAAGAAACAAAACCTCTCTCATATATTTTAGAACAAACCTGGTTTCCGGTAAGTATATTTTTAGGTTTCTTATTTGTTGTTCTCTTTCAAATCATGGCCTATTCAAGTCAAAAAATTGACATCTCAACTACAACAATAGCAAATAAAATTACATTTATATTCCCGACAATAATGGGCATTATACTTTTTAATGAACCTTGGAGTTTTTTAAAACTAATTGGCTTTGGAATTGCCGTTGCATCAATTATATTATCTGCTGAGAACAGAAGAAAATTCCCAAAAAAAAGAGCCTATTTTATATTACTGATTTTGTTCCTGGGCGGAGGCTTTCTTGAGTCATTATTAAGTTACTCACAGCAACGTTTAATTAACCGTTCGGACACGAGTGTTTTTTTCGGGTATCTTTTTCTTTTTGCATTTGTTTTTGGTTTAATCATTTTTTTCTGGAGAAGTAGTAAAGGAGAAAGTAAAATATCAAAAAAAGATTTTTTGTGGGGAATCATTTTAGGAATACCAAACTATTTTTCAATGTATTTCTTACTTGAAAGCTTAAAAGACCTTCACTCATCAGTGGTTTTTCCCATTGCTAATATGGGAGTAATTTTATGTTCAACATTACTGTCTGTTTTACTTTTTCATGAAAAATTATCAAAAAAGAAATTGCTGGCTGTATTTTCCTCTATTGTTGCGATTTTACTGATTTCTTTTCACGATATCTTTTAAGCAAACTTAAAAAAATGATTAATTTAGGTTTGTTCTATAAGTTAATTGTCAACACTACATTATAATTCTACTTTTACATAATGAAAGCACTGGCTTTTTGTTTTGTTTTTTTCACTTCTATTTTTTCTTTTGGACAAAAACTGGAACTGGTTTATTCAACTCAAAGCTTGATTGGAAAACATGAAATATACTACCATACCCATCAAAATCTTCCCATTTTCAACAAACTAATCAAAAAAAATACTTTCAGTAGTAAAGTGCATATTTTTGATACTGAAATCAGATTATCTCCTTTAAACCGAAATTTACTTTCTTCGGATACGATTTTAAACGAGAAATCCGGGTTCCTTTTCGATAAGGGAAATTTAATATCTGTTTCAGCATTTACAATTATGGATACGATAGGAAAGAGTTTTACACTTTACCTTAATAATCAAAACTATACAATACACCATATTAGCCACAACTCCAATTTAAAAGATACCCTCATCACGGGAAGTGTATTTTTACCAGACCCATTATCAAGCAGTGGAGAGTCCTATGGAGGAAGCTTTATTGACTCCAATGATGAAACCAATGATGATATCGATAAGGAACTCAAAGAAGTACAATTATATGCTACTTTTGAAGACGGTAAATTTTTATTGAAAAACAAACATTTAAAAATAAGTAACCATAGCGCTCCTGATATTCAACCCACTGAAAGAACAGAACCAATATTTGAATTCAATCGCTCCGAAATAGGTTTTGAAGAAATAAACGCGTTATATCACATATCGAGATTTGCTGACTATATCAAAGATACCTTAGGGTTTAAAAACATAGTTAATTACCAAATAGCAGTTGACGTATATGCTTTGAACGGTGGAGATCAATCTGAATTTATTAGCTCAACTAATCCTCCAAGGTTAAATTTTGGACAAGGTGGTGTTGACGACGCTGAAGATGCAGATGTTTTAATACATGAATATTCTCACGCCGTATCCCATTCAGCTGCTCCCGGCACTTTAATTGGCTATGAGAGAAGAGCAATGGACGAGGGACTAGCTGATTTCTGGGCAGCAGCTTATTCTAAAATGCTAAATGAATATAATTATAAAGAAATTTTTAATTGGGATGGCCATAATGAGTTTTGGGATGGAAGGTCAATCGATAATCAAAAAAAATACACAGACGGATTAACTGGTAATAAATATGAAGATGGTGAATTATTTGGCGCTTTATTAATGGATGTGCGAAACAATATCGAAGATTCGATTGCAGATAAAATCATACTTCAATCAATTTACAGTTGGTACCCTAATATGAATTTTTCAGATGCATTTGATCAAATTATGAAAGCTGATACATTAATGTACAATTCTGAAAATTCAGAAATCCTTCTTTGGGTGGGATGTAATCGCGGAGTTTTAACGGAAAACTGTGAAAATATTGTAGAAAAAAACATCTCCAAATTTAATATTAATTACACACTACTTAATCAAGGAATTTTAGAACTGTCTCATCCAACCCTAAACACTTCAGTAAAAATATTTACACTTGATGGAAAACTATATTTTTCAAAAATTCTAAACGGAAAACATATAAAACTACCAGACATTAAACAGGGAATATATATTCTCCAAATTGATCAATTTTCAGAAAAAATAATTATAAACTAGTTTAAAAAAGCTATTTTCATAGCCTCTTTTTTTCTTTCAGCCATCTCTTTTTTTAACAATTAAAGCTTAATTTTTTCTCAATTAAAAATTTATCAATTACACTTGGTATCAATGAAATTTTATTAATTTAATTTTTTAATTAGAATATAATTTTACTAATACTAACTTGAATATTTTAAATCATGAAATTTGAAACTTTACAACTGCACGCAGGACATGAAATAGACTCATCAAAATCGAGAGCTGTACCAATTCATCAGACGTCTTCTTTTGTTTTTGATAGTGCTGAACATGCAGCTAATTTATTTGGATTAAAGGAATTCGGTAACATTTATACACGAATTATGAATCCAACAACAGACGTTTTCGAAAAAAGAATCGCAGCACTTGAGGGAGGAGTCATGGCCGTAGCGACAGCATCTGGTCTTTCGGCTCAATTTCTAGCTATATGTAATATCCTTGAGGCTGGAGACAATTTTGTTTCTAGCTCAGCTTTATATGGAGGAACATACAATCAATTTAAGGTAGGGTTCAAAAGAATAGGAATTGAATGTAAAATGGTTGCTTCCGATAACCCTGAAGACTACGAAGCTGCAATAGATGACAAAACTAAGGCTATCTATATTGAGTCTCTTAGTAATCCACAATTAAAGATTTTAGATTTTGAAGCCATTGCAAAAATTGCTCAAAAAAATAACATCCCATTAATTGTCGACAATACGTTCGGTGCTGCAGGTTACCTTTGTAAGCCTTTTGAGCACGGAGCCAATGTAATTGTTGAATCCGCAACAAAATGGATTGGAGGACATGGCACTTCAATTGGTGGAATTGTTATTGATGGTGGTAACTTTAATTGGGGAAATGGAAAATTCCCTCTTTTTTCTGAACCAAATGAAGGCTATCACGGCTTAAAATTCTGGGAAGTTTTTGGAGATAACAATCCTCTTGGATTACCCAATGTTGCATTTGCCATCAAATTAAGAGTGGATGGATTAAGAAGCTTCGGTCCTTGCCTAAGTCCTGCAAATTCTTTCCAATTAATTCAAGGGATTGAAACTTTGTCTTTACGAATGGAAAGAACGGTTGAAAACACCCTTAATGTTGCCAAGTATTTACAAGAACACTCAAAGGTTGAATCGGTAAATTACCCGTCCTTAAGCGGCAATAAATATCATGAACTTTCTCAAAAATATTTCTCAAAAGGTTCAGGTGGGGTTTTAACTTTTGAACTAAAAGGAGGAAAAGAGGCAGGACAAAAATTCATTTCTTCCTTAAAACTTGTGTCTCATTTAGCCAACATTGGCGATGCAAAAACTTTGGCAATTCACCCCTCCTCCACTACGCATGAGCAACTAACTCCCGAAGAGCAAATTTCTGCAGGTGTTACTCCTGGGTTAGTTCGATTATCCGTTGGAATTGAACATCTTGATGATATTCTTGATGATATCACTCAGGCTCTCGAGCAATGTTAAAAAAAAAAAGGCTGAAATAAAATTTCAGCCTTTTTTTATTTAAAATATCTAAAATCTTGATTGTTTTTAATCCTCAAAATAGAATTATAAATCAGTTTAATAACATTTCCTATATCGTCTTTATGCGCTGACTCTACAGTAGTATGCATATACTTTAAAGGCAATGAAATTAAAGCAGAAGCTACACCTCCATTACTATAGGCAAAAGCATCTGTATCTGTTCCTGTAGCTCTGGATACAGCAGCATTCTGAAAAGGAATTTTGTTGTCCTTAGCCGCATCTTTAATAAGCTTTAGTAAATTATTTTGAACAGCAGGTCCGGTTGGAACACAGGGACCTAAACCTCCTTTGATATCTCCTTGAACAATCTTATCTATTTTTGGTGTTGATGTATCGTGACAAACATCTGTGACAATAGCAACATTTGGTTTAATGGTTTCTGTAATCATCTGCGCACCTCTTAAACCAACTTCTTCTTGAACTGCATTGACAACATAGAGCCCAAAGGGTAATTTCTTATTGTTTTTATGTAATAAACGGGCTACCTCAGCAATCATATATCCTCCTATCCTGTTGTCCAATGCTCTGCCTACGTACCAACGGTCATTTAAAATGGTTAGTGGATCAGGATAGGTTATAACATCTCCTACTTTAATACCCATCTTTAAAACTTCCTCTTTATCTTGTGCTCCAACATCCAAACAAATATTTTTTAACGATGGAGCCTCCTCTTTTCCTCCATGTCTTGTGTGAATAGCAGGCCAACCAAAAACAGCCTCAACAACACCATCTTCGGTATGAATGTGAACTCTTTTAGAAGGGGCTATTTGATGATCAGAGCCTCCATTTCTTCTTACGTAAATATAACCCTCGCTGGTGATGTAATGTACAAACCAGGAAATTTCATCGGCATGTGCTTCAATAACGACCTTGTACTTTGCTTTGGGATTAATCACTGCTGCTACGGTTCCATATGTGTCGACTATATAATCGTCGACAAAAGGTTTTACATAATCCAACCAAATTTTTTGTCCTTCTGATTCAAAACCCGTGGGAGATGGATTATTCAAATACGATTCTAAAAATTTTTTTGAGGCTTTAGTAAAAGTGTACTTCGTCATATTTTTCACTTTAGTGAATGAACAAAGTTAACACAAATCAACAAATCTAGCCGCTTAAAAACTCCATTTTGCTCGGGCAAATCCATTGGCTAAAAAAATATTTTGACCGTTTAAATTACCTGCCGTATTAATCATATGAATGGATAAATCAAAATTTTGGGCAATAGATCGAGTAAGTGAGGGCATTAACAAAGCAAAATTCACTCCAGGCATATATACCAAAATTAATGCGTAATTGGTCAATCCATTGATTTCCCCAACAAAAGAGGTTATAGTCGACCAACGCGTGGGCATGAGTGATTTTGCAGAAGTTTGAAAAGACAGTAAATCGTTTGAAATAACAGAGCCTCCTGAAATTCCGTTTGACGAATAGAGTAAGCCTATACCCAAAAATCTATTTCCGGATAAAATATACTCTCCTGAAACAGACATACTGGCAACATTAGAACTTGAAGTTTCAGAATTCACAAAATAAGAGGACTCTCCTTTAAACCCCCATTTCTTTATTCCCCCGGCCCATCCGCATCCAATTACATAATCGTTATAATATTTACCAGCCAAAAGTTGAAAATCATAATTCCATTTGTTCCAGCTGAATTTTGAGGCACCGATAAACGCTGTATCGGAATTAACTGATCCTGCAAACTCTAGATTTGCTCCATTCTTAAAATACTTTTGAACTCTGACTGCATCGGAACCTGGCCTCTCCTCATAATCAAAATCAGTAAATGTAAATGCGTTGAACAAATCATTTGCGTTCCAATAGGAATTTATACCCCAGTTTACTCTTTGTCTACCCAGACTCCATTCCCAATCTCCGTATGAACCTTTATACCATAAACGATCTATAATCGCACTGTATAAAAACTTATCTGCATCTCCAATTACAAATGATAGATCAGTAATGCCTAAATCAAAATCTAATATCTCTTTAATTTGAGAATCCATTTGAATGGCTTCCCCATAAAAAACTCTGTTTCTTAATTCCAAAAAGAATTCGTTTTCTCCATTTCTGGTACGCTTAAAAAACTTGGTATTAATGCGATTATGCCAAAGCGATTGATCATAAATGTTTCCGGCTTGATCACCAGAAAAAGTTTGCATAAATTTCAAATAGCCGTTGAATTCAGTATGTTCTTTCCAAAACGAATTGGAATCTAATTGAGACCAACCAAGAAAGGGTAAAAAAACAACAATAAAGACTATAATTTTATTCATCACTTCTTTTATCCTCGGTAATTTTTCCATCGGTTAAAGTTATTACTCTTCGAGCTCTTTCAATTACTCTCTGATCATGAGTTGAAAACAAAAAAGTAATCCCTTCCTTCAAATTCAAATGCTCCATTATATCTAATAGCCTTGAAGTTGACTTAGAATCTAAGTTAGCTGTAGGCTCATCGGCTAAAATGAACTTAGGTTTTGGTGCTAATGCTCTTGCAACTGCAACACGCTGTTGTTGACCTCCACTTAATTGCGAGGGTCTTTTTTTCGATTTCTCAGAGATTCCTACAGCTTCCAAAAGTTCGTTAACTCTCTTTTTTCTTTCTTTTGAATTTGTGTTTTGCAGCAACATAACAAATTCTATATTTTCATATGCTGTAAGTACTGGAATTAAATTATAACTCTGAAAAACAAAACCAATATTGTTTAACCGAAAATCAATTAACTCACTTTTAGACAACTCTGTAAGCTCTTGAGATGCAACCCTAACACTCCCCCGATTTGGAGCATCAAGTCCTCCGATTATATTCAATAATGTTGTTTTACCAGAACCGGATGGTCCAACGATTGCAGTAAACTCTCCTTCCTCAACAACCAAAGAAACTCCATCAACAGCTCTTACCTCCATGTCAGCATCACTGTATATTTTTTCCAAATTTTTCGTTTCTACTACATTCATAATTCACGTTTTATGTATAGCCTCAATAGGCTTTAATCTTAGTGCTCTTACAACCGGAAAAATCGTTGATATAAAACTTACAAATATAACTTGAAAAATAACCTGGTAGTAAAAGCTTGTTTTTACCTCAGGATATATTATTGTTGAATAACCAAAATTTTCCAGAGCTGCATTAGCAACCGATAAATCAATCCCAACATCTCCAAAATATCCCACAGTTATAACAGATAATACTATTCCTATCGGAACACCAATTATTGTTAATATGGTAGTTTCGAAAAATATCATTTGAACTATTTTCAATCTACTCATTCCAATTGCCATTAACATTCCCAACTCACGAGTTCTCTCCAAAATACTCATGAGCATAGTATTAACAATCCCAAGAGATAATGCAATCCATATAATCAACATGAAAATAAACATTACCTGATCAGTCATTTCTATGCCATTTTTAATCTCAGGCATAATTTGACCCCAAGTAAAAACTTGTTGATTAGGCAACTTAGTTTGAAGTCGGTTTCCATATTGTTTCAAAGAATCAAAATTGTGAAAAATAATAGCGTATTCATGAATAAAATCATCATTAAGTTTTTTGTTTAAATCGGATTTATGAACATAAATCACCAATTTATCCTTCAATTTATTCGGAGATTCATAAAATCCTCGAACTCTGCCTACAAAAGACTTGACACCATGAAGCATGCCGCCTTGGATTAAAAGTTTATCGCCCAAACTTAAATTCAGTTCAAGGGCTAATTTTGTTCCTACCAATAACGTTGGTGCTCTCCTTCCACTAATCATCTCTCCTTCCACAATCATTGATGAAATCGAATAAATTTCTCTCTCCATTGCGGTATCTATACCATAAACCAATACAGGTTTTTGATTTCTTGTAGTTTGAAGCATTGCTGAAAAAATAGATCTTTCAACATAAGTTTTGATTGCAGAATCTGAGTCAAGAACTGATTTGACCTGGCTTGTGTTTTTTATGGGGAAATTATAATCGTATTCCTCATCAATAAAAAGAGAATCATGAATTTGAACATGCCCTATTTCTCGATTTACAATATCGTCTAACTTTTGAACATAAGTACCCCATTGAAAAGCACCAAAAAACATTCCAATCCATATCCCAAAAGCAACGGAAAGGATAACAACTGCACTCCTTGACTTTTTTCTCCATATGTTACTCCATCCTATTTTTAAAATCATTCACGCATGGCTTTTATAGCATTCAAAGATCGAATCCTTATAATTGAGTATAAACTAAAAATTAAGGTAATTGATAAGACTGCCAAAGCTTGTCCTAAAAATATATTAAAACTCATTGAAGCACTTATTGTTGGCTCGAAGCCATATTTTTGAACATCATCCGCCATTTGCCCCGTAAGACCTATCGGCGTTTCGTGAAAATAATAAACAAGAGGTATCGCTATTGAAAAACCAATCAATGTACCGATGATACCCATTAAAAAATTTTCCAAATAAACAATGTATCCCAGTTTAGATTTTTTCATTCCTATGGCTATTAACATTCCAAATTCTCTCTTACGCTCAGCGAGCATCATTAGAATCGTACCGAACAAACCAAAAGATATGACGAAATATAACATCGAAGAAATGATTACATTACCTGCATCGTTTACTTGAACCAACATATAAAGAGATTCATTTAGCTCATTCCAAGAATAAATTTGAATAGGCAATTCAAAATCATGTTTTAACTCATTAACCAATGAACCAGCTTTAGAGTTATCATTAAAATTCAAAACAATTTGATTTACGTCTTCATAAAGAGCAAAACCTTGTCTCGCTTCGTCCAAAGTGACAAATGCGAGACGCTTATCTTCTTCAACATTAGATAAATTAATTATCCCAACAACTTTTAACAGCATATTGGCGGTATTGCCATGATACCCCATTCCCGTAACAAAAACCAAACTGTCCAGATCCGCCTTAAGCCTCTTGGATAATCTACTTCCCAATACTACCTCTCCAGTACTTGACATTAATCGACCTCGAATTATAGAACTGGAAAAATGTGTTAAACTATCTTCAAGAGCAGGGTCAACTCCGGTTATACGAGCGATTTTGAACTTTTCCCCACAAGTCATCATACCGACACCCAGAATTCTTGGTGAAAAGGCCTTGATTACAGATTTACTTTGTAAATAAGTCTTAACTGAATCATCAAACGGAACTGTACAATCAATATTGATCTCTTTTAATAGTGAAGTATCATTGATAGCACCATATCCTTGATACCCTCCAACAACGTTTTCAACTTGAGCATCTAAAATCCCATACCTTAAAGACGACATAAAAGTTGCTAAAACAACAGCAAACTGAATCATCCCAAGAGTAATAAATGTGCGCCTTTTATTTCGCCAAATATTTCGCCATGCAAGTTTGAAAAGCATACTTAAAGGAAGGTTTTTATTTCGAAAAATCAAACATCTTGAGTAAAATAAAATCAGAAAACATAATAAATGTCTATGCTGTAGAATAAACAAGATTTCAATCTCTTTACAATTGAATCCAATTATTGTACTTTTGTATTCCGAACTTAAAATTGATATAGCATGCAACTGTACAATACTTTGAGCGCGGAAGAACGAAAAAACTTAATCAAAAAAGCGGGTGAAGACCGTTTAACTTTATCGTTCTACCAATATGCGCACCTTTCAAATACTCAAGAACTTAGAGATGAACTTTTTGTGAAATGGGAAAAATTTGAAGTTCTCGGAAGGACTTATATCGCTACCGAAGGAATTAATGCACAAATTTCTCTTCCTGCAAAAAAATTCGAAGCTTTCAGAAAAGACTTATACTCGTATAGTTTTATGAATGGTATTCGGCTAAACGTCGCGGTCGAACAGAACTCTTACTCATTTTTGAAAAATAAAATTAAAGTGAGGGATAAAATTGTCGCCGATGGGTTAAACGATGAATCTTTTGATGTAACAAATAAAGGAATACACTTAAAAGCAAAAGAGTTTAATGAAATAATCGAAGACCCAAATACCGTTCTCGTAGATATGAGAAATCACTACGAAAGTGAAATTGGTCATTTTAAAGGAGCCATCACACCTGATGTAGATACATTCAGAGACTCACTTGACATTATTGAAAATGACTTAAAAGAACATAAAGATGATAAAAATCTTGTGATGTATTGTACGGGTGGAATTCGATGTGAAAAAGCAAGCGCATATTATAAGCACAAAGGGTTTAAAAATGTTTATCAACTTGAAGGTGGTATTATTGAGTACACAAGACAAATTAAAGAAGAGGGGCTTGATAATAAATTTATGGGTAAAAATTTTGTTTTTGATGAAAGAAGAGCAGAAAGAATTTCTGATGATGTAGTGTCAAAATGTCATCAATGCGGAGTACCTTGTGATACCCATGTCAACTGTAAAAACAAAGGTTGCCACTTATTATTTATTCAATGTGAATCTTGTCAAAAAGAAATGTTAACAACCTGTTCAGATGAGTGTAAAGAAATTGTTCAACTGCCCGAAGAAGAACAAAAAAAGATTCGTTCAGGAAAGGCTTTAAGTAACAAAATTTTCCGAAAGGGCCGGAGTCAAAACATAAAAAAAATAACCAAACGTTAAAATTTTACGTTAAGCAATTTGTTCATTAATTAATGCCAAACCCAAAGCATATGTTCAACTTGCATTTTAAACAGTTTAAAAACATTGAGAATTTGGAAGAGGATTCGATTACTGACTGCACTGTTTTTGAATACTTTCAATACGGTAACAAAATATGGGGGAATTATGAAGGTGGTAAGATATCACAAGGTACGCTTAGAGGTTTTAAAACCTCTGAAAATAGTTTTGAACTGGAATATTCTCACATCAATTCAAAAGGGGAACTTAAAACTGGAAAATATGATACCGAAGTTGCTTTTACAAAAGAGGGGAAATTGATTTTAAGTGAATTTTGGAAGTGGAACAAAAAAAAATCCACTTTGATCGAAGTTTAAAACAATCTTGAGTTCAATTAAGAAAAATTATCTTGGTAATCGTCAAGACTTAACTGCACTACTTTTTTGGCTTCTTCTGCGCCATAAACGTGTGTTATTTCACACTCCGTATAATCTCCGCCAGGGATTTGCTTATAAGTTAAAAAATAATGCTTTAAACGATTTACTAACCGTTCGGGAGCATCATTTATATCTTTAAAGTCATACACTTCATCCTGAGCTAACACTGCTACAATTTTATCATCTGCCTCTCCTCCATCGATCATTCTCATTCCACCTATAACCTTTACCTCAACCAATATATCACCGTGGGGAATTTCTCTTTCTGTAAAAACACATATATCTAGTGGATCTCCATCTCCAATTAATTTTCTACCGGACTTTTTTCCTGAAAACTCTGCTGTTTTTGTACCACAATAGGTTTGAGGAATAAAACCATACAGAGCAGGTATAATATTTGAAAACTTTTGAGGTCTATCGATTTTTAAATACCCAGTATGTTTATCAATTTCATATTTACAAGTATCGGTTGGTACCATTTCGATAAACGCAGTTAGTATTCCTGGCGCACCTTTACCAACGGGAACACCGTGCCATGGATGCGGTTTAAAAATTAGTTTATCGCTCATTGTATAAGGGTTAGGCTTGTGCTCTAAAGGTGCGAATATTTCCTTTACAAAGCAATGCTAAATACTTCAACATCTATATTTTACATAATCCAAATGCAATTAATACTCCCACAAATCCTGTTCATAGTTGAATATTTTTTTCTCAATTCTTTTACTCTCCAGCAACGCATCCAAATTTTGCTTATAACTCGAAATAGTTCTTCCGTAAACACTAGACTCTTTCATAATGTAACTGCTAAATTTTCTTTTATTTAATAAATCGTCATAAGTTCTTCTCTCTACATCACTATGAGGATTCGGTGCAGGTGCATTTGCAATTGTATACCTTAACTCGGGTAAATACATCCAATACAACAATCGATCTCCTTTGTATTCTCCCATTTCATCAAACATCTCTTCAATAGGACATATTCCAATAATTCTAACGTCCATGACGCTTCTTTTTGAATTAAAGTACCAATCTTCTTTTATTCTCAACCTTCTTATGTTTTGAGTTGGAAATGGTTCTTGATACGGGATTCGAGTAGGGTTTCCATCCTCATCATATTCAGTAATTGTATCAAACTTTTCACCAATAGCGCAGGCCTCGTTTGGCAAAAGGCTGTAATCAAACTCATCGCTAATTGGGTCATATGGAGTTAATTCCCTGGAACAAATACCATCTCTTATTACCGTAACTAAATTTCTCATAGAATGCGTTGGCTCAATAGGGTAATAAAAGGGGTGATTAATTTTTTCTTTTAGGTCAATTACACGCCAAACTCTCTTACTCCACATCATATAAGATTCTATTTCGAAATTATACGGAATTGGAACTTTATTAAAGTTGTTTTCTCGAATAAAAACACCGTCTACTACGGATGCCGAACTGGATTGTGCATTTGCAATTGATATTGAAATAATGGTCAGGAAGAAAAAAAATAATTTATTCATATTTACGTTTTTCTAACATAACGAAGTAAAAATATAACGTAACAACTTTTAATCATTTTTATTTTTTAAAGAGGTTTAAAACAAATAAACACTAATGTATTTTTGGCCTTTAGAATAACTTTTATGTTAATAATTCAAATTACTTTGTTAAAAGATTCCTGAAAAAAACAACAATGAACATAATTTTATACCCTTATTTTATATAAAATTCACAATTATGAGATTTTCATTATTCTTCATTATTTGCGTCATTCATATTTATTCATATGGTCAAACAAAAACCAATGAGAAAGCTGCTATAGAATATTTTGTTAATAAATACCCCAATGGACAAAAAGAAGCTGAAGGAAAATACATTAACGGAAAAGAGCATGAAAAATGGATTTATTGGCACTCTAATGGCAAAATAAAACAAGTGGCAAACTTTAATGTCGGACGATTACATGGAAATGTGACTTATTATTATCCAAATGGTGATAAAAAAGATGAAGGTTTTTTTGTTGCTGGTAAACAACACGGTAATTATACCAGCTGGTATTCCAATAAAAACATAAAACTTCAAGGTCAATACGAAAAAGACAAAAAAATTGGTCATTGGATAAGTTACTACGAAAATGGAAACAAAGAATGGGAAGGAAGTTATAAAAATAATGAAAAGGATAGTGTGTTCACATACTGGTACCCATCGGGTGAAATCTTCAAAAAGACATACCACAGTGAAGGATACGAAAGCGTTTTATCCGGTTGGAATATAAAGGGAGTACAATCCGTTAAAGACGGAAAAGGCGAATTAATGGAATTCTATGAAGATGGTGCTCCTAAAGGGAAACTAATTTATAACAATGGTAAGGTTCACGGGAAAATCGTAAAATGGTATGAAAATGGAAATATCTGGTATACTTCAGAATTTCATAATGGAGTTAAAAACGGGATTCACAAAATTTATTACATGAACGGCCTAATAAAGGACTCTACTCAGTTTGTGAATGGAAAGGAGCATGGAAAATTTTACTCATTCAAGCCTGACGGCACCAAAGAATCGGAAGGATACTTTAAAATGGGTCAGGAAGACAGCACATGGATTTGGTACAATAAGGGTTTTGTTAGAATTAAAGGAACATTTAAAAACAGTTTGAGACATGGAACATGGTTATTCAATTATCCTGGTACAAACAAAAAAGAACACATTGCTTTTTTCAAAAATGGACTCAAGGAAGGAACATGGAAATACTTTTACGAATCTGGAGGGAAATTAAGAGTTGCTAATTTCAAAAACGACAAAAGAAATGGAAAATGGTCGGTATATTTTGAAAATGGAAAACTTGATCACGAGGGAAAATTTAAAGACGATAAAGAACATGGTGTTTGGACATCCTGGTATGAAAAAAATGAACGTGTCAACGAAAAAGGTTCCTTCAATATGGGAGTCATGGATGGGAAATGGGAAGGTTTCTACGATAATGGAAATCAAAAATTCATTGCCAATTACGACAATGGAATTAAGCAGGGTGAATACATTAAGTTTTATCCCAATGGTCGAGTTGGTATAAAAGAAACCTACAGTAACGGTTTACTAGAAGGGAAATATGAGGCATATTATGATAAAGGATTTTTTGTAAGAGAAAAGGGACAATACAAATTAATAAAACCAACAATCGATAGAGTGAGAAATAAAATTGACACTGTAATCGTAAACAAAAATGGCGATACTCTTAAAATTGAAAAAGACCCACTTATTAAATTTAGAGAAAAACAAAAAGAGTCTGTTAAAGATGGATTATGGATTGTTTATTTCGATGGAACAAACATTCCATATCAAAAAATCAATTACGTAAATGGGAGATTATCAGGAGTTTTTATAACATACTATAGCAATGGCAAGCCACAAAGTAAAATAATTTACCAAAATGGGAGAAAAAATGGAATATCAAAGTTCTACGATAAAAATGGAAAAGTTATTAAAAAAACAAAATATATAATGGACAATATTGTCGAATGATTTGAGATTGTATATTCAAGTTGCACTCAAAAAAACAAACCTTTCCTAGCGTACATATTCTATTTCGGAAACTCTTTAGTGGTTTTAAGTTCTAAATCAATTCATATTTAACTTGTCTAAATTGGTTTCATTTAAAACTAACTAATTATATTTTAATATTTTGTATCGGCATCAAATCGCATTTTTGTAATTGCGACTCCATTTTTAAAATAATAGGTTGTTCCCCAACTGTATATTACCATTTTGTATATATTCACTTCTCCGGCTTTACTTACAATGTACTTCTTAATTGTTCGATTATTTTCATACAGAACTTCCTCGTGTATCCCCTCAGGTAATTTATTATACAACTGATTCATTTTCTTCTGGATAGAAGCTTGATCGGCACCTGAATTGGCATTCTTATATTGCTTTTTTAAAGAATCTATCCTCGCTGATACTTCTTCTGGCGTTAATTCCCTATCTATCGCTTCCATGGAATCTTTAACCACCTTGTTTCTGGCAGAATCTGCAAGGAATAAATCCTCATTGTATTCATCTTCTTTAGTTTCTATATCTATAATTATTTGCTCCATTTCTTTTTCCGTAGCTCTCAAAGCTTTTTCAATTTGTCCATATTGAATAAGTAAAATATTATTTAACTCCTCGGCATTGACATCCGTAGTATCAAGATTTTTTAGCCTCTCATTTAGAATTGCTAACTTTTGACGATAAATGTTCATTTGACGATCTTTCCCCAATCTTTCCAAATAATTCTCTTTAACCTTCAGCTTGATTTCAAGACCTTCTTTTTGAACCTTGGTAGCTTCCGCTCTTTTTTCAATTTTATTTTCACCTACCAAATTTTTTGCTTGAAAAAGTAAACTTTTTCCTTTCTGATTAATTTTTAAATAATCTCTTAAAAGAGGTAGCTCCTCTGTTTTCAGTCGAGCAATCTCAACTTTTAACTCGGAAATTTTTGCTTCTTTAATATTTTTCTCAGCCTGAAGAGGAGCCAATTTCTCAACCAAAAGCTTCTCCTTTAAAATTAATGAATCATTTAGCCTGCTTTTTGCTTTTCGCTTCGTCGATAATTGTTTTTTGATTTCTTCCACAGCTTTACGCTTCTCCTCCTTTAAGATAGATGCTCTTTTGGCAGCCTCTATTTTACGCTCAAGAGTTTGTTTTTCTTTCAATTGTTCATTGAGTTCTTTTGTGGCTTCTAAAAGCTGTTTTTTCTTTTCTGCATCGATTTTTCTCTGCTCTCTTATTTTTCTGCGTTCTTCCTCATTAGCAAGCTCAACTTGTCTCTTTTTTTCTCTATCCTTTTCTGCATCAATTTTGTACTTAGTAAGCTCCTCTTTTTGTTTCTCTACAATTTTTGCTAAACTATCCGCAATCGCCCTTCTTCTAATGGCTTCCTTACTTATGTACCGCTCATCATCCTTTGTCAAAGAGCTTTCTACTTTCCTGTTTTTTTTAGCCTCGAGCTCTTGAAGATGCTTTTCCTCTAAATACCTTCTCTCTCTTCTTCTTTTATCATCGGCTTTTTTCTTAGCCTCTAATTCTTTCATTTTTTCCTTCTCTTTGGCCTCCTGCTCAGCTTCTTTATTTTCTAAATTAATCATTTGCTTTAATAGCTTACTTTGCGCCTTTTCAAGTTCTTTTCTCCTTTTTTTCTCCTGATTCTCCAACTCATCCTCTAACGCTTCTCTTTTTGCCAAAGCTTTTAACTCAGATTCTATTCTTTTTTGTCTTTCTTTAAATGCCTCTTTTTTCTTTTTAATTGCCTCTTTTTCAGCTCGAATTTTTTCTTTCATTTCTTGTCGTTCCACCTCAATAACTCTATTTTGAAATTCGATTCTTTTTTGTTCTTCTTCTTGGGCCTTTTCTTTTTTTGCCTTTGCCATAACAGCAATGTTTTTAGCCCTTTCCTTTCTCATTTGCTCAAGTTCCTTCCTCTTTGCTTTTGCTTGAAGTTCCCTCAAAAACTCATCACTATTATTCGATTCATTTTCTTGTCCTTTTTGCCCAGTTGCGGTTAAAAGATTGTTTAATTCTACTTGTTTTTTCTTCATGTCAGCGGAAAGTGTTTTTGCTTCAGCCTCATATTTACTAATTCTTCTTTGCAAAACATTTTGCTTTATTGCGTTACTCACGTCCCCTTTTGCTTTCAACTCTTTTAACTCTTCCTCTGCTGAATCCAAATCATCTCTTTTCCTTTTTATATCGATTCCAAGGGTTCTAATTTCATCTTTCAACTGAAGTATTCTTAATTCTTTCTTACTTAATTTCTTATTATTTAAGTCAGATATTTTTTTTGCTTTTTCCGCCTCAGCTTTTTTTGCAGCAAGCTTTAAGGCTTTTCTCTTTGCCTTTTCCTCCAACTTCTTTTCTTTAATTTTTGCACTAACCTCACTAATTTTTGATTTAGTATCTAAATCTTTATTGGCCATTTCAAAAGACTTTTCTTGCTCCAAACGCTGCTGTTCAACACGTTTTTTTGCCGCATTTAACTTATCTTCTTCAGTTACCACTCTCTTTTTTTCTCCAATTCTTTTTACAACTTGCTTTTTAGTTTTTAATTTTTCTTTCTGAAGTTTAATTTTAGCTTTAAGTTCTTTCTGCCTTTGCTTGTAGAGTTCCCAATCCTTTTCTGACAATTTCTGTAAAACCAACTGCATTGAGTCCTCGTATGCACGTGCCTTATTTACATTTCTTTTATATCTTTTGTTTTTTTGCCTGTCTTTTCCGTTCCTTTTCTGAACATCACTTTGAATTTGGTTAAGCGATTCAATTTCCTTATCCAGCTTAGCCTTTTGCTTAAGTAATTCGTCTTTTTTTTCTTTGGAAAGCCTTTCATTATTTAGTTTTAAATCGATTTCAGCTCGTTTAACCTTTTTTTCCAATGCATCAATCCGAGCTTTCTCCGCCTTTTCTTTTCGTTTCTCAGCAATAATTAATTTATTAGCTCTCTTTATACTATCCTTTCGAAATTGAGCCATATCCCGATTTTTAAGAAGCTCTCTGGCAGCATCATCTCTAGCAATTTGTTCTTGTCGAGCTTTTGTCTTTTTTAATAAGATTGACTTTTCTCTCAACAATTTTTCCTTTTCTGCAAGTTTCGCAGCCTGAACTCTATCTTCATAAATCTGCCTTTTTTTCTCGGCTTTCAATTGCGCTTTACGTTTTTTTGCCAGTAACTTTCTTTTAGCTTTATCTCTTTTGAAACGAGCAGCTCTCTCCTCAGGTGTTTCTAAATCTGCATATTGTTTAGCCAATCTGGCCGCTTCTAGCTTTTCTTTGGCATTTGCAACATTTTGATTATTCATTTTTTTTGCCTTCTCTTTGTTAGCATAGTATTTCCCTTTGGCTCGTTCATATTTTAGTGTTAGGCTTTTCAATTCCGCTTCCATTCGTTCAATTTCTTCCTCACGTCTTTTAATATTCGCTTCTTTTTCATTTCGTTCTACACTAACCGCTTTACCTGACAAACCAGAATCATTTAAATCCTTCAAGTCAGCTTTTATGATTTCATTGGCTTCTTTTTCAACTTTCAATTTATCCTTAAGCTCTTTTATCCTTTTTGAAAGCTTCCACATGCTGAGTTTATCCGCCGAAGATTTTTTCGATTTTCGATTTTCATTCTCTAATTGTTGCTCGGCAAGTTTAACTTCTTTTTCTGCGTTTTTAAGGTTTGCATCTAATCGCTTTTTCTCACTTTTTTGATACTCCTCAATGATGTATAATTTTTCCTTTTTTTTGGGCCCCTTAATCGGCTTTCCTTCAAGGTATTCTCTAATAACCTGTTCCTGAAAAGTTTCGTTTTTATTTTTGGATGAGGTGTTTTTAATTGAGCGCAACAATGCCAGTTTACGTTTTGCTTTTGCTTCTTTCAATCTCTCCAGTTTTTCTATTTCTTTTTTCGTTTTTGCATTTTCTTCAGCTTCGGCAGCTGCATTAGCCTTTGCTAATTTATTGGCGACTTCATCGTATTTGTTGGATGGTGTTTTTTTATCCGTGACAATTTCTTTCTTTTCTTTTTCTTTTGAGGAGACTTCTTTTACAACTTTTTCTTTAATCTTATTTTCTTTCTCTTGTTGACGCTTTTGAATTCTTGCCAACATTTCCTGACTCTCTTTTTTTTCAGCTGCTCTCAGTTCCTTTTGTTGACGTCTAATTTCCTGACGCTTTCTTTTCTCCTCCTCTCGTTTTTCTTTGTATCTTTTAGCCGCATTTATTTTTAATTTTTTCAGCTCTAATTCACTCTGACTTTTAACGGATTTCTCTTCCTCAAGAGTTCGCTTTTGATCCTGCTTCTCTTTTCTACTCTCGGCCCTTGTTTTTATTTTTTCTTGTTCAATTTGAAGTGCAGATTTAGTATTTGTAGCATCTTTTGTTTTTTCAGAGCTTTTCTTTTCTGAAGTTTCTTTTTTACTATTCTCTTTCTCTTTGGGTGATTTTGAATTAATGGCTTTTTTTGCTTTTAAAAACTGTGCTTTTTTTGCTTTTTCAGCCTCTTTTTCTTTTTTAGCAAGCTTTTTAAACTCCTCCTCCTTTTCTTTAGAAGAAGACTTGATTTTATTTAGTATTTTTTGTTGCTCTTCTTTCTCTTTGGCAATTTGCTTAGCTTCCTCGGCCCTTAAAGCTTTTATTTTTGCCTTTTCCTCAAGTTTAGCTGCTAACTCCTCGGCCTTTTTTAATTCACCATCAGCTTTTAAGGAATCTTTAACTTGGGCCTCCCTGAATTTAATTCGACTTAAAGAATCTTTTGCTGCTATGTCTGACAGCCTTTTTTGTTCTTTCTTTTCTTCCTTCTCTTTCGCCAATTTTCTTTTGAACTCTTGTTCTTTTCGAAGAGCCTCCTTTTTTTGTTTTCTTTGAGCTTCTTTTTCCAGTAATAATTTTCTTTTTCCTGCTAACTTTTGTTCCTCAAATTTAACTTTCTCGGATTCCATCTTTTGAACCGATTCCAAATCTTCTTTGGTTGCGTCAACTTCCTTTTTCATTTTTTCTTGAAGCTTAGCCAGGGAACGTTCTTTTTTTTCAAGAGCCTTTTGATGCTTTTGAACCTCCTTTCTCGCCAGTTTTTGAAGTTCGAGTTGACGCTTTTGCTCCTCAGTAAGCTCTTTGCTATTAGCACTTTTCTCAGCCAACTCTTTTTGTGTTTTACGATCGTTGAATTCGTCCAGTTCCTTTTGCTCTCTGGCTTCAATTTGATCTTGAGTTCCCTCTTGTTGAATGGACAACTTTAAAGAGTCAACCTCTTTTGAAAAATCTAAATTTAAATTATCTCTATTCCTTTTTCCTTCTTTCTTACTTTCCTTTATTTTACTCCTCAGCTCGTCTGCTTCATCTTTAAGTTGTTCAACTTTCTTTGCTCTTTCCTTCATTTTATCTGCAAACTCAGCATCTTTCAAAGCCTTTTCAGCAGCAATTTTGGCTTTGTTTTGAGCAATTTTTTCTCTCTCTTCTTTTTTCTTCTCTAACGCTTTTTTCTTTGCCAACTCATAAGCCTCCTTCTTTCTTTTGAGTTCTTCTTTTCGCTTCAAAGCTTCTTCCATTTTTTCCTGTTGCTTGGCTGTTCTTTCTTCTGCTTGTTTCTTTTTAGCCAACTCAGTGTTTTTGAACTTTTCGAGTTTTTTTAACAACTTGTCGTTTTCGTTTTCTCTTCTATCCGACTCTTCCCTTTGCTCCTGAGCCAACTGGCGTTCTGCTTTTGCCAATTTTTTATGTTCTTTTGCAAGCAGTTTGTTTCTTTTTGCATCTTGTTCCGCTCGCTGTTTTGCCCTTTTTCTTTCTGCAGCCGTTCTTTTTTCTTCTATTTCGGCCTGTTGTCTTTGTTTTGCAGCTATAACGGCCTGCTTTTGAAGATTTCTTTTTTCTAATTTGTTTTGATATTCTGACTGCAGTTTTTGTTGTTTCTCTAAAGCACTTTTCTTAAATTTTTCGATATCTCTTTTTTCACCAATTTCTTTCTTAAGCTTTTCTATTTCTCTTTCGAATCTTTGTTTTTCAAACTTTCTTCTTTTTGCGGATTCCTCTTGCAATTTTTTTCGATTTCTTTCCGCTTCTGCAGTTCTTCTTCGAACTTCCATTAGCTGCTTTCGCTGAAGTTCTTTTTGTTTTCTCATTTCAACACGTCGCCTTTCTGCCTCTCGTTGCTCGTTGATTTTTTCTATTTTTTTTTGCGCCTCACTCTGCGCCTGCTTTTCTGCTTTTTCTGCATTTTTTTCAAGCTCAACCTTATCTGCTTTTTCTTGTGACTTCTTCTTGGTATTCTCGTATTCCTGCTGTTTCTTTTTAGCCAAAAGTGCTTTTTCCTCGATTTTCTTTTGCTCGAGTTGAATTTCCTTTTCCTTTTCTTGCAAATACTTCTTCTTTATTGCAGCTTTTTTGTCTTTTCTCTCTTCTTCCTCCTTATATTTTTTTTCTAACGCATCAAGTTGTTTTTGTGCCTCTCTCTCTTCTTCCAATTTTTTTGCCTCTTTTTGTCTTCTTCTTTCATCTTCCTTTGCTTCTGCAGCTAATCTTTTTTGTTCATCAGCCTGTTCCTGTGCAAGTCTTTTTTGTTTATCTCTTTCTGCCTTTTTTTGCTCTTCCAATAATTTCGCTCTTTTTGCTGCAGCCTTAGCTTGATATTCTCGAGCCAAAGCGGCCTCTTTTTTCAACTGCTCTCTACGATATTTCTTAGCTTGTTCTTTTTGCCTTAAAAGCTTCCTATACTCTATCTCATCCTGTTTGCGCTCTTTTTGTCTTTTCTTTTGTAAACGCTTTAACTCCTCTTTTCTTTTTTTTACTTTTTTACGAATGTCTTCTTGTGAATCTTTAGAATCCTGGGCATAAGTAACGGACAATGATAGAAACATCATTGCCGTAAATAAGATTTTAGGCAGGTATTTAAAACAAAATTTACTCACGTACGTAAATCACTCATTCATTCCTAAGTCGTTAAGCTACGAAGCCTTTATTAGGCAGCTGTTTCGTTTTACGTGAAATATAAATAAAAGTTTTATATCCGAAACATTTAATTGAGTTAATTGTGCATATTTCATTTTTTATTCGTAATATTGCACTCCCATTTTTTGGGGACGATTTTATTACATAGAAAGTACTATCAAAATGGATTTACTTAGAGAAGTATCAAACGAATTAGTAGAGAAGAAAGAGTGGCCAGAATTTCAAGCAGGCGACACTATTACTGTTTACTATGATATCAAAGAAGGAGAAAAGACAAGAACTCAATTTTTTCAAGGAGTTGTATTACAAAGAAGAGGTTCTGGTACTACCGAAACTTTTACGATTAGAAAAATTTCTGGAGGAGTTGGTGTAGAAAGAATATTTCCTTTTAACTCACCTTTTTTAACTAAAATTGAGGTAAACAAAAGAGGAAAGGTTAGACGTTCCAGAATCTTTTACCTTAGAGAAAGAACTGGTAAATCTGCTAGAATCAAAGAAAAAATTACTTTTAAGAAGTAATTCCAAAATAAATATATTTATAAGCCGTTTGATTTTCAAACGGCTTTTTTATTTTCAACCCATTGAGTAGAAAAGTTTATTGCTTACTTTTACTCAGTGGAGATTGTAATTCCAATATTGTATTTCTTATTTTTCTGTTGGGGAGTTTATCGTTGGAATTTTTTCAATTTACAAGGTCTCTCAAGAAGATTCCTTGTGACCGCCTTTGTTGTTAAAGTTTTTGCAGGGGTTATTCTGACAATTGTATACACTTTTCATTACGAAATTCGATCTGAAGCAGATACCTTCCGATATTTTGACGACAGTCTCCAACTGCATAAGGCTGCTTTTGAAAATCCTAAAGCATACTTTAAAATGCTTTTTGGAATTGGTAATGAAAATGACTTGATGCCTTACTTGGATTCAATGAACAATTGGTTTCCCGCAGAGAGAACAACTTTTTACAACGATAATAGAACTGTAATAAGAATAAACGCCTTTATAAGATGGTTTTCCTTTGGAAGTTATTACGTTCATTTATTAATCTTTAGTTTTTCTGCTTTTTACGGTTTAACCTTTCTATACAAAGCATTTCATAGATATTTTCCTGGAAAAAAAATATGGCTTGGATTAATTCTTTTTTTTACTCCTTCTATTGTTTTTTGGAGTTCTGGAATTTTAAAAGAAGGGCCCTTATTATTAATATTTGGAATCACACTTAATGTTTTGAATAAAATTTTTACGAAGCGAGCATATTGGCAGCATTTCGTTTTACTAATTTTTTGTTTCTTCTTTCTCTTTCACCTCAAATTTTATGTAGGTCTTTTATTAATTCCTGCAACAACAGGATACCTCTGGATAATCAACCCTAAAGGACCTCACCCAATACTTAAGTCCATTTTAAACTTTATAGGTTACTATGGATTTGCCGTTTTTTGGCACGTTTATAGTTGGAACTGGAGTTTATTTACTGTGCTGAAATGGAAAAGACAGGATTTTTTGGGATTAGCAAAATCCATGAATGCAAAGAGTGTTATTGAAACAGGAAATCTTGAGGATAATCCCATAAGTTTTTTACAACATTTTCCAACAGGATTAATAAATGCAATTACACGCCCTTTACCTTGGGATATATATTCAATTGTTCTTTTACCTAATGTTATTGAGAACTTTTTAATTTTATTATTCATATCCACTTGTATCTTCCTTGGAAAAAGAAAAAATTTTCAATCAATAGGATATTTTTTTCTTATGTATGCCATAGCATTACTTACCATTATCGGAATGGTAACGCCAATAATGGGAAGCTTAGTAAGGTATAAAATACCTGCTATACCATTTCTTTTAATGTTTTTCCTTTTGTTCATGGAGAAAGAAAAAGGTCAGAAAATAATCTTTTGGTTCAATAAAAGGTCAGCATAATCCGTTAAGGGTTTATGAATCCATTTATAATTGGTTTTATTGCTTTAAGTTGTTGGTTTGACTGGACAGTTAAAGAAAAAGAAACAGCAAAAGTAAATTGCGATTTTTCACTAATGTCCTCCAAAGAAAAAAACATTCTTTATTATATAAATTTGGCTCGAATAAACCCTGAAAAATTCGAAACAGAGATACTTACCCCCTTTTTAGAGAAAAACAAAAAGTACTCAAAAAAATACGTTAATTCTTTACGAAAAGACTTAAAACAAAATGGAAAAACACACCCTTTAAGGTACACAGACGAACTATTCAAATTCGCAAAACACCACGCTAAAACCACCGGTAAAAAAGGTAAAACCGGACATAATTCGGTATCCTTTAAAGGATATAAAACAAGAACCAAAAAATTACTCAAAAACTATTCAATTGTTGGAGAAAATATATATTATGGAAAAAAAAGCCCAAAAGAAATTGTACTTGAGCTGCTTATAGATGACGGCATTAAAGGGGTTGGCCATCGCAAAAACATCTTAAGCAATCAATACAAATATGCCTCTGTATCCATACAACCGCATAAAAAATATACATTCAATACTGTTATAGAGTTTGGGGGAGCTCTTAATCAATGAAAATCACAACACAAATTTTACTTTTCATTTTCCTGATGGGTTGTTCACCAACAAATCCCAAAGGTAAAGGTATTAGCACCTCAAAAGGAACTGTTAAAAATGGAGAACTGATTAATGGAAGAAGATTCCCAAAAAAAGGAAGTAACTACAAATACTTTTCAAAAATCACCTACTTTCTAAAAAATAGAGCTTGGGTAAATGCTAAGGTATTAGATATTGCAATTGAAGCCTACAAAGAATGTGAAATAACAATGCCTGAAAGAAAGTTTTTATTAATGGAATGTTCTCATAAAAAAGGAGGTAAAATGTGGCCACACAGAACCCACCAGAACGGAACTTCCATTGACTTCGCTTCACCTCTAAAAAAAAATGAAAAGCCTTATCATGGAGACCAGTGGAAAGGCATTTTTCATTATGCAATGAATTTCGACAGCTTTGGAAGATACAAAATAAATAAGAAAATTTCAATAGATTTTGAAGCAATGGCGAAACATATTTTAGCACTTGACAAAGCTGCAAAAAAGCGCAATATGTACGTAAAAAAAGTTTTACTAAAAATCAATTTAAAAGATGACTTTTTTAAAACTCAATCAGGAAAAAAAGTCAAAGCCAAAGGAATCTATTTTGCAAAATACCTACCAAAATTGATTGACAATGCTCACGACGACCACTATCATATTGATTTTGCATTCAAAAAATGATTAGAAAAAAAACTTTTCATTAAAGTTGGTAAGATATAATTTATTCACTGCTCTCGTAATCCCCGTATATAACCATCTTAAATACTCTTTGTTAATCATTTCATCAGTTAGGTAACCTTGGTCAACAAAAACATTTTTCCATTGTCCCCCCTGAGATTTATGACATGTTATTGCATATCCAAATTTTACTTGTAATGCATTATAATATGGGTTTTCTTTTACTGCTTTTTGACGCTTTTTCTTGTCTTTTATTTCTGAATAACTACCCCAAATTGCTTCATATAATTTTTGATTATCTCCTATACTTAAACTAGAAGACTCACTGGTAAGGGTATTCAGTATAATCTTAACATCAAACTCTATATTCTTTTTAGAATCTAATAATCGTATTGAAGCATTTGCGAACCGATATCCAAATTTATCCTCATAATCAATTAGTCGCATCAACTCAATCATATCACCATTTGCTATGAATTCTAAATCTTCTTCCATCTTTAGCCAATAATAATTATTCCTAACTACCATGAGCATTTCTCCAGCATTGAGCTCATCTTCCTGAAACAAAACATTGTATTTAATATACTTATTAAAATTATTAGCTTGCTTATTGCTTCGGCATACAACAATAGTATTCTCTATACCATCCTTACTGTAACAGGATGAAATTTCTTCTTCAATGTCGTAACCATTTAACCTTTTGACATCTGCAAACCCATTTAAATTAAATTTTGGCGGAAACGAATCGCTACGTTGCAAAACATTTCTCAATAAAGTAGCGTTGTGTAAAATACCAGATTCCTCGGACTGTCGGGTTACTTGATTCAATTCAATTTCACCCACTTGAATAGGAAACCGGGCTGACAAATAATCGACATTCAATGCGGGACTTTCAGAACTCCCAACTGGAGGGAGCTGCGCAGTATCACCAATAAGTATCAACCTACAATTTTTTCCAGAGTATACATAATCAATCAAATCATCCAGGAGAGTTCTTTTTTTCGAAACGAAAGAACCTCCCATCCCTCCACAATCACTAATCATTGAAGCCTCATCAACAATAAAAATAGTATCCGTACACTTATTTTTTTGAATTGTAAACAAAATTTTACCGTCAACATATGCATGAAAATATATTTGTTTATGAAGAGTCAAGGCTAATTTATTAGAATAGCCGCTGAGTACCTTAGCAGCTCTTCCAGTTGGTGCTGACAAAACAGACTTTAAACCTATTTTTGGCAACCAGTTAATATACGTTGAAATTAAAGTTGTTTTTCCTGTTCCTGCGTATCCTTTGAGAATAAAGAGTGCAGATTTTTCAGAATAAAAAGTAAACCTCGACAAACGATGCATTGCCTTCTCCTGAATTGAAGTAGGTTCAAAAGGAAAAATATCTTTTAAAGATTGCATAAGATAAATTTACGGTTTAATAAAAGATCTTGATAAAATGTATAAAAACAAAGGAGTTCAGAGTTTGTGTTAATTTAATATTAAACTTTAAAAAACCCATTATCCTACTATTAATAAGTTGTAATTTAGGGTCGTGAACTAAAATTAACACCTGACATGGAAACTGGTTCTGTCTTTAAACCAATCATATATTCATTAATTGGTATTTTGGGATTAACTGTTATAGTCACTCCCTACTTTAGCTACGACGAGGCTTACTTTGTTAATGACGACTATTACATTACAATGGTTGATTCAATTGAAGTTGGATACGAACCATATGTCGAAGGCTTGGTAATTGCAGAAAGAAGCTATTTAGCTTCATTAAAAAAGAAAGAATTTTACGTCTCTTTAAAATCCATATCAGATAGCCTTCAAGTAGAATTAAATACGTCCATAGCAAGAAAAGATACTGTGAGACAAAACCGAACGAATAACGCTATTCGTGCTTTGGAAAACAGAACCTTTATCGAAAATGAAAAAATAGCCAACAAATTTGCTCTAAAAAACATGCCGAAAAAGGAATTGGAGGCCAAATTAAATTCAATTAAAGACACCTTATCTATGGAAGATTATATTGTAATTGTGGCTAATCAAATAAGAAACCCAAATCAATTAAGTACAATTCCAAGTATTAACAAAAAGGAACTCAGTATTAAAAAAGTAAACCTTCAAGATAAAAGTGGTTACCTCTTGTTTGGCGTAATTCTGCTGGGGCTTGTTTTATTTATGGTTTTAATGGATAAAAAGATTATTCCATTGCACCTACCAATATACAAATACGGCATTCGAGTTGTTCTTGCTACAATTACTGGTTTTATAGGTATTCGAGTTTACTTTACACTAGCAAACGATATTAAATTTGAAAAAACTTACAAAGCCAGAGAAAAAATTGTTCAAAAAAAATTGATGCAAATCAAAAATCTTCAAGTAGAATATTTGAGTGCAAAAGAAAATTATGCAAGTTCGTGGGATTCATTGGTTCATTTTGCAAAAAACGACTCTGCCCAAATTATCAGGTACCTTGTAGACAAAAACGATACAGCTGCAGTAAACACAGCTTTAAGAAACGATCAGCCTATTAAGGATACCGCATACATTCCAATCGACGAAAAAGTTTTTGGTGAAAAGCACAAAATAAATATCGATTCAATCAGTTATATCCCATTCACTAAAAAACAATTTCTATTAAAAACAAACAAAACTAAAAATGTCAACAACAGAGATGTTTTTTATATTGAAGTAAAGACCAAAAAGAAAACCTTTGTTGATATGTTAAAAATTTATCCTGAAAATTTTGATGAAGAAAACTTCATTAAGTTTGGTAGTTTGACAGAGCCAACAACAGAGGGAAACTGGTAGAAATCGATATGAGGGTACATATTGATAAAACATTCGATAAAAGACTTTTAAGCAGATACGATTTGAGCTTAAAAATTGGTAATGATTTAGCAATAGCCAATGTTTCCAAAACAAAATCAAACATTCATATCGCATTAGCCGAAATACCCTTCGAAAAAAGAGAAATCGAAACAGTATTTGACACGGCAAACTTTATCCAGGCATTAAAAGCCTGCCCTTTCAAAATATCCAAACAATATGAAAAGGTATTTATCTCAATTTCTAACACTTTGTTTTCTGTTGTTCCAAAAGCTCTTTTTGATATAAAATCAAAGCACTTATACGTTAAGCTCAACTCTAACACTAAAGAATCTTATGATTTTAAATTTCAAATTCTTGAAAAGGAAGGAATTGTAATTTGCTTCGCTTTACCGAAAAAACTGAACCTTTGGATTCAGAAAGTTTTTCCATCCGCTAAGATAACTCATGAACTTCATGTTGTTATTCAATCCGTCTTAAGAGACTTTTATTCTTTATCTGAAGACAGAGTGATAATCAACTTAAATAAAGAATATTTCGATATTATTTTTCTAACCAAAGGGAAGCTAAAGTTTGTCAATTCTTTTATTTTCTCAGAAAAAGAAGACCTACTCTATTACATCCTATTTGTTTTTGAACAACTTGATATTAACCCAAATTTAATTGAAGTATTTTTAATTGGAAATATAAAAAAAGGTGGAGAGGAACATCAACTTTTATTTCAGTACATTAAAAATTTACATTTTGGTTACAGAAACAAAAACATAAAAACTTCTGGAAGCTTAAACGATGTACCTAATCATGATTTTTACACTGTATTTAATCAAAAATTGTGCGTATAGTAAGCGGAAAATACAAAGGTAGAAAACTATTCCCTCCAAAAAAACTTCCTGTTCGACCCACCACAGATTATGCTAAAGAAAGCTTATTTAATATTTTGAATAATAACTTTCATTTTGAACAACTAAATGTATTAGACTGCTTTAGCGGAACTGGAAATATTAGTTACGAATTTTTATCACGAGGCGTAAAAGCCGTAACTTCTATAGACCGTGATTTTCATTGCATATCGTACCAAAAAAAAATCAAACAAGAATTAGCTTTTGAAAATTTCCAACCAATAAAAAAAGATGTTTTTAATGCATTAAATACGATTAGAGGTTCATATAAAATAATATTCGCCGATCCTCCCTACAATCTTGAAAACATAACTGATATTCCAAAATTAGTTTTCACAAATAAACTGCTTCATCAGGAAGGTTGGTTAATTGTTGAACATTCAAAACAAACTGTATTCATTCATCCTAATTACCTAGAAACAAGAAAATATGGCAATGTAAATTTTTCCATATTTAAATATTAAAAAATTTAAGACAAACCTTAAAAAAACAACAACAAACCATTATTGCGAACAAAAGAAATTAAATTGAGTACAATGAAAAAAAAAGAGAAAACAACTGTTTCAACATTTTAATGCTCACAAAGATATTTGACCTTTAAATAATTTTAAACTTATAAATTATAACTTGCTCAATATGTCAAAAAAAAGAATTGCTGTTTTCCCGGGCTCATTTGACCCAATAACAAAAGGACATCAAGCCATTTTAAGAAAAGCACTCCCTTTATTTGATGAAATCATCATTGCCGTAGGTTCAAATAGTGCAAAACAAAATCTTTTCTCAATTGCTGAAAGATTAAAACAGATTCAGAATGTATTTAAAAATGAACTTAAAGTTTCCGTAAAAAGCTTTGAAGGACTCACTGTTGACTTTTGTAAAAAACATCATTCTAACTTTATCATTCGAGGCCTTCGAGATGGAAAAGATTTTGAATATGAGAAAAGCATTGCCATTATGAATAATCAAATTGAAAAATCAGTCGAAACAGTTTTTTTTATGACAGATTCAGAATATTTAGCAATAAACAGCGTGATTATTCGTGATATTTTAAGGAATGGAGGAGACGCTTCTCAATTCTTACCAAATGAATTAAACGATTTTCTTAAGGGTGCGTAATTTTTTACTTCTCATATTATCAATATCTTTTTTTTGTAGTCGTGCCAATCAAACTACTTTATTGGGAAATATAAGAGGAATTGATGGAGGCACATACATCAACTCCCCCGTTGAAGTATTAATAGTAACTGATTTTATTACCTATAAAAAGGATCGTATAACACAATCAATAACGGATGCCAACGGGAATTTTAAATTAACCTTTAATAACACAACAACAAATATCGCAATTTTAAAGCTGGGTAAGGTTGAGCGAACTTTATTCATTGAACCTGAAAAAAGTTACTACATAACAGTAAAAGCTTATTTAAAAAAACTTTCAGAATCTAAAGGATTTTTCGCAAAAGACTCAAAAAAAGCAAACATTAAAAACTCAATAAAAGGAGAGTTAAATTATATGATTGATACTCTTGATAAGTCCTGTTCTAATTTTTTGCTAAATAATCCAGCAAAAAGAAAAAATTACGACTCTATTAAAACATTTACGGATAGCATCAAAAAAACTTATGAAGGAGAATCGCATCCGTATTTTAAACAATATTTATCCTTTAAAATTGCTGAAATGCAAATGTTTGTAATGCGAAAGTTTAGAGATGATTTTATCAAAAATCACTTCAAACCTAACAGCAACTATGCCAATAATATCCAAAGCATGCATGTTCTAAACTCTTTTTTTTCTGGAGTTGTTAAGCATAATATTCTAAGTGACGACAAGTCACCATTTCATAAAGCTATGCTTCAAGCAAATGTTGAAAAATTGCTTATCGAAGTAAGCCCGAACACATCAGAAAATCGAGAGCTGAACGAACTTATTCTATTGCGTGGAATACTTGAAATTTCCGAAGTCTACTACTACAGAAAGTCTCATCTTACAGCCGTATTGGATAAGATCATCGAAACAACTTCTCATTTACTTCACAAAGAAATTGCTCAAAACATAAAGAAAAAAATAAATCACCTGGAAATAGGTATTACAGCTCCTGAATTAAGCATTCAGTATGAAGAAACAAATTTTAACTTATCCGATTACAGAGGAAAATATGTTTATTTATGCTTTTTCAGAGGTTGGGATGCCTCATTTCAAAATGAACTTAAAATAATAGACTATTTAAGAAAACGTTATAAAGATGAATTGGCAGTTGTTTGTATTTCAACGGATATTGACATTAAAGTTTATAAAGATTTTATTTCTCAAATGAAAAATGATATTGATCACATTTATCATTATAATTTCGATTCCAAAATACTTTTGGATTATCACATTCCTGATTTCAGAATGCAAGAAACACATCAATGGCAAAAGCCTTCTAAATATTTTTTAATTGGGCCTATTGGTGACATTGTATACAATAATGCAAAATCTCCATCTAAAGGTTTTGAATACGATTTCCGCTTACTGATTGGTAAATAACTTAATGCAATCTAAAATTTCAAAAGGAGATTTTACAATATAATCCGGACGAACTTTAAAGAGCTCACCCTCTGTACCGTAACCATAATTAACCCCAATTGTTTTTAATCTATGATGTTTTCCACCAATGATGTCGTACTCTCGATCTCCAACCATAAAAACCTCTCTGGAATCCGGAAAACCCAATTGATCCAACACCTCGAAAATAATCTCATCTTTTTGAGTTCTGGTGCCTCTTAAATGGCTACCCACCACTACATCAAAACAGCCCATAATTTCAAAATGTTTCAGAATAATTTTTGCAAAATAAGTTGGTTTTGCAGTCGCAAGCGCTATTATACCACCATTTCCTTTTATCTCTTTTAAAACATCATAAATTCCAGAATAAAGTCTGTTTTCATAAATTCCTTTTTTGGCATAATACTCTCTGTAATAAGCAATCGCTTTATTAGAATCCTCCTCCAACGGAAAATAATGATTTTGAAAAGTAGTTTTTAATGAAGGTCCAACATAAGATCTCAATCGGCTAAAATCACTTTCCTCTTTTCCCATTTTTTTTAGGGCATATAAAATTGAATTAATAATTCCTTCGGAAGAATCTGTAATAGTTCCGTCTAAATCAAAAAGCACAAAATGATTCTTCATATCTTAGTATTCAATCATTATAGATATTTTTTTGGAAATAATATCTCTTTTGACAAAATTGCAATAAATTTCATAAAATGCTAGGAAAAATAATTGGAGGAGGATTAGGTTGGATTTTGGGAGGAGGACCAATCGGTTTAATAATAGGTCTCGCAATTGGAAGTGCTTTAGACAGTGGTGGATCTTCTGTTTTTGGAGGAAACAAAACCAATAAGAAAGGAAAACAACAAACACAAAGAGGAGATTTTAGTGCAGCTTTGATTGTTGTTTCTGCTGCTGTAATGAAAGCAGATGGTAAGATTTTAAAATCTGAATTAGATTTTGTGAAAAAATATTTTCTGAAAAATTTTGGAGAAGAAGTTGCTCGCGAGAAAATAAAAGTTCTTGGGGAAGTTTTAAAGCAGGAAATACCAATTGATGATGTCGCCAGACAAATTAAATATCACATGCGAATAGCAGAAAAAAGATTACTTCTCCAATACATATTTGGAATTGCTGCCGCGGATGGAGAAATTCATCAATCAGAATTAAGAATGATAGAAAGAATAAGTAATGGAATAGGAATAAATCCACTTGAATATAGAAGCATGCATGCTATGTTTACCCAGCAATACAACAAATATCAGCAGCAATACGGAGGAGGGAACAATAGACACTATAAAGCCAGAAGACAATCTGGCCCTTCGCTTTCAACCTGTTATAAAATTTTAGGTGTTGATTCTAATATATCAGATCAGGAGTTAAAAAAATCATACAGAAAACTAGCCATAAAACATCACCCAGACAAAGTCGCACATTTGGGAGAAGACCATGTTCAAGCAGCAGAAGATAAGTTTCAGAAAATACAAGAAGCTTACGATGAAATTAAAGAAAAAAGAGGCTTAAATTAATGTCTGAGGCAATAAGGAACGGATATAAATCATTCTTGAAGCTGGAAAAAAGCTTATCAAACAACTCCATTGAAGGGTATTTGACCGACCTTGATAAACTTTATCAATTCTCAGCCTCTCTAAAAACAGCCAAAAAACCAAAAGATTTCCAATTAGCTGATCTCCAAAAGTTTATTCATTGGATATCGGATTTAGGAATGAGTCCAAAAAGTCAAGCAAGAATAATCTCAGGCATCAAAGGGTTTTATCAATTTTTGCTCATTGAAGATTTTATAAAATCCGATCCTTCAAAATTACTGGAATCGCCAAAAACAGGAAGAAAACTTCCTGAGACGCTTTCATTGGAAGAGATTGACATTCTTATCTCAACAGTTGACTTAAGTTCGAATGAGGGTCAAAGAAATAAAGCCATGTTAGAAGTGTTGTACAGTTGCGGCCTCCGTGTATCAGAATTAATAAGCCTTCAAATCACAAATTTATTTTTCGACATGGGCTTCATTAAAGTCATGGGGAAAGGAAATAAAGAACGGTTTGTACCCATTGGTCAAAAAGCCATTAAAGAAATTAAACTCTATGTAGAAAACTACAGGAATCACCAAGACATTAAATCGGGACAAGAAGATTTTTTATTTCTCAACAGAAGAGGCTCAAGCTTAACTCGAGTAATGATATTTACAATTGTAAAAAAATTGTGCAACGCAACTGGAATTAAAAAATCAATAAGCCCGCATACTTTTAGACATTCATTTGCTACACACCTTTTAGAGGGAGGGGCTGATTTAAGAGCTATTCAAGAAATGCTTGGCCATGAATCCATAACCACAACAGAAATTTACACGCACCTAGATAAAGACTTTTTAAGAAGTGAAATTATAGAGTTTCACCCCAGAAACAGGAAAAATTAAAAAGTACAGTTGCAAGGTGCACTCAAGTAAAGTTTTACATTTGGTAAAAGATCTAGAAGTTCTTCCTGCATCTCAAAATTCAACAAAATACCTCGCATATCAATTACTTTTAACGTTTTTACCTCATCGATGTCACTAGGTAAATTATCAACACCCGTATTCCATAAATTTAGCTCCTCCAATTTTGACAACCCTTTAATTCCTTGTGGGAGAGCAGATATGTTGTTTGAGCTTAAATTTAAAACTTTCAAGTTTTTCAACTCATACAATTCAGGAGGAATTTTAGTGATTTTATTTTTTGAGAGAATTAATACCCTTAAATTTTTAAGGTTTCTTATTTCAGTTGGAATGGAGTCAATTTTATTTTTACTTAAATCGAGGTATTCCAGCTCATTCATTTTTAAAATTTCTCGAGGAAAAGAAGTTAACTTTTTCTTTTTCAAAATTAATTTCAAAACATTTCCTGTATCCAGAATTGCATCACTTAAATTTACATGAGGAGTAACATTTTTATATGCAGAATCCGAATAAAGTTTTTGCGAAAAAACAGAATAGGTTATTAAACTAAAAAAAATAAAAAATCCTTTTTTCATGAATGAGCGAGTATTTTTTTACAATCCTTCAAATCTTGTTCCAATTGCAACTTTAAATCGTTAACGCTTGTAAACTCGATTTCGTTTCTTACGTGCTCAAATATTTCTAATTTTATCAATTCTCCGTAGATGTTTTCGTTAAAATCAAATATATTGACCTCTATGCTTAATTTATTACCAGTACCCACAGTGGGACGGTATCCTATGTTTAACATTCCAGCATAAATTTTGTTACTATAATTAACATGAACTGCATAAACACCTTCTTTAGGAATCAATTTAGAACGGTCATTAATCTTAAGGTTTGCAGTTGGGAAACCAATGCTTCTTCCAATTTGTTCTCCTTGAATCACAGTTCCGGCAATGGTATAATTATGACCTAAAAACTGGTTTGCTTTTTGGATATGCCCCTCTTGAATTGCTCTCCTTATTTTAGTAGAGCTTACATTAATATCGTTAACTTCTTTAGCTGGTATTTCTTCAACTTCAAAGCCATAAACTGGTCCATACTTCATTAAATGTTCAAATGACCCTTCTCTGTTTTTACCAAAATGATGATCGTAACCAATCACCAATCTTTTTGTTCCTATTTTTTGCACCAAAACATCTCTAATGAATTCCTGAGAGCTTAATTTAGAAAAACTTTCATCAAATGGAATAATTATTAAGTGCTCAATACCCGATTTCTCAAGAAGCTCAATACGATCATCTATTGAAGTAAGCAACTTAATATTCGCCTCTTTTTGAAGCACCAATCGCGGATGAGGATGAAAAGTTACAAGAACAGTTTCACCACTATGTTTTTTGGCTATACGAATTAAACGGCTGATAATAGTTTGGTGACCAATGTGTACACCATCATAAGCACCTATTGTAACCACTGCATTTTTTACAGGGGAATAATTCGAAAAACCTTTATAAACCTTCACCTTTTTATACTTGTAGTAACCTCAACAGCGTCGATTTAGACGTAGTACAAAACTAGGCAAATAAATTTATCCTCAATAATTACATAAATAAAAGAAAAATTAGTACCTTCGCGCCCGTAATATACACATTACTAATCTTTATAAAGTTAATAGAAATATGTCTGCTCAAACAGGTAAAATCACACAAGTAATTGGTCCAGTAATTGACGTTTCTTTCAGTAAAGAATCTGGAGAATTACCAAATATTTTTGATGCATTAGAGGTAACCAATCAAAAAGGAGTTAAAATTATTCTTGAAACACAAAGCCACGTTGGTGAAGATACAGTTAGAGCTGTAGCTATGGATTCAACAGATGGATTGTCAAGAGGTTTAGAGGTTGTTGCAACAGGTTCAGCAATCACAATGCCAATTGGAGATGAAATCTACGGAAGGCTTTTTAACGTTGTTGGTGATCCAATTGATGGTTTGGACAGCGTAGATAAAACGGGAGGTTATCCTATACACAGGCAACCTCCAAAGTTTGAAGAATTAACAACGGCTACCGAAGTTTTGTTTACAGGAATCAAGGTAATCGATTTAATTGAGCCATATGCAAAAGGTGGAAAAATTGGTTTATTTGGAGGTGCAGGAGTAGGTAAAACAGTTCTTATTCAGGAATTGATAAACAATATTGCTAAAGGACATGGTGGATTATCGGTATTCGCAGGTGTCGGTGAAAGAACACGTGAAGGAAATGACCTTCTGCGAGAAATGTTGGAATCTGGAATTATAAAATATGGTGATGATTTCATGACTTCAATGGAAGCTGGAGGATGGGATTTATCCAAAGTAGATAAAGAAGTAATGAAAGAGTCCAAAGCAACATTCGTTTTTGGACAGATGAATGAACCTCCTGGTGCACGTGCTCGAGTTGCGCTATCGGGATTAACATTAGCAGAGTATTTTAGAGATGGAGACGGAGAAGGTGCCGGAAAAGACATCCTTTTCTTTATCGACAACATATTTAGATTTACGCAAGCCGGTTCTGAGATGTCAGCTCTTTTAGGGCGTATGCCATCCGCGGTTGGATATCAACCAACACTTGCAACAGAAATGGGATTAATGCAAGAGAGAATCACCTCTACCAAGAGCGGTTCAATTACATCCGTTCAAGCGGTTTATGTTCCTGCAGATGATCTTACTGACCCAGCTCCAGCTACAACGTTTGCTCACTTAGATGCTACTACGGTATTATCAAGAAAAATAGCCGAATTAGGAATTTATCCTGCGGTAGATCCATTGGATTCTACTTCAAGAATATTGACTCCTGAAATTGTTGGAGAAGAACATTACGATACAGCGCAGAGAGTAAGAAACTTACTACAGAAGTATAAAGAATTACAGGACATCATTGCCATATTAGGTATGGATGAATTATCTGAAGAAGATAAATTAGCTGTACATAGAGCAAGAAGAGTTCAAAGATTTTTATCTCAGCCATTCCATGTTGCAGAACAATTTACAGGATTAGCCGGTGTTTTAGTTCCAATTGAAGACACAATAAAAGGATTCAATATGATTATGGATGGTGAAGTTGATGAATACCCAGAAGCTGCTTTCAACCTAGTTGGTTCTATTGAAGAAGCAATTGAGAAAGGAAAGAAGATGATGGCTAATAATAAAGGTTAATTAAACAATAACATTTTATAATGAATTTAGAAATTGTAACACCAGACAGTAAAGTATATGAAGGAGAAATTACCTCCATTGCTCTTCCTGGAATTGATGGTTCATTTCAGATCTTAAACAATCACGCCCCTATAGTTTCGGCTTTAGGAACCGGAAAAATGAAAATTGTTGACAAGGAAAATCAAACTCAAGAATACACTATATCCGGTGGAGTTGTTGAAATGAATAACAATAAAGTTATTGTTTTAGCTGAATCAATTTAAAAGCTAAACTTAAATCAATACAAAAGCCTTGACG
>TARA_B100000674_G_scaffold357274_3_pt1 | contig 83496 bp, 80 predicted proteins | sample TARA_B100000674 | Tara Oceans TARA_B100000674 (sample SAMEA2622759) | marine metagenome | biome: marine biome (ENVO:00000447); feature: surface water layer (ENVO:00002042); material: "saline water (ENVO:00002010), including plankton (ENVO:xxxxxxxx)" | depth 5 m | reverse complement strand
CCCCGCCACACTTTAACGCCCCTACCAGAACGTAGCACCCACGCATTCTCAGGTGCCGCAGTTCGAATTGCCAACTAGACCGCCCCTCTCTTGTGGCGGCACAACAAGTGAACATAACGCCCCAAGGCCCAAAACGGCTCCTGAGCACCATACTGCCAGTCGATTTCAAGCATGTCGTCAACGCTGCGCTCGCGGCGTAATTGTCTGGACATTAGGTCATGGCTAATGCGAACCCCTCGGCGCGATACCACCTCAAGGCCCACCGCGGAAAGCGCCGCCTCAACATCCTGCGGCCGGCGGGGCGATGGCGGCGTTAAACCTCCGGGGTGTCCGGCAAAATCCTCGTCACGCAGTTTGTATAAATTGCCCTTAATCATATTGCCCAATACCAATGCATTGAGGTTATAGAACATCAGCGACAGGTGGCCGCCCTCTTTTATCCCTGCAGCGAGGTGGCGTAGCACTTGCTCCATATCGGCCACCCACTCCAGCACGGCATGACAGATCACCAACTGAAACTGTCCCTGAGCGGCCATACCTTGGATAGGCGCATGGGACAACGACAACTGCCCTGAGCGGCAGTATGAAGATAGACGCTCCCCTGCCAGATCGAGCATCTCCTGTGAAATATCATTGAGCTCAAGCCGGTGCCCCTGCTCGAGAAAGACCTCGGCCATTTGCCCTAATCCACCGCCGGCGTCCCAAATGCTTACCGGCTCACCACCAAAAAGCGCTGGTAGCTTTTCCTCGAGCTCTCGGCGGCAAATTGCCAGGCGAAGTTGGCCTTTCGGATTGCCATAGATATTGCGCTGAAAGCGTTGGGCAATTCCGTCAAAGTTTCGGTCGGACATTGGGCTAGCGTCAATGCAGAAAATGAGGCGGGCAGTGTAGAAGGTGATCGCCGCGACGGCAATTAAGGAGTAAACGCCAGAAACCAAAAAGCCGGCGCAAGCGCCGGCTTTCTGAAAATTCGACTTCCACTGTCGCATCCAATCCGTTGAATGCCTTAGTCTTCCTGACGACTGCTATTAGAGCAGGCTCGCCGTTGGGCCAACAGGCGTTATCACCAGCCCGTGTTGTGAGATATATCTCACAAACACTAGGCGTCAATGTCGGGAATCATCTCGCTGTGCAGGCGTTCGATCGTGTCTTTAATACGTAGTTTTTCTTTTTTTAGGCGCTGCAATAGCAACTGATTTTGCCAAGGGTTCGACGCCAACAACGAAATTTCTTCGTCTAAGGCGCGATGCCGGCGCTTGAGCAGCAATAGACGCGCACCTGCAGAAAGGCAATTATCCATAGTACGGTCATTTTCCAAGGTTGGATCGAAGCCCTTATTGTTACCCCCCCGGCCATGCGAAAACAAGCGTCACTAGGGCAAGCCACTGATCTTTTTCGTCACTGGGCAATGATAACTTACGCCATTGTTGCCCCCCACGGCCTTGGCAATACTGTAGCGCGTATTCATCGAACGGCACGCCAGCGGGTGTTGCCCTGATTCAGAGGCTTAGGTAATGCAAACCGAACTATGTAAAAAACTGGGTATCGAGTACCCAATCTTCGCATTCACTCACTGCCGTGACGTCGTGGTGGCCGTAAGTAAAGCCGGCGGTATCGGTGTACTTGGCGCGGTTGGCTTTTCGCCCGAAGAACTAAAAGAAGAACTTGACTGGATCGACGCCCACATTGGTGACCTGCCCTACGGCGTGGACATCGTTATTCCGCAAAAATATGAAGGCATGGGCGATATGAGCCCCGAAGAGCTGGAAAAGCAGCTCTGGGATATGGTGCCCGAGGAACACGTGGAGTTCGCACAGAAGCTGTTGGCCGACCACGGCGTTCCCGAGTGGCCAGACGGTAGCAAGGGTATGGGCCTGCTTGGCTGGACAGAAGCCACAGCCACTCCGCTGCTCAAAGAAGCCCTCACACGCCCTAAGTGTAAACTGATCGCGAACGCCCTCGGCACACCACCGGCTGACAAGGTCAAAATGATTCAAGACAGCGGCCGCCTGGTTGGCGCACTGTGCGGCAAAGTTAAGCAGGTAAAAGCTCACCGCGAAGCGGGTCTGGACTTTATCGTTGCCCAAGGCGGCGAAGGTGGCGGCCACACTGGTGATGTTGGCTCTATCGTATTCTGGCCACAGGCCGTAAAAGCGGCGGGCGACATTCCCGTACTGGCTGCTGGCGGTATTGGTAGCGGCGAACAAATGCTGGCGGCGATGGCAATGGGCTGCGCTGGTGCATGGAGCGGCTCACTGTGGCTGACCGTTGAAGAGGCGCACGCCGAACCTGCACAAAAAGAGTCGTTGCTAAAAGCAACCAGTGAAGACACTGTGCGCTCACGCTCCTGGACCGGAAAGCCCTGCCGAATGCTCAAGAATGATTGGACCGATGCGTGGTCGACCCCCGGCAACCCTGAGCCGCTGGGCATGCCGTTGCAAGGCTTGGTTACCGGCGACGGCATTCGTCGCACCGCCAAATATGCCGCAGTGGGCGAATGTCAAAAAGTTGCCTTCAACCCGGTAGGACAGGTCGTCGGACAAATCAACGAGGTCGAGTCCACCCGCAATGTGGTGTTCCGCCTGATCAACGAGTACGTCGACGCGCTGGATCGAATCAATAGCTTGATGCCAGACGCGTAAAAGCCCCGAAACAACGGCGCCTTCAAGGCGCCGTTTTTACTCCCGGTTTACGCCCTGCTCTGCCAACACCCTTTCCACCGTGTCGACAATAACCTGGGTCTGACGATCCACCTCGATATTCACTTCGCTGCCCACCACCAGTGCACTTAAATTAGTACTGCGAAGCGTTTCCGGGATCAAACAGACGGAAAAAATACCGCGCTCTTTATCCATACTCGCCACGGTCAGGCTGCAACCGTGCAAGCCAATAAAGCCCTTGTGGAACACATATTTACACAAGGCCTCGGGCAACTGGAAAAACAAACTCACATTATTTTCAGAACGCTGCACCTCACAGACTTTGGCCCGCCCATCAATATGGCCGGAAATCAGATGACCGCCGATTTCCGCCCCCTGCTTAGCGGAACGCTCAACATTGACGCTGTCACCCATTTTTAGCTGCCCCAACGTGGTGAGCGACAGCGTTTCCTGCATCGCGTCAAAGTGCACTGTCGGACCATCGATGCGAGTGACCGTCATACATACGCCATCTAGCGCAATACTGGCACCAATGCTCAGTTCATCTTGCAGAGACTCGGGTAGATCCACGGCCAGGCGTCGCAAACCCGGCTCATCGATCAAACCACACAGGGGGAAGGCGCCCTGAACAATGCCTGTATACATCCATCAACTCCTGGCTAGTGATTGCAGCAATACTACGAATATCGCATTATGCGTGGCCAACAATTATCCGCAAAGTAATAACAACAAGAGGTGCCTATGGGACTCCGTATAATGAATATTGCCACACTGATATTTTGGCTGGCTTTCGTGATCAACTTTTTCCAACCCTTGGCTGGCGACAGCAGCCACTGGATCAACTGGGTCGGCTACGGCCTTTTAGCCGCCCACTTCTGTGAATGCCTCATCTTCCGCAAAGAGTTGCACCGCGATTACGCAAACAACCTGGCGCTGGGTTACATTACCGTGCTGCTACTCGGCCTAGGCCGAACGTCGGCGTGGCTGAATGAGCGTAAATCTACCGCAGTCTAAGTCATCAGCCATAGCCCACAACCCGCGGAACTGCTAGCATTATCCACTTCGAAAAATGTGCAATAGGGCGAGTCAATGAAGCGGGTTATCTTTAACCAAAAAGGTGGCGTGGGCAAAACAAGTATCAGCTGCAACCTGGCAGCTATCAGCGCCTGGAAAGGCTTTAAAACCCTGCTGATCGACTTGGACATCCAAGGCAACAGCAGCGAGTACCTCGTCGGTGAACAGTTTCGCGACCTCGACGACAATGCCGCCAGCTTTTTTAAGCAAAAGCTGGCTCTTTTTGGCAAGAGCAAAGACGCGGGAGACTGCGTATACGAAACCGAATTCGACAATCTCTACTTGATGCCGTCAAGCCCCGAGTTAGCCGTGATCGAGCGCGAACTCGAGAGCCGACACAAAATCTACAAACTCCGCGATGCCCTGCGCGAGCTGGAAAAAGAATATGAGCATATCTATATCGATACGCCACCCGCATTGAATTTTTACAGCCGCTCAGCCCTGATTGCCGCCGACAGCCTGGTCATCCCCTTTGACTGCGATAGCTTTTCGCAGGGCGCACTGATGGGCTTACTGGAAACCGTGGAGGAGATTCGCGAAGACCACAACCCCGGGTTGCATTTAGAAGGTATTGTGGTCAATCAGTTTCAGGCCCAGGCGAGCTTGCCCGCTCAGTTGGTAGACAGTCTGCGCGCTAACGAGCTGCCCGTTTTCGAACAATACCTGAGCAGCTCTGTAAAAATGAAGGAATCGCGCAACCGACAATTGCCGCTTGTGCACCTTGCCCCCTCCCACAAACTCACGCAGCAGTTGATTGCACTGCACGACAGCTTGAGCGACAGCGGCAGCAAGGCCGCACGCCGGGCATAGCACTGCAACTAAGGCGTTGCTCGGCCATTGATGCCGACAACGCCCTTCTTGACGACCGTCATATCCCCCAGGCCGAAGTTGCCCACATCTGCACTCAACTTGAGCTCGTAATCCAGGTCGGCACCAACGTTACTCAACAAATTACGCAGTAGGCCAATGCCACTGAGCAGGTTAATACCCACTGGCACCTCAATATTGCTCTGGCCATTCGCCGGCACCCGCACTTCTTCATTAAAGCTGCCCGATGCCAGCTTGCTGCCAGCCAGGTGCATTTCATAACGCAGCCGTCCCAAATTCAGCTCAAAGCCATTTGGGTTATCCAGCTGCAAGCCCACCAGCAATTGCTGCTGAAGGCCGTTGGACGCACCAACATTAATGCGGGTTATCGCCACTTCTGGCTTGGTAATAGGGCTAAAACTTGCACAGGCACTCAACAGCAGCGCAATGGCAGCAACAAAGAATTTATTCACGGAATTTGCCTTGAAAAGAGAAGGGACGCCGAGCGGCGCCCCAAGCAGAAGAGTAGTGACTTATTGCTGCATGGGCAGCAGTTCAATCTCTACACGGCGGTTTTGAGCACGCCCGGAGGCTGTGCTGTTGTCCGCAATTGGGTCGCGAGGACCATAACCTGTTGCGCGAATACGGCTCGACGCAACACCTTGGTTCATAAAGTAACGCGCGACGCTGCCTGCACGCTGCTCTGACAGTGTCTGGTTAGTCTGAAAACTACCGGTCGAATCTGTGTAACCGTTCACTTGCATCAGCGTTTTATCAAACTCTTTAGCGACTAGCGCGACGCTGTCCAATACGCTGGTGAAGCCACTCATGATGACGGAACTACCGGTATCAAAGGTGATATTGCCCGGCATAATCAATTTGATGGTATCGCCCACACGCTGCACGCCAACGCCAGTGCCTTCCAGGCGGGCACGAAGTTTGGCTTCCTGGCGGTCCATGTAATAACCGTAGCCACCACCCGCAGCAGCGCCGGCTGCAGCGCCGATCAATGCACCTTTTTTACGGTCTTTCTTACTGGATACTGCCGCCCCCAGTACCGCACCCCCTAGTGCACCCCAGCCGGCACCCTTAGCGGTATTACTGGCCTTTTCTTCCCCTGTGTACGGGTCGATGCTACACGCAGTGACAAATAGCGCGACGGTGATACATGCAACGAGGCGCATGGACTTCTGAATACGGATCATATTTCCCCCTAACACTTTGGTATGCCTGTTTTTGCTACAGACTCTGACTCGATAATGGCACAAGCTTTCCAATAAAAAAGGGCCACTATTCACATCCAGTATTATTACTGTGGCTTATGACAATTAAATAGTAGTCCTAGTTCAGCGGTGCGCGCCACTTTCCATCTCGATTGGCATCAAAGTAAATGGGGTTACTCAGTGCCAGCGGACGCAAACCGGGGTAAAGCTGGCGGTAACGGTCACCCGCAGGCCCGCTTACCTCAACCACTACCCAGGCATCCTCCTCGACCACCAGCTCGATGACTTTGTGGTCGTTAGCCCGGCATGGCAGCTGACGATATATGCGACCGTTTACCCAGATTGTCATCTGCTCCAGCTCGACCCAGGGCGCCGAGCGCAGCTGCACATGTAGCTCTGCCCTACGCCCCGCGAAGGTATCGCCAATACCCGCTTGTTGGCCATCCTCTCGCAGGGTGAGCGCCATGAACGGGCCGGTCGTCATAAAGCTGCGCCCCTCTGACAGCGCCTCCACCAGCGCTGCCTCGCTGATGGGCAAGCCGCCGGACTCCGGCAGATAAATATAATTTCTTGGGATCGCAGCGTGCTGACGACGACCATGGGAGTCGCTATTTCCCGTCGCACCGCGTCGGGCGCCCTGGTTCAGCAGCGAGAACCAGTCGTCACGCACTGCCTCATACACCGCAAACTCACTGCCGTTGAGCACTTCCAACAAGTCAAAATCAATATCGCGGGCACCGCTGGCCGGGTCCACTTTCAGCAGGCTGTTATTGTTCTCACTATTCAAGGGCAGCGCAGGGTCATACTCTTTCCCGACAGAAAGGTGCTCGAAAAACGCCAAGTCAGTGTCTAGCGGAGCGACAGCCCGTGGATGGTTTAGCTGAAACAGTGCGCCTGGGTCACGACGCTTAACATCGGCAATCAATTCGCGCAGCGCCCTACCTTCAATTTTAGGAATACCGCCAGCGTATTGCTCCGGCCGCGCCTGCAGGGGAAATGCATTACTGTGGCCGATTGTGAACGGCGCCTCGGCAGTGTGCGCCATACCCGTGAACTCACTGCCTACTACAAGCTGCAGCACCCCGTTCAAGCCCATCGCCGCCACCGCATTGCGACCATCGACAATGCGATTGTGCTCTGAAGCGACCAGAAGTTCGGCGCCCTGCGCGGCAAAGCTGCGCAGACGCTCTTGCAGGGGCAGCACGGAATCAAAGCTGGCGCCACTGTGAACGTGTAAGTCAGCGCTTCGCCAGTCTTCGCTATACCACGCTCGCTGGGGCGGCCGAATAGGCAATTCACTGCGCTGCCCGGCGACAACCGTCAGCAGGTATTCTTCGATGTCATATTCAATTCCGCGCCCCACGAGCACGCGGTAGTGCCCCTCGGGTAGAGAAATACGCTCGGGGTCAGAGGGAACGCCGGCAAGGTCAATGCGATTCCCCTGGTCTTCATTGCGCAGGGCAATGCCCCCTTCAGAAAACGCCAGTAAGTCGTCACCAAACTCGGGGTCGGCCGTGCCATCCACACCAAAAAAATACAAACTCATGGCAACATTGCGAGGCAAACTGAGTTCACCATTTTGGGTAAACACCCAACGTCCCGAGTCATTGCGGCTATCCACCACCGAAAGCTCTCTCGCTTTGCGCTGCCCCCAGGGGGTCACTGCGCTAACCCTGACGCGCTGGGCACGATCGGGCAGGCGCACGCGAAAACTGCCATCGGCATTAGGGCGCACCTGCGTTACGGCTCTTTCATGCCGGTCCCACACTGAAAAGGACACCGCTTGGTGGCTGCTATAGCCGCGCAGCTCGGGACCCCGATAGATCTGGTCGGTGACCGATGCCACGTCGCTGCGCTTGCCTACCACCACATTAAAGTTGGCGAGCAAGCGCTCTTTTTTGTCGATATCCATAAATCGGTTCTGCAACATCGACAACCAATTCAGACGCTCACTTTGCATCCACAACGGGCGCGTCATCCAGCCGTGCATGCTGTAATCGGGAAACACAGCCAGGAACGTCGGCAGCGAGCGTCGCGTGCCACTGGCAGTAATCAGCTCAGCAGACTCAAGCTGGACGCCATAGCTGACCCCGGCCTCATAGGCGTCACTGCCAACCAGAATATTCCAGTCTGCGGGCATGAGACCATTGATCAACGAAGCGGTGTCGTGGCGATCAATCTGCTTTTGTGCAAAGCCCAGTGTCGCCTCTGGCGCATAGCTCGAATAGCTAAAGGGCGACAGTGCCCGCTGCGAGTAGAGGGTAAACAAACCGCTCAAACGCAGTGCCGGCCCCTCGGCGTAGCGGCTTATCTCTACCTGCACGTTCAGCGTTTGACTGTCTTCCTCAAGACGGTAGCGAACAATCTGACGCAAGCCATCGCGCTGGCCTAGGGTAACGATTTCGGCACCGCCATCACGAATTTCGGCGTGAATGCGCTGCACGGGAATCGCGGTGTCTTTGCTCAAACCCGTCAGGAAATTGGCGTAGCTCCACTGGTCATCGTCCCGGTCACAGTAACCAAGATCGACCAAGCTGCCACCGCCGCTAACGATGCCCGCGTCGTGTTCTACATCACTTATCGCCGCGCAAATTACACCGTTACTCAGCCACCAATCACCCACGCCGGCAATTGCATCGGGCCCACCGCGGGGATAGCTATCCATCTTAGCCAGCTGCATTTGCTCGGCCCGCAACAGTGACGATACCGCCTCCGGCTCGGCATCCACATCAGGTAAAAATTCCAGCGGCGGACGAACTAACGATTGCGCCAACACCGCAGAGGTTAGCCCGCAGAAACATACGGCGAGCAAGGCTCGCGCGCGGAAAAAAAAGCGCGGGGGACGAGTCATTAAATATCCTTTTTCATGAAAGGCCCCAAAAATGAGTTATGGCAGCTGTACGCTGACATCTGTTTGCTCGGCCGGCAGTTGCTCACCAAGAAAACGCTTAGCAGCCACACGCTGCTGCTGGCCTAAAGCGAAATGTGATTCTAAGAATGCATAAATCGCCAGGGTATTTAGCCAGTGCTGACGAATCGGGTTCATCGCCGTCGGCAGCGGCATCTGCGTACACAGCTTGGGCTGCTCAGCAAAAATTAAGCCCTCTTCCAGGCTGCCTAATTCGTGACTCCAATCATCGTCTTCGGTCTTTTCTAAGCCTTGATTGACTTGTCGGCAGCCCAAGCTGTCCGGGTTGTCCATCCATCGCAGGGCACGAGCCAAGCTGGCAAAGCCAGTGTGCGAAGCGCCATCAATGGTAACCAGTGTCGCACCGGGCACCCTCTGAGGAATATCGGCGGCATTATCCTGATAGCTGATCATCGGGTCTATGGGCGAGGCTACCATCATAAAAGGCAGTGGTCGGCTCTGGAAAAAAGCAGGGCCAAACATGTAACTGGGGCCGGCAATCGATACCGCCGCACTGACACGGGGGTCGTAAAAACGCGGATGAAAGGCGACCATTGTCGATGTCATGCCGCCCAGCGACAATCCAATAGCGGCAATACGCGAGTCGTCAATATGCTGGTAGAACTGGTTGCCCTGCTCGGCATTCCAGCTTAGGAATTGGTCAATCAGGAAGCTGATATCTCCGGGCTGATTCACCACGTCTTTTACCAATGGGCCGCCAGGGGCATTAAAATTGGTAAGCGGGTAGTCCATTGCCGCTACAATATAACCGTGGCTGGCCAAATGCTCGGCCAAATAACGGCCGCCGGTTCGGTCCGACATAAAGCCGTGGCTATATATCACCAGCGGTGCGCGACCATGCAGCACCTCGGGCAGCCATATACGCGTTTTCAGCTCGCGCTCATCGCTACCGGAAAAATCGCCGTTCGCCTGCATAGGCCGCGTGTCGTCTACAAGCGTGACATCAAAAAATGTCACTTCTTGGGGGCCGGCTTGCAACCACTGCGCCGACGCCGAATCAGCCGCCAGAGGTTCAGGCTTTTTAGTAAAGACAAATACGGCGGCAGCCGCCCCGGCGAGCACCAAGAGTGCCAAAAGAATTTTCTTTAACATATGCGGCTATCTTACGAGAAACAGAAAGCCGTAACTTAACAAGAGCCGCGCCGCGACTCCACATTCGCCATCAATATCGGGATAAAAAAGCAGCCAGAGGCAACTTTTTTATCCCGCGACCACGCCTCTCCCAGCCTCAGTGCTCAACAAATGCCCGCTCAATCACGTAGTGCCCGTAGTCGCCCGCGCGCGTTTCGCGAAATCCCAGGCTGTCGAGCAACTGCGTACTCTCCTTTAGCATGGCCGGGCTGCCGCACAACATGAAGCGATCATGTTCGGGATTCAGGGCAGGCAAACCCACATCGGACATGAGTTTTCCGCAGCGTATTAAGTCTGTTAAGCGGCCATTGTTGCGATACGCCTCTCGGGTTACCGTTGGGTAATACAATAGCTTTTCGCGCACCAGGTCGCCGAAGTACTCATTGCCGGGCAGCTCTTCACAAATCAACTTTTGGTAAGCCAGCTCGCTCTGGTAACGAACGCCGTGGGTTAAAATCACCTTATCGTATTGCTCGTAGAGCTCCGGGTCTTTAATCAGACTCATGAAGGGCGCTAAACCGGTTCCCGTAGAGAGCAGGTATAAGTTGCGCCCGGGCAACAGATTGTCTGCTATCAATGTTCCGGTCGGTTTACGGCTCACCAGCACCTCGTCGCCCACGCGTATTTTTTGCAATTGCGACGTCAGCGGCCCATCGGGAACCTTAATACTGAAAAACTCCAGCTCGTCTTCGTAGTTAGCACTCACCAGGCTGTAGGCACGCATCAGCGGGCGTCCGGCCTGCGGTAAACCGATCATTGTGAAGTGACCGTTTTTATATCTGAATGAGGGGTCACGGCTGGTTTTAAAGCTGAACAGCGTATCATTCCAATGGTGCACGCTCGTTACTCGCTCAGAACTTATCGTCTTCATTGCTCACCTCGTTGATACTGTGCTACTTGGCTGCTGCCACTGAATTTGCAGTTACTGTACGTCGCGGCTAACATATCGGTAAAACAACTTATTTGAATTTAAATAATCGGATCAATTGATATGCATTACACACTTCGCCAGCTAGAAGTCTTTCTCGCGGCCGCCCATACCGAGAACATCACTCGCGCCGCCCAACAGCTATCAATGTCCCAGTCCGCCGCGTCCAGCGCACTAAAAGACCTGGAGAAACAGTTTTCTATTCAATTGTTTGACCGCGTCGGTAAACGACTGCAAATCAATGAGTTAGGCCGCGCCCTCAGGCCGCAAGCAGAATCTTTACTCGACCAGGCACAGGCCTTAGAACACGCCTTTAAACAACATGACTGCATTGGTGAAATTAAAATTGGCGCTACGCTGACCATTGGTAATTACCTTGCCGTGGACATCATGGCGGAGTTCATTCAACGCCACCCCAGCGCCAGCGTACAGCTGCATGTCGCCAACACGGAGGCCATCGGCCAACAGGTGCTCAGCTTTAATTTGGATATGGGGCTGATTGAAGGCGAGTTCCAACACCCCGACTTGGAAGTAACGCCCTGGCGAGAGGACGAGCTGCAAGTGTTCTGCAGCCCGCTGCACCCACTTGCCAAGAAAAGCTCACTGACGGACGACGACCTTGTAAAGGCTCAGTGGATACTGCGCGAGCCGGGTTCGGGTACACGCCAAGCGTTTGATCGCGCCATGCACGATCTACTGCCAAACATGACAATTGGCCTGGAGCTGCAACATACAGAAGCGATCAAACGCGCGGTCGAGAACGGCCTGGGCATCGGCTGCCTGTCACGCGTCTCACTGGAAGCGGCCATAGATAGCGGCCGCATCATCGCTCTCCCCACGCCGAGCCGAGACCTGCGACGCAACTTCTACTTCATTTTGCACCGCCAAAAATACCGCAGCGAGGGGATCATTCGCTGGCTCGAGCTATGCCAAAACAGTTAGGGCCTGTTAACAGGCCCTAGTGAGCCTCTGCATAACTATCCGCTTCCACCTGGCGAGCGTAGAGAGAGGGGCGCGGCAAGACTATTAGCGCCAGCACAGAGCAAAGCGCCATGGTTATTGTCATCGGCCACAGCTGGTCACTGACAAAACGCGTGGACAGGGCGCTGACAAGCGCGCCAATTAAATACTGGCCACTGCCCAGCAACGCCGAAGCAATGCCGCTGTGCTTGGGGAAAAAGTGCAAACAGCAGGCCTGGGTATTGCCCATAACCCCACCCAGAGCACCCACACTCACCACAATTAGCCCGACCACCAACCACAAAGGCGGGTTAAACGGTGTGACAAGCAGCAAACCGAGGCACGCCAGCCCCTGCAGCATCACCGCACCATAGAGTATTTTGGCCGCAGGCAAGGTATTGAGCAGATAGTTATTCACCCGGTTGGCGATCGCCAGGGTAACAATATTGGCCGCAAACAGAATCGAAAACACGGCCTCACTCTGTCCGTAGTGCTCCATATACACCACAGCGGAATTGACCAGGAAGGTCATCATCACCGCGAAAGTCAGGCCTTGTACCAACACGTAGCGCATGGCCACGCGGTGACGCAACACATGACGATAGCGCTGCAACAAACTCTGCGCGGGCCCCGGCAATGCTGAGGCGTCGGTAACGTGGAGGAAGCGCCACGTTGCCAGCAGCACCACGGAGGCGTAAGCCGCCAGGGCAACGAAAACGGCTCGCCAGCCGCTCATCGTATAAAGCAAGGTGCCCAGTGCCGGCGCGATGGCAGGCGCGAAGATCGTAATCAACGCGATCAGTGCGAACAGTTTGGCAGTCGCCTGCCCCTCCGTGTTATCGCGAATAATCGCCGGCACCACCACCGAAGCAAAGCCACCGCCGACAGCCTGCAATACCCGGGCAAACCAAAAGACCTCCAGGCTCTCAGCGAAGGCCAGAATTAAGCTGGCGACAAAAAAGATCGCCAAACCACCAAATAACACCGGCCGGCGGCCCCAGTAGTCACTGAGGGGCCCACCGCAAAACTGTCCAAAGCTCAGGCCCAAAATATACAGACTTACGGTGATCGCCAGCTGCTGCACCGGCACAGAAAAGTCCCGGGCGATAGCCGGAATTGTCGGCAAATACAGGTCGATAGCCAGAGGTGACAAGGCAAAAATCGACGCTAGCAGAAAGGTAATGGGCAGCGACACCGCTCGTGAGTTCATAACGGCTCCAGTTAGGCAAGCGAGCAGAGTAACTGGCAACTATCTTTCTAGCAAGATAAAATTCTGTTCCCACACGACGGAAACAGCGCGATGGACGACCGACGCATAGGCATTGCCGAGCTGCGTGAACAGCAACGCGAGAACTGGCCCCAAGCCTACAGAGATTGCCAACCTTCGATATTGAGACTGCTGCGAAGCGCCGATGACTATTTGCGTGCCGGCAGCGAGCAGCTAGCCAGCCACAACCTATTGCCAGCAGAGTTTGATGTGCTCGCGGCACTGCGCCGCCAACCGCCGCCGCACTGCGTTAGCCCGACAGCGCTGTGCAAGGCCTTGTTGATGAGCAGCGGCGGTTTAACCAAGCTGCTGAAACGGCTGGAAACGGCGGGCTTGATTGAGCGCCCTGCCAATCCCGATGATGGCCGCAGCCAATTAGTGAAACTCAGTCCTTCGGGAATACGCCGTGCTGAGCAGGCGATGACAACACTGTGTGAGCTGCAAAAACAGTGGCTCGCACCACTGACTGATGATCAGCGCCAACAGCTTAGCCAATTACTGGATCAGCTGCTGGCACGCTAAGAGTGCGCTTAGCCGCCTACCACTGCCAGCGCAAGCTCCAATAGAAATCGACTTCCTTGCTATCCAGGCGCGCCTCGTCGTCGACGTCATCGGCCAGGGGCACTGCCGCCACCCAGTGACTACTCAAACCGTAGGGCATCTCCAAGCTCACCCCAAGGCCTGCATCGGCCAGGTTTTGCCACTCGCCGAGTTCATCGTCGGTGTCAGTAAACCTGGCGGCACCATACTCAACAAACAGCGCAGGCGTTAACGTAAGATCGCGCCATGCGTACTCTCGCTGAATCGCCATACTGGCGTGCACACCGTCATCGCCAACAAGCGTGCCCGGCAACCAGGCTGACAAGCTGCTGCCGCCACCCAGCACCCACTGGCGCTGCTGAGGCAGTTGTGTATTGTCGGACCACTGCCCCTGCGCCGACAGCCGCAACTCCGTGCCGCCATTCAGTGCAAGCGTCATCGCCACCGCGGGCTTGGCAATTAGATACTCGGCGCTGCGTCGACCAATCGCAACCTTTGCTGTCGGCTCTTGGCCAAGGCTGCCATCGTCATCGCTCAGCCCCAGCTCCGTGGCAAACTCCATTCGCGCGAATACCGGGCGACCTAACCACTGCTCGCGCAGGGTGTAGCGCGCACCGAGCTCCAGCGACACGAAGCGCTCCTCCAAAAGCGCATCACCACCGGCTTGGGGCTCAATGCGTGAGTCCACATAGGAGAGGCGCTCAAAGACATTTAAACGGCGCAGGGGGTTACTAAACAGCAGTTGCTCACCACGCAGACTTGCCTGCTGAATCTCCGCATCCAGCGGCAGTGTCAGCACCTGCTGTTGTATAGGACAGCTGATCAATGGCGGTAGGCAAAACCCACCCCCGCTGCTCGTTACGACAACCTCGGGGGCGCGCTCATAACGAATATAGGATAGATCAATGCCGTAGAGCCCGTAGCGTAACGGCTGGTCGACGCTGACCTCGACTTGCTGGTAATCATCGCCATCACCGGTCTCACCCCAGTCGCGAACAACCGTTTGCGCATTGGCCTTCAGTTCTGTGCCAGTCGCAAAACGGTGGGCAAGGCCTACACGGGCAAAATATCGCCCCAAAAACCGGCTACCGCGGTTATTGAGCTCCACATCAACATCCGTGGCATCACTATCGGCAACCTCACGCTCTACGAAGTCCAGAATCACCTCGTTGTCGGCATGGGCCTCGTAGCTAATGCTGTACTCCAGCCCCGCTCGCTCCGCGTATATCGACGCGGGCACCCGAGCGCGGTCAAACTCGTGCAGTTGCAGGTTGTCATCACCGACCAGGCCGGAGAAAAAGTGGGTGAGCAAGGGCGCACCTCGAAGGCCCTTCACACGATTTTGGGAGACCATTACCGTCACGGTGTCGCCAAGCCGGAAATAACTCAGCCCCACTAACAGGTGCCCCATATTGTAGTAGCGGCGACTCAATGCGGTGATCGCGGCAGAGGGGCTATCCGCGCCGTCCAGGATCGCCTGCAGCTGCGCCTCTGAAAGGTAAGGCGCTTCCTGAACACGCAGCAACACACCGTTAATCTCCCGCTGCACGTAGCTACCCTGGTATTGTTTCGCAAACTCGACTTGTTGTTGTGTCGCCAGCTGCGGCGGCATCACGGGTGGCAAATCAATTGCCATGTTCTTTCTCCTTAGACTGGAATTATCGGCGTCACTAACTATTCAGCTTGCAGGCGAAGCTCAACACGACGGTTGCGCGCCGGCTCGGCGGAACTTACCGGCTGCGCTTCGCCATACCCTCTTGCTCGCAAACGCTCGCCGCTAACCCCTTTGCTTATTAAGTAGTCGCGAACGGCTCCCGCACGGCGCTCAGACAGGCGAAGATTATAGGCCTCGCTGCCCGAGCTATCGGTATGACCGGCAATTTCAATGCGCCCCGAAGGCGCTTCACGCAGGACGTCCACCACCAAATTCAACACGGCTTTCGCGGACGGACTCAACTGCCAGCGGCCACTGGCAAAATGCACCCCATCCAGACGCAACGGGCTTGCCGATTCCAAATGACAGCCATTAGCCATTACCCGGCGTGACGGCGGTGTGCTTCGGCATTGGTCGTCGCGGTCACAAACGCCATCACCATCGCCGTCGCGGCAATCGAGAGGGCCGGTCTGGGCATAGGCAACTTCGTAGCGTGGGTCACGGTACTCCACCTCACCCAGCGCTGGCTGATCACCACCCTCGGCAAGGGGCCCTGCCACCAGCGCCTGGCTCGCCGGCGCATCCATCGCCGCCAGCTGTGAGCGCTCCCGCTCAGACATTCCCAACCCAACAGGGGCTAGCGGTGCCATAGAAACTGAGTCTCCCGACAAGGAGGCGTCGAGCGCCAACACGGTTTCGTCCAGAGCCAGCCCTGTTGTATCGCTCACCGCCGTTAGCACCGGCAGTAAACCTAATGCTCGGCTCAAGTCGGCCAGTAAACCAGCGTGAACAGGTACGCTGCTGCCCAACAAAACCAGGCCGAGAGCCAGCAAACGTTGGCGACAAAAAGGGCTGAACATGAGGCACTCTCTGTTGTTTTCAATAACGCGAATAGGAACGACGGTGCGTGACCCCAGCCCAATCGGGCTGAGGACAGCGACATTATGCGGCAACAATGCGCAAAAGGCAGCTTCGGTCTGGGGGTTGGGGGCATTTCCGCCGGGCTTTGAGGCTCCCAACCCTGTGCGCAGGGCTTAGCTTCGCAATAGTTTTTGCTTGGCCTGCGCAAACTCATCATCGGTAAGGCTGCCGGAGCGATGCATGCCCTCTAACTCTTTGAGCGAGTCTGCCAGCGCCTCACCCTCGTCTGGCGCAATTTCCTGCTCGGCGGCCTCACTCAAGCCCAGCCATTGCCCCAATTTGCGGAATATGCGCGCGATGCCACGCCACAATTTCGGCAGCAGCCAAATCAGCAATAACAAGAACAGCACAAATAGGATCAGGAATACCAGCGGGTGATTCAAGGCCATCCATAGGCCACCAAGCACGGCGACATCCTCGCCGATCGAGGCCGCCCAATTGCTTACCGGCTCTGGCGAGGTATTGATCAGCATACGACTGCTGGCTTTCGCAGCGTGAGTTACCGACGTCACCGAGCCGCCGACAATGCCCGCAGCGAGTTGCAGCGCCGGGCTCACATCACCCAATGAATTAGCCGCCAGTAGCGCCCCGGCGGGAATACGGATAAACGTATGCAGCGCGTCCCAGCCGGTATCAACACCAGGAATTTTATCGGCGAAGAATTCCACCCCGTACATCAGGCCCGCAGCCATAATCACTGCCGGGTCTTGCACGACCTGTAAATTCTCAGGCAATACGATGCCGCCACTGGCACCGCCCAAGCCCAACACCAAAATTGCCGCATAGAGATTCAAGCCACTGGCCCATGCCACCCCCATGGTCAGTGATATCAGGCTAATTAGCTGTTGATACTCATCCACTTGTCGTTCCTCGGCCAGGCCAACAGATTTGCTGCAATCCCCCCCAACTGGCATCGGCTCGGGGAGAATCAGCCGTTATTCTGCGCAGTCACCAACATACTGAGAATAGGCGCGAAAAGCCACGCCGCCAGCGAGTGACCTCATGCGTCACCCAAATCGACCGGAACGGTCAATCACTGCACGCGCAGAGCGGGTAGTATCAAGGGTTGAGCTTGGAGAAATACCATGTCGACCTACAACAGTTATCCAGAGAATCCCAACTACGGAAGCGGCTGCTTTCGCCGCCGAATACAGCTGCGCGCCTCTGAGTTTCAGGTGATTGCCGAATTGGAAGACCACAACCACGGTTTTCGCTTAACCCTGGACCACGACGGCAGCACGGTAACCGCCATCAATGCGGAGACACTGCGCATTCCTTTTTCGACCTGCCCAGGCGCCGTCACGCCACTGCAGGGCCTGGTGGGTTTGCCCGTCACGCAAGACAGCCAGGTACTGCTTGCCCACAGTAATCCAACCGCCAATTGCACCCACCTCTACGACCTCTGCCTGCTCGCCATTGCTCAGGCAGCACGCGGTGAAGGTGAGCGGGTTTACGATATGCGCATCGATGATGAAACCGGTGAGCAAGGTGGTATTGCCGAAGTCCGCGTCAACGACGAGCTGGTGCACCGCTGGCGCTGCCGTGATTGGACAATTCTCGAGCCCGCTGAATTCGCAGGGAATGTCTTGTTCAAAGGCTTTACAGCCTGGGCCGGTCGCGCATTTCAGGGAGAGGAGCAACGCGCCGCCTTCGCTCTACAGAAAGCCTACTTTGTTTCCAGCGCGCGGCGATACGATCTGGAAGCAATGGCCGGCGAGGCGGCTAATGATTCGCGAGAGGTTATGTATGGCGCCTGCTATACCTATACCTCACCACAAATAGAACAGGCCTATCGTGTGGCCGGCACTGTACGGGATTTCAGTCATGCCGAGCAGCACTTGTTAACGTTCAAGGACGTAACACCTTGAGTGAACCATACCCGCCTGCGGCCAGCCATTACAGCGATAGGCACAATTACGAATATTGTGACATGGGGGCAATGGCTATAGTGGAATCATGCTTAACAGCGACTGCTTCAACGCAAGCAGCCGCGAGCGAACGTCTCCATAGTAGCACCCCCGCTTGGCACCCATATGATGGGTGCTTTTTTTATGCCCGCCGCGCGCTAGTCGAGCAAAAACACCAGCGACAAACGCGACGACACGGTTTCTTTACCCAGCAGCATCGGCGCATCGGCACTGGCTTTCGCCTCCATCATCATCACGCCGGGGTTGCCACGCGGCACCGCCGGCGCACTGCTCGCGTCAATGCGGTACACCTTGCCCAGCTTGCGACCCAGATTACTGGCCAGCACCGTCGCCCGCTGGCGAGCGTCAGCCACCGCAGCAAGCAGGGCACGCTCGGCCAACACGTCGCGATCGGCGACAACAAATTGCACCTGGCCCAATTCAGTGATGCCCGCCGCCATCAAACCATCCACAAGATCCCCGTAGCGGCTCAGGTCAGCCAGCGAAATATCGACATGGCGCTCGACCCGCTGTCCCCGCAACCTGCGCTTACCGTCCTCCCAGACATAGTCGGGGTGAACTCGGATCTGCGATGCACGAATAGCCGTATCAGCAATGTCTTGTGCACGCGCGGCCGCCAGTACCGCCGCCACGCGTCGGTCGACGTTGGCTTTTGCGGCAGAGGCCGTGCTCTGCGTGTCAGACACCTGCAGACGCAATTCGGCGCTATCGGGCAACGCTTCAACTTCACCGTAGCCCTGCACAACGATATGGGGATCATCGGGGAGCGCCGACGCCAACAGTGGCAAAGGCAGGCACACCGACAGGCTCAGCAGTACATTTCGCAACAATTTCATGGGACTGGGCTTCCTTCTCTGAATCATTCCATAATCACACCGGCGGCAATGCCCCGGACAATAATATGACGCCGTTATAAACGCGCGTCACCACCACTCATCAAGCGGGAGAACAACAATGAACAGTCAGGTTGACAACAGCGCAGCAGAAAATATCCAGCGCATCCTAAACAAGCAACGCAATGCCTACATTGCCGGCGGCGCCGTCAGCGCCGAAACTCGCATCGACAGACTGACGCGCGCGATCGATTTGATCTTCGACAACCGCGACGAAATTGTCGCGACCCTGAGTGAAGACTTTGGCCACCGCAGCAGCCATCAGTCACTGATGTCTGACATCTATGCCACTATCGAATGCTTGAAGCACAGCAAAAAGCACCTCAAAAAGTGGATGAAGCACGAAAAACGCAAAGCCCCCTTCCCGATGAATCTGTTAGGTGGCAAGGCGCGTGTCGAATATCAGCCCGTGGGCGTTGTCGGCATTATCGGCACTTGGAATTTCCCCATTAATACAATCTTTTCACCGCTGGCGGGCGTGCTGGCCGCAGGCAACCGCGCGATGATTAAATGCTCGGAAGTCACACCCAAAACCGGCGAGCTGGTGGAAAAGCTGGTTGCCAAATATTTTAAAGAAGATGAACTGGTTGCCATCAACGGTGGCCCCGATGTGGGCGCCAGCTTCTCAGCGGCCCCCTTCGACCACATCATCTTCACAGGCGCGACCTCCATTGCTCGCCATATCATGCGCGCCGCCGCCGACAACCTAACGCCGGTCACGCTGGAGCTGGGCGGTAAGTCGCCAGTGATAATCAGCGACAGCTACGCGCTACAAGAAGCCGCCGAGCGTATTGTGAACGGCAAAATTCTGAACGTTGGCCAGGTCTGCCTATCGCCAGATTATGTGTTTGTGCCAGAAGCCAAGCTTGAAGACTTTATCAGCGCGGTAATGGACCACCTGGGCAGTCTGTTTCCCTCACTGCTGGACAACGCGGATTACACGTCCGTGGTCAATGGCCGCCACTTCCAGCGTTTACAGAGCTATCTGGCTGACGCGCGCGAACAAGGTGCTGACGTTCGCGAGTTCAACCCTGCGAATGAAAACTTCGACCAGCAGGATGGCACTCACAAACTGCCGCTAACCGTCATTGTTAATCCCAGTGACGAGCTCAAGGTCATGCAAGAGGAGCTGTTCGGCCCCATTCTTTGCGTGAAGAGTTACCGCAAGCTCGACGACTGTCTGGACTATATTAATGCCCGCCCCCGGCCCCTGGCGTTGTACTACTTTGGCAAAGACGATGCCGAGCAGCGCCGAATTCTCGACCACAGCATTAGCGGCGCAGTGACCATTAACGACGTTATCTTCCATGTTAGTTGTGAAGACCTGCCCTTTGGCGGCATTGGCCCTAGCGGCATGGGCAACTACCATGGCGTCGATGGTTTCCGCACATTTAGCCACGCTAAAGCGGTCTACAAACAGAGTAATCTCAACTTTCAAAAGCTGGGCGGAATGCTGCCACCCTACGGTGACAAGGCCGACAAAACACTGAACGCCATGATCCGTAAGTAGCACCCTATGCGGCCGCCCGAAACGGCGGCCGCATTTACTGAAAATAGTCCTTCTCCTTCCCCCCCGAGTTCGCGCATAATCCGCGCATTATGCTAGGGTCAACGCTATAACCCTTTATACCGTCAATACAGCGTGAGGCTTATCGCTTGGCAGCACCTCTAACAACACAAAGCGTTCTTGGTTGGCGAGAATGGGTTGGCCTGCCCGACCTGGGCATCAGCCACCTGAAGGCAAAGGTCGACACCGGCGCCCGCAGTTCGTCCCTCCACGCCTTCGACATTCAAACCTTCGACCGCGACGGCAAGCCCTGGGTGAAATTTAAAGTGCACCCTCAGCAACACGACGACACTGAAACGGTCTGCTGCGAAGCCGAAATCAAAGACTACCGCCAGGTGACCGACTCCGGCGGTCACCGCAGCATGCGTTACGTGATTGAAACAACCCTTGCGCTCGGCGATCAGCAGTTGTCTATCGAGATGACCCTCGCCGACCGCTCTGACATGCTGTTTCGAATGCTAATTGGGCGCACGGCAATGAAAAACTATATTGTCGACCCCAGTCGCTCTTACTGTGCGAGCGAGCCCCAGCCTTAACCCACTGCGCACCGAAGGTGCACGGAGAGTACCGACTATGAAAATCGCCATACTGTCACGCAATAGCCGCCTTTACTCCACCCGGCGACTGGTCGAAGCCTGCAAGGAAAGGGGCCACGAAGTGCGCGTGCTCGATACACTCAAATGCTATATGGAGCTGAGCTCTAACGAGCCTGCGGTGTGGTACAAAGGCGAAAAGCTGGAAGATTTCGACGCCATTATTCCGCGCATCGGCGCCTCTATCACGACCTATGGTTTGGCGGTTATCCGCCAGTTCGAAATGATGGGTACCTACAGCCTGACCGAGTCGGTGGCGCTGGGCCGCTCCCGAGACAAATTGCGCGCCCTGCAATTAATGTCGCGCAAAAATATCGGTATGCCCGTAACCAGCTTCGCCCACGACGTGCACAACACCAAGGAACTCATTAAATTGGTGGGCGGTGCACCGGTCGTCGTCAAACTGCTCGCGGGTACCCAAGGGCGGGGCGTGGTGTTAGCAGAAACCGCCAAGGCCGCCGAAAGTGTTATCGATGCGTTTCGTGAGCTCAAAGCTGATTTTCTCGTCCAGGAGTTCATCAAAGAGGCGGGCGGCTCGGATGTGCGCTGCCTGGTCATCGGCCGTAAAGTGGTGGCGGCCATGCAACGCACCGCGGCGAGCGGCGAGTTTCGCTCCAACCTTCATCGCGGGGGTAGCGCCGAACTCACCAAGCTGACGCCGGCGGAGCGCGCCACAGCGGTCAAGGCCGCACAAATTATGGGCCTGAATGTCGCCGGGGTAGATATATTGCGCTCCTCGCGTGGCCCTCTGGTTATGGAGGTCAACTCCTCCCCCGGACTGGAAGGGATTGAAACGGCCAGCCGCAAGAACGTCGCCGGTGAAATCGTCAAGTTTATCGAAGAAAATGCTGGCCCTAATAAAACTAAAACACGTGGCCGAGGCTAAACTCCGCCCTTTTGTTCCGGAGCCTTACTGAGTGTCTGAAAAACCCACAGCGAGCAGACGGCGTAGCCGCCCACAAGCAAAACGCATTGTTATCGCCGGCACAGAGATTATTCCCGGCAGCCGCCAACAGCTGGCGCTGCCGGTCGCCAAGCTCTACACCCATACCGAGCTTTCCATTACCATCAAAACCGTTCGCAGCAAACGCGAGGGGCCAACCCTCTTTGTCAGCGCCGCCATTCACGGCGATGAAATTAATGGCGTAGAGATTGTCCGGCGCCTGCTCCAGCATCGTTCCCTGCGCTCATTGCGCGGCACCTTGGTCACCATACCCGTGGTCAATGTACACGGTTTTCTGAACAACAGCCGCTACCTGCCCGACGGCCGAGACCTCAACCGGAGCTTCCCCGGCTCGCCCAAAAGCTCATTGGCGGGCCGCATTGCCCACAGTTTTTTTAATGAAGTGGTTGCCCATTGCGACTACGGGATTGACCTTCACACCGGCGCTCGCCACCGCGGAAACCTGCCGCAAATTCGCGCAGATCTTCAAGATGAGCGCACCCGCGCGATGGCCGAAGCCTTCGGCGCCCCGGTAATGCTGCACGCGAAAACCCGCGACGGCTCACTGCGCGAGGTGGCGAATGACCAAAAGATACCCATTCTGCTGTATGAGGCAGGGGAAGCACTGCGCTTCGACGAGGTGGCCATTCGGGCCGGTGTGTCGGGGATTATCAACGTAATGCGACAGATTGGCATGTTGCCCGCGTCCCGCAGCAAGCGCCCAAAGCGCACGCCGATGGTTACCGATCAGTCTTACTGGGTGCGCGCCAGGGTTAGCGGCGTACTGAGAGCACTCGTTCCCCTGGGCGCATTCGTCAAGAAAGATGAGGTTATTGCCGTTATCTCTGACCCTATCGGCGATAGTAGCGGGGACGTCGAGATCGTCGCAAATGATGCTGGCATCGTTATCGGCCGCACCTATCTGCCGCTGATCTACGAGGGCGACGCGCTCTTTCACATCGCCAAATATAAAGCGGATATCGACGAGGCGCTGCTGCACTACAACGAAATTATGGAAGCTTTTGAGCCAGAGGCCTCCCCGCCCGCACCCGGCGAAGACCCGCCGATCGCCAGCTAGGCCTGCGCGCGTTGTTGCAGCGTCTGCCCCTGGCAGTGGCTGTCCATAAAGCTCAGCATTAGCTTCAGGTATTCTTGGCGCCCCAGGTGGATAACATGATTGCCGGGGAACCAGTGCAAATGGCTATCGGGCCAATGGCCGTGCAGTAGCCGCACAAAGCGCGGCGGTGTAAAGCGGTCACCCGCACCACCAATAATCATCACTTTTTCAGGGTCTAGCAAAGGCTGATAACTCAAGGGGCTGTGTATCGCCATTCCTCGACGCAAGTCCATGGCCGAAAAGCCCGAGCGCCGTTCGATTAACTCCATAATCTCGTGGGTCGGCTGCCAGCTTCGAATGGTATCTACCGGCGCAACCAATGGGGAATTGGGTATGCAAAAGGCCAGACGCGGCTCAACCGCCGCCAACAAGGCGCTTAGGTAGCCCCCCAAACTCAAACCGGAAATCCCGATATGCGGCGCACCGCGCCGTTCTAGGAAGTCGACCAATACTCGCAGGTCACAGATCGATTGCAGCATGCCCTCGGTCATCTGAGCAAAGCCATCACTAAACAAACCCTGACCACTAAACAATGACAAACGCCCTGCACGCTGCCCATGAAAGGGAATAGTAAACAGAGCAATGTCATAGCCGCGCTCGTAAAACCACGGCAACGAGAAGAAACGGCTATTGAACTCGTAGTCGCTGGCTACCACGCCGTGCACAAAAATCAGCGTCGGTCGCGGCCCCTCAGGGTGACTCCAGTACTGCACCTGCGCGCGGCGATTGCGCTGATGGCTGAGGTAGCGGTCCACCATATCCGGGTTCAGTGGCTCAAAGGGGCTGTCGAAGCTGAGCTGAAGGGTGGGTACTTTCTTTCGCCAACCGGCCCAACGCGGTGTTTGCACGGCCTTTACATCCACCTGCGGGGGCGTCTTAAAAACCTTCGTGACATCGCGCTGTGCGGCCAGTCCGGCGTAAAAGTCCATGAACCGGCGCTCATCTGCCAAGGCGCTGGGGTTTAACAGTAGTTTGGGCAACAACGACGCACTGATCGCCGACCCCAACGCGGTGCGCAGCACACGGTCTACCGCAGCGGTTCCGTAAACTTGCAAGGGGGACTCACCGTCGAGCTCGGTACCGTCGGACTGACTGTAAAAATCTTCCGGGAGACTCAACCACCACGGCGGCATCTCCGTCACTTTGGGCAGCGCGTTATCCGTCATTGTTGTCCTTATTATTTATCAGCGTCTCACCTCGTTTTATCATATTCTCCATTAAATGAAAGCCCGCATGTGTCGAGATAAGCTCCTAGCCTTGCCCACTGGCGCGCGACAACCTAAGCTGAGACCTTCGAACACAGGCCAACCGTATGCTCGAACAGGAAATCCGGCAATTCCTTGACTATCAGCGCGATGTCCGACGGCTTTCCCCCCATACAGTGGAGGCCTACCAGCGCGACCTGAGCAAGCTCGCCAATTATTGCCAAGAGCGCAAACTGACGCACAGCGACGCGCTCGACGCCGCCCATATCCGCCAGTTAATTGCCCAGCAACGAAGCAGTGGCGCCTCTCCGGCGAGCATCCAGCGGCAACTGTCATCACTGCGCAGTTTTTATCAGCATCGCCAGCGCGATTTCGGTGCGAAGAAAAACCCCGCCAGTGGAATCGCCGCGCCGCGACGGGGGCGCCCCCTGCCTAAAACACTCAATGCAGAAGCGATAGCGCAATTGCTTGCCTTTCCGGGAAGTGAGCCGATTGATCTACGCGACCGCGCCATAATGGAATTGTTTTATTCATCGGGCCTGCGTCTCGCTGAGCTTGCCGACCTGGACGTCGACGATATTGATCTGCGCGAAGGATTAGTTGCGGTCACCGGCAAAGGGCGCAAGAGCCGCACACTCCCTGTGGGCCGGCTGGCGTGCCAGGCAGTTAAGAGCTGGCTGCGCTGTCGCCCCCAGCCGCAAGACACCGCGCTCTTCACCAGCATGCGCGGCGGGCGCCTCGGCCATCGCGCAATTCAGGGTCGCATCAAACTTCGGGCCCGGCAGCAAGGTATCCCTGAAAACCTTCACCCACACATGCTGCGGCACTCCTTTGCCAGCCACCTATTGGAATCCAGCAGCGACTTGCGCGGCGTACAAGAATTACTAGGTCACGCAAACTTATCCACGACCCAGGTATATACGCACTTGGATTTTCAGCACCTCGCCAAGGTTTATGATCAGGCTCACCCCAGAGCGGGACGCAAAACCAGAAAGGACTAGCCATGGCACGCATTCGCGCAATTAGCTTTGATCTCGACGACACACTCTGGCCAAGCCGCCCGGTGCTGGAGTCCGCAGAGCGCGTGTTTCAGCAAAAAGCACTAGAGCTTGCACCAAAGCTCGCGGAACATTACCCCGCCGAAGCGCTGCGCGAGCATCGCCTGGCGTTATTGAAGCAGCAACCCGCACTGCGTCACCAGATCAGTGAATGGCGTCGACTCAGTTTGGAACTTGCCCTGCGCGATTGCGGCTATGGCGAGCAGAGTCCCGAGATCGCTGCCGAAGTCTTTACTCACTTCATTGCTGCTCGCCAAAATGTTCAACTCTTTCAGCATGTAGAAGAGGTGTTACGCACGCTTAGCGAGCGATTCCTTTTGGTCAGCTTAACCAATGGCAACGCGGACCTGCGCATGCACCCCTGCAGCCGACATTTTCACGCCTGCATAAAAGCGGAGGACATCGGCATTAGCAAACCCGACCCTGCTGCCTTTCACGCCGCGCTTGCTGCCGCCGGCTGCGCTAAGGATGAGTTGCTTCATATTGGCGACCACCCACGGGATGATATTGACGGCGCGCAGGGGGCGGGCTTAACCAGCATTCAAGCACTTATGCCCGGGATTGGCCGCGAAAAGCACACGGGGGCTCACGGCCACTTTACAGATTGGCGCGAGCTACCCACGCTTATCGAGCAGGTTGAAAATATGCGTTAAACGCCGTCTTGATCAGCATCCGCATGCCCGCTGCGCATATGCGGCTCAAGCTCAGTAATATGACCACCGTGCGCCAGGAATTCAGCGACGTCCCTAGCAAGTTGCTCCCGCATACGGTCGTGACTCGTCAGCGGCTCATTCACGCCTAAGCCAAGGTGTTTTTTTGTATCACCGCCTCGAACTTTTGATCCCATCAGCTTACCCTCCGCGTTGGAGAACAGTCAGTCGTCACCGCTTTATACTGCGACCCCAGCCGGGCTGACAAGCGCCTTATTAGGCTTTTTCGTTATGTCACTCAGGCAATATCTACTCAAACAATAATAATGCGTTGATTGACGAACATTCAGGCAAAAAAAATGGCGCCGAAGCGCCATTCACTAAAAAGCTCTGCCGGTTAAATCGCTTCTTCGCCGGTTTCGCCGGTGCGAATACGAATCACCTGCTCCAGCGCGGTAACAAAGATTTTACCGTCGCCAATTTTGCCGGTATTGGCCGCTTTAGTAACGGTATCGATGACCTTCTCCAGCAGGTCATCTGCCACCGCGATTTCCAGCTTCACTTTCGGCAGAAAATCAACAACATATTCCGCGCCGCGGTATAGCTCAGTGTGCCCTTTCTGGCGTCCGAAGCCTTTTACCTCGGTAACCGTAACCCCTTGAACACCAATTTCAGACAAGGCCGCACGCACGTCATCCAGCTTAAACGGCTTAATTACTGCACTTACCAGTTTCATCTCGAAACTATCTCCCAAATGTCGACTTTGCGCTAACTTAGCCCAGGCCCAGTACCCTTGGCAAGCGTAGCGCCATTGCTGCAGCCTATCCCTACAACGGCAAAAGGGCGCCGCAAGGGCGCCCTGATCAAAAGGAGGCGTTGACTTAGCTCTTCACAAACTCGGGGTATGCTTCCATACCGCAGTCTGCCAAGTCCATGCCTTCGTATTCTTCCTCTTCGGTAACACGGATACCCATGACCATTTTCAGTACCAGCCACACTACCAGGCTTGCACCAAATACCCAGCCAAAGATGGTTGCAGCGCCGATCAGCTGACCGCTGAAGCTCGCACCGTCGTTGGTAACCGGCACCAGCAGCAGACCCAGAAGACCCACAACACCGTGAACAGAGATGGCACCAACGGGGTCGTCGATTTTCAGCTTATCCAGAGCCAGGATGCTGAATACCACCAGTACACCACCCGCAGCACCGAACAAGGTCGCTTGCAAGGCAGTAGGTGTAGAAGGTTCAGCAGTAATCGCTACCAGACCAGCAAGCGCACCGTTCAGCAGCATAGTCAGGTCAGCTTTGCCGAATAAGATGCGGGCTACCGCCAGGGCTGCTACGGCACCACCGGCTGCTGCCGCGTTGGTGTTCAAAAAGACCATGGCAACAGAGTGTGCGTTAGCAGCATCGCCGAGTTTCAGTACTGAGCCACCGTTGAAGCCGAACCAACCCATCCACAGGATGAAGGTACCCAAGGTCGCCAGTGGCAGGTTTGCGCCAGGGATCGCGTTAACCTGACCGTTTGCACCGTATTTGCCCTTACGAGCACCAAGCAGCAACACACCAGCCAGCGCCGCAGCGGCACCTGCCATGTGTACAATGCCCGAGCCAGCAAAGTCAGAGAAGCCAAGGTCGCCGAGGTTATACAAACCGAATACGTCGTTGCCACCCCAGGTCCAAGACCCTTCCAGCGGATAGATCACACCCGTCATCACAACCGCGAAAGCCAGGAATGCCCAAAGCTTCATGCGCTCAGCCACTGCACCGGATACGATCGACATTGCGGTTGCAACGAAGACTACCTGGAAGAAGAAGTCGGAAGCGCCAGAGTATACTGAACCGCCGTCAAAGCCGGCTTCTGCCGAGTCTGCCAACACGCCTTCAAGGTCGAAGTCGCCAATGCCGCTTAACAAGATGTCGCCGCCGTACATGATCGCGTAACCGCACACCAAGTACATGATGCAGCTGATCGCAAACAACGCGACGTTTTTAGTCAGGATTTCTGTGGTGTTTTTGCTGCGAACCAAGCCCGCTTCTAGCATGGCAAAGCCTGCAGCCATCCACATTACAAGTGCGCCACAGACAAGAAAGTAAAACGTGTCCATTGCGTACTGAAGTTCAAAAATTTGATTTTCCACTGGGATTCCTCCGGAAAAATTTGGGGGCCTACTGCTTTACCACCACCGCGTGGCGGGTAGCCCGCTACTCTTAGATCGCGTCTTCGCCAGCTTCGCCGGTACGAATACGGATCACCTGCTCAAGGGCAGAGACAAAGATTTTGCCGTCACCAATCTTGCCGGTATTGGCAGACTTGCTGATAGCTTCGAGCGTAGCCTCGACATCGCCATCGGCGACCGCTACCTCAATTTTCACTTTCGGCAGAAAGTCCACAACGTATTCCGCGCCGCGGTACAGTTCTGTATGACCTTTCTGTCGCCCGAAACCCTTCACCTCGGTCACGGTGATGCCTTGCACACCGATATCTGACAGGGACTCGCGAACGTCGTCGAGTTTGAAAGGCTTAATAATCGCTGTAATTAATTTCATGTTGTTCTCCTGCTAATAGCCTTGAGGGCAGGCGGGCACTGGAGTACCCGCCGCGATCTAATTACAGGCTTTTTGAGATAGAGAAGACGAAACGGTCGTCTGCAGCGCCGTCAGCCGCCGCGTCGTTGTCAACGTCAGTGCCGTAGTAGGCCAAAGTCAGCGTTACATCAGCAACGTCGTAGTTAGCACCGATCATGTAATCGATGTAGCTATCGTCGTCATCGACCAGGCCGTCTTCGTCTGTGGTAGTTTGACCCACGTGGAAGTCAAGGCTCACGTTCTCCGCCACACTCATGCTGTAGTCGAGGTTAATTACCGTTGCGTCACCGTTGCCATCACCAAAGTAATCAGGTGAATACACCAGGCCGAAGCTGAAGTCTGACACCGATACCGACGCAATATATTCTTGGTAATTCAGTGCCGCCTCATCACCGGGGTACATAAAGTGAACAACACCCAGGTCCAGGCCAACACCTTCAGCAACGTCGAAGGCATAACCGCCGTAGAAATCCATCTCGGTGGTTACTTCGCTGCCGAAGTCGACGTTAGACGCCCAAGTACCAACGTAAAAGCCGTTACCAAAGTCGACGTCAAAGCCGCCTTGGATGGCGCCTTTCTCACTAGTTTGTGAGTAGCCACGGAACACATAGTCCGTTGCCATTGTCACGTTACCGCTAATTTCCGCAGCTGAAGCCGCGAAAGGGGCTGCTGTTACAACTGCTACACCAAGCATTTTTTTCCAAGTGTTCATGTTCTAGTCTCCGATAGTCTTCTCTCGTTGAACGTATGCGGTTAAGGGAAGGCCCTGAACATCACATGCCTAGCTATATGCATGGGGCGTGCCAGGTTTTAAAGCGCCCAAAATCAGGGCTTTCCCGCCACAAAACACCCCTTCACGCCCCTTTCCGCACTATTTCAGATCACAAAACAACAACACACCTGAGTTAAGCACCATATCAGTGCAATTTCACATTACTCTCGTTTGCCGCCCCTAAACAGCGCAAACACCACCGGGAACAAAAACTGTGCACGCTCTGCGACGCCGAGCAAAAGTGCGATAAACTGTCGCCAGCAACGAGAGAGTATCGCCATGGCAAAACCCGACTTTATTTCCCAACTTGCTGAACAGGCCGGGCGCCTGATCAGCCAAGGCCCGGATATTCAGCAAGACATCGAAGCCAAACTGCAGGCACTACTACAAAGCGCCTTCAGCAAGATGAATGTGGTATCGCGAGACGAATTCGATGCGCAAACCGCGGTGCTCAATCGCACCCGCGCTCGTCTGGAAGCCGCCGAGCGGCAGCTGGCCGAGATTACTGCCAGTTTGGAAAGTGCCGAGAATAAATAAACCGTCTTGCGCGCAGCAGGACGGTTGCTCGCAATTGCAAAAATACTCAGGGATTGAGTTATGCCACTGGCCACTGTACACAGCCGTGCGCGCCTCGGGGTAGATGCCCCACTCGTCACCATAGAGGTGCACCTTTCCGCCGGACTTCCGGCCTTCAATATTGTCGGGCTGCCGGAAGCAACCGTACGCGAAGCCAAAGACCGCGTGCGCTCGGCGCTGATCAACTCTCACTTTACCTTTCCCGTCAGCCGCATCACCGTCAACTTAGCGCCAGCAGACCTACCCAAAGAGGGCGGCCGCTTTGACCTGCCTATCGCCATCGGCATCCTCGTTGCCAGCGGCCAATTACAACAACGCGAGACCGAGTCCTATGAGTTCATCGGCGAGCTGGGGCTAAGCGGCGAGCTGAGAACGGTCAATGCTGCCCTGCCCACCGCCCTGGCAACCGCAGACGCATCCAGGCAATTGGTCTTGCCCGCCGGCAGCGCCTCACTGGCAGAGTTGCTCCCCCCGGATACATTGCAGGAGGCCACAGATCTGCTTGGCGTGGTGGCTTTTCTAAAGGGCCAGCAGAGTTTGGGGCCGCCGACAGACGCCGCCGATACACGGCCCGCTGCGTATCCGGACATGCGCGATGTACGCGGTCAGTTGTTGGCAAAGCGTGGGCTGGAGATCGCTGCAGCGGGATTTCACAGCCTGCTATTTAGCGGCCCTCCCGGTACGGGCAAAACGCTGTTAGCAAGCCGGCTGCCCGGTATCCTCCCGCCCCCTACAGAGCAGGAGTGTCGCGAAATCGCCATTGTCCAGTCGATCGTTGGCCAACCACTGCAGCTTCAGCGCCCATTTCGCAACCCACATCACACCGCCTCGGCCGCTGCGCTTGTCGGCGGCGGTAGTAGCCCGCGCCCCGGCGAAATCAGCCTTGCTCATCGCGGCGTGCTTTTCCTCGATGAATTGCCCGAGTACCCACGCAAAGTGCTGGAAGTACTGCGCGAGCCCATAGAATCGGGCGAGGTGGTCATCTCCAGAGCGCGCCATCAACTCCGATTCCCGGCTCGATTCGCTTTGGTAGCGGCAATGAATCCTTGCCCCTGCGGCTTTGACGGCGATCCCCAAAAAGCTTGTCGTTGCACCCCCGACCAAATACTGCGCTATCGCAGCCGTGTATCGGGGCCGTTGTTGGACAGGATTGACTTGCGCCTGCGTCTGAATCGCATGGCCGCTGGTGAGCTACAAGACAGCCCCGAGGGCGAGCCCAGCGACGCCATACGCACCCGGGTGAGTGCAGCGCATCGGCGTCAGCTCAACCGCCAGGGCTGCAGCAACGCCCTACTTGATGCCGGCCAGCTCAGCCGGTTTTGCCGCTTGGATACCGAGGGTAAAGCCTTTATCCGGGACATCGAAGCGCGCATCAACCTCAGTGCACGCGGCCAGCACCGCCTGATAAAGACGGCGCGCACCATCGCTGACCTGGAAAGCAGCAACGATATTTGCCTTAAGCACTTGCGCGAGGCCGCGCTCTACCGCGGAGAGCTCTGATCCCAGGTAGGTGACTATACGAATCTATTTCACAGCCATCGGCACTTACAATCGAGCACTATATAAGAAGAACTTCTAGGATTTCGGAGTTATGCCGAATGTTTTGATCGTCGAGGACAACCGCTCGCTGGCCAGCATGGCCAGAGCAATTATCGAGGATATTCCCGGCTTTCAGGCCTGCGTCGCTGCCAGCGGCGCCGAAGCAAAACAGTTAATACGCGACACCAAAACGCCCTTTACCGCCGCCCTCGTCGACTTGAACCTACCTGACGCCCCCAATGGCGAAGTGGTGCCAGTGGTGCAATCCTTTGACATCCCCGTGGTGGTGCTAACCGGCTTCTTCGGCGACGAGTTGCGCAACCGCATGATCGAGCTCGGTGTTGTCGACTATGTGCTAAAGAAGAACATTAGCGCCTATGACTATGCCAGCCGGCTGGTCGAGCGCATTCATCGCAATCGCAGCACGCAGGTATTGGTTGTCGATGACTCGCCATCGACCGCCGCCATGCTGAAGCGCCATTTGGAAATTCAATGCCTGAATGTGTTGGTTTGCCACAACGGCCAAGAGGCCCTCGACTGTATTCGCGAGCAACCCAATATCCGCCTGGTACTGACTGACTACAATATGCCGGTTATGGACGGCTTCGACTTTATTCAACAAGTGCGCGCCAAGTACGCAAAGGATCAACTGGCCATCATTGGCCTGTCCAGCTCTAGCGACGCGCGGCTGTCCGCTCATTTTTTAAAAAGTGGCGCCAATGACTTTATTAGCAAACCCTTTGGCTACGAGGAGCTGCTCTGCCGGGTAAACCAAAACCTGGAATACATGGATCGCATCGACGAGATACGAGACGCGGCAAATCGCGACTACCTGACCAAACTCTACAACCGCCGCTATTTTTTCAGTGAGGCGCAATTGCGTCATCAGCAAGCGCAATTTCACGACCTTCCCCTGTCGGTTGCCATGCTGGATATCGACCATTTCAAGCACATTAATGACAGCCTCGGCCACGACGCCGGCGACACGGCGCTAAAACATATCGCTGGGCTGCTGCAGTCGGCCTTCCCCGACGACCTGATCGCCCGTTTCGGCGGCGAGGAGTTTTGCATACTCAGCGAGCAAAATGCCGAACACACCTTTGATCGACTCGACGACTTTCGCCGCAAGCTGGCGAGTAATCCCGTTAAAGAAAACGGCTACGATATTACGCTGTCCGTCAGCGGCGGCCTGAGTAATGGCCAAGATGACAGCCTGGATACACTGATAAAAATGGCTGACAGCAAGCTGTACCTAGCGAAAGAATCCGGTCGCAATCGCATTGTTGTGTAGGGCTTAAGCCAATTGCTTGCGCCACTGGCTTGGCGACACCCCCGTCCACACTTTGAAGGCCCGACTAAATACCGCCAGCTCAGAATAACCCAAGCTCAAAGCCAGCGTTGTCAGGTCAATATCGCTGTGCGCTAAATGCTCGCAGGCCAGGTATTGGCGGCGCGCGGACAGCACCTCGGCAAAGCTGCTTCCCTCGCGCTGCAGGCGCTGCTGAAGACTCCTCGGGTGCAAACCCATCACCCTAGCCACCATGCTTAAGCTGCACTCTCCCGTTGGCAGCAACGCCGTTATCGTTTGATCCAACTGCTGGCGCAGGCTTAACGAGGCCGGCTCAGATGCGCCCCGCCACTGCGCGCTTAAGCGTGAGCGCAGGCCGGGCTCTACATCCACCGCCGAGCTCATCAGCGACAATGGATAACGCAGTGCATCGCAGCCCTCATCGGGCTCTACCCGGCAGCCAAACAGCGCCGAAAGCTCCGCCGCCGCAGGTGCCTGCGCTCGCAGAGCCAGGGAGTCTGGACGCACGGGGGAGCTCTGCAACTGCTCCAAGCAACGCGCCAACAACGCCAAACTCAAGCCTGCCAGCTGCCCGCAATCCACCACCGAGGCGAAAGCAAAGTCCATGCGTATCTCGATGAATCGCTCGCTGGATATTGCGCTAACCACCACACCCCTGGCATGAAAATCGAGGTTACGCTGCATCATTCGCAGGGCATCGGCTATAGTTGCCTGCAAACACATTGCCGAACCCAGCGCCCCCACTGCCTCTAACCCCTGGCGCATTCCCAACTGCACCCCAAAATCCTCGCGCCCACAGCGTTCGGCGGCAGCCGTCATTAACTGTGCTAAGACGGTGTAGGAAAGGTATAGATCCGGGTCTTGCACCACCGCCGGCGTCAAACCAAATTCCGCCATCAGCGCATTGGGATTCTGACCGCAATCCCGGACCCACTCAGAAAAGCCCAGTAGGGCGCCACTTCGAACAAAATGCTGCACGGCAGACTCGTGTTTTATCAAATAATGACTCGCAATATATCAAGCCTAACCATAAAAACGTAGATAAGCTCCAGTCTGCAATAACGCTAATAATTAGGAGGCGCTCACCATGCTCCCCAAACCCGCTATGGATCACAAAGCATTACTCACGCTAAACACCCACGAAATGCCCATGTACAAAGATGCCTTGCCAGGCGTTCCTGGTGTTGATGCGCAACCCCTGTTCCTCGATCCCCATCAGGGCATTTGGGTGCTACGCGCCGTCTTTCACCCCGGCGTCGTCTTGCCCAAGCACTACCATACCGGCACGGTGCATCTGTTCACCCTGTCGGGCAGCTGGAACTATGTGGAATACCCCGACCAACCCCAAACTGCAGGCAGCTACCTCTATGAACCCGGCGGCTCTATTCACCAATTTACGGTGCCCGCAGACGCCAGCGAGCCAGCCGTTGCCGTGATGGTGGTTTATGGCGCCAACGTCAATTTCGACGATGAAGGCAACTACCTCGGTATTATGGATGCGAGCGATATCATGCATATGTTTGACGAGCTAGTCGCCGAGCGCGGCATGGAACCCGCCCGCTATATTCGCCCCGCCGCTGCCGACTACACGTGCCCCACAGCATGACCACAGCGCCACTGCCAAAGCGGGTATTCATCACCGGCGCACAAGGCTTTATCGGCCAGCAGTTAATGACGCGCTACCGGGACCTCGGCTGTGACGTGCGCGGCATGGACTTGCAGGGCAATCCAGAGCAAGGCATCATCGCCGCCGACCTCTGCCAGCCCAAGCAGTGGGCCCACCATGTGGAGGGTTGCGAGCTATTCATACACACCGCAGCGGTCGTGTCACTGTCGGCATCATGGGCAGACTATCGGCGCATTACCGTTGACGGCGTGCGCCACGCCTTGGCAAATGCGCAACGCGCTGGCTGTCAGCGCTTCGTGCACTTCTCTTCGATTCTTGCGATGGGCTATGACTACGTTGATGGCGCTGACGAGCAGGCTCCTGTCGTGATTGGCAAGCATTGCCGCTATGGTGTTGCCAAAGGTGCCAGCGAACACCTGGTGCTCGCCGCCCACGCCAGCAGCAACATCGACTGCTGCATTATTCGCCCTGGCGACGTTTATGGTCCTGGGTCGCGAGCCTGGCTGCTCGAGCCCCTTAAAATGGCGCGATCCGGCAGGCTTTTGTTGCCCAATGGCGGTCGCGGTATCTTTACGCCCATCTATATCGACGACCTGATAGACGGCACGCTGCTCGCGGCGCACAGCGAGGTGGCCAGCGGGCAAATTTTCATCCTGTGGGGAGAGCAAGCCGTCAGCTGCGGGGAGTTTTTCAGTTACCACTGGCGCTGGGCGGGGCGCCGCGGTCGACCACCCAGCCTGCCGCTGCAGGCCGCCATTCCCCTAACAAAAGCAATACACACCTTTAATCGATGGCGCGGCGTGCGCGATGAGGCCTGCCCGGATACGATGCGCATGTTCAACCGAAAAGGGGCCTTTAATGGCCGTAAAGCCCGGGAATTATTAGGATTTGAGCCCAAAGTCTCCCTCGCTGAGGGCATGGAATATTCAGCGCAGTGGCTTCGTGAGATCGGCGAGCGCTAAAGGCGAAATAACACTATGAAAACACCCCCTCATTGTATTATCTCCGGAGGCGCCAGCGGTCTCGGCCTTGGACTGGCACTTCGTTTGCTCGAGCGCGGCTACCGCCTCAGTATTCTCGACCTCTCATTTGGCGAAAGCGCCAAGCAGCAGCTGTCACAAGCCGCCGCATCAAGCGCGCATTGGCAGGCCTACACCGTGGATATTCGCAATGCGCAGGCCTGTGCAGAAGCCGCCGCCAGAGCGGCAGACAACTATGGCACTATCGAGCTGGCAATCAACTGTGCCGGGGTCATACTCAACTGCCGGTTTGCAGAGATGACCGCCGAGGACTTTGCCCGCGTTGTTGAGGTCAACCTCTGCGGCAGCGTGCACTTTGCCAGTGCGGTCTTGCCCCACATGTCGGCGGGCAGTCGCTTAGCACTGGTTGCTTCAATGGCAGGGCTGGTCAGCAACTATGGCTACGCCGCCTATGGCGCGTCCAAGTTCGGGGTTGTCGGCTTAGCAACCACACTGCGCTATGAATACGAGCCTCTTGGAATTGGCATCTCCTGTATTTGCCCACCCGAGGTCGAGACGCCCATGGTTGAGAGTGAGCGCCAGCATGGCGACCCGATCTCTCTGGAGCTTAAAAAATTCGCCGGTTCACTGGATACCAACACCGCACTTAACGGCATAATGCGCGGACTGGATACGGGTCGCTGGATGATCATTCCCGGTGTGCGCAGTCGTTTTACGGCGTTCCTTGCCAGATACTTTCCGTGGCTTTTTAACCGAGTTATGCAGTCCATGATCCGCCGCCTGCTGCACAAAGGCCACCATAGGAGTTCACCGTGACACCCGAACGCCATACTTTCAGCCACCGAGGACTTCGCCTGTCCTATTTGGACTCCGCTCCTAATGATCACCTACGCCCGGCTGTACTGCTGCTGCATGGTTTCCCTGATCACGCGGAAATGTGGCAAGCGCAAATACAGGCTCTGCACCAAGCGGGCTTTCGCTGCATTGCCCCGGACACCGTAGGCTGTGGCCATTCCGAGATTGCCCCCAAACAAAGTGATTATCATGCCGACGACATTATCAGCGATCATCTGGCACTGCTTAAGCACCTAAAAATCAACCAGAGCCATGTGGTCGGCCACGACTGGGGGGCCGTTATCGCTTGGATATTGGCGGCGAAGCATCCTAGCAGTGTCCAACGCCTGGCGGTTATGTCGGTCGGCCACCCCACCGTTTATGCTCGCGCGGGTTGGGGCCAAAAACGCGCGGGCTGGTATACCTTGTTTTTCCAGCTGCGCGGCCTGGCGGACAGGCTACTCGTCGGCAACGGGCGCTTCTCCCTCCGCCAGATCTTTGGGTCCCACCCAAATATCGACGAGGTGATGTCGCGTGTACGCCAAGCCGGCAGAATGCGGGCCGCAGTGCGCATTTATCGCGCCAATTTTGCCGAAATACTACTGCGCAAGCAGCCGCCGGTTACCGCGCCGACACTCGGTTTGTGGAGTGCACAAGATGCTTTCTTAACCGAGGATCAAATGCGCGACTCTGCAGCGTGGGTTAACGGGCCGTGGCGCTACCAAAAGCTCGACGGTGGACACTGGATGAGCCTCAGCCAGACCGAGACCGTAAACGCGTTATTGCTCGAGCACTTTTGCACTTGACGCCGCGCCTTCAGTAAAGAAACAGCTGCGCTCAGCGCGTGGATAGCGGTGTCGAATTAACGATGGCACTGCTACAATTGCCAGCCTTTTTTCGGCCCAGTGATTTAGCGTGAGCAAACTCAACGATCGACAACGCGAGGCGGTTCTTTACATCGACGGCCCGCTGCTGGTATTAGCCGGTGCAGGCAGCGGCAAGACCAGTGTTATCACGCGCAAGATGGCCTATTTGATCGAAAAATGCGGCATTCCCGCCCGGCATATCGCGGCGGTTACCTTCACCAACAAAGCGGCCCGCGAAATGAAGGAACGAGTGGGCACACTCGTCAAAGGCAAAGCCGCTCACGGCCTCACCGTGTCGACCTTCCACAACCTCGGCATGAATATCCTGCGCCGTGAATACGCCGCACTGAAATACAAATCGGGCTTCTCAATTTTTGATGCGCAAGATGCCCAGGCCCTGATTCGCGACCTACTTATTCAAGAACACGGCAGCGACGGCGATCAAGCGGACCGTATCCAGCAACGTATTTCCCATTGGAAAAACGAGTTCGTTATGCCCGAGCAGGCCGTCGCTGAGGCGGAAGGCCCCGCTGACATGCTCTGCGCCCAGGCTTACATTCGCTACCAAAAAGCGTTGAAAGCCTATAACGCCCTGGACTTCGACGATCTGATCCTTTTGCCAGCGCTGCTGTTTGAGCAGCACCCCGACATCCTCGACAAGTGGCGCAATAAAATTCGCTACATGCTGGTCGATGAATATCAGGATACCAATAGCGCGCAATATACGCTGGTGAAGCAATTGGTCGGCGACCGGGGCGGCCTCACCGTGGTGGGGGATGACGACCAGTCCATTTACGCCTGGCGCGGCGCAAAACCGGAAAACCTGTCACTACTAGGCAAGGACTACCCTCACCTGAAGGTCGTCAAGCTTGAGCAAAACTACCGTTCTACCGCGCGCATTCTTAAAGCGGCCAATACCGTTATCGCCAACAATCCCCACGAGCTGAACAAGGCACTGTGGTCCGACCTGGGCTTTGGCGACCCCATCCGCATTATTCGCTGCCGTAATGAAGATGCCGAAAACGAGCGGGTGGCAGTCGAGATTCTCGACCACAAGATTCGCACCGGCGGTCGCTTTGGTAATTACGCCGTGCTTTATCGCGGCAACCATCAGTCACGCCTGCTGGAACTCAAACTACAAAGCCACCAAATACCTTACAAGCTGAGCGGCGGTACCTCCTTCTTTGGTCGCAACGAGATCAAGGACATCATGGCCTATCTGCGGCTTATCATTAACCAGAATGATGACAACGCCTTTCTGCGCATCGTCAACGTGCCGCGCCGCAAAATTGGTACCTCAACACTCGAAGCCCTGGGGAGTTACGCCACCGAGCGGGAAATTAGCCTATACAGCGCCTGCGAGGAAATGGGCTTGGCCCAACGACTGCCGGAATCGGCCATCACCCGCCTGCGTGAGTTCACTCAATGGCTGGACGGGATGCGGCGGCGCTGCTACGAAGATGACGCCATCGCAGCCGTTAAACAGCTCTGCAACGATATCGACTATCTGGACTGGCTGATACAAAACAGCTCATCGGTCGCCGTCGCCGAACGACGCATGAACAATGTGCACACCCTCATTGCCTCGCTGGAGCAAAACCTCAACGACGAGGAACGCGACGAGAGCTTTGAGGAAGCGATCAGCCGACTGGTGCTCCGCGATTTAATGGAGCGCCAGGCCGACGAGGAAGAAAGTGCCGATCAAGTGCAGCTGATGACACTGCACGCTGCAAAAGGCTTGGAGTTTCCCCACGTGTTTATGATCGGCATGGAGGAAGGGCTACTACCTCACCAAAACAGTATCGACGATGACATGGTGGAAGAGGAGCGACGGCTCTGCTACGTCGGTATCACTCGCGCCCAGCGCACGCTGACGATGACCTACTGCGCCAAGCGCAAAAGCTTCGGTGAATTTACCAGCTGTGACCCCAGCCGCTTTTTAGCTGAGCTGCCGCAGGATGATGTCGAGTGGGAAGGTCGCGCCGACGCCGACCCGGCGCAAAATCAAAAACGCGGCGGTGAAACCTTGGCCAGTCTGCGCGACATGCTTGGCTGAGTTAGAGATCACCGCCGGGGCGAAAGTCTGGCCAGGTAATCAAGCTCAACCCCTTGTCGACAAAGCCATTGTCCTTGGCATAGCGCAACGCCCGATCAAGATTAACAACGCCATTTCTCAGCGGATCGAGTCGCACACCAACAGAAAGCACACTCGTGGCTGCCAGCGCTCGGCCCTGACTGTCTAATACCGGCCCGCCACTGTCTCCCGGCACCGCAGGCGTATCGGTAGATACGCTGTAAGACCAGCCGCCACCCTCAACCGCAACAATACTCCCCACCATCGTTTCTAACTCCCGAACACCAAAGTGCAGTGACGAATGGCCGTAGAGAAAAATATCCTCTCCCACGTCAGCCGTGCCAGTGGCCAGCGCAACGGGGCCACCAAAAGCGACGGTGGCAGGATGAATATTCGCAATATCATCGGGGTGCAGTTTTACCAGGGCAAAGTCGTTGTAGCGGCACGCATCTGAACCGGGGGTTTCACCCACCTCTTGCATCGCCCGCCAGCTGCTGTATACCAGCTCCGCTGGCTGCTGAGCATTTTCGACTATCACCTGATTAAAGCCGATATCCAAGCTGCGGCTCTCACAGGGGTCAACCCCGCTGTTGGTGTCGGGACTAAAGCAATGTGCGGCCACCCCAAGAAACACCGTTTCGGCGTTGAGCTGGTAAAGAAAATTACTCGTGCAGCTGGAGCCGTCGGCAACAACCTCAACACCGGGACGTATCTGAGTCGCCAGCGGCTCGCCAAAGCTCACGGCTCCACCGCCACTCACCGGCGGCTGACTGCCCCCTGTTGGGGCCTCCGGTGAACTCGGCGTATTACCGCCGCTCGAGGAGGAGCCACCACAGGCGGCTATCAAGCAGCCTGCCGTTATCAGAATGAGTACCTTGTTCATCACGTTTCGCCTGCCCCGCTCGCTAGTTACTGCATAATGTACGCAGCTATTACTCAAAACTCTACGAAATGTCACAGTATGCAGATGCCGCCAGTACCTTTTTCAACGCAAAAAAAAGCCGCGACTAGCGCGGCTTCGGCAGACTGAATAGCAATTACTTGCTGTTCTCAATCATGTAGTCGACGGCGGCGATCACCTCGTCGTCTGAGCAGCTCATGCACAGGCCTTTCGCCGGCATCATGCCAATATTGCTGAAACCGTTAATAGCATTAGCATAGACGGCGTCCAAACCTTTTTCCGTGCGCGCCGCCCAGTCAGCAACGTCACCCAACTTTGGTGCACCGCCCGCGCCAACCGCATGACAGCCCTGACAGCTGCTGGTATACACTTCTTCGCCTGATTTCGCCGCGCCGCCCGCAGCCGCCACGGTGGCGCCACAGCTGCTGTCGCCCTGCAAGCAAACTTGGCCAGCTGGCGCGATGCGAGACTCAACCTCTGCACGCTGCTTATCAGTCATTGCCCATGCTGAAACACCGGCCAGCAACGCAACGACCACTACCAGCATTTTACCCATCTGATTCATCACGATTTTCCACCCTCTCGAAATTGCGGCTGCTCAGCCTAAAAATTCTGCTGCGCATTATATCCGCATGGCGCTTATTACTCCATAAGCGTCTGTGCTCGCCTAAGCCCGACCCTATGCGTGCACTCTCAGCAAGGAGGAGTCCGAAACTAACAGACACAAAAAAGGGGGCTAAGCCCCCAAGTCTGGAGCAACCCCAAATCAGCTTTCACCGGCTCCTGTTAAACGCTCAGCCGCATCGAGCAGGTCAGCCCGTGCAAAAGGCTTCGCCGTAAACTGAGTGGGCAAACGTGGTGCCGTAGTGAGCACATTGCTCTCTACCGGGCCGAGTGCGTTCGGCATGGTGCCAACCGTACTCAGGGTCACCGATTGTAGCTGCAGAGGAGCCGTCACCCCTAGCTCGCGAAAGATCAGCCCGTAAAAGCCTAAATCCAGCCAGTGCTGCCCCGGCTCGAGCTGAAAGCTTTGCTGAGCAAAGGCTAAGGGAGCGGCGTCGAGTGTCGCCAACACGCCAGACAAATGGAAGCGGCCGGCTTGCGCTACATTCACCTTGGCTTGAACAACCAGGTTGCCGTCCTTAACCACATCGCGATAGTGCCCGGTCAGCTCGGCAGCGGGGCGGCTATAGAGAAAGCCCCCCATACTGCGATGAAGATCCTTGCCATTATCGGCAGATACCCGCAGCCCCATATTTTTGGCCTTGCCAAGCGCCGGCTGCCAATCTTCCAACAACACCAGCTCGCCCGTGTAAACACTATCGCCAGCGCGCTGATCTGCGCCCTTGCCATCATCGCGCAAAGGCAGGGAAGCGAGCACGGCATCGGGTCCTGACATCAGCTCAGCTTGCACCTGCCAAGCATCGGATTCCGCCCCCACCAGCGCCGAAGACCGGCTGACCTTTGCACTCACACGCACAACATCGCCAGGTTCATAGCGGCTGGCATCACTCCAAAATGACAAGACGGTGCCACCATCGCCACCAGTGGAAATGACCGCTGGCTCGCGCTCTGAAACGATAGGGTTCGACGCATCGCGCGCCAAGGGTTGCGACCACGCCGGATATCGCGCCTGCAAGCGGTAACTTTCGGCAGCCTGCTCGGCCAACTTGCCCAGTGATTGCGCCTGTGTAGTGCTAGCCATCACCGCTAACATCGCGCCACTCAACAGGGCGCCTTTTACTATTTTTTTCATCATCAATCTCCGAATACACGCCCTTAATAAAGAATGCTAATAAACTCAGCCGTGGTCATTGAGCTCTGTACCACCGTATTGGGTGAGCAGCTGCTGCCACTGCAAGTCCAAATTCCGTCTGGAATTTGCCGGCGGGTATCAGAGTCACTGTCATCGCGCTCATCGCCGTGGTTTTCATGGGCGGCATCGAGGTTAAAGAAACCTGAAATCTCTTGCTTATAGCTGTTATTACAGGCGTTGCTGTTGTTATAGCTGGTGCTCGCACTGCCGTCACAAGCAAAGATTGATGCGTACTGCACAACACCGTCGTCCTCACCACTCAAACAGGCACTGGCACCAAAAATAGCTTCGTAGCCGCCGGTGAGATAAATGTTTTTCGCGGGGGCAGAGGCGTAAGTACGCACTTGGACATCATTGGAACTGCGCAGCCAATAAGTGGCATCATCACAATCCTGTATCCATCCGGCGAACCAGTTACACCCGCCGCTCGACTGCCCACACACAGCGTCAGCCCCCTCGGAACCTCGGTGTGCACCACCGGTAGTCACGGCTAGGGAAACCCGGCTGGCCACCGTGTCGTAGGGGCCGTTGTAGTTGTAGTTCGGGTCTGAACTGTCGTCATTACCTAAAATGTAATCGGTAATCACTCCGCCCATGCTGTGGGCCACAATCCAAAACGTACCGCCTTGGGCGTAGCTCTTCGCGCAGCTATTGCCACCCCCGTCGGCACCACCATTGGTCGCATTCACAATCTCGCTGGCAACCTCACCCGCCGCTTCTGACTCCCAATAAGGACGCGTCCCGTTATAGCCAACCACATAGTAAGAAGCCTGGTAGTTCTTAGTCGCCGTCCGAACAAAGTCATCGCTGCCATTCACCCAATAATTTCGAGCGGCAGAATACGATGTGTAGGTATTGGTATCCGTTTGCTTACCGTGGACAAAAATCAAACACGGGTTAGCAAAGGCATCCCCCGCGGTAAATAGCAGCGCAAGGCCTAGCAGCCTCCGCATTACAGAACTTCTGAGCATCACTTTCTCCTGTTGTTATCACTATTATTCGGCGCATTTGCACGCCGGGAGTGCTGCGCATGCTATGACACATTTTCGCAACGGAGTGAATTCAAGTTCATACCTTGGCGACACGCCAATAAAATGCACCAATAGCGGGCATTCGTTGAGGGAATGTGTTAGCGCGAGGCCCGTCACAATTGACGGATCGAGGACTGCTCGCTAATGCTCTTCTGGCAGTGCCGCGCGCAGTGCCAAAGACAGATCGCGCTTCGCCATCGTAAGCGCGCCACTGGTGACAGGGATTCGCCCGCGACCGAATTCATCGCGCAGTTCAACGGCGAGTTGATGCGTTTTTGGCAACACGCCATTGTGGCGGATTAACGCACCGGGCTCGCGCCCATCAATAGTGATGTGCAGCTGACCACCACCGCTTTCACCGATTCGCACCGGCACCACCCCCTGAGGCAATTCCTCCCCCTGAGCATTGACGATAATCAGCCGATAATTCGCCGGCTCGGGGCAGGCGACTTGAAAGGCCTGAGCCTGACTAAAGGCCTCACTGTGGGCGCCCGGCCTCAGAGCGCCCAACGGCAACGCAAGAGCGCTTTGTCGCACAGAGCAACGGTGTGCCAAGCCAGCCAGAGCCGCTTGTGTCACTGCCGCCGGCGCCGCTGCGTCCGGCAAATCCGCCACGACAGCTCTACCGTTCAAGGGCCCAGAGGGAAGCTCGACGCCAGGCAAGCGCAAGGATGCCTCCGGAAGAACGCCTTCAGCTGACAGAGTCGGCAGGGGCAGAGCTTTGTCCAGCTCTAATGCCGTGACAGTAAGCGATGCCATCACTAACACCATGTTCGTTATCAGATAATAAAAACGCGTCATACCCGTTTTACGGCTCCTGGCGGAGCGCCCCCGTTGCAGCATCAAAGACAAACTCGGGAATATCATTGCCAATCCGCGGCAGGGAAACGCGGTGTGCCTTGCCCTGCCACACCAGCTCATTAACGCCCGCATGGCCATTTTCGATATAGCTGCCGACACCAAAAACCGGGTAGTCTCGGCCATTCCAGTTAACGGTATCACCGCTTTTCGCGCCATCAATGCGCAATAAAAACCCGGGCGCAGCAACCACCACTTCGACAATGCCCCGCGTGCCCGGCACCACCACCGTGTCACTGCGTTGGTGCGACGTGGTATAACCGTCCGGTAACGAATCAAGGTCGATAGCAAAATTCGTGGGGCGAAAGCCCTGCGCCGGTATCACTACGGTGCCATTGTCATCGGCCGTCACGCCCCCCTCTCCGTAGTCAACGCTAACGCCCGCCAAGCCCGTGTTCACTTCCAGGTACCCAGCCTGACTCGTGAACGGCGGCAGTGTTTTCACCGCCCCACCTGACGTTAAGGCAAGGCCGCCACTGACCCTGGCGCTGGTCGTCGCCGTCTCACCAATACTGCGATACTGAACCCCGGCATTGACGGTGCGCCAGCGTTTTGCCAATTCAAGTTCATTACGCTCTGACTCTGACAGCCGCCCCAACTCCGAAAACACCGACTGATGCCGCAAGTTGGCGCTAAAGCGCTGGTCTTCAGCGTAGAAACTCGCCTCTGCACTGTGAGTGTCCACCTCTACCCCATTAGCGTAACCATATTGCAGGCTGCGCAACGTGCCTGAGCGCCTCGGCGACCATGCCAGGCTGGCGAAATACAGGGGTTGTTCGCCCTCCACCGCACTGGCACCCAGCGACAGCCCCCAGCCGCCTATACTTCTGCTCAGCCGCAGCGCCCCACTGTGACGCCCGTCTACTCGGGTCAATGAGCCACCCAGACTGTTATTCCCTAGGCGTGTTGCGGCGAAAAAACGCTGAAAACTGGCCACGGCCTCGTCACTGCCGAGCCGCCGAAAGCCCTCCACGTAGCGACCGCTATAACCAAATACCACCGCAGGGCTGCGCATCGCAGCGCGGTTAGACACCGACCAAGTATAGGCCCGGCCTTCTCCCCGGTCGCCAACCGACGGCGCAAGGTCGTCGGGGTAGTAATTCTGCGATGCACTAAGCTCAATTTGTGCCACGGGCGTTGCCAGCATCACCCCCAATCCAGCGTTGAGTTGCTCGTCTACCGCTTCGACCAGGCCTTCAACATTAAGCCAGTTCAGCAGGCCATAGCGCACACCGGCAGCCCCCACCCGGCCGTCGTAACGATTGCTATCCTCGCGCAAAAGACCCGCCCCAAGGTCGAAGTCCAACTGGCCACGCCCCAACATTTGCGTCGTACCCAATAGCCGCGCCGACACCTCCTGCACTACGCCAAGCTCGTCGGTAAAACGCAGGGTCACATTACTGCCGTTATCACCGCGGATGTCCTCAAAACGCACGCGTCCGGCGGCAACATTTTCACGGCGAGTGCGCTCACCATCGATAAACAATTCAGCAACCCCGGGTAAGCGCGATACCGTGGCCAGATCATAGGCTGGCGTAATCACCTGCCCGGGCTGTGTGTCGAAGCGCCGGCGAAGACTCAGGCCGGCAAAGCGCTGGGCGCTGCTCAGCGGCCCCGAGGCGGTCACCGCATCGCCCAGCACAACTTCCAGTTGATGCTCTATCACCACATATTCCAGTGAACTACTGCCGCGAAGCCAGCCGCGATCTTCCAGCCACGCAGCATCGTGGCGCAGCACCGCGCCCCCGCCGAGCGAAGCCACCAGCCCAATATCCGCGGCGCTCGTCAGCGTCCTTTGATCGGCCGCCTTTTTTTCGGCTCCCCGCAGCCCCCAATTGATTTGCAAGCCATAGTTGTTTTGCGGCCGAAAGCGGCGCGCCGAGGGCACCATCGACAAGCTAGCCTCCGGCAATAAGCGCGGGTGAACCAATAGCTGCGCCGAAGCGGTGCGCTCATTAAAGCGCACATCTCCAAGGCTGCTCAGCCTAAGGCATTGCTCGCAGCCCGACGCACTTTGCCTTGGCAGCGAAGACAACGCCTCATCATCCAGCAAACGCTTGGGCAGGTCGGCCTCGGCCATTAAAAAATCGCCGGGCAGCGCCTCACTCTCAAACAACACAACCGTGGCCCGCACCGTGCCGGAAAAATCCATATCCACCACGCGCAACGACCCCGACTCAGCGGGCAGAGCAGCCAGCATAGCCAATACGAGGTAGGTAAATACGCTTCTTACACGCCGCACAGCTGCAACCAATTACACCAAAGAAGACGAAAGTGTAATAGTGAGGATTAAGCAAAGCCCTAGCAAAATTTGCTATAGCACCACTACAACACACATATATAACGTGTGTGACACGAGCCGCAGAGCTCGTCCAAACAACAGGAGAAGGAACACACGATGAAGCTACAACAAAGAACCTTGGCCGCGGCCATTTTACTAAGCAGTACAGCAGTGTTTGCGGCTACACCCAACGTATTCACCGGCGAAACCAGTGCCCCGATTACAATCAGCGGGACGATTAGTGAGGTCGTTGCGTGCTCCTTTGGCGGCACCTCGCAAGACGAATCAACCCCAGGTACCGCTGACGGTCTCTCGTTTGCCTTCGGAACTGAAGGCGCCCAGTATGAAGCAACGGCATCTGAAACACTTACAATCAGCTGTAGCGACACGGCCTCTGGAAATAATTATCAAGTTGCAATGACCGTTGCCGGCGCAACTGCAGACTTCTCCAACCGCAGCGCTGATATCTCTGTGACCATTGGAACAGACAGCAAGACAGCCACGCTGGAAGCCTCGGAAGATGACGGCGTGACCTTCACCGCTGTCGATCAAATCGCCACAAGCCTCACTGGCACTGACGGCAGCGTGAGCTACACTTTCAAAGCCACAATATCAGATACCGGCACTTCCTTTGGTAACGTAGCGGCTGATGGCGCCCAGAACCTTTATGTAAAATTTGACGCTGAAACGCCTGAAGAAGAGGATGACTTCGGCTTCCCTGAATTCCCACCAGCATCCTAAATTTGCGAGTTTAAGGCTGCCCTCTCGGGCAGCCCTCTTCCCCAACCAACGTGTTTGTTATGCAGATCCTACAAAATCGGCTTTACGCCTTGCTCACCCTGCTAATTCTGACGCCTCTGTCTTGGGGCAGTGTCACCATGACGCCCTCAGATGCCACACTGTCATCAGACAAGCGCGAAGCGAGCTTTATTCTAAGCAATGACACTGCCAGCGATATTGACGTCAGCCTGAGCATCGCCCCGTGGCTGTCCAACTATCGCGATAATGTGGAGCAGGAAAAGCGGCTGCTCAAAAACAAAGCCCTGCTGGCCTACCCACCGGTCGCACGGGTCGAGCGCGGCGGCCAGCAGGTTTTTCGGGTGATTCTGCGCGACAAAAGCGTGGCCGAGCTCCACCTGTTTCGGCTAAATGTTGCATGGAAGGCCAGCGCTGCCGACGACGAGCAACAAAATCGCGTTAGCTTACAGCCGGGCTATTCCTTTCCGCTGTTTGTTACGGCGGCCAATGCAGGCTACCAGCTGCAATACCACGCCGTTCGCCGCAACAACGACGACTACCTCGTGCTGAAAAATCACGGGGAAAAGCCCGTGTACGTTAAAGCTTATCGCCGCACCGGCGGTGAACACACCCCTTTCTTTGCCTACGCCTGGCCCGGAAAGACCCGCACCTTCAAGCTCCCCACCACCGGCGACGGTGACATCACCCTGCAGCTGCGCACCTATGGCTGGACCAAGAGCCAGCCCCCTGTCCAGCAAGCCACAAAACCATAAATCGCCGCCCCGCTGCTCGGGGTAGCAAAATTTGCTATAGCCGAGCCGCCGCCAAAAACTTACTGTAATTCCCTGCCTAGGCAGCTCCGTAGTGGGCTGCAAAGGACTTACCTTAAGTATGCTGCTGTCCCAGCGCTACTCAGTATTGCGGCTGCAGACAGAGGGAGCGCAAACGCCTTTTTCGCGCACTAATCTCGGCATAACAAGCTGCCTACACCTAACTATGAAAACGCTACGCTCCAGACTGTTTTGGCTATTGTTAACCACCCTCGCTCACGCCGCGCAGGGTTCGGTGTTTGTCACCCCCTCGGAAGCTTATCTTTCACCAACACAAAACGAGGCGACATTCACGGTTGTTAACCAAACAGATCAGCCACTGATTTTTAATTTTGGCTTGAGCCCCTGGCAAGCCAACGGCGTAGACACCGAGGCCGACGAACAGGCCATGCTCAACCGCAGAGTAGTTAAGCTATCAAGCACCCAAACGCCTATTCCGGCGAACAGCAAAATAAATATCACAATTTCCCTCAATGCGGGCGACATTGATGACTTGAGCCTGTTTCGGCTGAACGTCAACTGGCATTCAGAAAGCGACCAAGACAACCTGCATTCCCTGGTGCATTCGCTACCGGTGTTTATTACCGGCGAAAACGCCAAGGAACGCGTGCATTACCGCACGGCACACCGCGGTAATGACCACTACCTCATATTGGAGAATCACGGCAGCAAACCCGCACATATCAATGCCTATCGCTGGCAAAACGGCAAAGCCATTCCTTTCTATGCCTACGCCTGGCCTGGGGTAACCCGGTACTTCAAGTTGCCGAAAGGCGGTGAGGGAGAGATAACACTCAATATAAGTGGGCTGGGCTGGGTCTACAGTGACGACGCGCTGCAGTACGTAAGCATCTACTGAAGCTCCATGTTCAGATACACCTCGCGACGCAACGGTTCAGTTACTCAATGCGCCGTACTGGCTGAGCGTATTTACTTAGAGGCAGGGTTTTGCGGCCGCTTATGCCGCACCAGTTTCTCCGCGACTATACCACTGCACCAGTGCAGCGCGACCGCGCAACTTTAACTTGTCGTAGGCTTTATACAAGTGACTGGAGGCTGTCGACGGGGAGATACCCAAGCGCCGCCCCACTTCCTTGAAGCTGCACCCATCGACAATGCAGCGCACCACATCCATTTCCCGCTCGGTAAGCACATTTGTTGCACGGCGATCGGTGTGCGCGGCGATACGGATGCCTTCGTTGAGGTGCAGCACGCGAATATATAAGCCCTGCCATACAAAGCCTTCCACGTCTGGCGAGGGCAAGGAAAATGGCAGTGACGAACCGCCCCACGAAGGAAGCTGAGCAAGCATATGCGCTTTAAAGGCATTGCAGAAACGCACTAGCTTACCGTCGTTATTAAGCCACGCCACGCCGGTATCCTCAGGAGCAGAGACCATTCGACTGCCAACAAAACGCTGCGCATTATCGGCGGCAGCGACCATGCCCTGCGCCAGCGCATGCCACGCTTCATCCGCCATTTCAAAAGACTTGCCCATTAAACCAAACACAAGCCGGTGGCACCCGTGACTAGCACTGCTGAGCTCACAAACAACGGTTTTGCTCGCAGGGCTATCACTATATTCGCCGAGCAGACTTCGCTTCCGGGCGTCGTCACCGTCACAACCCCACCACTGACAATAAGCCAATGAGAAATCCTCACTTACCTGCCGGCAAAACTCTTCCTCGTATTTGTGTTGGGGCAGCTCTGCAGCCAGCGCATAGAGGTTATTTAAACGATCAACAATATAAGTTGTGGCGAGCATTCGCTTCAGCATCTTTTGCAAACTATGTCACATATTACGCACTATGACACATACAAGATCAACCGAAAAACAGATGAATATGGGTAAATTCCGCCCCATATTACTAACTAAATTGTGGGCTCACTGTCCCTCTGGTATAGTTGCGCGCTGCTATACCGCCCGTAGCTCAGCTGGATAGAGCGTCGCCCTCCGGAGGCGAAGGTCAGAGGTTCGAATCCTCTCGGGCGGGCCATTCGCGGTCTCTTCTCCTTTCTCTTCTGCAGCGCCCCACACCTTCGGCCTAATATTATTGCCAAAATTCTCGATAGGGCTTTGTTACCGGCTATTAGATAATGCGTCTCTCGGATGGATCCGACGGTTTTGCCACGAAGGAACGCAGCTATGTTTAATAACACCCTGAATAACCACCTTATGATTCTCACCGGTGCCATGCTGGTGTTGGCCTTATTCCTCCCAGAGATTCACTAAGCCACGGCCTTACCGACACCACTCGTCCTTGATCTGTAAACATTTGCACCGCGTAAATGTGATAAATCCTTCAGGGAGTGACGAGATGCAACAGCAATTGTTTGAACGTATCCGGGTACAGCGCGCCGTGAGCGACTGTTATTCGTACCTGCGCGACTTTTCCAACATCGAGCAGTGGGATCCGTCAGTGTATCGCGCCGAAAAAATCGAGGCTGCCTCATCGGTGCCCGCTAGCTATCGACTCAGCTTTAACAGGCCCAGCAAACAGCTGACCATGCACTATCGGGAAACCCACGCCGAGGAAAATAAATTGGTGTCCTTGGAGGGCTATTCACTGGCAGATGACGGCGGTGAAAACCCCAGCCGCCTGCACGCCGTGGACGATATCGAATTTGAAGCGCTCGGGCCCGAACTCACCGAAATTCGCTACCGCGCAACGCTCACCTTCGACGGTTTACCGTCGGCACTTTCTCCGCTTTTCAAGCCCGCCCTTAACCGGCTCAGTAAACGCGTGGCAAAGGGGATTGCCGATGCCCTGAGCCCGAAGCCGAGCCCCCGCGCCAAGCCCAAACTGTCAACGCGTATTCACGACCAACTTATCCTGCCCGGCGCCATAAATTTCAGTAAGCACGGCTATTTAAGCATGGCAGACAAAGCGCTGAGCGAACGTATGGACGGCAAGGTCGTGGTGTTAACGGGGCCTACCAGTGGTTTGGGGCTCGCCGCGGCTAAGCTTCTGGCCGGCCTGGGGGCTACGTTGGTACTACTCGGGCGCGGTGACGAGCGCTTGCGGGACTGCACTCGCGATATCCTCAACAGCAGTGGTTGCGAGACCAGTAACATACACTCTTACAACGTCGAGCTATCCTCCCTCGCACAAACCTCGGCGACGGCCAAACAGCTGCTCACTGACTTTCCAAACATTGATGTGCTCATCAACAATGCCGGAGCACTGTTTGCTGAACGTGAAGAAACCGAGGAAGGCAACGAACTTGCCTTGGCCGTAAATCTGCTCAGCCCAGTGCTGCTGAGCAAACTGCTCAGCCCCGCTTTTACTGACAGTTCGCGGATCGTCAATGTTGTGTCTGGCGGCCTGTATTTGTCGGCCCTTCGCCAACAGGACATGCAATGGCGCAAGTCGAAGTACAACGGCAGTGGCGCTTACGCAAACGCGAAGCGAGCGCTGCTGTGCTATACCCAAATTCAACAGCAAGAGACTCTGCCAGCCACCTACGCTATGCACCCAGGCTGGGCGGCCACCCCCGGCGTGGAAAAGTCACTGCCTGCGTTTAACCGACTGATGTCCGGGGTGTTGCGCGACAGCCGAATGGCTGCAGATACCGCAGTTTGGCTGGCATCCACAGCGAAATTACCGCGCAGCGGAGCGCTCTGGCTAGACCGGCAGCCGCACCCGACGTCGGTAATACCAGGCACCGAGCCCAGTGCATCGCAACAAGTCTGGCTAGAACAGTGGCTAGACGACCAACTGGCGCCGTATCTATAACCGGGTAGCCAAGGAGCACGTTATGGGAACACAACAGGAAAGTGTCGCGGTTATTGGTGCCAGCGGCTTTATAGGCCAGGCACTGTGCTGCCAACTGCTCGCTCAGGGCTACAAGGTGCACGCGGTGGGTCGCTCGAAGGCCCATTTACAAGCAATTTTTGAGGATGGGCAAGCTGACATCCAGCTGCATGATTACAGCACCTTGCGTGAAATCGACGCCCATATCGTGGTGAATCTGGCCGGGGAAAACATTGCCGCAAAGCGATGGAGCGCACAGCAAAAAAACCGCCTACTGAGCAGCCGCCTCTCAGCAACTGAGCAAGCAAACGTCGCGGTAAAACACTGGCCGTCACTTCACACCTTCATTAATGCATCGGCGATCGGCATTTATGGCGATGGCGGTGACAAAGCGCTCAATGAAAATTCCCCAATTGGCCGAGGATTCTCTGCTGAACTTTGCCAACGCTGGGAAGAGAGCATCAACAGCCCCTGTAGGACCATTATCGCCAGGTTTGCGGTCGTGCTGGACAGAGACAGAGAGGCCGGCGCTCTGGCGAAAATGCGGCCGGCCTTTTCACTCGGTGTCGGCGCCTACTTCGGCCACGGCAAGCAGTGGCAGGCCTATATCCATCGCCATGACGCCGTTAAAGCGCTACTTTTTTTGATTGAGAACAAGGAGTTAGAGGGGCCGTTCAATATCAGCGGGCCTGAGCCTGTCACAAATCGCAAGTTCAGCCAGTTACTGGCAAATAAACTGCGACGGCCCCTGCTGTTTTCAATTCCTGAATTTGCCGCGAAGATCCTGTTTGGAGAAATGCGGGAGTTATTCTACAGCTCCCAACGCATTATTCCTGACGGCTTACTGAGGGCAGGTTTTTCCTTCGACTTTCCCACCGTTGACCGTATGCTCGACGATGCGCTCCAACACCCCGACAGTCACCAGTAGACGATGTCTCACATTATCTCGCTCTGATCTCGTCTGGTGGCAGAACGAGGAAAAGCTATGATGAAGGTGTCAAGGATGACACCGGTGCATACAAGGACGTATCGCACCACTTGGGTTTTCTGCTAGGCAGTGAAACACCCCATTTTGCAGAGACGGCTTTGCAGCTCTTTCCCAAACTTTGCACAATGGCGGCGTTATACCATCGCTCAGCAAAAGCTCCCTGAGGCACTATCTCCGATCTAGAAAGAATTCACCCCAGCGAATACTGGGGTTTTTTTATTGGGGGTAAAATGCCAATAAGGGCTCTCTGAGCACCCGCACAAAAGAGCCCTTATCTTCTTTTACTTGCCTTTAATGCCCAGCAGTTCCACTTCAAAAACCAGTGCCGCATTGGGGCCAATCATCTGTCCCGCGCCACCAGGGCCGTAGGCCAGGTCAGAGGGGATAAACAGTTTCCACTTGGAGCCGACCTTCATCATCTGCAGCGCTTCAGTCCAACCCTCGATCACACCATTCACAGGGAAGCTTACGGTTTCACCGCGCTGATAGGAGCTGTCAAACACACTGCCATCCAGCAATGTTCCCTCGTAGTGCACTTCTACCGTGTCACTCTCGCTCGGGCGCGCGCCATCACCTTCAGCCAGTACCTTGTATTGCAGACCACTATCGGTGACAACAACACCCTCGGCAGACGCATTTTCAGCCAGAAATGCTTCGGCTTCTTTACGGTTTGTTTCAGCCAGGGCCTGAGATTCTACCTGACGTTCGGCCATCTGCTTTTGCTGGTAAGCCTGCAGCGTTGACATAATCTCTTCATCGCTCATTTTCAGCTCACCGCCGGCAATGGCGTCGCGCACACCCGCGCTAAATGCATCGACATCCAACGGCAAGTCGTCGCCGAATCGCGAACCAATATTTGCGCCAATTCCGTAGCTTACCTTCGCAATCTCGGAATCTAATGATGGTTCAGAGTTATTGCCACCGCAGGCAGCCAGCAACCCGCTCATTACCACCGCACCCACTACTGTTTTTTTCATGAAACTACCTTAGTTTTCAGGGAATTGGGAACCGCCGAGTCATTCGGCGACACCTGTGTCAGACCATAGTCTGCCACAAGCGTTCACATAGACACAGGCGCAGACAAAAATTGGCGCCAACCAGCAGATAGCTTCCCGCCAACAAGTTTGTATAATGGAATTTGACGGTTTTTTAATCATTCCGCGGGCCCACAACTATGGTATTCAATAAAAAGAAAGTAAAAGAGAAGCCCCTGGCCGAGCTGCAGCGCCTCCAGTCAGAACTGGAAACGCTGCGTGCCAAACAGCTCGCCACCCTAGAGAAACAACTACAAGCCATTGAAAAATCAGTAGAAACGCAGAAAGCAAAAACAGAAAAGGCGCGCCACAACCACAGTGAAGCGAAACAGCGGCTGCGCGACAAGCAAGGCGAGAAACCCAGCCTGATCAAGCGGGCAGAAGACAGCCTGACCAGGGCCCAGCAACAGCTGGACGATGCGCAAACCCAGCTTGCAGAGCTACGCAGTGAAGCATTGAGCCTAAAGCTCCAGTTGCGCAAAGAAAAAGCGGTTATAAGAGCGATGAGCGATGCCGAAAAATCGCTCAAAGCGACAAAAAAAGCGCCAGCCGTGACCAAACCGGCAAAAGCAGCTGCAACAAAAAGTACCAAGGCCGCGCCGAAAGAAAGCGCCTCCCCCTCTCCGACCAAAGCCGCATCAAAGCCGAAGCCGAAGTCAAAGCCGGAACCAAAAGCCGCCAAAAAGCCCGAAACGCCTGTAACGCCGGCCAAAAGCCAGGTTCCACCGAAGGCAAAAGCGCCAGCCACGCCGAAAAGCGCTGATGCTACCAGCACTACCGCAACGCTGGCGAAGAAAGCCACACCACGACAACGTCTGCCAAAGCGGATGAGTGACATTCCCAGCCACCCGAATAAGGCCGAAGACCGCTTGGCAAGCCTGTTCGACGACTTCTAACGCCGCCCTCACCGGTCTGTGCGTAGTGCTCTGACGAGACGGTCGAGCATAGACTTCTCGGCGGCCCCGGCAACAGCGCGGATATTACGTTGCAATAATTGCCGCGTTGGCACTTGCTCTGGATTCCAAGGCAAAACTAGCTCCGCGAGCTGTGCCAGCTGCCAGCGCTCGGCCTCAAGCTCCGCCTGTTTCAAGCTCTGATAGGTATCGCGCTGCCGCTCACAGGCCTCGCCGTCCAACGGTCGATTGGCCCGCCGCAACGCGCGAAGCGGCTCTATCAGCGAGGCCTGCAGTGCGCTCGCGCCGCTAACCAGCACTTGCACACGCGGCCCTGTCAGCGGTATGCCGCGCTCGGCCAGATAGGCTGCAACGATAATTAACAGTACGTTCGCCCCGGCTTCATCCTGCAAGGCCACGCAGCATTCGGCGACGCCATCGCGCGCATACCGCTCAAGCGCATAGTCCCACAACACACCGCTTTGTGAAGAATCTGTCTCGCTTGCCATAAAATCTGCCGACTCGCCCATACACCCGCGCTATAATCGCGCCCCATGATTGAACTGATAAATCTCAGCTTACAACGCGGTGGCAAAGCCTTGCTAGAGGAGGCGTCGCTGCGCGTGAATCCGGGCGAGCACATGGCGCTGGTTGGTGCCAATGGCAGCGGTAAATCCAGCCTGTTTAAACTGCTGTGCAATGAACTCAGCTATGACAGCGGCGACCTGCAGATACCTGCGCAATGGCAGATCGCGCAAATGCGCCAGGAAGTAGAAGCCAGCGACCGGCCGGCAATCGAATATGTGATTGACGGCCACCAGCACTACCGCCGTATCGAGGCCGATATCGAGGCCTGCAATGACGACCATCGCCTTGCCGAGCTGTTGGCGGAGATGGAGCTGATCCACGCCTACCAAATTCGCAGCGACGCCGAACAACTCCTGCAGGGGCTGGGCTTTGCGCTGACAGAGGTGGACAAGCCGGTCAGTGACTTTTCAGGGGGCTGGCGCATCCGCCTCAATCTAGCCCAGGCCCTGATGTGCCCATCAGACCTTTTGCTGCTCGACGAACCGACCAACCACTTGGACCTCGACGCCAGCCTGTGGCTGGAACAGTGGCTGCGACGCTATGAAGGTACGCTGCTGCTTATCTCCCACGACCGAGATTTTATCGACGCCTGCTGCGACTTTGTCGTTCACCTGGAACACCATCAGCTCCATCGCTATCGCGGCAATTACAGTGCCTTCGAACGCCAGCGAGCAGAGCGCCTGGCGCAGCAACAGCAAGCCTATGAAAAGCAGCAGGCTGAGCGCGCCCATATGGAAGATTTTGTGCGCCGCTTTCGCGCCAAAGCCAGTAAGGCCAAGCAGGCACAAAGCCGACTTAAAGCCCTTGAGCGCATGAGCGAGATCGCCCCCGCGCATGTGGACTCCCCCTTCCATTTTCGCTTTTATGCGCCGAGCCAGTACTCCGACCCGCTGCTGGGACTCAGTAATGCCGCGCTGGGGTATAGTGAGCCCTTACTCAACAAGGTAAACCTGAGCATTCACCCAGGCAGCAGAATAGGCCTGCTCGGTGCTAATGGCGCGGGTAAGTCGACACTAATGAAGTCCCTCGCGGGGACGCTAACGCCACTCAGCGGGCAGCGCCACAGCGGCGAACACCTGCACATGGGCTACTTCCACCAACACCAGTTGGAGTCTCTGGATCTCAATGCCAGCCCGCTGTTGCAGCTTCAGCGTCTCCGGCCCGACGCCCGAGAGCAGGATATTCGTAACTTTCTCGGCGGCTTTAACTTTAAGGGTGAGCGCGCCGAGGGTAGCTGCTTACATTTCTCCGGCGGTGAAAAAGCGCGCCTTGCACTCGCCATTATTGTTTGGCAGCGGCCCAACGTCCTGCTACTCGATGAGCCCACCAACCACCTGGACCTGGAGATGTGTCACGCGCTCACCAGCGCCCTCCAGGAATTTGAAGGTGCGGTGATTGTGGTCTCCCACGACCGCCACCTGTTGCGCAATACCGTCGACGAGCTACTGCTTGTCGACAATGGCTCGGTTAGCCCCTTCGACGGCAGCCTGGATGACTACCGCCAATGGCTATTGAGCCGCAACAGAGAACTTGGCGATAAGCCGCAGTCGGCCAGCACGGCGCCCGTTGTCGACAAGAAGAAAGCGCGCCAAGACGCCGCCGCGAAACGCGCAAAACTGGCCCCCCTCAACAATGAGATCAAAAAACTAGAGCGGACACTGCAAAAAGTCGCCGAGCAACTGCAGGCCATAGAAGCTCAGCTCGCCGACACCAGCCTGTACGACGAGGCCAACAAACAACAATTGAAAACACTATTGGCTGAGCAGGCGCGCCTGCAAACAGGAAACAACACTGCAGAAGAGGCGTGGCTGGAACTGCAAGAACAACTGGAAGCACTGGCAGACTGAGCCTGCCAGTGCTAGCGGGCTACTTGCCCTGAACCATTGCCATGAAGGCCGCCATGGCTTTTTCAGACTCCGCATCCAGCTGCTGGCTGATGGGCATCTCCGCCATGCGCGCCTTCCACTCAGGCAGACCGGCCACTTCGGCGCAGATATCTCGCTGATACAAGGCGCCGCTAACCAGTTCAACAACGACCAGAGCGTAGCGCAATACAATATCCGCAGCCGTCATCTGCTCACCCATAACAAAGGGCTGAGGCGAAACCAGCGCCGACAGCGCCCGAACGCCCTTGTCGAGTGCCTCAGCAACCTCGGCGACAACGCTGTCATCGGCTTTTGCTGCCCCCAGCACCGCTGGCAGCAACCGGCGAGCAGGAAGCTCTAAATACAGCTCGATAATCTTCATTAACTCCCGACACTTCGCTCGCTGCCACTCGTCACTTGGGAGCAGCGACTGGTCTGGGTAGCGCGCATCCAAGTACTCCACTATCACGCTGGTCTCTGCGAGGAAGCCCTGATCGGTTTCAATGCAAGGCACCTTGCCCAGTGGGCTCTTGCGCAGGTAGTCGGGCTCGGCACTCGGGTATACCGTGACCTCGTCAAAATCAATGCCCTTATGCAACAGGCTGTGCTTAACCATGTTGAAATAATTACTCACAGCAAACCCATAGAGCTTAAGCATGTTGTTCTCCAGATCGAGGTAATAAGCTCATCAGTATAGACACGCGACACAACAGAGTGAAAGCTGACAGGATGGTAAGTTGCTCACCGACAGGACTTTGGCTAAGGTTTCGCTTCCGTATTTTTTGGTGAACACCATGCCCGTTTCTCTGCCCATCGATATCGCCCTTGTGAAAGGCTTTCTCGCCGATGACGAAGCCGATGCCCTGTACCGCCACGGCTGCGAGCAAGCCCCGCGGGGCGCCCTGTTAGAAGTGGGCAGCTATTGCGGAAAATCTACTCTCTATCTTGCCAAGGCTTGCCAGGATAGCGCCCCAGAGAGCGGTGTTGTGTACGCCGTTGACCACCACATCGGCTCAGAAGAACACCAATTGGGGGAAATGTTTCACGACCCCGAGCTGTACAACGCCAACGACGCCCACTTCGACACCTTTGCAGAGTTTCGCCGAAATATCCGTCGCGCTAACTTTGAGCAGTGGGTGGTGCCGCTGGTTGCGCCCTCCGAAGTGTGTGCCAAGCATTGGCAAACCCCGTTAGCAATGGTCTTCATCGATGGTGGGCACAGTCTCGAGGCAGCCCTAAACGACTACCGGTGCTGGACAAGCCACATTCAACGCGGCGGCATTCTGGCTATTCACGACCTATTTCCCAACCCCGAAGAGGGCGGTCAAGCGCCTATTGCTATCTATCGCTTGGCACTTGCCTCCGGCTTATTTGAAGCGGTCGAGCGTGTGAATAGTCTGGGTATTTTGCGGCGCCTGTAAGCTACGACGGTGGGTCGATGTTTGCACCCAAGCTCGCATTGACCCGAAACCAACCCGCAATGCTATGGCGCAGGCGCGCGGCGGGGAGCACTTCGTGGGGAACCGTCTCGCTGAGGAAGACCACCAGGGTTCCCATCGTCGGCTTAACTGACGCCTCCACCTGACCGTCACCACTGTATATCAGCAGCTCACCGCCATCGGCAGAACCCCACTGCGGATTGAGATAGAACACCGTCGACAGTACGCGGTTGCTACGTCCGCGAAAAGCGTCGACATGTTTTTTGTAAAAACTACCCGGAGCGTAGCGCGCAAAATGGCACTCATAATCAAACAAGCCGAGGAAAAGCCGCCGATTGATACCGACGCGCAGCATTTCCATCCACGCCAAATACTCCGCCTCGCTCGGCTCGCTGTCAGAAAACCAGCGTATATGGTCGCTGCGCACAAAGTCGTCGCGCTGATAGGCCTGCTGTCGCCCCACTCCCGCAGGGCGGAAGGCACTGTCATCCAGAGAAGCGACTCGCTGCTGCAACGGGCTCGCTAAGCGGCTGGGAAGCGCAGATTGAATAACCGCGTAGCCGCGCTCCGACAGCGCCGCTGCCAGCTCATCAAACATCGCTTCGCGCGACTGCGCGCTGTCCAATGGCTCTGTTGCCACACCCCCCCCAGAAAATAGCGGCTAGAAAGTCGCGGAGTGTAACCCGCGCCAGCCCTGCCAATACATCTTTTATTTGAGCTGCCGCAGCAACAACAGTAAATCAGGCAAAAACTGCAAGTAGCTGCCGTAATGCCAAAGTTGCTCGCGCAGCGGCGGACGCAGCTGGCGATGCACCTCGTCTAACAATCGGTGCAAGCGTTGCCGACGCCACATCCGGTTCATGCCACACTCAACAAAGGGCGCAGCTAGCGGTGTCAGCAGTAATACGCCCACCATCCCCGCCGCCGCACCACTGATTGAAACCCATGCGGGCACACCAACCCAACTCGACCACCAGGCGGTTAACCAGCCTTGATTGGCAATATATAAAGAGCTGGCTGCCGACGCCCCCAACAGAGACGCGCTGCCAAACAACACTTTGTCACTCAGGCCTCTGCCGGCAAGCCCGAGAGCGAGGAACACCAGCATATCGCGACTGCTATCCTGGCTTAGCCCCCATCGCGCGACAGCTTGCTTCAGGCGCCGCTCAGCCAACTCTGGCTGCAAGGGCGCCAACTCTGACTGCAGCTGCGCGACCGCATTGGGGTCGTAATCTGGGTGAGACGCCAGCCGATTCATCAGCAGCGCTTGCAGCCCATTGAGGTCAATCACGTGGTCTGCCAACAGCTGGGCAACAGCCTGCTCTTTACCGGTAAGCGGCCTGACGCTGTGAGGTCTGCGGCGAACGATCCGCCACAGGCTGCGCGGCAGTGCCGCTAAATCCGCCGGAATATCCCGGCGGTGCTGCCAGTGACGGCGCACAACGGCGGGCAAGGCTCTGAACTCGCGACGGTACACATCATCCAGCCGCTCATGTGCTTGCAGGAAATGCCGGTCGATATCCTCGGCCAGCTCGCTCGCCCACTGCTCCACAGCCTGCGAAGGCTGCCGGCTAGGCCTCACCGCGGCCCCCTGCACTCACTAGGCCCAAGCATTTTTCAAAAATGCCTTGTAAGCTACTGACCATGCAAACAAAATACCCCTATTAACACAGCAAGCGGCCACCGCCATGTCAGAACACACCGAATACGTGAAATGGTTTAGAAATTCCGCACCGTATATCAACGCCCACCGTGGAAAAACCTTTGTACTGATGCTCGGCGGCGAGGCGATAGCCGATGCCAATTTCGCGAATATTGTGCACGATATCGCTTTGCTAAACAGCCTTGGGGTGCGGCTGGTGCTCGTGCACGGCGCCAGACCTCAGATAGAACTGCGCGTCAGCGACGCAGGCCTGTCCAGCCAATTCCACAATGACTTACGCATTACTGACGAACAAGAGCTGCGCTGCGTAACCGATGCTGCCGGCTCACTGCGCGCCCATATCGAAGCCCTGCTGTCGATGGGCGTTGCCAACTCGCCCATGCACGGGGCGGCCATTCGCGTTTGCTCAGGCAACTTTGTCACAGCCCGGCCGATGGGCGTGATCGACGGAGTCGACTTTAAGCACACCGGCGTGGTCCGCAAGGTCGATGCCAGCGCACTCCGCCAGCAGCTGGATCAGCAGGCCATCGTCTTGCTGTCGCCACTCGGCTATTCGCCAACGGGAGAAATCTTCAACCTGAGCGCCGAAGACGTTGCCGTTCATACCGCCGCGACCCTAAAAGCCGACAAGCTGATTTTGCTCACTGGCGCCGCAGGTTTATTAGACAGCGAACAGCGCCTGATCCGCCAGTGTGAGTACCGTGATGTCGATGCCGAGCTGCAACGACAGCCCACCCTGGGAAGAGACAGTATTGTGCAAGCGGTTGTTGACGCCGGAGACCTTGGCATTGATCGCTGCCATATGGTGTCGTATTCCGAGGACGGCGCCCTATTGCAAGAGCTCTTTACTCGCGACGGCGCGGGTACGCTGGTAACCCAGGAACATTACGAGCAACTCCACACCGCCAGCATTGACGATATCGGTGGCATCTTAGCGATAATTGAGCCGCTGGAGGCGAGGGGCGTATTGCTGAAACGCTCGCGCGAACTGTTGGAAAATGAAATCGGTCATTTCAAGATTTTGGTTCGCGATGGCATGGTCATCGCCTGCGCAGCACTTTACCCTTACGCCGAAGCCGGCGCCGGGGAAATAGCCTGCGTCGCCACGCACCCCGACTACCGCGGCGCCGATCGCGCCGAGCGACTGCTGGCCCAACTTGAGCGGGACGCCCGGCAACAGGGGCTAAACCAGGTTTTTGTACTAACCACGCAAACCGCTCATTGGTTTCAAGAGCAGGGCTATGTGCAATGCCCCTTTACCGAATTGCCCGAAGCCAAGCAGAAACTCTACAACTTTCAGCGCAACTCAAAAGCGTTTATCAAAGCACTGTAACGGGGAAGGTAGTTAGATAATGCGAATTCCCCGAATCTATACCTCGCAAGCCCTAAGCAATGGCCAGCAGCTTGAGTTGGAGGAGCGCGCAGCACACTACCTGCTGCAGGTGCTGCGCATGAAAGTGGGCCGCTCTGTGCGCCTGTTTAACGGCGACGGCAACGACTATCTGGCCACCATTTCCGACGCCAACCGGCGCCAGTTGTGGTGCTCGGTCACTGATGTGGACAGCTCGCAGGACTGCGAGTCACCGCTGCGAATCGAGCTTGGCATTGGTCTCTCGAAGGGCGACCGTATGGACTGGGTTGTTCAGAAAGCGACTGAACTGGGCGTTGCGCGGATAGTGCCCTTGCGCAGCGAACGGGTCGATGTGAAGCTCAATGCCGAGCGCGAAGAAAAGAAATGGCGGCATTGGCAGCAAGTCATGATCAGCGCCTGCGAACAATCCGGCCGCAGTCAGCTGGTAGATGTCGCCACCCCTCAGGAACTTGAGCACTGGATCGATAGCTGCCGCGCCGATTACAGAGCGGTACTCAGCCCTCACCACGGCGAGGATGTCGCTCCGCCGCCGGCCCCAAAAAGTGTTGCCTTATTGGTTGGCCCCGAAGGCGGACTCACTGACGATGAGGTTGCCCGCAGCACCGAGCAGGGCTTTAACTGCATGGCCCTGGGGCCGAGAATTCTGCGCACCGAAACGGCACCACTGGCGGCGATCAGTGTTCTTCAGGCGCGCTGGGGAGATTTTGCCTAGCGATCACTCCGCCTGCTCTGCAGGGGAGAGTTCCGTGAGGATCTTTTCCTCAAGTACATCAATATCCGGTATCAACAAGCGTTGGCCATGCACTTCAACGTCGGCAAAAATCGCCGGCTGGTCCTCACAGTGGTCCAAGGTTTTAACATCGCCGGCGTGAACACTTAACAAGTGGGGCACCGACGACAGCAAGATCGCGTAGTGCGGCAGGCGCTCGCGGTCGTTGAGTCCGGCCATCACCGCCACTTGCCGGATCGCTGGCTCTGCAGGCAACTCACCATCGCGCAAGCCCTCAAAGCACACCAATGGAATCTCGCGCTGGCGCCAGCGCAGCATCCCCAAGATGAAGGTCGATGACATGGCAGAGCTCAACTGTCGCGCACTGGCAACCTCCACCACACAGCTATTGGGTAGCAGCAGCCCGCCACCGGAGATGGGCATAATCAGGTTCGCCAAGGAGGCATCAGGTAAGGCATGCATCATTCCGCGTCCACCTTCGACATAACTTCCTCAATCGCTTTTAGCAGCTGTATTTCCTGATAGGGTTTACCCAGGAAGCGCGTGACACCCAGGCCTGACGCTCGCTGGCGGTGCTTCTGGCCGGTACGCGAGCTAATCATAATAATGGCAATGTCCTTGAAGCGCGGCGAGCTCTGCAGGCGGCTAGCCACCTCAAAACCGTCCATCCTCGGCATCTCTATATCCAGTAATATGACATCCGGCAGCGCGTCCATTTCCTGCAACTGGTTGACGGCTTCCAGCCCATCGCGCGCCAGTGTGACCTTCATCTGCTGACGCTCAAGTAAGCGCGACGTCACCTTGCGCACAGTCACCGAATCGTCGACGACCATGACATGTTTGACGGGAACGTCGCTGCTGGGCAACTGCCCCTGCATTTCAGAACCACTCAAGCGCCGCGTTGCATCGGCACGGATGCTGGCCAGCATATCCAAAATCACCACCACACTGCCATCACCCAGCACCGTGGCGCCAGACAATCCCGGCACGGCGGCAAACTGCGGCCCCAGTGATTTCACCACCACTTCCCGCGAACCCATCAATGAGTCGACCTGCACCGCGGTGGCCGGCTCGGCATTGCGAATCAGCAGTACAGGTTTCGGCTCCAACTGGCCCTCTAAGTGGGGGGCAGACACACCCATCAACTGCCCCATATAGCGCAGCTTGTATTGCTGACCGGCATACTCAAAATCGGGGCCACCGTCTTCGTAGTAAACCTCCAGCTCATAAGGGCTGACGCGCACGATACCTTCAATGTTGTTCAGTGGTACGGCATAGACCTCACCCCCGACACTGACCATGAGAGCGCGGTTAACCGACACCGTAAACGGTAGGCGAATTTCAAAGCGGCTGCCCTGGCCTTGCGAGGTGCTCACCTCGATGGAACCGCCGAGCTGCTTGATCTCGCTGTGCACCACATCCATACCCACGCCGCGGCCGGAGATCTGCGTAACATTGTCTGCGGTGGAAAAGCCCGCATGGAAAATAAAATCGAGTAACTGACGTTCGCTAAGTTCAGCCCCCGCTGCAACCAAGTGCATGCGCTCAGCCTTGGCCCGAACCGCAGCCAAATCAATACCCGCGCCATCGTCGCTAATCGTAATCACGACATCACCGCCCTGGCGATCAAAGCGCATCGACAGCTCACCCTGAGCAGGCTTACCGCTTTGCTGGCGCTGTTCCGCCGACTCTATGCCGTGGTCAATGGCGTTTCGCAGCATGTGTTCCAGCGCTGGAATAATCCGCTCTAACACCCTGCGGTCCATTTCGCCTTCGGCGTTGTAAACCTTGAAGTCGACGTCTTTATTCAGCTCGCCACACAGCTGACGTACGCCGCGCCGCAAACGCGGAACCATGCGAGAGAAATGCACCATTTGCGAGTGCATCAGGCCTTCTTGAAGCTCGGTATTTACTCGCGACTGCTGCAATAGCAAGGTTTCCATATCGCGACTTTTATCGACGACCGTATTGCGCAAATCGACTAAATCCGACGCCGACTCCAACAGTGCTCGCGACAGCTGTTGCAGCTGTGAGTAGCGGTCGAACTCCAATGGATCGAAGCCCTCAGCCCCCTCACTCTCCATTTGCTCCTGGCGGTGAATAATTTGCGCTTCGGTTTCCATGTCCAGCCGGCGCACCTGCTCCTGCAAGCGCTCAACGGTCATTTCCATTTCTTCCAGTGAGAAATGAACTTCACTCACCTGTTCTTCGATACGACCACGAGCAATCGAGGTTTCACCGGCGAGGTTGATCAAGCGCTCCAACAACTCAGAGGGTACTTTGATCATCTCCTGCGGGCCGCGAGCCTGTATCGCAGACCACTGCGGCGCCGTGCCTTCAGCAGGTTTAGGAGCCACTTCCTCCGACGCCGGCGCGACCTCTAAGGTCACAACCGGTTCTGCGGGGGGAGGGGCGGCTACCTCGGTGTCCAAACCGTCGAGCATTGCCACCAGTTTGTCTTGCGCCTGCTGAACAACCGGCAGCAAGTCCGCCAACGACGCCTCGCCTTTGGCGAGGGATTCGGAGATTTCGGTTTCCATCTGGTGGGCGAAATCACCCATCGCCGTTAGCCCGGTAAGACGCGCACCACCCTTAAAGGTGTGCAAATAACGCTGCACATCGTCTAGGTAGCGGGGATTGTCACGATCTTCATCCCAACTGTGCAGGGCATTGTCCAAGCCCTCCAGTAAGTCCCTTGCCTCTTCCATAAAGATTTCGAGAATATCCGGGTCGATATCCTCAAGATCGGCCGCGGGCAATGGCGCTGCCATCGCGGTACTGTCTTCAGACAACTCAGCCGATGACGCAGCCGATGAAGGAGTAGCGGCAAGACCAGCGGCGGGCGTTTCGACAAGCGCCGAGGCGTCGAAGTCGCGCAGTTGCTCAAGCAGCTCTGCATTCACCTCGGCACTGTTTTCCGCAGCAATTTGATTCAGGTCGTCCATCAGTTGGTCGAGGGCACGCTCGGTCAACTGCAAGAACTCGGCCGGTAATGGGTCGCGACCATGGCTGAGCAATACCTGCAGGGCCTGCGCTATTTCGGCGGTGCTTTCACTGCCAATATCCTCTGCGCGCTGGGCGAACTGCCCCATTATCGGCGCGTACTCCTGCATGACCGAGGCAGTTATCGACTGACCGGCATCGCGAATTTTATCGATCAAGCCCTGAATATGATCGCCAAAGGTGAGTAAGAACTGATTTAGCGCATCAGGGGCTATTTGGCCGGCTTGTCGCTGGGCCTCGGCGGTTTCCGCCTGCGCCATCAAGCTGATTTCGGCCTGCTGAATACGTTCGCGCAACGCCGATGATGCCTCCAAACTGGAAGCCGGGCTATGGCGCAAACGCTGCACTAGCTTGCGCGTTTCCGCCAGCACATCGGCGACCAACTGTATGAACGCTTCATCCACCGCGATGCGCATCGAGCGGGCTTCTTTTACCAGCCCTTCCAGCGGCGTAATGATACTGGCCACCGCCCATATTTCGGCCATTTTCGACGAGCCCTTCAAGGTATGTAGGGCGCGCTGCAACTCATCGCTGAGATGAACGGGATAGCTGTAAACACCTTGAAGAAACTGCTCAACCTGGCGCAGGTGAACTTCCGCCTCGCCGATAAACACGGCGGTTAGTTCGGCTTGTTCTCCGTCGCTGGCCGCAGGCGCCGGCGCACTGAGCTCCGGACTTTGCTCCTTTGCCAACAACTCTGCATCGGCAAGTAAATCGCGCAACTGCGACGGCGGTAAGGCCCTTTTATGAGACAGCTCTTCGATCAGCTCGGGGAGTATTTGAGCCGCTCGCTCAACCACACCAAGGCGCAGCGGATCCATCGTGAAGTAACCGTCGACAACCTTGTTGAGCATGTTCTCAATCGCCCAAGCAAAGTCGCCACACTGCTCCGCCCCCGCCATTCGCCCACTGCCTTTCAGGGTGTGGAAGGCTCGGCGCACGTCCGCTAACAGTGACGGCGATGACAGGCCATCGCGCCAGCGAGGTAACTTCTCGCCCAGGCTTGCCTGAACATCTCCAGCTTCCTCGATGAAGATATCGAGCACATCGGGATCCAGAGCCAGCTCTTCTGAGGTGGCGACGGGATCGACAAACTCTTCGCTCTCGTCCTCAGCTAAGGATGCCTCGTCAGCCGCCTTAACCGGCATGGCAACGATATTATCTGGCGCGCTTTGGTCGACGGGATAGCCCAGCCTTGCCACACACTCCGCAGCGACCCGAATCAGCCCTTGGTCTTCTACCCTCGGCCCGTCGGCACTGCGCTCCAGGTAATAATCAACGGAGGTCATTGCATCGGCCAACGCGTCGAGCATTGGCCACTCTGGCACCTGTTCGGCGTTCACTAATTGCTCGCGAATGTAATCCGCTGCCCGCCCCATCACCGCAGCGGCATCGGCGTGTTCGCTGGCCTGCAGCGCGAGCGCCAAATCACTGATACGCTGTGGCAAGCCCTGCAAATAGTGATGCTGGCACTGTTCTGCCACATAGTTGACGAGGGCTTCCTGAATGTCTGCCAATTCGGCGCGCGCCGCACCAATCGTCGACTGCTGCTCACCACTCGCCGGCAGTTGGGGTGCAACAGGCTCTGGCTCAACATCGAGCTGCTCGGCCACTCTCGCAAGCACGCGGCTCAAGCTAAGCTGTGCACTCTCAACCCCGGATTCAATACCGGCAGCCGCGCTGCGCAGCGCATACAGGGGCTGGATTAAGCCCAATATCGCCATGGCGTCGGCAAAGACCTCGACCCGTTCATTTAAGCGGCTGGCTTCAACGCCGCTATCCAGCTCTGCCGATAAATCCCGCAATGCCACAACCAAGCGCGGCTGGGCGGTGGCAATAAACTGCTGCTGGCCCTCAAAAGAGGTGAGACCGGTAGGGAAACCCTGAGTCTTGCGAAGCCGGCTCAGCGCCTCGCTCTCGTTGGCACTGCACAGTGCGTAGAACACAATATCGTCGAGCAAGGCATGTCGCGACGCATCGGAGGGTGCGCCGTTGGCAAGGGTGCGAATTTCATGCCCCAAGCGGTGCAGGAAGTCGATGCGCACCGCACCCGCGGGGAGACGGTCAGCCTGAATCGCTTCAATAAGTACACTCGCAGACTGCCACAGCAAATAGCTGGCCTGCTCACTCTGTAAGCGCGCCACGCGGCTACAGACTTTATGCAGATAGGCGAGATTTTTGTCATCGTCGCCACCGTCGAGGTAGGCCTTAAGGGCAATTTGGTACATTTTGTGAAGCTTGGCCATTAACTCAGCCAAGTCATCGCGCTGCAGCGAGGGTTCCACCGCGAGCTGTGTTTGCGAGGCCTCAAACAGCAGCCCCGAGGAAAGCAGGCGACCACCGCGCGCCGCGCGCAATTCGTTGAAAACGAGAATAAGATCGACCGGCAGTTCGCTGCGCGCATTGCGCAAAGAGTCGAAATATCGAGGTAACGCCTCACAGGCAACGGCAACCGCTTCCAGCAGGTCTCCGCGCTGCGCCACCGGTACGTCGCGCTCTATCACTCCGGTTACGGCAGCTTCCATTTCTGCCAGCAACAGCGCGGCACCGCTGAACTCGATCATTTGTAGCGAGCCCTGCACTTGGTGCAGCTGACCGCTGAGTGGCTCAAGCGTTGCCGGCTCACTGCTGTGTAACGCAGAATCGCGAATCATCGCAGCACATTGCAGCAGTGTGGCTTTAAGCTCTTCGCTCAGCCACTCCAGCGCAATAAAATCTCGGCGGTCACTCATATCCGTCAGCCTTTGTTCCTATTTTTCACCGACAGCCCCTGTCGGCCAGCGCTCAGGGCTTATGCTATTGGTTCGGCAAGGTGAAACCGGCCACCGAGCTGCGCAGGTCGTCGGTCATGGTGGCCAACTCCCCAATCGAATTCGCTGTTTCGGTACTACCCGCTGAGGTTTGCGAAGTAATTTCTTGAATGATCTTCATCGTTGACGAGATTTGCCCCGCCGACTTCGCCTGATCGGCCGCTGCGTTTGAGATCGTTTCGATCAATTCCGCCAATTCCTGAGATACCGTTTCGATCTCTGTTAGTGCGGCACCCGCGTCCTGAGCAAGGCGTGCCCCCCGGACCACTTCCGAGGTGGTTTGCTCCATGGAAATAACCGCTTCATTGGTGTCGGACTGAATCGTTTTTACCAGGGCCTCAATCTGCTTTGTCGCACCCGACGAGCGCTCAGCAAGACGCTGAACTTCATCCGCGACCACCGCAAAACCACGACCCGCATCACCGGCCATCGAGGCTTGAATAGCAGCATTCAGTGCCAGGATATTGGTCTGATCGGCAATATCGTTGATCAGCGAGACGATGTCACCGATCTCCTGCGTCGACTCACCCAGTCGCTTGATACGCTTGGATGTCTCTTGAATCTGCTCACGGATATTGTCCATGCCTTTTATCGTGTTCTGTACGACTTCAGCACCTGTATTAGCGATCGCTACCGAGCGCTGGGCAACCGCAGCAGATTCACGGGCATTGCTGGATACTTTGTCGATCGTTACCGCCATTTCGGTGATGGCCGCCGAGGCACCGGCAATTTCGCGGGCCTGACTCTCTGAGGCCTCGGCCAAGTTCAGCGCGGTGGCCTGTGACCCCTGGGCCGCGAGCGACACCTCCTGCGCGGTTTCGTTAATCTGCGAAACCAAGACCCGCAACTGGTCGATGGTGTAGTTAATCGAGTCGGCAATCGCCCCGGTGAAGTCCTCGGTCACCGTTGCCGACGTTGTCAAATCACCGTCGGCCAAGTCAGCCAATTCATCAAGCAGGCGCAAGATTGCCGTTTGGTTTCGCTCGTTGGTTTCCGCCGTTGCCCGCAAGCGCTGCTGCGCAGTGCGGATGGAGTTCATACCCAATAGGCCAAGTGCAATAACAACGACGCCCACAAAGCCAATCGCGGTAACCACCGACAGTGGGCGCTCTTCATCAAGCCGGCTAATGCGACTGGAAAGGTTACTGGTGACCTGCATAATCTCCGGAACATTTACGACAATCACGCCTGCCGCTTCTGCCGACTTCAGTAGCTCCGGAGACACTTGGAAAATTTCGTCCACCGAACCACTAATCATCTGAAAGTCCTGCCCGACCCGCATCAGCAGGTTGCGCGCATTTTTGTCGGCAACCGGGGCCACGCCGATCGCCTTATTGCCCGCCAGCATGCCGCGCAGTACCGTACCAAATTCATTGGCGTCGACCGTAAACTGCTCGGCTGCCGCGGTGGCCGCATCGGTGCCTTCCAACATGCGGTCTACGTTGCGCGCAATCCGCTCCAGTAGCAGGGACTGGCGCTGAGCAATGGCCACTTGGTTCGCCGAGGCATCGCTTTTGAGCATAATGCCTACAACTTTGTTGTAGGCATCTTGAAGTTGGGGGATGAGTTGGTTGAGGTTTGCAGCGACCTCGTAGAGAAAAACGATGCGCTCGCGGTTGCTAACAATGGTTTCTGCAGCACTGTCTACCTGTGCCCACAAGCGATTGAGCTGAGCAATGTCGCCGCCGAGCATGTCCGCCGGCGAGGGCAGGTCTTTGCTCCCCTCCACCAGTTCGCGACGCACCGCACCAAAATTCCGCTGCGCCCTGGCAAGCGTATCAAAGGAGGCGGTGTCACCCAGCGCGGCCTCGCGCGACGCATTGGCCAGCTGCTGCGCATAGAGACGCATTTCACCCGTCAACTCCAAGTAGCGCTGATCGTAGCCGGCATCGCGCAGTATCACATAGGTGTTAAAGCCTGCCCCGATAAACCCAACCAGCATCAATGCGACAATAACACTGGCCGCACGCCCCGTTTTTAGCTTAGCGGCATCGCCTTTTCTTGCTGCTTTCATTTGCCCCGACTCCAGGATATTTCCATGTTTTTCTTGTCGTTGTCGCGCCTATACGGCGACGTCGTAGAAGTCTCTGACTTCCATCAGTTTTAGTGGTCTGAATAGCGCCCATTCCCGGCTGCCCTGCCGATAAACACCGTCGCTGAAGCGCTGCATTGGCGGCAAAATACTGCCGAGCTCTTCACTGAATGCATCCGCGTGAAAATGCTGCATACCGAAAACGTCATCCACGACCAGGCCGGTATAGATCTCGCCGCGCTCAAGCACCAATACGCGGCGCTGACCACTGGCCGTTGCGGATGTGTCATCAAGGAATTGTGCGAGATCCAGCAGCGGCAACAGACGTCCCCGCACATTGGCAACGCCTTTGATCCAGCTTTTCACACCCGGAAGCCGAGTTGCCGGAGGCTCGCTGAGGACTTCAACAATTTCGCCCATAGGCACCACACAGTACTGGGAACCAATAGCGAAACCGATACCGCTCCACAGGGATTCTTGGCTGTCGGTTTGTTCGACAACGTCGCCGTCGGCACGGCGACTGCGACGGGCCAGCTCACTTAGATAACGAAAGGCGCTCTGCGCTTCGGTCATGGTGACGGGCTACCTTAATTCAGAACTGACTCAATCGTTTTGATCAACAGCTTGCCGTCTACCGGCTTAGTCAGGTAGCCCTTCGCCCCCTGACGCTGCCCCCAGAGGCGATCCGTTTCTTGATCTTTCGTGGTAACAATAATCACCGGTACGCCGCTGGTATCAGGGTCCCGGCTGAGCTGACGTGTTGCCTGAAAGCCATTGAGGCCCGGCATCACTATATCCATCAGTACAACGTCGGGGTTTTCCGCTCGCACCAGCTCAATGCCCCGCTCGCCACTCTCTGCAGTAATCACGTCGTAGCCGTTTTTACTGAGAATTTGGCGAATCTTCACAATTTCTGTGGGCGAATCATCAACGATCAATACACGTGGCATTACATCCCTCTCGCAGTAGCACCCCTGTTTTGTAGATTCAGGGGTTTATAGCAGGCCTTTCTGTGCGGCCCTTTTATGTGGTTTATATTTATTATCAGTTTGATACGTGTGCCTGAATGGCATCGAGTAATTCATTCTTACTGAAGGGCTTGGTCAGATACTGATCCGACCCAACGATACGGCCTTTCGCTTTGTCGAACAAGCCGTCCTTACTTGAGAGCATGATCACCGGCGTCGACTTAAACTCGCTGTTGTTCTTGATCAAGGCACAGGTTTGGTAACCATCGAGCCGAGGCATCATGATATCGACAAAAATAATATCGGGCTTGGTATCGGCGATTTTTGCCAGCGCATCAAAGCCATCTATTGCCGTCACCACGGTGCAGCCCGCCTTGGCGAGCAAAGTCTCCGTCGTTCTGCGAATGGTTTTACTGTCATCGATGATCATGACCTTCAGGTCAGAAAAATTGGCTTCCATAAACTCACAACCTTATTCTGTGCCAATCCGATAGCGTCGCGACGGTGCGTCGCAACCTATTTTCAGAGCGAAATTTTTACCACGGAATGCTCGCACCCGCCATCATCTTATTATGTAAAAGCGCCCACTGGCAGGCGGCTTTACCGCAACACCAATTGCCGTAAGCACGGGGAATACGGTATTTTAGTTGAGCGATGAGAGCATGCTCCACAAAAGAGCATAGCGCGTTTACCCGTAGATAGCGCCTCCCTCATGAAGGCCCCTACCCAAATACCTCGCCATCATCGCAAGGCCTTCGGGTCGCGTCCCCATATTCATTAAGGGTTTGGGAGCTGTCTCACATATTTGCCACAGGTGATTAAATGACGATTCGCTTAGGCGTGGTCATGGACCCGATCGAACAGGTCAACTACAAAAAAGACTCCACTCTCGCCATGCTCTGGGCCGCCGACGAGCGCGGCTGGCATATCGATTACATGACGCTGAGCGACCTGTATATCACCACAGGGGCTGCGCGCGCGCAGGTGCGCAAGATCACCCCATTCAAAAACCCCGACAACTTTTATCAGCTCGACGACGCCCAAGACATCGACCTTGGAGAACTTGACGTCATTTTGATGCGCAAGGACCCCCCATTCGATAACGAGTTTCTCTACGCCACTCACATACTGGAACTGGCCGAACGCCAGGGCGCCATGGTGGTGAACCGCCCCCAATCACTGCGTGATTGCAACGAAAAGCTGTTCGCACTGCAATTCCCCCAGTGCACACCGACCCAGCTGGTCAGCCGTGACCCCGCCCGCTTGCGCGCCTTCCACCGCGAACACGGCGACGTCGTCATGAAGCCACTCGACGGTATGGGCGGCAGCTCTATCTTTCGCCTGCGCCCCGACGATGCCAACGTTTCAGTGATCATTGAAACCCTCACGAACCACGGCCGCACCATGACCATGGCACAGCGCTACCTCCCCGAAATTAAAGAGGGAGATAAGCGCATCTTGCTGGTCGACGGCGAGGTGGTCGATTACTGCCTGGCGCGGATTCCCGCCGCCGGAGAGAGCCGCGGTAATTTGGCAGCAGGTGGCAGTGGGCGGGCACAGCCGCTCAGCGAACGCGACCGCTGGATAGCCGCCCAGGTCGCTCCGGTAGCACGCGAAAAGGGACTTCTGTTTGTTGGCCTGGACGTTATTGGCGACTCGCTGACGGAAATCAATGTCACCAGCCCTACCTGTATCCGCGAAATCGATGCGCAGTTTGGCACCGACATTGCCGGCCAGCTCATGGATGCAATTTCGAATAAACTGGCAGCCAAACGGGCCCGGTAATCCATGGCCGTCGCCTTCCCTATTCACGAAGAGCGTTCGGACTCGCCCGAGCGCCTCGGCTTTATTTTCTGTTTCGCAGCGGCGCTGCACGCAGCACTTATTTTGGGCATCAGCTTTTCTGCGCTGAGCAGTGATCCAAAACTCCCCAGCCTCGAGGTCACGCTCGCGCAATATCAAAGCGAAAATGCGCCGGAAAAGGCCGACTATATTGCCCAGCACGACCAATTAGGCAGCGGCAGCCTGAAGGACAAAGCAGAGCTTAGCAGCCGGATAGATAGCGCCTTTCACGATAATAGCGCGCCACCTGAACACGTTTTCAAACAAGCGAAGGCCCAGCAGGCCAGTGAAAATCGCGCCATTCTCCACAGTCGCAACGCCAGTGCGCAGCACATCACTACGGACCAAAACACCGATAAGCGCCAGCCGCAGCCTCTCAATGGCGATGACGATATGACCGAGCTGAGCGAGAACATCGCGGCGCTCGAAGCCCAACTTGACCACCTAAACCAGGCCTATGCCAGCATGCCCAGGCCGAAATTTATCACCTCCGTCGCAACCCGCGGCTCACCCGACGCCTTGTATCTGGACCGCTGGGAGTCACATGTTGAGCATATTGGAAACCTGCACTACCCGGAAAGCGCCCGAAAACAAGGCCTGACTGGCGAGCTACGCATGCTGCTTATGCTTTTCCCTGACGGCCGTATCGATGAGGTGAGAATTATGCGTAGCTCTGGCCACCCGGAGCTCGACAAGGCGGCGAACCGAATCGTCAGACTTGCGGCCCCCTACGAAGCCATTCCCAAAGATGTGCTCGATGGCAAAAATCGCCTGGGCATCGTTCGCACCTGGCGCTTCGAGCGCAACAGTCTGCGCGCGAACAGCCGCTAGCGCTTGAGATTGGCAAAAATTACCCCATACTAAAACTTACTGCGCTAACTGCTTGCCTCGGAGCTGTTATGGCTGAGCCCACCTTTTCGTCAATGCAGGATCACTTCCTTGTCGCCCTTCCCAACCTCGGCGAAGGCATTTTTGCCCATAGCCTGGTGTATCTCTGCGAGCACGACGAGAATGGCGCTATGGGCTTAATCGTCAACCGGCCGCTGGATATGGATGTTGAGGAAATTCTGGCCCAGCTCGACTTTGACGAACCCGGGCAACACCGCAAACAGCCCGTCTTTGCCGGCGGTCCCGTTCATACAGACCGCGGTTTTGTTTTGCATCGCCGCGACAAACAGCGCTGGGATGCCAGCCTTGAAATCAGCCCCAAACTGGCGCTTACCACCTCACTGGACATCCTCGACGCTATCGCACGTGGCAGCGGCCCCGCTGACACACTCATTGCCCTTGGCTATGCTGGCTGGGCGCCCGGCCAATTAGAGGAAGAGCTCGCCGACAATGCCTGGCTGTCACTACCCGCTGACGATAAAGTTATTTTCGATACGCCTGCCGATCAACGTGTCGATGCTGCACTGGCGAAACTCGGCATTAATTTCGCCCAGCTCGGCTCCGATAGCGGCCACGCCTGAAGAAGGCCCTTCGCTGCGCTACAATGCCGCCTCCCCAATAGAAAACTACCCTTATGAGTGCAGCACAACGTTATCTCGCCTTTGACTATGGACTCCGCTGGATTGGTTGCGCCGTGGGCCAAAGCCTCACCGGCAGCGCGTCAGCACTGAAGTCGCTGCGCGCCAAAGATGGCATTCCGCAATGGCATGAAATTGAGGCGCTACTGAAAGAATGGCAACCGCAAACCGTGGTCGTCGGGCTACCGTTAAATATGGATGGTAGCGAGTCAGAAATGTGTCAGCGCGCGCGAAAGTTCGGCAACCGCATTCACGGTCGCTTTGGCGTTGCAGTCGACTTTGCTGACGAACGACTGTCCAGCTTCGAAGCCAAAGGGGAGCTGATTGAGCAGGCAGGCAATCAGGCTTTCAAAGACCGCGGCGTCGACGGACTCAGTGCTGCGATCATCTTGGAAAGCTGGATGCGGGAGCAGGGGCAAAATTAGCCCCCTGCAATCTAGCGGCGGCCAATGCCGCCCGGGGTGTCCTTTTCCACCTCTTGCATCGTCAAGTTACCCGCCGCACTGTGCATCTGGTCAACGTCGTTGTCGGCGCCCAGCTTGATCAGCAGCCGCAGATCGTTCGCCGAATCCGCGTGAGCGATGGCATCCTGGTAAGTAATTTCACCCGCCACGTAAAGGTCGTACAAGGCTTGATCAAAGGTTTGCATCCCCTGCTCGGTGGACTGGCGCATCAGGTCTTTCAACGCGGCCACTTCGCCCTTGCGAATCAAATCCGCGGCCAGGGGTGTATTAAGCAGTATTTCCACACAAGCGCGGCGGCTCTGACCATCGCGGGTCGGCAGCAGCTGTTGCGCCACCATCGCCCGCAGGTTCAATGACAAATCCATCCATAGCTGACTGTGACGCTCAGGGGGGAAGAAATGCAAGATTCGGTCGAGTGCCTGGTTGGCGTTGTTGGCGTGCAGGGTGCAGAGACACAAATGCCCGGTTTCAGCAAAGGTGATGGCGTGCTCCATGGTTTCCCGCGAGCGCACCTCACCGATCATGATGACATCCGGTGCCTGGCGCAGCATATTCTTCAGCGCCACTTCAAAGGACTCCGTATCAATGCCCACCTCGCGCTGAGTAACGATACAACCACGGTGCTGATGCACAAATTCGATGGGGTCTTCCACGGTGATAATGTGGCCGCGCGAGTTTTCGTTGCGGTGACCGATCATCGATGCCAGCGACGTTGATTTACCCGTTCCCGTCGCACCGACAAAGATAATTAGCCCGCGCTTGGTCATCGCCAGATCCTTGATCGTATCCGGCAGCCCAAGCTCATCGGTGGTGGGAATGCGCGTTTCAATTCGGCGTAATACCATCCCCACCAGATTACGCTGGTAAAAGGCACTGACACGGAAGCGACCAATGCCCCGCGAACTGATGGCGAAGTTACACTCTCTATCGCGAACAAACTCGCGGCGCTGTTGCTCATTCATCACGCCCAGCACAACTTCCCGAGCCTGCTCGGGGCTCAGGGCATTACTGCTCATGGGAATCAGCTGGCCATTGAGCTTCACCGAAGGTGGCACCCCTGCCGAAATAAATAAGTCTGAAGCGCCTTTTTCCTGCATGATGCGCAGCAGCTTCTCGATTTCCACCCTACTCTCCTCGGCGCTCGCGCCCTCTTATTCTAAAAATTCTCGGGGAAGCGCGCTTTTAATTTAGCCGCATCGCGCGTGACCTGCCGCTTGGACAGCAGCTCTTTCAGGCATTGATCCATCGTCTGCATACCAACATTCGCCCCAGACTGGATGGCTGAATACATTTGCGCGACTTTGTCTTCACGAATCAAATTACGAATGGCGGGCGTGCCAATCATAATCTCATGGGCAGCAACCCTTCCGCCCTCCGGTTTCTTCAGCAGTGTTTGCGAGATAACCGCCTGCAGCGATTCGGAGAGCATGGAGCGCACCATAGACTTCTCTTCCCCTGGGAATACGTCGACAACCCGGTCAATGGTTTTTGCCGCAGAGGTGGTGTGCAGGGTCCCGAATACCAGGTGCCCGGTTTCAGCGGCCGTCAGTGCCAAACGAATGGTTTCCAAATCGCGCAGCTCCCCCACCAGGATGATATCGGGGTCTTCACGCAGCGCCGAGCGCAGTGCCTCGTTAAAGCCGTGTGTGTCGCGGTGCACCTCGCGCTGGTTCACCAGGCATTTCTTCGACTCGTGTACAAATTCTATGGGGTCTTCAATAGTTAGAATATGGTCAAACTTGTTGTCGTTGATATAGTCGATCATCGCCGCGAGTGTCGTCGACTTACCCGAACCCGTGGGGCCCGTCACCAACACCAGCCCGCGCGGCAACATGGATACGTCCTGAAAGACCTTGCCCATACCCAGGTCTTCAAGGGTCAGCACCTTCGACGGAATTGTCCGAAATACCGCGCCAGCGCCGCGGTTGTGGTTAAAGGCATTTACCCTGAAGCGGGCAACACCGGGCACCTCAAAGGAGAAGTCGGTTTCGAGGAATTCTTCGTAGTCACGCCGCTGGCGGTCGTTCATAATCTCGTAAATCAAGCTGTGAACTTCGCGGTGCTCCATGGGCGGCACATTGATGCGCCGCACATCGCCATCGACACGAATCATCGGCGGCAGGCCGGCAGACAAGTGTAAATCCGAGGCATTTTGCTTGGCGCTAAACGCCAGCAACTCTGTAATATCCATGATTCTCCTTAGTTACAGCAATGGGCAGGCTGCCGCTCTCTATTATTATGCGTAGTAGGATAATGCGTTACCGCAGCGCGCCAACACAATGCTTTTATTATGGCAGCACCCTATCAACCACAACGCGACGTGGAGCAAAAAATAGCGATGACTCACTCCCAGGCACTGTCTTCAAATATAGCATCCCTGCGAGCGCACATTGCTCAATGTGCCGCTGATGCGCGGCGCAATCCAGCAGAAATTACCCTGCTAGCGGTAAGCAAAACCCGCAATGCCGACGAAGTTGCCGACGCAGTGGCCAACGGCCTGGATAATATCGGCGAAAACTATCTGCAAGAGGCCAGGGAAAAACAACAAGCACTGAGCCACCTCGATATCTGCTGGCACTTCATTGGCCCGATACAATCCAATAAAACCCGCGAGATCGCCGAACATTTCTCTTGGGTGCACAGTGTTGACCGACTCAAGATCGCCCGTCGACTCAGCGATCAGCGGCCAGCATCACTAGCCCCGCTGAATATTTGCTTGCAGGTCAACATTAGTGAGGAAACCACAAAGTCGGGGGTATTACCCAGCGACGCACTGGATCTCGCCCGAGGCGTCGCTGCACTGCCGGGGCTCAGACTCCGCGGCCTCATGGCCATCCCCGCCGCCAGCATCGACCTTGCCGAGCAGCGGCAAGCGTTTGCGCAACTTCGGCAACTTCGCGATCAAATCGCATCAGCGCTACCCGAGCTCACCCTCGACACGCTGTCGATGGGGATGTCCGGTGATATTGACGCCGCCATTCTCGAGGGCTCTACCCTGCTGCGCGTCGGCACTGCCATCTTTGGCCCGCGAACACCCGCCACGAATTAGGGCGCGCCCACATTCATCACGCAACCGACGTTGTCTGAAATGGCTTAAGGACGTAAGCCGGGCTGAAAGTCAGCGCCAGCAGCGATAATTTAGTGAGTGTGAACAGCCCCTAACTTCAGCCCCCATTTGCAGCCTGATATACTCGCTGGCCTATTCGCCTTGCCAGCGCGGCAAGATAGCACCGGAGGTTCTCGTTGAGCACAGCAACAATCGGATTCATTGGCGGCGGCAATATGGCTGCCAGTATTATCGGCGGACTGCTCGCCAGTGGCATCGACGCTGAGAATATTCGCGCGGGCGACCCCAACGCCGACAGTCTGTCCAAGCTGTCAGCGCTGGGCAATATTCAAACCAGCCAAGACAACCACGCGATCATTCCCGGTTGCGATGTGATCGTTATGGCGGTCAAACCGCAACTTATGAAAACCGTTGCCGGCGAAATCAGCGCACTGGTGCAGCAACATCGCCCGATGGTCATCAGTATTGCAGCAGGCATCACCAGCGACAGCCTAAACCGCTGGCTTGGCGGCGATTTAGCAATCGTGCGCTGCATGCCCAATACCCCCGCGCTACTTCGCTGCGGCGCAACAGGGCTCTATGCCAATGATGCCGTCTCCGAGCAACAGCGCCAGTTGGCAGAAAAAATTATGCGGGCCACGGGCCTGGCGCTCTGGGTAGACAGCGAAGCGGATCTGGACGCCGTTACCGCGGTATCTGGCAGTGGCCCGGCCTACTTCTTCCTGTTGATGGAAGCGATGCAAGCCACCGGTGAAAAGCTGGGACTAAGCAGCGAACTAGCCGCCAAGCTCAGCCAGCAAACGGCCCTTGGTGCCGCCAGAATGGCACTGGAGGGCGATGTGGATGTCGCCGAGCTACGCCGCCGCGTCACCTCACCAAAGGGCACGACTGAGCGCGCGATCACTATTTTTGAAGACGGCGGCTTTCGCCAACTCGTCGACGCCGCACTCAGCGGTGCGGCCTTGCGGGCCGAAGAACTGGGCCGAGAGCTCGAAGGGGAATAAAACCAGCCATGTCAGCATTCAATGATATTTCCTATTTACTGCTTAACACGCTTATCAGCCTGACCCTGCTGGTCTTTATGCTGCGGTTAATTTTGCAGCTGGTGCGGGCCGACTTTTACAACCCGATCTGTCAGGCCATTGTGAAACTCAGCAACCCGCTAGTGCTGCCCCTGCGCCGTTTACTGCCGCCGCTGGGCCGCATCGACAGCGCATCGTTGTTACTCGCCTTTGCGGTGCAGGCAATAGGCATTACGCTGCTGTGCAAAATTTTGTTCGGCGTATTCCCAAACCCTGCGCAAATTCTGCTCTGGTCAGTCATTGGCCTGTGCGCGATGGTTCTTAACCTGTATTTCTTCGCCATCATCGGCAGCATTATCCTTAGCTGGGTGGCTCAGGGTAGCTACAACCCCGGCGCGCAATTGCTCTACCAAATCACCGAGCCGGTCATGGCGCCGTTTCGCAAGTTAATACCACCACTCGGCGGACTCGACCTTTCGCCAATACTGGTGTTTCTGAGTATTAATGTTTTGGAAGTTCTGCTCCGCCATATGGGGGCGTCCGTCGGCCTTCACCCCGCACTGGTAATGGGTTTGTAGCAGCCCAGTGGCAGACTTTTATTCCTGGCAGGACGATACGCTAATATTGCGCTGCCACGTGCAGCCGGGGGCCAGTCGCGAAGAGTTTGCCGGGCATCATGGCGAGCGCCTGAAGGTGCGATTGCGGGCAGCGGCGGTAGACGGCGAAGCCAATCGGGCACTTTGCGCCTTTCTCGCGGCCCAATTCGGGGTAAAAAAAGCCCAGGTCAGCCTGTCGTCAGGCGCGCAAAGTCGACAAAAAACCCTTAGAATTCAAACACCCGGCAAGCTGCCGGAAAATTTGCACATCACCGCCGTTAACAAGGGGTAATTCAGGAAGGTGACACACCAGCCAGAGCAACAAGACAGCGTCGGCATCGTCACGCCACAGACCCTGCATTTTGATCAGCCACTGGCGCTCTCCTGTGGTCGCAGCCTGCCCGAACACGATATCGTTTTTGAAACCTACGGCGAGCTAAATGCCGCGCGCAGCAATGCCATTCTGATCTGCCACGCACTCAGCGGCCACCATCACGCCGCGGGGCGACACCACCCTGATGAGCGCAAGCCCGGCTGGTGGGACAGCTGCATTGGGCCTGGAAAGCCGATCGACACCAATGTGTTCTTCGTGCTCAGCATTAACAATATCGGCGGCTGCCACGGCTCCACCGGCCCCACCTCCATCAATCCGGAAACCGGAAAGCCCTGGGGGCCGGACTTCCCGCCTTTGCGCTGTCGCGACTGGGTGGAGAGCCAACGCCTGATGATGGCGCACTTTGGCATTGAGCAATGGGCCGCCATTATCGGTGGCAGTCTCGGCGGTATGCAGGCGATGCGCTGGGCACTGGAGTACCCCGATGCCATGCGCCACTGCGTCGTGATCGCCTCGGCAATGAAGCTGTCGGCGCAGAATATCGCCTTCAACGAGATCGCTCGCAATGCCATTTGCTCCGATCCCAACTTTCACCAGGGCCGCTATCTAGAGCACGACACGCTGCCCCGCCAGGGCCTGGCACTGGCCAGGATGATCGGTCACGTTACCTATTTGTCCGACGACGGCATGAAGGAAAAATTCGGCCGCGACCTCAAGGCCGGAGACTTAAAACTCGGCTCCCAAGGGCCCGTGGAGTTCCAGGTAGAAAGCTACCTGCGCCACCAGGGTTCGCGCTTTGCCGAAAGCTTCGACGCCAACACCTATTTATTGATGACGAAGGCACTGGACTACTACGACTTGGCTCGTGAGTACGACGACGATCCGGTCGCGGCATTCAGCCACGCCAAGTGCCGATTTATGGTGATGTCATTTACCTCGGATTGGCGCTTTGCCCCGGACCGGTCGCGAGAAATCGTCGATGCCTTAGTCGCGGCGGGCAAATCCGTTAGCTATGCAGAAATTGAGGCGAATCACGGACACGATGCGTTTTTGATTCCCATCCCGCGCTATATGGCGGTATTCAACGCCTACATGAAACGTGTAGCGGAGGGCCTGTGATGCGCTTTGACCTGACCCTGATCCAGCCCTGGATCAAGCCCGGCGCCCGGGTCCTTGACCTGGGCTGCGGCGACGGCACACTACTCAAAACCCTGGCTGAAGAGAAGCAAGTTTCCGGCTTGGGCCTGGAAATCGACCCCGATAATATTACCGAAGCGCTGAGCAAGGGCGTGGATGTTATCGAGCACGACCTCAACACTGGCCTGGGGAATTTTCGCGACGACAGCTTCGATGTTGTGGTGATGACGCTGGCCCTGCAAACGCTGCGCTATCCCCATCTCGTTATCGACGAAATGCTGCGGGTCGGCCGCGAGTGCATCGTCACATTCCCGAACTTTGGCCACTGGCGCAGCCGTTGGCACCTCACGGGGCGCGGACGAATGCCGGTGAGTAAGTTTTTACCCTACACGTGGTACGACACGCCCAATATCCACTTTTGTACCGTGCGCGACTTTGAAGCCCTGTGCGACGAAAAATTCATCCGCATTCTCAACAGCAGCGTAGTCAGCGGAGACAACACGCAAGGGGCCCTCGCCCAGCGCTTTCCCAATGTGCTCGGGGTGACGGCGGTCTACCATATTAGTAAATAACCCACTGCAAACGGCAAGGAAATGAACATGAGCGCAGCCCGCCAACTCGTAATGCTGATGATTGTAGGCCTGTGTGCATGGCCCAGCCTCGCCCAAGACGCCGCCGCGCCGGTGTCGCCGCCCACGTCGCAAACCTTCGGCGCTGACACCGTTTACTTCAATGTTCTCAACACCGGTTTTCTCACCCCTGAGGTTGCCCGAAGCTATGGCATTACGCGCGGCAAGGACAAATTCCTCGTCAATGTATCGGTTCGACATGCCAGCGATGGCACAAGCGAGCCTATCCGGGCCACAGTCAGTGGCAGCAGCTCAGACCTGATACACCGAACGCCGCTGAACTTTAGAGAAGTCATCGAGCAGGATGCTATTTATTACATCGCCGAGCTGTCCATTGATGGCAAACAGGAAACCCGCGATTTCCGCCTGCGCGTGAACACCACCACCCGCCCCCAGCCCTACGATATTCAGTTCAATAAAACCCTGCATATAGAGAATTAAGGCATGACCTTAAAAATTGTCGTCGCCACAGGCAACGCTGGCAAACTCGCCGAATTCAGCCAGCTTTTGGGTGAGCGTTTTTCAATGATCAGCCAGCGCGACCTGCAGGTTGAAGAGGCTGAGGAAAACGGCCTGAGCTTTGTTGAGAATGCCCTGATTAAAGCGCGCAATGCCGCCCTGCAAACCGGCCTGCCAGCACTGGCAGATGACTCCGGGCTGTGTGTCGACGCGCTGGGCGGCGCACCCGGCATCTATTCGGCCCGCTATGCCGGTGCCGGCGCGAAAGACGCCGACAACAATGCCAAGCTGCTGCGCGATCTGGCCAGCATCCGCCAACGCAAAGCCCACTTCCACTGCGCGCTGGTATTTGTTCGCCACCCAGAAGACCCCGCCCCGATCATTTGCGAGGGCCGCTGGCTGGGTGAGGTTGTGGATACACCACGAGGCGAAAACGGCTTTGGCTACGACCCCCATTTTTTTATCCCCGCGCTAAACAAGTGCGCGGCGGAGTTGCCCCCCGAGCAAAAAAACCGCCTCAGTCACCGCGGCCTCGCCGTTTCTCAGCTGGTGAAGCGCCTGCCCACCGAATTCGGCGGCAGCTAAGCAGCCCCCCGCCACATTGGCTGACCGCCACGCCCGCGAACCGGCGGCTATCTCCGCGTCACAATTGAGCAAAATGGCGGTTTCGAGGTCACAAGGGAATCGCTATGCTGTCACCACTACTGGGTAAACACCTGCCCGCACCACAATAAGGAGTGTAAGCGCATGATGAAATGGATACTGCGCGGCCTATTACTATTGGTCGTTATTATCGTCGCCACAGTGGCCTTTGCACTGGAACCTATCGCCAAGTGGGCGATAGAGAGCGAAGGCAGCAAAGCCGTCGGCGCCAAAGTCAATGTCGACGACGTTGATATCCAGCTCTATCCGACCCATGTCGCCCTGTACGGATTGACCGTCGCCAACCCCAATGAACCGATGAGCAACCTACTGGAAAGCGAGAAGGTGTCGGCCGACGTCGACAGCACGGCGCTGATCAAGCGTCAGTTTATCGCCGATCAGGTCTTATTGTCCGGGTTGCAGATGGCCACCGAACGCAGCACGCCGGGTACCCTCGACGGCAGCATGCCGCCCGCCAAGCCCAAAGAAGAAGGCGGATTGCCCAGCATTGAGCTGCCCGACGCCAATGCCATTATGGCCGAAGAGCAGGCGATTATTCAGGCAGAGGTGGAGGAGATCGAAAACGGCTTCAAAACCCTGGAGGAAAAGTGGCAAGAGAAATCAAAGACGCTTCCTAAACAGGAGCGCCTCGACGAATTTAAAGCGCGCTGGGAGGCACTGAAAGAGAAGAACACCTTTGAGCGCATTGCCGGTGCCAAACAGCTACGCGATGACATCAAAGACGAGCTCAAACAATTCAAAGGGCTGAATAAGGAAATTTCCGCCGACGTGGATACCGCCAAAGCCTTAAGTTCACGCGCAGCCCGGCTGCCCGCTGCACAGTCGCAGCGCATTATGAGCAAGTATGGCGTAGACCAAGGCACCGACGGCATGTTGCGCTTCCTGCTGGGTGACGATGCGACAAAGTTCGTGCAGCGCGGCCTAACGCTTTATAAGCAAACGATGGGA
>TARA_B100000674_G_scaffold27388_1_pt1 | contig 83972 bp, 84 predicted proteins | sample TARA_B100000674 | Tara Oceans TARA_B100000674 (sample SAMEA2622759) | marine metagenome | biome: marine biome (ENVO:00000447); feature: surface water layer (ENVO:00002042); material: "saline water (ENVO:00002010), including plankton (ENVO:xxxxxxxx)" | depth 5 m | reverse complement strand
TCATATTAGTTAAGTGCCTTGAGATTCTTTCTTTTCCTGTAGCAGAATTGTTTTTATGACTCCTAAAATCGGCATAACCCAAGGTAATAGATAAAAATCCGAAAACCAAAAGCACGATATATTGTGTATTACTATTCAAGATATAGATTGCAGCTAATATCCACATTCCTAGTCCTGATAAAATCATTAAGCTGACAGCAATCCAATCTAAAGTAGTTGCGATACCCTTTCTATTTCTAGCGAATCGCATTCCTGCAAAAGCTAAATAGAAAGAAAAGATAGCTATTAAAAACAAAAAGATGTTGCTACTGATAATCGACATTGGAATAGCTGTTAAGAAGATAGTAGCCATGCCCCAGAAATATGCTCTACCAGAAAGCACATGTAGTCTTTTACCTTTCTCAGATGAAACTGCAAGAGCAGCACTAGTCAAAGAAATTATTCCTGCAAGAATATGAATTGGTAATAGAATTTGTAGCATCTCATTCCCACTCTATAGTACTAGGAGGCTTTGATGTAATGTCATAAACAACTCTATTTACACCGTCAACTTCATTAATTATTCTTGATGAAATATTAGATAAGATTTCATATGGTATTTTAGACCAATCTGCCGTCATAGCATCCTTAGAATCAACAGCTCTAATAGCAATACAATTTTGATATGTTCTGTTGTCTCCCATAACTCCAACACTTTGAGTATTAGTTAGCACTGCAAATGCTTGCCATATATCATCATATATTCCTGATTTTCTTATTTCGTCAATAAAAATATGATCTGCATCGCGTAACATCTGAAGCTTTTCGTTAGTTATTTCTCCCATTATTCTTATAGCTAATCCAGGCCCTGGAAATGGATGCCTACCTATCACCTTTTCATTTATTCCGAGCTCTCTACCAATTTCTCTTACCTCATCCTTAAAAAGTAATCTTAAAGGTTCTATAAGTTTCAGATTCATTTTATCTGGTAAACCACCCACATTATGATGGCTTTTTATAACAACTTGATGCCCATCTTTTATAATCGCAGACTCAACTACGTCAGAGTAAAGAGTTCCTTGAGCTAAAAATTTTACATTTTTGATAGTTTTACTTTCATTCTCAAAAACATTAATAAATTCTGAACCAATGATTTTTCTTTTACTTTCTGGGTCTGTAATTTTATTTAATTTTCTTAAGAATTGTGAACTAGCATCTACAAGGATTACATTTAGCCCTAAATCTTTTTTTAAGAATTTCATTACATCTTCATCTTCATTTTTTCTTAGAAGACCATTATTTACAAAAATTGATGTTAGTTGATTACCAATAGCTTTATGAATCAGGGTAGCTGTAATACTTGAATCTACTCCGCCTGATAGTGCACATATGACATTTTTATCACCCACTATAACTCTAATTTCTTCAATAGTTTTTTCGATAAAATTTTTAGGAGTCCAATCATTTTTTGAATTACAAATATCTAAAGCAAAATTACTTAGTATCTCTTCACCTAGATTGGTATTATCAACTTCAGGGTGGAATTGTACTCCATAAAAATTTTCCTTTTCAAAAGCAGCACAGAAGGTATTATTTGTTTCAGCAATAGATTCAAAATTTTTTGGAATCTTAATTATTTTGTCAGAATGGCTCATCCAAACTTTGTTTGTAGATGGAATATTAGAAAAAAGTTTAGACTCTTTTTTTATCTTGAGGATTGCATTACCGTATTCTCTATCCTTCGCTTTTTCAACAGATCCCTCAAACAGATTAGCAATTAATTGCATCCCATAGCATATACCCAAAATTGGAAGATTTTTTTCAAGAATCCATGATGGTAATTTGGGAGCATTTTCATCATAGACACTATTTGGTCCTCCTGAAAGAATAAATCCCTTAATGTTTCTATCAGTGAAAAAATCAGGATCTATATTAGGACTTACTAAATCACAAAACACATTTTTTTCTCTTAATCTACGAGAAATTAATCTCGTATATTGTGATCCATAATCAAAAATGATAATTGTATCTTGCTTCAAGCTGTTCCCTGAATAATTTATATATAAAATTAAGGATAAAGGTAAATTTTTAAAAATTGAAGATAAAAATTGAAGAGTAAACATAATATAAAAATATTATTAGAAAAAACAATTCATGCGCTAAATAACGATGAACCCTGTATATTACCTACTGATACATTCTATGCACTATCGGTAAGAGCTAATAGTAGTTTGGCTGTTAAAAGATTATTTGAAATAAAAAAAAGAGACTTAAATAAACCTGTGCCAATATTGATATCAAGCTTGAATGATATCAGTAATTATTGCGATACTTCATCAGAAACACTTCAAAAATTAGCAAATAAATTTTGGCCAGGTCCACTAACTATTGTCCTCCCTTTACAAGGGGGTATTCCCAAAGAAATTAATAATGATTCTGGTTTTTTAGGAGTAAGAGTTCCAGATCATTCTTTCGCAGTAGATTTAATCAAAGATCTAGGTCAGCCAATTACAGGAACATCTGCTAATATAAGTAATTTTCCTCCATCTAAAGATATTAATGAAATAAAGTCAACTTTTGGTTCAAATATATCTAATTATGTTGATATTCCATGTGGCAAAGAAACTTTATCTTCAACTGTTATAAAGATTGACAATAATAATGTAATAGATATTTTAAGAGAAGGACCCATAACTATAGATGATATTAATAAAGAAATTTCTTGATGTATGACCACAAAAAAAATATAGAGGAAATACTTTCACGTAACAATCTAGGAATATATAACTTAATGAAGTTTCATTTTGGTATTGGGAATCAAATTACCAAAAAATTTCCTTATGCAGACTTAACAAGAATTTTCTCTGAAAAAAAACAAATTGATCAAAAAATAATTCTCAAAATAGGCTTATCTCTAGAGTTGCTAAATGCTTCATTTGAAGTACATGAGGATGTTAGAAATGGGAATACAGAAAGAAATAAAACTGAATCTCTTTGGTGGAAATATGGTCCAGCTCAGGCAATTAATGTTGGAGATGGTTTTCAAGCTATTTCTCGTAGTGTACTTTTAGAACTTTCAAATTTTACAGACGATTATTCAAGTGTAATCAAGATAATTTCTAAACTTGATGAAAGCATCATAGAAATCTGTGAAGCTGAAAATCATGAGCTTAAATTACAGGAGAGTCCTACTGCAACAATTAATGATTTCACTGATTCAATCAGTAATAAATTTGGAGTATTGATTTCAAACTGTTTTTTATTACCGTCATACTTTCTTGAAAAAAAAGACCAAGAAAATTTAAGAAATTTAGGGAATAGTTTAGCTATTTTTGAAAAAATCAGAAGAGAAGTTGATTTCTTTGAATCAACCAATAATGAAGATAGCCCAGAGATAGGTTCTTTTATTTCTAAGAATAAACCTTTGACAGTTATTTTTGCTTTGGAAGATGGTGACCCAACACTTAAAAGAGAAATTGGAGAAATATACATTCAAAGAGTTATAGATCCAAAAAATATTCAAAAAATAAAAGATTTATGCCTAGAGACAGGTTCATTGCTTAAAACAAAAGAATTAGCTAAAACTCACCAAAGAATTTCTGAAGAAATTCTTAATGATTTAGGTTTAGAAGATTCAAAAAAAGAAGAGGTTTTTAAGGCTATTCAAAGCATATAATTATGATAACTATAAAAGGAATTTCTAATCAAGATTTTAATGGGAAAAAATGTCTGCTGCGACTTGATCTAAATATACCTATATCAGAAAATGGACAAATCTTAGATGATACTAGAATTAGAGAAAGCAAACCTTCAATAGATTATCTTTTAGAACAAAATACTAAAGTAATCATAGTTTCTCATATGGGTAGGCCAAAAGGAAAATATTCAAGTGAATTATCATTTGAAAATCTATTAAGTGATTTCGAAAAAATTTTAAAAAGAAAAATTGTATTAGTACCATTTAGTGATCAAGAAGATGCTCTGAAAATTATTAATTCACTTGATTTTGGGACTTTATTTTTATTAGATAATATTAGGTTTAATAAAGGAGAGGAATCTAGTGATTCTGAGTTCATAAAATTTTTATCTAGACTAGCTGATGTTTTTATAAATGATGGATTTGGAACTATACATAGAAACCATTCATCAATTACAGGAATAGCAAATTTATTACCTTCATTTGGAGGAATTCTTCTAGAAAAAGAAATTGAAAAAATTTCTCAGTGCATTCAGGAAAAGGCACAAAATTCTACGGCTATATTGGGTGGAGCTAAGATTCAAGATAAGATTCCTATTATAGAAAACTTATCAAAAACTTTTAACAAAATTATTATTACAGGTGGAATGATAAGGCCTTTTTTAATGGCATCTGAAAAAATCCCAAACTCAAAAAAAATAAATAAAGATGAAATAAATATAGCCAAGAAAATTCTAATTGAAAATGAAAAGATTTTTGTCCCAGATCAATTGATCTGTTCAGAATCTATTGATGGAGAACCTGTATTGCTTAATGCTTCACAAATTAAAGAATCAGATAATATATTTGATATTGGTCCAAATAGCTTGGCTTCTATAACTAATATGATTTTGAGCTCAGATAAGATTATCTGGAACGGTCCCCCCGGGGTTTATGAAAAATCTAATTTTCAGAATGGCACAAAAAAAATAATTGATTCTATAGTTGAGTCTAATGCTTCATATAAAGTAGCTGGTGGTGGTTCAACTGTTGCAGCCATAAACTTTTTTTCTGCAACAGAATTTTTTACACATATTTCTACTGGAGGAGGGGCTTTTCTGAGTCTTTTAGAAGGAAAATTCTTACAAGGTATTGAGGTGCTAAAAGAATGAAGAAATATATAGTAGCAAATCTCAAGATGAATAAAAATTTTGATCAATTTGAAAATTATCTTGAAAATCTTAATTTAAATAATAATAATAATGAAATTATAATCTGTCCTTCAAATATTTTCTTAGAAAAAATTTATAAGAGAGATCTTCCAATATCAATAGGTGCTCAGGATGTAGATCATAGAGTTGAAGGTGCAGCAACAGGTTCCACATCTGCTGCTCAAATAAAAAACATTTGTGATTATACTCTCGTAGGCCATTCTGAAAGAAGAGAAACTTTTTCAGAAAATAATTTTATGATAGGCGAAAAATTACTTAGGTGTTGGGAAAATAGCATTACTCCAATTTTGTGTGTAGGTGAAAACTTAGAAATACGTAAAAGTGGTATAAAAAATGTAGAAAATCATCTTTATTCACAAATTACTCAATCACTTAACGATAATTCTAAATTTGAAAAATTAATAATTGCATATGAGCCAATTTGGGCAATTGGAACAGGTTTGTCAGCTTCGATCAAAGAAGTTTCTGAAGTTTCTGAAATGCTAAAAAATAAACTTTTAGAAATATCAAATATAGAAATATCAATATTATATGGTGGCAGCGTTAATCTTTCTAACTATAAAGAATTATTGGCTGTTTCATCAATTTCAGGGTTACTTATAGGAAGTGCCAGCCTAGATCCAAAAGTTTTTTCAGAAATAAGTAATAATTCATAATGTCAAAGCATAAGATTATTGCAATTTTAGGACCAACTGCTTCTGGTAAATCTGATCTATCTCTAAAATTGGGGAAGAACTATAAGCTTCCAATTTTGAATTGTGATTCAAAGCTTTTTTATAAAGGTTTTGATATCGGAACAGCAAAACCAACTCAAAAAGAAAGAAATATGGTGTGTCACTATATGATTGATGTTCTTGAAGCAAATCAGACCAGTAACTTGAGATGGTTCCTAGATAAATCTAGAAAAGTTATTTCTGATTTATCTAGAAAAAATATAATTCCAATACTTACAGGGGGAACAGGCCAATATTTGTGGGGCTTAATTGAAGGATGGGATCCTCCAGAAGTTAAACCAAATGAAAAATTAAGGGAAAAACTGAATAAAGAGATATATGACTTAGGCATTGATGAAGTTGTTCAAAATTACTCAAAAATTTATGATTTAGACAAAAATTTGGATCTACATAATCCTATTAGACTGATAAGAATTATAGAGAGAATTGAGGCTGGATATTTAGAAGAAACAGATAGAAAAATTAAAAATTTTATAATTGATCCATTGATAATTGGTATAAATATCGAAAGAAGTAAGAGTGATCAACTAATTATGTTAAGAATAAAAAAAATGTTAGAAAACGGATGGATAAATGAGGTTAAATCATTACTTGATTCAGGAATAAAAATTGATTCTGCTCCTATGAGATCTATTGGATATAGAGAAGTTGCAGAATATATTAAGAATAATCTTTCAAAAGACGAATTAGAAGAAAAAATTTATACATCTACTAGAAAGCTAATGAGACATCAAGATAATTGGTTTAAGAAATCTGATAAAAGAATTAAATGGATAAATTTTTCAAACTCATTTTCAGAAGCAGATATTATAATAAAAGAATGGTTAGAAAATTAAGGAGAATTGATGTTACCATTTGTAAAATTACAAGGAGCTGGGAATGATTATATTGCCATTGATGGTAGAAATAAGAATTATGATTGGAATCAATTATCTATTGATATGAGTAAGCCTGCTTTTGGAGTTGGGTCGGATGGAATTGTTGTAGTATTCGATAGTGATAATGCAGATACAAGAATGAGAATTTACAATCCTGATGGTTCTGAAGCTGAAATAAGTGGAAACGGTATAAGATTATTTACAAAGTTTGTTGTAGACCAAGGGATTGTTTCTCCAAAAGATGGAATATTAAAAATTGAAACAGGAGATGGTGTAAAGACAGTATACCCATCTATAACTGAAAATAAAGTTGTTTCATCAAAAGTAGAAATGGGAATTCCAAACTTTATATCTAGTAAAATTCCTATCTCTGTACCAGGAATTAATGATAATGATAAGCCTAAGTTTCAAATGGAAATTCTAGGTCATAAACTCGATATCACATGTCTTTCTGTGGGCAATCCGCATGCTGTATGTATAATGGATCAAAATGTAGATGATTTTCCATTAGTTGAAGTTGGAACTTTAGTTGAAAAACATGAATATTTTCCTAATAGAATTAATTTTGAAATAGTAAATATAATTTCAAGAGATAAAATAAGAGCAAGAATATTCGAAAGAGGAGCAGGGGAAACCTTATCTTCTGGTACAGGTAGTACTGCTTCTGCAAGTGCAAGTAGATATAATGGTTTTGTTGACGATCATGTTGAAGTTGTACTGGATGGAGGAAATTTAGATATTTCCTGGGATAAAAATAATATGGCTATGTTAGAGGGCCCTTCAGAGGAGGTCTATTCTGGTGTTTGGCCAAGATAAAATTATAGGAGTATATATATGAAATTTGCAAAAAGAGTGCAAGATTTACCTCCATACTTATTTGTAGGTATATCAAGAGCCATAGCAAAGAAAAAAGAACAAGGAATTGATGTGATTTCTTTTGGAATAGGGGACCCTGATATTCCCACACCTTCTACCGTTATAGAAAGACTTAAAACTGCTTCTGATAATCCTGTTCATCATAGATATCCGGAATCAGAAGGGTTACCAGAGTTTAGACAGGCAGTCGCAGAATTTTATTCTAGAAGATTTGGTGTAAATCTAGATTACAAAACTGAAGTAATAAATCTTATAGGAGCTAAAGAAGGAATTGCACATGCTCCATTATGCTTTATAGATCCTGGAGATATAGCTCTCGTTCCAAATCCTGCTTATCCAGTTTATGAGATAGGAACAATGTTTGCTGGTGGAGAAACAGTTTTTATTGATCTTTTAGAAAAAAATGATTTCTTGATCGATTTCTCTAGTATTGATACTGAAACTGCAAAAAAAGCTAAAATGCTTTGGATAAATTATCCAAATAATCCTACAGGTGCTGTAGCTAACTTGGATTTTTATAAAGAAGCTGTTGAATTTTGTAAGAATTTTGACATTGCCTTAATGCATGATGCTTGCTACACAGAAGTTACTTTTGATGATTATGTTGCTCCAAGCTTACTTGAAGTTCCTGGAGCAAAAGATATATCTATAGAGTTTCATTCACTTTCGAAAACAGCAAATATGACAGGATGGAGAGTAGGTAGTGCAGCAGGGAATCCTGATTTAATTAATGCATTAATGAGAGTAAAATCAAATATTGATTCTGGTTTGTCTCAAGCAATACAAGAAATGGGAATTGAAGCTTTATCTTTATCAAATGAATGGTTAGATTCTAACAATAATATTTATAAAAATAGAAGAGATAAAGTTGTAGCTACATTGCAAGAAATTGGATTAGACGCAAAAGCCCCAAATGCAACATTATATATTTGGACTAGGGTTCCTGAAGGATATACATCTGCATCATTTACAGAAAAATTACTTGAAGAAGTAAATGTTGTTGTTACCCCAGGAAGTGGATATGGAACAGCAGGAGAAGGTTTTATTAGGCTTTCTTTGACCATTCCTGATGATCAAATAGATGAAGGATTAAAAAGATTGTCAAAATTCACTCTTAAATAATTTGGGATTATATAAAACAGATACTAAAAAAGAACGAGCATTGCTAATTGCTGCTCAAATTAAGGGTAAATCTTCGTCTAAAAAAGTTAAAGAATCTTTAGTTGAGCTGTCCAATTTATCGGAGTCTGCTGGAGCTGAACCTGTTAAAGCTTTCTACCAAATGTTGAATAGGCCGCAGAATACCTATATAGGATCAGGAAAAATTATTGAAATAAAAAACTTTATAAAAAAGCTGGATATAGATGTTTGCATTTTTGATGATGAATTAAATCCAAGTACGCAAAAAGAACTTGAAAACAGACTAGGTATAAAGGTAATTGATAGAACAGCACTAATTTTAGATATTTTTTCAAATAGAGCTCAAACTCATGAGGGAAAATTACAAGTTGAACTTGCACAATCAGAATATTTAATGCCAAGACTTGCAGGACAATGGAGTCATCTTGAAAGACTTGGAGGTGGAATCGGAACGAGAGGGCCAGGAGAAACTCAGATTGAAACAGATAGAAGGTTAGTTAGAGAAAAAATAAAAAGAGTAAAGTCTTCTATGAAAAAAATAGAAAGAAATAGGAGTTCTCAAAGAAATAAAAGAACAAATAATAGAACTATAAACTTTTCATTAGTAGGTTATACCAACTCTGGAAAAAGTCTTTTGTTTAACAATTTAGTAAAAAGCAAAATACTGTCAAAAAATCAGCTTTTTTCTACTCTTGATACAACTACAAGAAAGATATTTCTAGATCAAAATATTTCTTCAACAATTTCAGATACAGTAGGATTTATAAACAAGTTACCTACAATTTTAGTAGAATCATTCAAATCTACTTTAGAAGAAGCTATTAATGCAGATATCTTACTTCATGTCATAGATTATTCAAATGATGATTACGAAGAAAAAATACAAACAGTAGATACAATATTGGAGGATTTAGGATTATCAGATGTTCCAAAACTTCTTATCAAGAATAAGGTAGACATAATAGATCACGAAATAAAAAAATTAAATCTAAATAACAGCTACATATCCCAAGTGACAACTTCAGCAAAGGAAGGTACAGGTTTAAGGGATCTTAGAAATCAATTATCTAATATAGCCTGCGATTTAATGAGAAAAAAAGAAAAGATCTATATTTACCAATAGAGCACTAGCTTCAATATAATATATTATTGCGTACTATATTAGTTATGTAAAAAATAAGTATAAAAACAGTACTCTATAGATTATTGATTCTAAAATGGATTGTATAGAATTCTAGATATGATTGTATTTGCTGATACAGTAAGTTCCTTGATAGCTTTTACAAACGGACCTCTAATCTTCATCATTGTTTCATAATTTTCTTCATTTTCTCCTAATTTAGATTTGGGAATTCTTACCATAACTAAATCTTGATCAAAGCTTCTTCCTATAGATACTCCTGGTTTCCTTTCTGATAAAGAATTTTTTCTAAAATCTAATATTGTATTCAATAATTCGTCTCTGTATCCTCTTTTAGCCTTTAGCATAGTAAACTCTAGATATTTTGCTTCAGCTCTTGTGATACCTTCAGGTGGAACAATAAGTTCTGATAATTGTGCAGATGTATTATTGCATAACCCTCCAATTTTTCTGAATAATTGGACCTTATCGTCTGAATCAAAAAATTCATCCTCATATTTTTCAAGTGAAGTTAAGTCATCAAACCATCTCAATGAACTTACTGAGTGAGGATTAGGACCACTAAAAAGATTCACAATTAGCATTGCTTTTGGATCAAGTTCAACAAGTAGAGGGAACAATTCTCCTGAACTTCCAGATTTATAATTATATCTTTCCATAGAAACAAAACTCATAATTTTCACCTTTCAATTTTTTTTAATGATAGATGATTTACCTAAAAGTTTAATTATTTGTCTTTATTGTCTAAGATTTATAAAAATTTAAAATTATTAATTTTTTATTTTATTTTTTTTATCCATATAGCTAATAAAAATGGCTGAGTAAAAAATTCTTTTTAGACTTAAATTATCATTCTCCTGTAGTTGGATCACTGATACCTTTTATCTCTTCAATTTTATCCGCTGGAGCTCCTAATCTTTTTGCGTGCTCTAGAACAAGATCTGGACTATCTGCAATATAAACACAATATATTTTGTCCTGTGTAGAGTAACTATGTTGCCAATGAATGTTTTTACCCTCATCATTCATTTCTTTTAGGACTTTGTTTGAATTTACTGCTCCAGAATTATCTTTTCTATCCCCTGCTCCTGGTATGTTTCTTTCAATAATATACTTTGGCATTTTTTTACCTCCAATTTGTAACGTTATCTAACTTATGAATAATAGATGCATAGAATATACTTTAAATATAATACAGAAAAAATATGAACAAATACTCATCCAAACAAAAAAATATATTTATATTAACAATATTTTCAATAGTTTTTTTTATCTTAGGCTATTTGATAAGTTTCATATTTTCAGATACTGAAAACTCAGTTAATGAAATTGTTTATGAGAAAATATCTAGACCACAAGCAGTTCCAGAAAATTTAGAAACTTTATGGGAAGCTTATAATTTCATAAATGATGAATATTATGATCGTAGCAAAATTGATGATGTGAAAATGAATGATGAAACAATTAAGTCTCTGATAAAGACTTTAGATGATAAGCATTCAACATATGTCTCTCCAGAAAAATGGCAAATTACAAGTACAGACTTAACGGGATCATATCAAGGAATAGGTGCTTATGTAGATATGGCTAATGATCAATCTTCAGTGGTAATAGTTTCTCCAATTTCAGGTGGTCCAGCTGAGAAAGTTGGGATAAAAGGAGGGGATAAAATACTTGAAGTTGATGGAGTAAGTATTATCGGAATGTCTCTAAATGAAGCAATTAATTTAATTAGAGGCCCTGAAGGAAGCTCGGTAACTTTAAAAATAGAAAGGTTGGGTGAGATAGAGCCTTTTGAAATTACAGTAATAAGAGAAAAAATAAAGCAATCTAGTGTACAGAAAGATTTAGTAACAGATACAAATTATGCAAAAATTAGGATTAATCAATATACAGAAAACACCCCTACTGAGCTTATTGCAGCTCTAGATGAAGCTATAAATCAAGATAATGTAACTGGTATTATTTTAGACATTAGAAATAATCCTGGAGGATTACTTGGTTCAGCTGTAAATGCCACTGCACTATTTCTTAATGAAGAATTGATCACATATGAGATAGATGCTAAAGGCAAAAAGACTCTATGGAAGGCTGGAGAAAATGTTGGAAAATATTCTAAAATTCCTCTTGTTACATTAGTTAATGGTAGCTCAGCAAGTGGTTCAGAAGTTATGGCAGGAGCTTTACAAGATTATGGAAGAAGCGTAATCATTGGTGAAAAAACATACGGTAAAGGAAGTGTAAGTTTAGTCAGAAATTTGTCAAATGGAGGAGGTATGTTTTTGACTAATGCTCATTGGTTTACTCCTAATGGAAGAGAAATTCACGATGTTGGAATAGAACCTGATGTGGTAATGGAATTACCAGAAACATCCTCTAAATCATCAGAATTTTATGACACACAAATTGAAGCTGCTATTACTCAGTTGAATTATGAAATAAATAACTAGAAAAATGTCACTAGCAAGAAACAGAAAAGCCTATTACGACTATGAAATACTAGACAAATTTGAGGCAGGTATAGTACTAAATGGAGCCGAAATAAAGTCTATAAGGAATAGTAACTTATCTATTGCTGAATCAAGAGTTATTGTTAATAAAGGAGAGGCATGGCTTATTGGATGTCATGTTGCTGAGTATAAATTTGATTCATCTCCTGAAACATATGATCCTATTCGAGATAGAAAATTATTGTTGCACAAAAAAGAAATTGATAAATTAGGTGGAGCAAAAACTCAGAAGGGTCTTACTATAATTCCATTATCTATTTATTTGAAAAGAAATTATATTAAAGTAGAAATAGCTTTAGCGAGAGGTAAAAAGAAATTTGATAAAAGAGCTTCTATTAAAGAGAAAGACTCTAATAGATCCATAAGTAGAATTTTGAAAACTAAAAATAAATAAGTTAAAATTGAAAGTAATGGGGACGAGTGGGTTCGACAGGGAATGGATTTCTAAGTTGCAGGTCGTGTTGCCATACCACGTATGAAATGGCAAAATAACGATTGGCGAACGAAATAACGCTCTCGCTACTGCTTAAATAAGCTAGCGACGTTCTTTTATATCTTTGCTTAGGGTGATATAAAAGAGCGACGAATTACCTAGGCTGAGCAACTTCATTGCTAGAGTGATTTTGCAAACATTTTTCTAGATAAGCATACATTGATGGTTTGTCGATTGCGCCTTTGTTGACGAAAATTTAGATATCGACTAAGCCTGTAGAAGCTTAGAAGGAAAATTTCTTGGACGGGGGGTTCAACTCCTCCCCGTCTCCACCAAAATTTTTGAATTGAAAATTAAGATAAAAAAATATAATAAAGGTCCGATTATTAGTCCTGAAATTTCTTCAGAACTTGGTCAAAATATTCAAGGGCCTTCAATTATCAAAAAACCTGAATGGATAAATAATAAGCTTGGGAAGTATTTATTATATTTTGCTGATCATAAAGGTGATCATATAAAACTTGCTCATTCAAATAACCTGTTTCATTCATGGGAAATATATAAAGATGGAACCTTAAGATTACTTCAATCAAACTTTCTAACAGCTCCTCCTGAAATTCCAAATTCATTTGATTTAAGCATTGCAGAATCTAATTTTAATCCTCATCCAGATCAAAAAATATTTATTCCAGAAGTACTAGAAGATCTTACAATCCCTCACATAGCGAGTCCTGATGTACATGTAGATCAAGAAAATAAAAAAATAATAATGTATTATCACGGCTTAGAAAAATTTGGAGTTCAATCTTCAAGAGTAGCTACTTCAAATGATGGAATAAATTTTATAGCTGAGAATAAAATAATAGGCAAATCCTATTTTAGAAAATTTGAATATGAAAATAAAATTTATGGAATGGCAATGCCTGGTATTTTTTATATAAATAAAGGAAAAATAGATGAGTTTGAAGAAATAAAAACTCTATTTAATAAAAACATGAGGCATTCTGCATTAATTGTTATAGAGCATAAATTATATGTTTTTTATACTCAAAGAGGCGATGCTCCTGAAAAAATATTATTATCAGTTATAGATCTTAATAAAGAACCAAAAAACTGGGAAGCTTCTAAACCTATAGAAGTCACAAGGCCAGAATTTGAATGGGAAGGTGCTAATTTACCTATTCAGTATTCAAGTAGAAGTTCTATTAATACTCCTGTTAATCAATTAAGAGATCCTTGTGTTTTTCAAGATGAAGGCAAACTTTATCTTTTATATTCTGTAAAAGGAGAAAATGGCATAGCAATATCTACCTTAGAAATAAATTAGAAATACAACTAAGTACAGGTCTCACAAATAATATAAAGTTCTAAATTATGTGAAAGAAGTTCACCTGTTAAATCTTTTTGATATTTTTTTATTGATTTTTCAAGACCAGTCAAGTTGATTTCTTCAATCTTATTACAAGATTTACATACAGTATGATGGTGATGATCAGATGAGGATAAAGCATAGTAACTGTGCTCATCTATTATATTTATTCTGCAAATTTTTTCCAACTCATATAGAAGTTTTATAGTTCTATAAACTGTTGCACGACCTATATTAGGTAAATCTTTAGCTATTTCCTCTGCCGTAAAGAGCCCATCTTTTCTCACAATCTCAGCAATTATTCGTCTTCTAGAATTAGTTACACTACTGCCTGAACTAACTATTAGTTCAACAATAGAATCAACAATTTCTATTTGATTTTGTACCATACATCCAATCTACATAGGCCTGATAATTCGTTGAGAAACTCAGTTCTCTGAATAAATGCCATTGTGATTATTATAATTAAAAAAATAAAGCTAACAATAAATAACTTGGATATATTATTTCGATTTAAGCTTACTAATATTGAATTTTCGTTTATTGATTCGGGTAATATTATTAATTGTTTTGCAGGGCTTAGTAACCAACCTATTGAAAATCCACAAATCAATCCAGAAACATGAGCTACTTGATCAACATTTGATGCTGAAGCTCCATATATAACATTTAAGAATATAAGTAGTCCTATAGAAATCAATGATTCTTTAGCGTTATCTCCAAGTACACTTTTGTTGATTATCAAGAAAGCTGAGTAGCATCCTAATAAACCAAAAATAGCTCCACTAGCTCCCGCACCAATAGCTCCTAAACCTTCGTTACAATTTCTTAATTCTTCGATACTCAAGAAAGCTGAGCCTGACCAGTATGAAAATATAGAAGAAGCAATACCTGTAAAAAGATAAATTATAATATATCTAAATCTTAGAAACTCTTTTTCAATCAATCTTCCAAAAATAAATAATCCAACTAAGTTTAATATTAAATGGATAAAACCAATATGCAAAAATGTTGCAGTTAATAATCTCCAGTATTCACCCTCTGAAATAGCATAATCAAATTTAGCCCCCATTCTTACTAAATTTTCAGTATTTGTGGAACCACCAGTTATAGTTTGAACAAAAAAGAAAACAAGGTTTATAAATATGATTATCCATGTGACTGGATAAGTTCTAAATGTAGGATATTTACTTAAGAAATTATTCATAATATTTTTGAGAGATCTTTTTTCTGTCAATTTTTCCATTATTTAATTTAGGTAGATTTTGATTTGAGAAAAAAATTTCTTTAGGTATTTTAAAATTATCCAAATCTTTTAGTCTTTTTTTTATCTCATCAGAGGATATATTTTTACTTAAATATACTTCCATACACACTTTATTTCCCCAATATTCATCTGATATTCCAAATACACAACATTCATTTATTTCTTCAATTTTATTGACTTCATTTTCAATTTCTAAGGGGTTAACATTTTCTCCTCCAGAAATTATAAGATCATCAATTCTACCCTCAACAAAAAGATATTTAGAAGCATCAATATAACCAAAGTCACCTGTTTCTAACCATTCTGTAGATTCACTTTCATAATATTTTGCAACGTTGGGTCCTTTGACCAGTATCTCATTCTTTTCAGAGAATTTAATTTGCATTTTGTCTAATAATTTACCCACAGATCCGCTAGGTCTATTATTATCTTTTGGAGCTGCAGTTGCAATCTGGGATGTTGTTTCTGTCATACCATATGTAGGTAATATTTTTATATTTGACATTTTTGCCCTAATGATAAGTTTCTCTGAAACTTTTGCTCCTCCACAAAGTATAAAATTGAAAGAAATTGGAGCTTTCATTTCCTCCTTTTCAAATATCTCTAATATAGAAATTAACATTGTTGGAACTAAGGATATTATTGAAACTTTTGATTCATTTATTAAATCAAATATTTCACGAGGATTAAAACTATTCATAATATAAAACTTAGTAGAAAGAATTAGGCTTCTAAATATAATAGATAATCCTCCTGCATGATAAGGTGGCATACATAATAACCAAATATCATCGATTCCAACTTCTAAATTTTTTTGAGAAGCTATACAACTTGATTCAATGTTTTTTCTAGATATAGTTACAGGTTTTGGTTGACCTGAACTTCCTGATGTAAATAAAATACAAAATGGATCCTCTTCATTTGGCCAAAACGAATTATTTTTTGAATTTTTATTAGAAAATATTTTGATTTTTTTTATATTTGGGATATTTTCTAGATCTATTGTTTTATCATAAAATATTTTATTGGAACTTATGATTTTCATTTTGTTTTGAATTTCATAGGCAGAGCTCTTAGGGTTCATAGGTACAAATATACCTCCAGCCATAGGAATTATATTAGAAAAAATTGCATATTTTAAAATGTCATTAGAAATGAAACAAATCTTTTCGTTTTTACTGATATTTTCATTAGCAAATTCTAAATATTCCATAGACAATTTATAAAAATCTCTATGTGAATATGTTTTTTCTTTTGAGAAGATAAATTCATCTTCATTGATTTTTTTTTCTATCCAACTATAAGGCATTCTTAAGCTTTTCTAAAATATATACGTTTCTAATTCTTTTCCATTCACTAGTTTGAAATTTATTAATTTTATCTGTTTTGAAATCTGATGGTTGTAAGTCGACAAAACCATTCTTTAGACTAATTCCAGGAATGACACTCTTATCCATATATATTATAGTCCCGAACCCATGAGTTATTTTATTACAATATAAATCATCTAAATATTTAGCAATCATGAGTGATTGATTTAGTCCCAATTGAGTCTCAAATGATGAGCTGATATAAGATTGTATATTATTATCAAAACATCTATTAATCATATCTAAAGTATGTTTTTCGGCTCCTAATAATTTTGGTTTGATGGCTACATAATCGACTAACTTCGATTCTATAAGTTTTATACTTTCATCTAAATTTTCTTTTGTTAAATCAATACACAAACTATGTTTGTTTCTGGACAATAAATTATAATTTTCAAATGTTTCAGATTCAACTAAACCTTCAATAAACTCAAATTTATACTCTAAGTTATTTAAGAAAGTCTTAGCTTCTTCAAGGCTAAAATCATTGTTAAAGTCTGCCCTAATAATTGTATTTGTCTTTATATTTTCAAGTTCTTTTATTTTTCTTATGTAATTTTGCTTTGAAAATTTTATCTTAAATGTATCGAATCCAAGTGATAAATATTTTTTTATTTTATTTTCTAAGTTCTCATTATTTGTTATGAGAATAGATGACTTTACTGAAGGCAGTGATTCAGTTACTAATGAATTAGATGACATTGAAAATTCTAATTCTGGATATTCACGGATGTATTGATCGTTTGTATTATTAAATGTTGATTCAATTTCTTCAATTGAATTCTCACTAAATCCCTTTAATAATGAAACCTCAAATAATTTATAAGGATCATTAGTTCGAATTATAATGATATCTTGTGAAGGATAATTTTCTTGAGAATTATCAAAGTTATTTATTTTTATCCTATACTTAGAATATTCAAACATTTTTTTTCATTTTCTTATATAACTAGAATAATACTCAGAATTATGCATATCAAAAAATGTGCACGTACAGTCTTTATGAGTGTTGAATTCAGTTCAGTTAGTTTCTTTGAATTTTTTAAATTTACAGATAAGTCATATGCAAACAACTTAAACCCTAAATCCTTAAGTGGGAATAAAAATAATATAGAAATTATAAAGGGTATACTTAAGATGAATTTATCATTCTGAAATAGAGAAAAAATTACTAATGTAATTGTTATGTAAATAATTGCTAAGAAAAGATATCTAGAACTTTTTTCTCCAATTCTAACTGAAAGAGTAATTTTACCCCCAATTTTGTCATTTTCCATATCTCGTATATTATTTATTAATATAATTAGACTTGCAGTCAAACCAGGAATAAGAGATATTAATAACGTATTTAAATTGGGGTTGATTCCAAAAATATATAAACTTCCAAGTATTGTTAATGGTCCAAATACAACTATTACAGACAATTCACCTAATCCATTATATCCATATGGTTTAGGTCCCCCAGTATAAGTATATGCAAGTAAAAAAAGTAATGCCCCTAGAATTATTGTTATGTAGTTCGTTATTAGAAATGCAATAATTCCTAATACTAGGCAAATAATTAGTATTAAAAAGATCAAGGTATGCATTTCATTTATTGATAGTTTACCTGATTGCATTACTCTTTTAGGGCCTGCTCTATTTTGAGTATCAATGCCTCTGTCGAAATCCTGAACATCATTTAGTAAATTTACCAGTATTTGTAGAAATATACCTAATAAAATAATAAGTATAATCTTGGGTAAATCAAAAGATTTTTCTATACTTAGAGATATTGCAATTATTAGTGGTCCTAGAACTGCTGGTAATGTCTTTAATCTAAAGGCATCTAAAAAAGAAATAATTTTATTCAATTTATCTACCTAACCATGAAATGGAGGTTTAGGAAATTTTGAAAAGTCTGGTTTCCTCTTTTCTATGAATGCATTTTTGCCTTCTTTAGCTTCATCAGTCATGTAGTACATCATAGTTATATCTCCTGCCATATTCTGTAAGCCTGCAAGACCATCTGTCTCTGCTATGAAAGTATTTTTTAGAAATCTTATAGCTGTTGGACTTTTTTCTAAAATCTTTTTTGCCCAATTAACACCTTCATTTTCAAGTTCATCATATTTAACAACTTTATTAATTAGTCCCATTTCTAAAGCTTCATTTGCGTTATATTGGTCGCACAAAAACCAAATTTCTTTTGCTTTTTTTGATCCGACTAATCTTACTAACTCAGAACTTCCAAAACCTGCATCAAATGATCCTACTCTTGGACCAGTTTGGCCAAAGACAGCATTTTCTGAAGCTATAGTTAGATCACAGATAACTTGTAAGACGTGTCCCCCACCAATTGCATACCCACTAACTAAAGCTATAACAGGTTTAGGCATATATCTAATAAATCTTTGTAGAGGAAGTACTCCAAGGGTTGGATTTCCTTTTCCATCGTTGTATCCACCGTGTCCTCTTACTTTTTGATCTCCACCTGAGCAAAAAGCTTTTTCTCCTGCTCCTCTAAATAAAACTACTCCAGTATCCTCATCCTCAGCAGCTTCTTTGAAGGCTAATGATAATTCATATATAGTTTCGGGTCTAAATGCATTTCTAACTTCAGGTCTGTTGATAGTTATTTTGGTAATTCCTTCAAAATAATCTACAAGTATATCTTCGTATTTATCCTTGCTTTGCCAATTAATTGTCATTTTTTACTCCAAGTATAAAGTTTTTGACTGCCCTAGATACAAAAATAGGGTTTTCTAATATTATATTATGACCTGAATGAGGAACTACTATTGTTTTAGAATTTCTAATAGCTTTAGACATCTTTTTAGAAATTTTTTCATATTTTATATCATTTTCACCGTATAAAATCATGGTATTATTTACAATCTTATCTAAGTAATTTAGTAGATTACTTTGAACACCTTGCCCTTGATATTTAAGACTTAATGAAAGCCCTAAAGGATTTTGACTTTTTCTAATTGCTCTTAATTTTTTTCTTGCACTGACCCCTAATTTTTTTTCAGAATCCCAAATTGACAATGATTCCCAATATTCTACAAAATCATCTATTGTTTTTTCAGTTAACAAATCGATAATTTTTTTATCACTAAGTATTCTTGATTTTCTATTTTCTTCACCCTCAATTCCATATGATGTACTACATAAAATTAATTTGTTTATATTTTTTTTATATTTTAATCCTAGATGAAGTGCGGTTCTCCCTCCCAATGAATATCCCAAAACATTAACCTTATTTATATTTAAGGATTCAATTAGATTAGTTAATAATTTTGTACTTTTCTCAAAATTATAAAGTGATTCATCATAGATCATTGAATTTCCATGACCGATTAGGTCAACAGAAATAACCTTAAAATATTGACTAAGATATTTACTGACAATTTCGAATGATTTATGATTTCCTGTAAAACCATGAATAAGAATTAAAGGTATTCCAGAACCCTCTATTTTATAGAATAAGTTATTCATCAATAGTTATTTTTTGAACTAGATTATTGATATATTGATTGTATATTTTATAGTCTGATTTATCATAATTTATTTCTATAATCTTTACATTGTTTTCTGAATTTTCATTTATGATTTTATTAATTTCTTTATCTGACTTTGGATTATAATATTCAATTGAAAGACTATTTGATATTTCAGAAATATTTATTTCTTTATGTGGCGTTATAAACCAATCGTTGTAATCTTCTCCTAAATCTTTAGATTGAGGAAGCAAACTAAAGATTTGTCCTCCACTATTTTCGTTGATAAAAATAGTCAATGATTTAGAATTTCTTTTTGCAGTCACAAGACCTCCTAAATCATGATAAAAAGCTAAGTCTCCGATATCCAAGAAAACATTTTTGTTAGTCACAGAGCTAATTCCGCTAGCTATTGAAATATTTCCGTCTATTCCTGATAAGCCTCTGTTCCCATAAAATTTTATGTTTTTGCTTTTACTTAAAATTAAATCTAATATTCTAATGGGTAGAGAATTTCCGCTTATAAAAATAGAATCTTCAGGGATACTGTCAAGAATAGTTTTTTTTGTACTTATTTCTTTAATTTTAGAAATGTTCCTATCAATAATTTTTCTAGCACTATCATTTAGTTTTATATATGTTTTTTTCCAATCATTATTAATTGCTTTAAAATCCTGTTTTTGTAATTGGGTTACTAAGTATGATATGGAAATATCTAGGTGTTCATCTATTGAGGAAAATCCTGAAGATATGTTCCCAGAATTTTCGATAAAAATATGATTTGAAACTTTTTCTAGATTTTTTGATATAAATTTTGAAACAGGAAGATTTCCAATATGTATAATCGTTTCAGGTAATAATAAGTCTTCTTTTCTAAAAATCAAATCACCTGTGTCAATTATTGGAGTATTATAATTTTTTTCATCTCTCAAGTTAGATAATGGATCGGCTATTATAGGCCAATTTAATATCTCTGATAAGTTCAGAATATCTTTATTGTCATAATTATGAGAACCAACAATTATTAGTCCTTTCTTATCACTAAGAATAGGTATTATATTTTTTGTTCTTTCATCTGAAATATTAACTTTTGGAGAGCTTAAAGTTTTATCAGTAATTTTTGGATTGATTTTTGGTGTACTTAAGTCTGTAAAAGGTTCTTCAAATTGCCAATTAATATGCACTGGTCCTTTAGTTGGAAAATTTGAATTATATATTGCTTTATAAGCTACATTAGAAATAAAATTATCATCATTTGTGATCGGAATATCGTAAAACCACTTAATATTATTGGAATATATATTTGTTTGATTGAGAGTTTGATTAGATCCAGTTTCTCTATAGATCATTGGTCTATCAGCTGTAATTACAATTAAAGGTATTTGAGAAAAATAAGCTTCTGCTATAGCTGGGCTATAGTTTAGAGTTGATGTTCCTGAAGTACAAATTAAAATAGTAGTTTTTTTTGAAATCTTTGATTTTCCTAAAGCAAAAAATCCAGCAGATCTTTCATCAAGTACTAAATTTAAATTAAACAATTCTTTATTTTTCAATAAGTTATTTACTAAAGGAGTAGATCTTGATCCAGGACTTATTACAATGTCATTAATTGAAAAACTCAATAATTGTTCAAGAAAAATTTTGATCTGTTTGTCATGAGGTAGCATTAATTTACCTTTATTGATCTATTTATTGCTTCAAATTTTGATTTAAGTTCATTTATTTCGTAATTTGTTTTAGAATTTTCAATAATACCATTACCAGCAAAAGTAGTAATATTTTTATCCTTACTAGAAAATTTTGCGCATCTTAATGCAGCAAAAAAATAGGATGAGTTCTTTTCTACATAACCTATAGATCCAGTATATAAACCTCTATGAAAATTTTCGTTACTCTTAATCCATTCCTTGGCATCTTTTACAGGAAATCCAGCAAGAGCTGGAGATGGATGAAGAAGATTTATAAATTCAAAAAAATTATTTTTATCAACATTTGTTTCAAGTTCTAGAAGCAAATGATTTACATTGCTCAAAGATTTTATCTTCAATTTAGATTTTTTTACCTTATTATCAGAAATTTTTAATAGTTGATTTTCTAAAAATTCTACAACTATGTTATGCTCTTTCTGAAGAATTGAGTTGTTGAACATATTTCTAATCTGATCTTCTTTTTGACCTTTATTTGGAATTGAACCTGCTAAAGCGTCAGTAATAAGAATTCCATTATTATAATTAAATACTTTCTCTGGGGTTGAACCAAAAAAATAATCATCTGAATTTTTGAATAGAAATGTTACACAATCAGGATATTCATAAGTCATATTGAATAATGTTTGTTTAATATCTATATCTAAATTTTCGTAAGTTATTGATTCTCCTACTACTATTTTTTGAATATTACTTTTTGAAATATCTAGTTTTGCTTTTTCTACAAGATCTATCCAAGGAGAGTGATTATTATCATTATTGATTGGTATACTTCTTGTTAATTTTTTTTCCTTTGAACTCTCTAAAATTTGTTTTTTTAATTGGTCATTTTTCCCATATTCCGAAATTGTATTATTTTCAAATATAAAAACGTATGAAGGGAAGGTAAATTCACCTAATGGAAAATTACTCCAACTATTTTGATTTGAGTCGTTTGTTATATCGAATGATAGACTTCCAAATCCAATGTTTTCATTTTCTAAAGTTAATAGAACTTTTGATTTGAAACTTTGGTAATCTTTATAATCTTTTAATTGAATTGTTTTGGATTCACCATAAGATGCAACAATTTTTTTTTCAGACGGTGAAATAAGCAATCGGTCAGGGTCGTTATCGAGTATTGCAGATAATAGTTGAAAAAAATTTACCATGATTTTTGAATCAAATAATTTATTAGATTCGATACTATTATACTATCTTCCAAACTGATTTGAAATATTTTGAAAATCTATTTTTACAATAGCTGGTCTTCCATGAGGATCCCAAGGAATTTCTGATTTTTCTAGCTCATCTATCAATTTTAGGCATTCTTCTTTTGAAAGTTTATCCCCAGACCTTACCGCACTGTGACAAGCAAGTCTTTTAGATATTATGTCTTTTGGAGTATCTGAATTTCTTTTTTCTATATCCTTAGAAATTATTTCCAAAAGATTACTGATATCATTAGGTTTTGTTTTATAGAGACCTGTAAATGGTATATTTCTTACAATTATTTGACCAGTTGCAGATTCCTCTAAATCCCATCCAAGAGACTTAAATTCTTCTAAATTCTCTATGATTTTGGAATTCATAATAACTCCTAAATCAACAAACTGAGTTATGTTGAGAATTTGGAATTCGTTTGAGTAGTTATAATTGAAATATTTTTCATAGAGTATCCTTTCATGAGCAGCGTGTTGATCAATTAAATATATTGCATCAGGGCCTTCACATACTAAAAAAGTATTTTTTACTTGGCCAATAAACCTTAAGATAGGTATAACTTCTTTGAGAGCATAATTATTCTTATCAAATAATTCTTCTTGTGAGAAAGAATTATTTTCAAAATATTCAACACTTCTATTCTGATTTATGCTAACCTCCATAGAGTTTGCAGGAGCTTCTTTATTAAGAATTTTAGATATTGAGTTATAAATAAATGATAAAATTTGATTTTCATCATCAAATTTCACCTCATTCTTTTGTGGATGCACGTTTACGTCTACTCTATTATGAGGAATAGATATGTTTATTGAAATAATTGGAAATTTTTTATGAGGACTAAAAGGTCGATATGCATTTTCTATTGTATGAAATATTTTATTATTCTTGATAATTCGATTGTTAATAAAAATATTCATTCTTGATCTATTTCCAAAATTCTTTTGAGGAAGAGATATAAACCCTTCAATTTTCAGATCATCAATGTTGTCTTTTATTTCAACAACATCATTTTTATTCAACTTGTAAACATCTGAAATTATGGGATATAGGTCTTTATCTCCATTAGTTTTTACCTTGAGCTTTCCGTCGATGAATAACTCAAAAGCAATTTGCGTAAATGATTGAGAAGCAGCAACTATTAAGTATTGTATTTTAGAAGCTTCAAGTTTATTTGATGCCAAAAATTTCATTCGAGCAGGTGTATTTTCAAATATTCTTTCAATTATTATTTTCGTTCCATAGTTAGACCCAATATTAGATTTTTTTATTGTTTTTCCAAAAGATTTTTCTATTTCAACTGCATAATCATTACCCTTAATTCTTGAAGTACACTTAACATGAGCAACAGAAGCTATAGATGATAAAGCTTCTCCTCTAAATCCAAGAGTTTTAATAGAATAGATTTCTTCCTTAGTTTTAAGTTTAGAAGTAGCATGTCTTTCGAATGCCATATCAATATCTTGAGGATTTATTCCATCCCCATCATCAGTTATAGAAATAAATTTCTTGCCACCATCAATTATTTCAATTATTATTTTTTTTGAGTTTGCATCTACAGAATTTTCGACTAGTTCCTTGATTATAGACAAAGGATTTTCTACTACTTCTCCTGCTGCTATTAACATGGAAATATTTTCTGGTAGTTTATTTATTTGATTATTCATTAAGTTACAATTTTGATAAGCTTTTTGCCCAATAAATACTTGTTATAGCAAATAATAATGTAATAATTGCAGTTACGAAAGTAGTTATTTCTGCTCCAAAATATCCAAATGCCCATCCCATGGGAAGCATACTTAATGGCATCAATCCCCAAGTCATCATAAGTAAACTTATTACCCTTGCTCTATATTCCTCACCTGCGTGCTCCATCATCATTGCCTGACCTAAGCTCCATCTACCAGTTTCAGAGAAACCAACTATAATCATTGCAATAACACCAACTATAAAAAAGCTTAGCGTTGAAGCCATCAACAATCCTACTCCAGTTACAATACCAATAAATATTAATATAAATCCCCTCTTTGATTGAGGCCCTAAGGATGCTATTAATATAGAAGATAGAATGCCTCCTATTCCTCCTGCGGCCATAAGATTACCAACATCACCAGGACTTGAGAGATATACATCTTTGGCAAAAACAGGAATAAGCATTCTAAATGGTCCTGTGCACATTGCTAAAATTACTGCATGTATCCAAATTAATCTAATTATTTTATTTGACTTTAAGTATTTAAAGCCATTAATTATTTCTTGAGTAGTTGATGTGTTTTTATTTTTTAATTTAGGAGGAAAATTTGGAACAAAACCCATAAAAAATACTCCAATAGTCATCAATATAGAAACTATAACGTAAGAATTTATAGCACCAAAAATCTCATAAGTATATCCACCGATAGCTGGTGCAATCATGGTTGTCACTCCCATCTGCATTGCATTTAAACCTATTGCATTTGTTAGTAATTTTTTACCAACTAAATCTGGAATTAATGATTGTCTAGCAGGAACTTGAATAGCAAACATAGCACCTTGAGTAATCGAAACAAGCAATAGATGACTCCAGTGGACCATATCAAAATAAAGAAGAGATGCAATTATAATACTCTGAATCACATTTACACTTTGAGCGAATTGAATAAGTCTCTTTTTATTTACTTTTTCTCCAAGTACGCCTCCAAACATTGAAAAAAGTAATAGAGAAGGAGCAAAACCTGCTGAAACAACACCGGTTATGAATGCATCTGAAGTAATATCGTAAACTAGAATACCTCTTACCGTCATTTGAATTTGAAACCCTGCCATAGAGAAACCCAGGCTTAACCAGACATAAAGAAAGTTTCTGTTAGCTAGACTTCTAAAAATATTTGTAGAGTTTTTCAAATTATCATTTTTCTAATTTTTTTATCAAATCTTCCTGTTCTTTTACCATAATATAGTCTTCATTCATTAGTCCGTATGCTCTACTAATGTATGCTGATATTATCTCTTCAGAATTATTTGATTCTAATTCTACGTAGTCTAAAAGTTTTTTGATTTTTCTGTTTTCAGGAATTATAGAGCTTATTATTTGCAAATCTTTTTTTATATTATTAATCTCATCAATTTCATTATTATCCTTAGAAAATTTTATTTTTCCAAAAATTTTAGTAACTTCTGCGAGAAGTTCTGATTCATTCATTTCTGAAAACTTTGAGTTTTCTAATTCAATTTCTGGTGAAGGTATATCATCAATTAATTCTTTTATTTCATTGAATTCATTATCTGTACATAGCTTTGAATATTCATTAGCTAAAGCGTTCAATTTGGACATTGCAGAAGTAGTGTCATTGGAATTGATACTTCCTCCATAAATTAGATCATCAGATCTAGATTTAGTTATCTTAATTAATGAATCTAAATTCCCATTAAATTTTTCAGGAACTGGTGGAAATACCATTTTAGTCATCTCTTCGTCTGGAATTTGATCTTTGAACATTTCAGGGATATATTTAGACAATTCACCTTTAATTGGAAAATTTATAACATAAGAAGCAAATATATCATCAAATTCTTCAAAATATATTATGGCGTGACCTTTTGGATTATCTTCTGAACCAAATTTAAATTCTAAGTTTGACATATGGTGTTTTTCCTTGTTTTAAAAGTTATTAGCTCTAAAATATTTATAGGAGTAAAAATGCTTTACAAATCACTAATACTACCAATTTTACAACTTATCAACCCTGAGGTCTCTCATTTTATAGCTGAAAAATTTTTTCAATTCCCTTTTAATAAGGTGATAAATCCTGTTTCTTATAGATCAAAACTTGATGGTTTACAAACTAATGTTCTTGGTATTAAGTTAGATTCACCTATTGGTCTTGCGGCTGGATATGATAAAAATTGTAAGGTTTTAGATCAATTACTGGAACTTCAGTTTGGTTTTGTAACTGGAGGAACAATAACTTTGCAAGAAAGATTCGGCAATCCTAGACCAAGGCTTCATCATGTCCCTAAGGAAAAATCAATAATAAATTCACTTGGTTTTCCAAGTCAAGGTTTGGAAAAAATAAATAAAAAATTATTAGAAAATCCTCAGGATGGAATTTTTTTATCAGTTTCAGGTATAAATGAAGATGAAATAATATCTTGTATTGAGACATTAGAAGATAAAACTAAAGTATTTGAGGTAAATATTTCTAGTCCTAATACTTCGGGTTTAAGATTATTTCATAACCCTTCAGAATTGTCTAAATTAGTAGAAAAAATAAAATCTGTTTCAAAAAATAAGATTTTAGTAAAATTACCACCTTGGTTAGAGTCTAATAAGAATGAATATCTTGATTTAGGTAAAATTGCAATTATGTCAGGAGCAGATGGTTTAGTCATAGCCAACAGCTTACCTGTAAATTCTGAAAAATTAGCTGTCGGTAAGGGAGGTAAATCGGGAAGAGTTTTGACAAATAATACTCCTAGAATGATAGCAGAAGTAAGATCTTATGTTGGACCTGATCCTGTCATAGTAGCATGTGGTGGAATTTTTGATGCTAAAGATGTATGGAATTCTTTGGCTATGGGTGCAGATTTATGCCAAGGATATACAGGGTTTATATATGAAGGATTATTTTATGCATACAACATAAATAAAGGTTTATTAAGATTGATGAAAGAAAATAATATTGATTCTATAGATAAAATTAAGGGAAAATCAATCCTATAATACTTTAATGATTTCTTCAAACTCAGGCATTGACTCTTGAGCTCCATACCTAGTTACACTAATTGCAGAACCAACAATTGCGTACTTAATTGATTTGTCTAAGGATATACCAGATGCAATTGATGCGCCCAAAATACCTGTAAATGCATCTCCAGCTGCAACACTTGCTCGGACTTTGTCTACTTTATGTGGTTCGTAGAAAATTTCTTGATTATCATCACTTTTATATAAAGCCCCGTTTTCACCAAGAGTTATAATACAGCCTTTGATACCTTTAGCAATAAGTATTGACGCAGCATCTTTAGCATCATTAAGGTTCGAAATTTTTATACCAGTCATATACTCTGCTTCAGTTTCATTAGGAGTGATGATATCAGCCATTTTATAATAATCCATATTAAGATTTTGTCTGTAAGGAGCTGGATCTAAAATTACCGGAATACCTTTTTCATTTGCTAATTCCATACACGCTCGAGTTATTTCCTCGTCAAGTTCATTTTGCGTAATGAGTATTTTTGATTGATCAATATTATTCTTAAATGCTTCTACAAGACTTAAATCTTTTTTTTCATTTGCTCCATATACAGCATTAACATGATTCTCTCCATCGTGGGTTGTGAATATAATAGCAATTCCTGAGTGTAATTTTGAATCAATTTTAATTTCATTAGTTAATATTCCTTCATTATCTAGGTAATTTATCAACTCTGATCCATAATTATCATTTCCAGTAAAGCCATAAAAATTAACAGATTCTGTATTAGATACTCTAGCTGCAGCGACTGCTTGATTTCCACCTTTTCCTCCAGGAGCTGTATAGTACTTATCACCTACTACAGTCTCACCTGGTTTAGCAGGTCTTTCCAGGTTCATAATCAAATCCATATTTAGGGCTCCTAAAACACTTATAGAGCCTTTAGTAGTTTCTAGCTTCATAAACTAATGCTTTCCATGATTTTTTTCAGTTATAATAATATAATTATTCTCAATTACAAGTAATAAAATTTTATATTATGGCTAAAGTAAAAATACCAACCCCACTTAGATCTCTGACTGATAATCAGACTTCAGTAGAAATTGAAGGTGAAAAAATTATTAATATAATAGAAAATCTTAATCAGAAATTTCCTGGTGTTAGTGAAAAGATAATGGAAAATAATTCACTCAAACATTTTGTGAATATATATATAAATGGTGAAGATATTAGATATTTAGATTCATTGAACACAGAAGTATCTGAAAGTGACGAAATAGCTATTGTACCTGCAGTAGCTGGAGGCTAATTCATTACCTCTAAAATCGACTCGGATATTATATCTTCAGAAACTTCTTGAGATATTGTAGCTTTTCCTAGTGATTCTAAAAGAACCCATTTTACTCTACCTCCAACATTTTTCTTGTCCATCTTGACTGCTTCTAAAATGTCTTCTAAGGCTATTCCACTGAGCTTTACAGGTAAGTTATAGCTTTTTAAGATTTCTTCTTGTCTATTTACTAAATCTTTATTTATAAATCCCATTCTTAGAGAAATGTTTGCAGCTACCATCATTCCAATACTTACTGCTTCTCCATGAAGATATTCACTGTAATTACTAATTTTTTCTATTGCATGACCAACAGTATGTCCATAATTAAGCTTAATTCTCTCATCTCCTGTTTCAAATTCATCATTTGAAACAATTTTAGCTTTAATTGCAACCGATCTTTTTAGTATCTCTGCTGAATATTCATTATCTAATTTATATATTTGATCATGATTTTTATAGAATTCTTCAAAAAGATCTTGATCTAGTATCAAAGAATGCTTAATAGCTTCAGCCCAACCACTTGTTTTTTCTCTTTCTGGCAGGCTATCAAGAAAATCTAAATCCTCAAATACTAATTTTGGTTGATAAAAAGCACCAACAAGATTTTTTCCTACAGGTAAATTGTATGCAACTTTTCCACCAATAGCTGCATCTGTCATAGCTGCTAGAGTGGTTGGAATTTGGACAAAAGGCATTCCTCTTAGATAAGTTGAAGCTACAAATCCTATAATATCTCCCGCAACACCTCCTCCAAGTGAAATAATGAAATCCTTTCTTTCAGCTTTCATATCAGCGAGCCAATTATATATTTTTGTAACAGTTTCTAAACTCTTAAGTTCTTCTGAGAATTCTACAGAAAAAGAGTTTGTTATAAAACCTTGTGATTCGAGAGATTCATGTAATTGTTTAGTTTTTTTTGGGAACATAGATTTGTCAGATATGAGAAAACATCTTTTGTTCTTTAAATTAGCATTTTCAAGTTCTGGGCCAAGTGTATCAAGTATAGATTTGCCTACAATTACTCTGTAATCTCCTTGTGATGTATTTACTTTTGCGGCTAAAAATTTATCGTTCATTTTTATTTATTAACTCTTTTGTTATTTCATCTAAATTTTTATTATCAGTATCTATGCTAACGTCAGCTATATTATAAACTGACTGTCTTGAATTATATAAACTTTCTATATTTTCTTTCTCTATATGATTTCCAATTAGAGGTCTGATCTCTTTAGAATTCTTTAATCTATCATAGATAGAATCAATAGATGCTTTTAACCATATAATTGATCCATTATTTTTCATAATTCTTATATTGTCTTTTTCAGTTGGTAGTCCCCCACCTGTAGAAATTACATTATTTTGAGAGAAATCAATTTTTGATAAAACTTGTGTTTCAATATTTCTAAACTCTTTTTCACCTTTTGTATTGATAGTTTCATCAATGGATAATGAAGTTGTTTTTTCTATGATTCTATCGGTATCTAAGAAATTATAATTTAGATGTTTTGCGAGTTTTTTTCCAACGCTACTTTTACCAGAACCTGAAAAACCAATTAGAAATATATTATTTGCCATATTCTTTAAATGTCTTAATGTAAGACGTATAATTTCTTTTTATTTCCTGGAGACTATCTCCTCCAAATTTTTCAAGAACAGCTTCAGTTAAAGTTAATGCGAGCATTGCTTCTCCTACAGGACAAGCTCTGCTAACTTGGCAGATGTCTGATCTATTATAAGCAGCTTCTACAACTTCTCCAGTCATTATATCTACTGATGGTAAGGGGCTAGTCATAGTAGCTATTGGTTTTATAGCAACATTTACAATAATGTCATTTCCATTAGACATCCCACCCTCTATTCCTCCAGAGTTATTGGAAATTTGAGAAAAATTTCTTACATCGGAACTATTTGGTTCAATAACATCTTGGACTTCTCTGCCCCATCTTTCAGTATTTTCAAAACCATTTCCTATCTCAACTCCTTTTACTGCGTTTATTGAAACCATAGATTGAGCAATTTTACCATCTAATTTATTATCCCAATGAGTATGACTTCCAAGCCCTAAAGGAACATTGAATGCTATTACTTGAAATATACCTCCAATTGTTGTTCTTTCTTTTTTTACTTTATCTATAACTTTTTTGAAGTTAATATCTTCATTAGCATTTGAAGCCCTAACTTCTGAACTTTCTACAAAATCCCAATCTATTTCATCTATATTTTCAATTTCAGATTTTTCCCAGCCAACAGATTTCGCCCTAGATTTTATTTCTATACCAATTTCATTTAGAAATTTCTTACAAACTGAAGCTGCAGCGACTCTTGCTGCTGTTTCTCTAGCACTTGCTCTTTCTAGTACATTTCTGACATCTTTATGGTTGAATTTTAATGTACCAGGGAAGTCAGCATGACCAGGAACAATTTTTGTTTGTTTCTTTATATCTTCATTTACATCAACAGGAGTAATAGACATAGGGGTAGTCCAGTTAGCCCAATCTTTATTTTCAATCCAAAGAGATATGGGTGAGCCTAATGTTTTACCATGCCTTACACCGGATAAAATTTCTGCTCGATCTTTTTCAATCTTCATTCTTCCACCAGAACCATATCCTTTTTGTCTTCTTGACATATCTTTTTCTATGAAGTCTTCACTAATTGATAGGTTTGAAGGTATGCCTTCAAGAATTACACTTAATCCTTTTCCATGTGATTCTCCCGCTGTTAAGAACCTGAATTTTCCCATTTTTTTCCTCAATGTTTATTTTTTTATGCCTACTGCCTCAAGCATTTTTTTTATCGGAGCTTTTTGTTTAGTGACTAGTTCAAAACCCTTAATTGCTTGAAAAACAAGCATTGCAAGTCCGCCTATAGTTTCTATATTATTATTTTTTGCACTTTGTATAAATGGAGTTATTTCTGGAGAATAAACTAGATCATAGCAAAGAGCTCTTCTATTTATGTTATCAGTATTTATGGGACTAATGTTGGGAGCTGGACCTCCACTCATTCCTACTGATGTTGTATTTATTACTAAATCATAAGAATTTATAAAATGTGGGTTGTTAATTTGATTTGAATTTAGGATACCAATACTTAATCTTTGCTTATCGAAGTTTTCTAAAAACTTTTTAGTGTTTTCAACTGTGCGATTATAAACATCAATAGTTTTTGCGTTCCCTTTAATTAACGCCATACAAATTGCTTTAGCAGATCCTCCTGCACCTAAGATTAAACAATTTTTATCTTGTATTTTTTTTTCATAAAATTTTAGACTTTCGGTAAAACCTATCCAATCTGTATTGTAACCAACTAGTATGCCATTATTATTTACAATCCAATTTACAGCATCCATTTCTTCTGCTGATTCATCTAATTCATCTATGAAGCTTATAACTGATTTTTTATGAGGAAGTGTTACACAAGATCCTAATATGTTATTTTCCCTTAGTTCCAAAACTTTGTTTTCTAGCTTTTCTGGTTCAACTTCCCAGATATTAAACTTGATGTCCAATTTTAATTCTTTATATCCAGCTTCATGAATTAGTGGTGATAATGTATGACCTAGTGGATATCCAAGTATTCCAACTTCTTTCATCATGATTTCCTAGATACTAAGTAATTTTCTAAAATTAATACTGCAGATAAAGAATCAATATTTTTTTTGATTTTATCTTTTTTTTTGGTAGTTTCTCGTAAGTATTTTTCTGCTTGTTTTGTTGTGAGTCTTTCATCCCAAAGAACTATATCTAAGGATTCATATATATTTACTAGTTCCTTCTTGATTTTTCTAGAGTATTTTGCTCTTTCTCCTTCTCTTCCATTCAGTAACTTTGGAAGACCAATTACAAGAGTATCTATACTATGATCATTTATTAGTTCTGATATTTTTGGAACTAAGTTATCATCTGATTTAATATAATCTAATGGACTGCAAATAGATGAAACCTCGTTTGATATTGCTACACCTGTTCTTACATCTCCAATATCTAAACAAAGTGTTGTCATTTTAATTTACTCTCTAATATAGATTTAGAATTTTGAAGAAAATTTTCGAAGCTATTAATATCTTTGATTCCAACTTGAGCTGAAAATTTATTTCCACCGCCACCACTATTAGTTTCATTTGCGATAATCTTTGCAATTTCATTTGCATCAAACTTTACTTCATCCGTAGACATAATTACTATTACACCTTTGTCATCAATGACAGACCCTACAATAGCAACTCCCTTACCAAGCTTACTTCTTTGAGCATCTCCAGCTTTTCTTAGAACTCCTATATTCGAAGCAACTACTTTAGAGCAAGAAAATTTTACAGAATCAATTTCAAAAAAATCATTTATCGAATCGTCATTAGTACCCATTGATATGTTTGTAATTTGTGTTTGAAGATTTTCAATTTCTTTTTGTTGATCTTTTGAAAGTTGATATAAAGAATTGAATTTCTCCACAATATCATCGCTATTTGAACTAAGAGTTTTCATTATTTCATTGATTATAATTTGATTTTTTTCTACTAAATCTTCTGTACCAACTCCTGTTGAAGCAAATATTCTTCTATTTCCTGAACCAATCCCACTTTCTGAAATAATCTTAAATAGACCAATTCCTCCAGTCCTATTCATATGAGTTCCTCCACAAAGTTCAAAACTCCAGGGGGCATCAATTTTAATTGTTCTGACATCAAGTTCATATTTATCATCAAAAAATGCTAGAGCGCCATCTTCAATAGCTTTATTGTATGTAGTGTGACAAACTTCTACTTCTAAGTTATTTCTTATATATTCATTAACTTTGTCTTCTATTTTTTTGATCATAGAATTAGTTAGAGATTCAAGATTAGTAAAGTCAAACCTTAGGTAATCAGGATGAACTAAAGACCCAGACTGACGAACATGAATTCCAATTATTTCTCTTAGAGCAGCATGGAGTAAATGAGTAGCTGTATGGTTTCTTTTAATTTTCTCTCGTCTGCTTTTATCTACATTCAATCTGATTTGAGAATTTGTTGATATTTCGCCAGACTTTATTCTAGCCTTATGAATAAAAATTCCTCCATATGGTGATTTAGTATCAAGTATTTCAATTTCTCCATTATCAGAAATTGCTTCCCCTGTATCTCCTACCTGTCCACCTTTCTCTGCATAAAATGGTGTTTTATCCGTGATAATTTCAAATTCTCCTGCTCCACTTGTTTTTTCTTGAATTTTATTATCTTTGATTATTGCTAAAATTTGAGATTTAGATTCCAGTGTTTCAAAACCCACAAACTCTGTTGGCTTAATATCTAATGTGCTATAAATTTTCTCTGATTCTCCATCATTTGATATTTTTTTTGATTTATCTTTTTGATCTTTCATTATTTGATTAAAAGATTCTTTATCAACTAAAAGCCCAAATTCTTCACAAATTTCAGAGGTTATTTCTATTGGAAAGCCATATGTATCGTAAAGTATGAATGCTTCTATACCTGTTAAAAGTTTTTTGTTTTCTTTACTATTGATTTTTTCAAAAATATCCTTAGAAACTTCTTTTGCATCATTTGTAATAATTATTTTTTTATCAGTTTCAATATTTCTTTTATTTATAAGTTCATACAATACCTGAGTACCAAAACTTAATGTCCTATTAAAGTTTTCTTCTTCTTTATCAAGTACTGATTTTATAAAACTTAACTTTTCAGAAAGTTCTGGATATACATGGCTAAGTTTTTTTGATGTAATATCCGCTACTGGACTTAGAACCGGGTAGTCTAAATTAAGTTTTTTTGAAGTTACCATTGCTCTTCTTATTAATCTTCTTAGAACATATCCTCTTCCGGTATTTTCAGGTAATACACCATCCGCAATAAGAAATGATGCTGATCTTCCATGTTCAGCAATAATTCTCTTAAATTTTTGTGACAAATCATCATTATTGTCGACGCGATCATTCAACATTTTTAAATGATCAGAAAAAATATCTGTCTTATAAGCTGTTTTTTGATTATTTAGTACAGATACAGTTCTCTCCAGTCCCATTCCTGTATCTATGTTGTTGAAAGGCAAAGGTTTATCATTACCATCTAAGTCTCTATAAAATTGAGTAAAAACAAGATTGTAAAGTTCTACAAAATCATCATGAAGATTTGGACCCCATTTTGGGTTATCAAATTCCATATTTTTCTTATCTCCCTGGTAATAATGTAATTCTGAACAAGGACCACATGGTCCTTCATCACCAGCAGGTCCCCACCAGTTATCCTCATCTCCAAACTTATATATATACTTTTCCTCAATTCCTAAATTAAGCCATATATCTTTAGATTCATCGTCGTCTTTGTAGATTGTAAAAAAAAGTCTATCTTTTTCAAATCCTAAGATATCTACCATAAATTCTAGGGCCCACTCACACGCTTCCTTCTTAAAATAGTCTCCAAAACTAAAGTTTCCTAACATTTCAAACAACGTAAGATGAGTATCATCTCCCACTTCTTCAATATCAGTTGTTCTGAAACATTTCTGGGCTGTGGTTATTCTTTTTTGAGGAGGTTCTTTTTCACCCGAAAAATAAGCTTTAAATTGTGCCATCCCAGAATTTGTAAGAAGTAAAGTTGGGTCTCCACTTGGGATTAAGGATGAAGATGGCATGATTAGATGGTTTTTTGATTCAAAAAATTTCAAAAAACTTTGTCTTAGTTCGTCTGCTGTCTTAGGTGATTTCATAAAATTCAAGTTTGATTATATATATATTACGATATTGACTATTCTTTTGTCTTGGCTTTTATATCTTCAAAAATCTTCTTCCTCCAACCATTAATTTTAACTTTATTTCTTCCAAAATGATTTTCTAGATCTTTTTTGTTAGCAATTAGGTATTGTGAAACGTTTAGTTCTTTTGAGATATTTTCTAAAATTTTTTGATAAATTTTTATATTAAATTTGTAACTTTTTGTTTTAGTCAGACTTAACTTATGACCGTGAAAATTTTCGTATAAAAGTTGATAGTCAAGATTAGAAAAAAATCTATTGCTAGTTAGATTTTCATTTTCCAAATCGCTCAGGTTATTTATTTTTTTTGATGATAATCGAATAATATTTTTGTCTCGTAAAAACCAATTTTTAGGGATATTTCTTTCACGAGAAATTTTTTCTCTAAATTTCGAAATCTTTATCAATAATTTTTTATCAATTTTTGCATTATCACTAAGTTTTATTTTTTCCCAAGAATTATTTTCGTCTTTCTTGTAGAGGATATTTATTCTGATTTTTTTTTGTTCTTCTATGAGCCAATCATACTTATTATCATTTTTTAACTTAGAAAGTATTTTTGTGTATATTTGTTCCAAGTAAATAACATCATTAGCAGCATATTTTATTTGATTTTTATTAAGAGGCCTTCTCAACCAATTTGATGTTTGTTGTTCTTTATCAATATTTATATCTAAATATCTACTTACTAAATTTTTATAACTTATATTTAGTTCTGTATCTATAAAAGCATTTGCTAGTTGTGTGTCAAAATAATTCTTTAGATCTATGTTAAAAAAATCATTAATTATTTCTATATCTTGTTCTGAATCATGAAAAATTTTTACATATTTATCCTCATTTAGAATTTCTCTGAGAATTTTTAAGTTTTTATTTTTTTTAACACAATCGAATATAAATACATTATTATTTACAGCCAATTGAATTAAGCTTAATATCGGATAATATGTTTTTTCTCGAATAAACTCTGTATCAATACCTAAAAGATTAGATTTCTCAAGTTCTTTGAAAATATTTTTTATATCAGTATTATCAGTAATTATTTTTACAATCATAATTTAAACTCAATAAAGAAATTTTAGACTAAAAAAAATTATTATTGAATTAGTATAATAGACACAATTTCAAAAGATAAGGGAACAAGAAATGTCAAATAACTTACGCAGTAAAAAATGGTTTGGAGAAAAAAACCTTGAAGGTTTTTTACATAGATCTGGATTGAAAGCTCAGGGATGGCCTGAAAACATGATCAAAGATAAACCTATGATAGGTATTGCAAATAGCTTTTCTGAGGCTGTTCACTGTAACGCTCACTTAAGAAACCTTGCAGATCATGTAAAAAAAGGAGTCATAGCTGCTGGAGGGACTCCAATTGAATTCCCGGTTATATCTTTAGGTGAATTTTTCCTATCCCCAACTTCTATGTATTTAAGAAATCAAATGTCCATTGATGTTGAGGAAATGATTAAAGGGCTACCTATTGATGGGGTGGTTTTACTTTCAGGATGTGATAAAACAACTCCTGCTATGATAATGGGAGCTGCTTCGGCAAATATTCCCTCTATATTACTTCCAGGAGGGCCATCACTAAGAGGTGATTGGAGAGGGGAAGAACTTGGCTCATGTACTGATTGTAGAAGATATTGGACTGAATTAAGAGCTGGAAATATATCTCAATCAGATTATGACTCAATGGAAGAAGGTATATACAGATCACCTGGTCACTGTATGGTAGCTGGAACAGCTTCTACTATGGCAGCTATAGCCGAAGGAATGGGTTTGACACTTGAAGGAGCTGCCACATTGCCTGCTGTAGATTCAAGGCGAATGACTTTAGCAAATAATACAGGCCAAAGAATAGTTCAATTAGTAAAAGAAAAGAAAAATTTTAATAATTTCTTAACAAAAGAAAATTTTTATAATGGAATATCTACATTAATGTCTTTTGGAGGTTCAACTAATGCAATAATTCACATGATGGCAATAGCAGGTAGAACAAACGTAAAAATTTCATTAGATGATTTCAATAAAATTTCTGATAAAACACCTGTTCTTGTAAACTTAAAACCTGCTGGAGAGAAGTTGATGGAAGATCTTCATTATGCTGGTGGAATATCAGGATTATTAAAAAATATTGAAAATTTACTAGAAAAAGATGTTGAAACAGTCTCCGGTAGAACAATTAAAGAAATAATTGATGAATCTGAAATTTATAATGAAGATGTAATCAGAGATCAATCAAAACCAATAAATTCAATTGGTAGTATATCAATATTAAAGGGTTCTTTAGCTCCTAATGGAGCAGTTGTAAAGGTTGCAGCTGCTAGTGATAAGTTTCATGAACATACTGGAAAAGCACTTGTATACGATAGTGCTGAACAATTATCTAATGAAATTGACAGCCCTGATCTTGATGTTGATGAAAACACAGTATTAATACTTAGAAATAATGGCCCAGTAGGAGGACAAGGTATGCCAGAATCTGGATTTTTGCCTATCCCCAAAAAACTACTTGATAAAGGAATTAGAGATATTGTTAGAATATCTGATGCAAGAATGAGTGGAACAGCTTTTGGAACAATAATTCTTCATGTAAGTCCAGAATCATACATTGGTGGGCCCTTATCTTTAGTAGAAAATGGAGACTTGATATCGCTATCAGTTAAGAATAAATCGCTAGACTTACTTGTTAGTGATAATGAATTAGAAAAAAGAAGAAAAAATAAAGGAAAAAAATATCAAATAGATGATTATAAACGTGGTTATGGATATATTTATAACAAGCATATTTTACAGGCTGAAAATGGTTGTGATTTTGACTTTTTATTATCTGAAACTTATAAAATAGATTGATTTAATATTTTATCTAATTCTTCAAGGGTATTTATTTCAAAACTAGGTTTTTCTAAAAATTGATCTTTTTTTATTTGTTTTCTGTTGATCCATACGTTCTTAATCCCTAGATTATTAGCACCTTGAATATCTCCATCCAATGTGTCTCCTATCATTATGATTTCTGGGTAACTTAGCTCTAGCTTTTCACAGATAAATTTATATGGGATTTCATATGGTTTCCCACTTAAGCATTCAGAAGAAGTAACTATGGCTGAATTTTTTTTTGAAAAAAAACTTAATAATCCTGCTGTACTTATTTTTTTTCTTTGATGAAGTTGCATACCATTTGTTAGAATCCCAAGTTTATAATCTTTTAGCTTACTCAAAGCTGGAATCACATCCTCAAAAGCCTTAATTCCACTCCACATATAATACTTATATGTATGAATGATTTCATGTAAATTTAATTTATTTTTTGAAATACCCAAATTTATAAATATTTCTTTCCACATTTCTTGTTGAGCTTCTATGTAGATATTTTGTAAATATTCTCCTATTTCTCCATATCCTCCACAATCTGCCCAAAGAATATCCCTTCCTCCAAATTTACAATCAAGATATCTAGAAAAATATTTTTTTGAACCTATATCGTCAATAGTTTGAATCATTACTTCAAGAATTTCAGAATCATTATTTTTATAATCGGGAAAAAATTCTCTAATTATTCTCAAATAATTAGGATCATATAATTCATCATGAATTGTGAGAGTATCATCTAGATCGAAAATTAAGCCTTTTATCATAGATTAGAAATAATAGCCTTAGTTACATCATCAGTAGATGAATTTCCTCCCAAATCTGGTGTAAGAGATTCTCCTACTTCTAAAACTCGTTTAACTGAATTCTCAAGTATTTCTGCACTATCGTTTTCACCCAAATGCCTTAACATGATCCCTGCAGTTAAGATTTGCGCCATTGGATTTGCTAGTCCTTGACCTGCAATGTCTGGAGCAGATCCATGTGTAGGTTCAAACATTGATGGGCTTGTTTTTGTAGGGTCAATATTACCACTTGAAGCTAATCCCATTGAGCCAGTTATTATTGCTCCTATATCTGTTAAGATATCTCCAAATAAATTACTAGCAACAACAACATCAAAATCTTGTGGCTTTCTTATAAAATCCATACATGCAGCATCAATTAATAAGGAATTAGTTGTAACCTCAGGATAATCCTTCTTAACTTCATCAAAAGTTCTATCCCATAAGACCATTGAATAACCTTGAGCATTTGACTTTGTAATAGATGTAAGATGTTTTTTCTTTTTTCTTTCCATTGCTAATTCAAATGCAAATCTAATTACTCTTTCGCATCCTTTTCGAGTAAAAACAGCACTTTGAACTGCAACTTCATCAGGAAAATTCATGTATTGGAATCCCCCAACATTTGCATATTCACCTTCGGTATTTTCTCTAACTACAACAAAATCAATATCGTAAGGCTTAATATCTTTGAGGGGAGTATCAACTCCTGGATAAAGTATTGATGGTCTGACACATGCAAATTGATCAAAAGCTCTTCTAATAGGAAGTAGTAGACCATTCAAAGTAATATGATCTTGTATATCTGGGTGACCTACAGCACCTAAGAAAATAGCATCATGATTTTCAAGCTGTTTGATACCATCTTCTGGCATCATTTTTCCATGTTTGAAATAATATTCTGAACTCCAATCAAACTCATTGAACTCAAGTTTAAAATTCTTACCTTCTTGAAGTTTATTTAGTACTTCTATTGAACTCTTAACGACTTCTACTCCAATACCATCTCCTGGTATAACTGCAACTTTATAAGATTTCATTTTATTCTCCTGACCTTTTTTCTATTATTTGGATAATTCCAGCCATATCATCCATTTCTTTTCCATCATTTTTTAGCTCATCATAAAGACTCTTTGAAGCTTCTATCAGAGGTAGATTTACTGATAATTCTTTACCTAATTGATCTATTATATTTATATCTTTATGTATATTTCTCGCTGGAACAGAAGAACCAATAAATTTTCTATCTTTAATTATTGGAGCTGATCTTTCTAACATTCTAGAGAATCCAAAGCTCACCATTAGAATTTCCATTGCTGAATCAATATCTATTTCTGTAGCATTGGTTAAAGCAAGAGCTTCTGCAGCTGCAGTTGTATGTACTGCTGTTAATAGTTGATTAATTAATTTCATTGCAGTTCCTGTACCGCTATTACCCATATATTTAACCGTTGTTCCCATCATTTTTAGAAAAGGTAAGGCAATATTATATGCTTCTTGATTTCCACCAACCATAATTGACAATGTTCCATCATTTGCTCCTACAGGCCCTCCAGAAATAGGAGCATCAAGAAAATGAGATCCATTTTCTGTAGCAAAGTTATTACATTTTTTAGATGTGGATATTCCAACAGTTGAATGGTCAATAATTATCTTTTTATCATTAGAAAATGAAAGTATTCCGTTATCTCCTGTAATGATTTCAATAGATGTTTCTATATCAGGTAGGCATGTCATTATTATTTCAGAGTTACTAGTTAGTTCCTCTAATGAGTATGCACCTATTGCGCCCAAATTTTCCATATTTTTGATTTTTTCACTATTTCTTGTGTAGACAGTAATTTCAGCACCTTTGTTGAGAAGGTTTTTTGCCATCCCTTGTCCCATATTTCCTAGTCCTATAAATCCTATTTTTTTCATCTAAACCCTCAATCTAATTTTGATTTGATATTGTTTATTAATTTTTTTATACTCTCGTTTATAACTTCGTGTGAATTAGCAGCATTATGGGATGTAAGTATAACATTGCTTAAACTTTTTAATTGATTATTTTTTGACAGAGGTTCTTTTTCAAAAACATCTAAAGCTGCTCCTGCAATTTTTCCACTGATTAGAGAATCATATAGTGCTTTTTCATTAACTAATTTGCCCCTGGCTGTATTAATAATTACTGCATTTGATTTCATGATTGAAAATTCTTCAGCACCAATTAAGTATTCAGTTTCTTGAACAATTCGTGTATGAAGTGTTATTACATCTGAGTTAGAAAGTAGATAATTTATATCTGATACTTCTCCTAATTCTTGAAAACTTAGATTTCTGACTTTATCTAATCTAAGAACTGGACTTATGATTATCTTCATCCCTAAGTTGTAGCCAATTCTTGCAACTTTCTCGCCTATTGCTCCAGCACCAATAATACCTAATGTTTTGCCCTCAAATAAATCAACTTCTATCGAGGGCCATTCATTATTTCTTACTCTCCTATCAAGCTCGGGTATTTTTTTTATTAGAGAAATCATTAACCCTATTGAATGCTCAGCAACTGAATTTGTAAGAGCATCTGGAATATTAGTTATTTCAATATTATTTCTTTTAGCCGAATCAACATCGATATGGTCAAGTGCTATTCCAAAAACAGCTATGTGCCTAAGTTCAGGTAAGTTTTCTATAATATTATTATTGATTCTTGTTGTTGCTTTTGTAATGACTGCAGTATGCGCTTTATCTAATCTTGAAATTATTTCTCTAGAATCTCTTGGTATAGACTTGAAAACTTCAATATCATTACCGATTTTTAGGTCATTGAATAACGTTGAATCATAAGAAACAACCTGTGGGTCATCATCAACTATTACTATTTTTGGCATTAATAAAAAAAACTCCAATAAAAATTCTATTATAATGTTCTTATCACTTATAAAAAACAATTTTCAATGTCTACATATAAAATTTTATATTGGAAAGAGATTCCAACCCAGCTTAAATATAAAGATAATAATGGAGATGAAGTATCATACCCACTCAGTCTTACGTTTCAGACAACAATTGATGCGATTGCAATGCATGACGGGTCAATAGAAAGTGGAGCTTATTTAGATGCTTGGGAATGGGGGCCAGTCATAGAAACAAAATCAGACCCCAAAGAAATCATTGAAAGCTATGATCAAAATATACCTAAATCATTCATAAATAAACTGAAAAAACTACACGATGAAGGGAATAGATCTGGTTTACCCGGTTCTATAGACTCATGGTTCAAAAATTAAAAGAATCCTCAAATAAAATACTACAAGATATAAATCAAGGGAAAATATTTTTGATGGATGCAGCTACAGGCACCTTCTTACAAAATAATGGCCTCGAAGCAGGTGGATGCCCAGAATTAATGAATATTGAATCACCTGAAATAATCTCCAAAATGGCTCATAATTACTTTTCTAGTGGAAGCGATATTGTACTTACAAATACATTTGGAGGAAGTTATTACAGACTCAAACACTATGGATTAGAAGACAAGGTAATAGAAATTAATAAATTAGCTGCAGAAATTGCCAAAAACGCCTCTAAAGATTATGAAAATAAGTATGTTTTTGGGTCTATTGGGCCCACTGGTGAATTTATTGAGCCATTAGGAAACGTTTCTGAGTCTGAAATGTATGACTGCTTATATAATCAGATGTTAGGTTTATATGAAGGAGGAGTTGACGGGTTTGTTATTGAAACTCAAATTGCAACTGAAGAAACATTACTTGCACTTAAAGTTGCAAAAGAAAATTTCAACATATTAAAAATAGTTTCTCTTGTTTATGATAAAGGACCTAAAGGGTATTTTACTATGTTCGGATTATCTCCTAAACAAAGTATTCAAATGTTTTTTGACTCAGGAGCTGATATTGTTGGTACAAATTGTGGTAATGGTTCTGAAAGAATGATAGAAATTATGCAAGAATTTAGAGCAGAGACAAAAAAACCCATACTAGTTCAAGCTAATGCAGGTATTCCAATAATTAAGAAAAACGATATAATTTATCCAGAATCTCCAGAATTTATGATGGAGCAATATAAAAAACTTATAGATTTAGGTGTAAGTATTATAGGAGGTTGTTGTGGAACAACTGAAAAACATATTTTTGAATTTTCAAAAATAGTAAGGAGTCATAATGAGAGTATCTGAAGTTAGAAAAAATTATGGTAAATGTCTTGAACTTGTATCAATGGATCCTAATTTCAATAATATTAGTGTTGGCCTTTTTATAAAAAAAGATATTTTGACAGTTTGGTCATACAGTAAAAAAGATCGAATAAATGATAGATTGAATTCGATAAGAGATAAGATGGTTCAATTTGGAGGATTACAATCCTTAGATTCTGACTACAAAATGAGAATTCCTGAGGGTGCATTAATTGAAAGACCCCTAAAGTTTTTATTTTCTCAATGTGTGGAAATGTCACCAGACAAAAAACCTGAAACAGGACCAATATCTGCTAAAGATAATAAAACTAAGCTATCTTTTTTTGTTGATGGTGCATTAAAAGATGGCAAGCACATCTATACAGTCACAGCTGAAGGAGAACATGAAAAACCTGGATTGCGAATTAGAGCTGTTGTTGGTGGTTTCATAAAGTATGGAGAGTGTGTTCGAAATGATGTAGATTCTTTTTGCTTTCCAGATCAGAAATCCCATGACGAATATGTTAGAGTTTTATTACCTTATGCAAGAAATGTAAGTGCTGTAGAGCAAATGTTGGAAGCTAATGAGCAGGCAGGTCAGATGACAACACAATCGTTAGGCTTTTCACAATAAAATTAAGGAAAAATTATGGAAAAGATGACAAAAAAAGAAAGAGTTCTTGCAGCATTAAATAGAAAAGAGGTTGATCGCCCTCCTATAGCTAATCCAACGTCTGTTGCTACTGTTGAAATGATGGATTTAGTTGATGCTCCTTTTCCTGATGCATGTAGATCAGCTGAATTGAATGCAAGGCTAGCAGCAACTGAAATTACTGAGTTTGATTTTGATGCTATTGCTCCATATTTTTCTATTATCCAAGAATCTAGCGCAATAGGATGTGAAATGCAATGGGAACAGAAAGATAACTGGCCTACAGTAAGAATGAGTAACCCTATTTGGAAAACTTCGGATGATGTAAAAGTCCCTTCAGATTTCTTAGAACATCCTGATGTTAAGGTGATCATCGACTCAATTAAAATATTAAAAAAAGAATTCGGAGATGATGTTCCTATAATTGGAAAGACCATGGGGCCTTGGACTTTAGCCTACCATGTTTTTGGAGTAGAAACCTTTTTGTTAGGATCAGTAGATGATCCTAATGAAACTATGAGGTCTTTAGAAAAACTAAAAGAATTCACTTATTTGTTTGGAGAAGCTCAAGTTGACGCTGGAGCAGATGTTTTGACTGTTCCTGATCATGCTACTGGTGATTTAGTATCTGGACAATATTATCAGACGTTTTTACAGGACATACATTCAGAAATGGCTGAAAGATTTACAGTCCCTATGATACTCCATATATGTGGTCGAACAGTTGATCGAATGCCATATATTGCAGAAACTGGAATGCACGCGTTTCATTTTGATTCCAAAAATTCACCTCAAGAAGCTATGGATGCAGTTGATAATAAAATTGCATTAGTAGGAAATATAAATAACCCTGAAACTTTATATTCCAAAGATACAGATGATGTAAAAAAAGAAGTTTTTGATTGTTTGAATGCAGGAGTTCAGTTGATTGCTCCAGAATGTGCTATTCCTCTGAAAACCAAAGCCGAAAATTTAGTTGCTATTAATGAAGGAATAACTGATTGGTTAGCAGAAACTAAATCCTAGATTTGATAGAATGATCTTAGAATAAAAATATAATCAATTAATCAGGAAATACTATGTTCAAGCACGAAGGTCTTTCTAAAGAATTTGAATGGGTAACTAAAGAAAGTGAAAAAAAACATATTGGTGAAGCCATATCTAAAACAAGTTTAGAAATGCAGGAAATTGCTTACTCCTTAATTACAGGTGATAACGATTCTGTTGATGTATTAACTAAAAAATCTTTAGAAAATGGTATTTCGGCCAATGAAATTTTAGATGATGGTTTATTGAATGGTATGGCGATTGTTGGTGTAAAGTTTAGAGACAATGTTATATTCGTTCCTGAAGTTCTAATTTCTGCAAGAGCGATGAAAGCGGGAATGGCTCATATAGAACCCATTCTTTCTGAATCAGGGATCGAACCTCAAGGTACTGTTCTTATTGGAACAGTTAAAGGTGATCTTCATGATATTGGAAAAAACTTATGTATAATGATGCTTAGAGGTGCTGGTTTCACAGTTCATGATTTAGGAGTTGATACCTCTCCAGAAGATTTTGTAGATGGTTTTGAAGAATTTGAACCTGACGTTGTAGGAATGTCTGCTTTACTAACTACTACAATGCCTAACATGGGTAGAACAATTCAGTACTTTGAAGATATGGGATTACGTGACGAAGTAAGAATGATGGTTGGTGGAGCTCCTGTAACTCAAGAATTTGCTGATGAAATGGGTGCAGATGCATATGGTGAAAGTGCAGTTGATGCAGTTGATAAGGCTAAAGAATTAGTCGTTCTTCTTAAAGATCTAAAGAGTTAGATTACCAATGACTTATAAAGAGTCAAATTCGAATAAAGATAAATTACAAGAGAGTCTAGATAATTTATATGATATTTTCAAAGATATTTCTGCACATGCTGACGAGTTAAGTAAAAGCAGATGTCCATATAAAAATGCTCAAAATTTATGTACAGCTACGTTTTATTGTAAAAACCAAAAGTATACAAAAAAACACACTGAAATCCCTGTGTGTGCAGGATCTCATAAATTAGATTATAGGCCAGCTTGGCAAGTTGATAAGCCCATAAAAAAAAATGAGTAATTATAAATTCGTACATGAAAATAAGTCAATTGAACTATCACAAGATAAGTCTCTTTTTGATTTAGCTGATCAAGTTAAAATGAGAATACCAACCTCTTGTGGAAGAGTAGGTGATTGTCATGAATGTATAGTTGAAGTTTCTGAGGGATTAGAAAATTTATCAGAACGCTCAGAGCATGAAACTTTTTTGACTGAACCTTACAGACTGGCATGTCAATCAAAAATTATTTCTTTAAAAAGTGATATTAGTTTTACTCCAAGAAAAAGAGATAGAAAAATATTAACTAATTTTACTGGCTCAAATAAATATGATATTGATCATAATTACCAATATAAGAATAATTCATTAGTCTTAATAAATGATGGCGAAGAAAAAATTATTTCTAAGTCAAAAAACTTTTATGGTTTAGCAGTAGATATTGGAACTACAACTGTTGCAATAAACCTAGTTAATCTTGATGATGGAAAAATAATTATAACTTCTTCTTTTGAGAATCCTCAGGTATTTGGGGGCTCGGATGTGATGAATCGAATTTCTTATGATTCATCAAAATTTAAAGGTGAACTATGTAAATCTATAATTTCTTCAATTAATTTTGAAATAGGAGAATATGTAAAAAAAATTAAAATTAGAAGAAATGAGATTGTAGAGGCAGTTATTGTTGGAAATGCCACTATGAGAGATTTGTTTTTTGACTTAGATGTTGAATCTATAGGTGTAAGACCATATAAATCAATAATAGAACTAGATTATCTTGATAATAAAGTTGATTCTACAGAAATGTCTAAATATGCAAAAGAAATAAATTTAAGAATTAATCCCAATGCAATTGTATACAGTCCTCCTTTAATAGCCTCTCATATTGGATCTGATGTATCTGCTGGTCTTATATCTACTGATTTTTTTGAGAATAATAATCTAAAAATGTTAATTGATATAGGTACAAATACAGAAGTAGTGTTAGGTACTCCAAATAGAATGCTTGCTGCTTCTTGTCCAGCTGGACCAGCGTTTGAAGGCGGTGAAATTACCTTTGGTATGCCTGGATATACAGGAGCCGTCGAAAAAGTTGATATATATAAAGATAAATTTAGATATAAAACAATAGGTGATGTAGAGGCTACTGGTATATGTGGTTCTGGATTAATTGATTTTTTATCTGTACTTGTAGAAAATAAACTTATGAATCCCCTTGGAAAGTTTACATCTGAAGAGGATAAAATGTTTTTAGATAATGAACAAGCTATAAATCTATCAAGAAAAGATGTTTCCAGTTTGGCTCAAGCTAAAGCTGCTAATGTTTGTGGTCAAGCTTTAGTTATAAAGGATTTTGGAAAAAATATTTTAGATATAGAAAATGTGTACTTAGCGGGAGGGTTTGCTAATTACATAGATATTCAAAACGCAATAAATATTGGATTTATACTAGATTTTCCACTAGAAAAGATAAAAAAAATAGGAAATTCAGCTTTAGAAGGTGCAACAAAATTATTATTATCAAATAAACTTAGAAAAAATCTAGTGAAATATGTGAAAAATATTGATCATCTAGAGCTAGAAACAAAATCTGATTTTTTTGACTATTTTGTAGAAGGGTGTCAATTCAAAAAGATTTCTATATAAATTATGAAATATAAAGCTGTAATAACCGATTATGTTTGGCCTAACTTAGATATTGAGACCAAAATTCTTAATGATAACGATATTGAGGTTGTAGATTGCAATACAAAAAATGATGAAGAATTAAAAAAGGAATTAATTGATGCAGATGCTATCTTATTTTGTTTTAGAGATATAAATGCTGATATTTTGAGTGTTGCAGAAAATTGTAAGGTTGCTTCGAGATATGGTATTGGTGTAGATAATATTGATATTTCAAAATGTACTGATCAAGGTATAGTAGTCACTAATATTCCTGATTATTGCTTAGAAGAGGTGTCTGATCATGCAATAGCAATGATTTTAAGTCTAAACAGAAGGATTTCAGATCATTCAAACATGGTAAAAGACGGAGGATGGCATGATTTGAATTTAGATATTCCTGTTCAAAGACTAAGTAATTCTACATTGGGTATAGTTGGTTTTGGGAGAATAGGAAAAACTATTGCTAAAAGAGTTTCTGGATTAGGAATCAAGTGTGTCGCATATGATCCATTACTTCAATCTGGTACTAGTATAGAAGGTGTAAGTATAGTTGAGTTTAAAGATCTTCTTGAAAAATCTGATTTTATTACAGTTCATGTACCTTTGAATGATAAAACCTATCATCTTTTTTCTGAAAAAGAGTTTGAACAAATGAAAAATACTGCTATTTTAGTCAACTGCGCAAGAGGAGGGCTTATTGACGAAGCAGCTGCATCTAAAGCTTTGTCAGATAATAAAATTGGAGGAATTGGATTAGACGTAATTGAAGATACATCTACTTCTCCAAATAGCCCTTTATTTAGAAATAAAAATGTAATCATAACTCCACATACAGCCTTTTTTTCAAAAGCTTCTAATGAAGAGCTTCAAAGAAGAACGGCAGAAGAAATAGTTAGAGTTTTGGGAAATAATAAGCCTGAAAATTTTATAAATCCTGAAGTAATTGGCAAAACAAAAGCTGACTTGGATTAATTATCTAAAGTCATTTGCCTTTGGTTTCTCTCTTCTTCGATAGATTTAATTTCCTGTTCATCTTCAACAACGTTTTCTATGATGGAAACATCTAGAGCTTTATCTGGATTTTTGTCAAGCTGAGTTTCTAAGTCTTTTACAGCATTAAATTTTCTATCTAAAGCTTTTCTTCTTCTACCCTCAAGATAGTCAAAATGAGTTGTAGCGGTCTTTAGTGCTCTAGCTACTACAGATTGTTCCTCAATATAATTATCCCATTCTTTTTTCAATTCATCTAAAATGGTCATGATTTGATTTTGATTCTCTCCTATAGTTACAACTTTCATGAATTCTTTGATAACTCCTACAACTAAAAGTAAATTACCAGGAGAGGTGATTGTTACCTTTTTCCCTTGAGCATATTGTACTAGATCCATTCTTTTTTCATAAATGAAAGATAAAATATGATCACTTGGAACAAAAACTATGACATTATCTAAGGTGTTTGATTTAGTATTTATATATTTTGTTCCAACTTCGTCAATTATTCTTTTTAGAGAATCAAAGAATTTTTTTTCACGATTTTGATTATCAGATTCTTCAGAGTCTTCGTCCATTAGAGGCTGAAAGTATTCCCAAATAAATTTAGAATCCATGTGTATTACTTTACCGTCAGGCAAATTTATAGTGAAATCTGGTCTAGTTCCATTTTCTAATACTTGTTGTGTATCGTACTGCACTCCTTTTATAAAACCTGCACTTCTAAAAATATCCTCAGCCATTAATTCACCTAATTGGCCTCTAGTTTGAGTTCCTGAAAGAACATTTGTTAATTTACTAAATTCTTGTTTTGCTATATTTATTGCATCTTCAGTACTTTTGTTTTGTTTTCTAAGTAAGTCATTAGTAGTTACTAATTTTACGGTTTCTTGCATTGTTTTATCGTACTGTCTAGTCATTAAGTCCTTAACAGTTTGTAAATCTTTATTAAATTTATCGTCTTTTTCAGCAAGTAACTCTTTGACTTTAGTTTCTACTCCTTCGGTGGTGTTATCAGCGAATTCCTTAAATTTCATTCCTGAAAAATATTTTGAAAAACGAGTAAAAAATATTATAGAAATTCCACCTATGGAGAAAATAAGAATTATAAGAAGAAAAATTATTGATAGATTGAATAAACTCATAAAGATATTTTAATTAGGTGTTTAAAATAATTTTAGAGTTTTAATGTAAAATAAGTCAAATTATATATTTTAAAAGGACTTTGATGAAATCTATGATATGGAAAGGAGACAATAATTTTACTTTAGATGAAGTAGATATTCCTAAGGTTGTTCAAGGCACATGTTTAGTAAAGATTGATACTGCCGGCGTTTGTGGGACAGATATTCATATAACACAAGGATTATTTCCATCTCCAAAAAATGTAGTTCTTGGTCATGAGTTTTCTGGAAAAGTTATTAAAGTTCATCCTTCCTGTAATCAAAATTTATTGAATAAGAATATTTCTGCTCATACTGTAGGTGGATGCGGAAAATGTGAAAATTGTAGAAAATGGACAGCAGGGCATTGTGAAAATAATGAAAGACGTGCAGGTGCATTTAGTCAATATATACTTGTGAACGAGGATGCCATTTCAATAATTCCCAAAGGATTGTCACTGGAGAATGCTTCACTTGCAGAACCTGCTTCTTGTAGTTTGTCATGTGTTGAAATGTTAAAACCACCAATGCCTAAAAGTACTGCTGTAGTAATTGGTAATGGTCTACTTGGTTTATTCACCATATTTTTTTTAAAAAAATTGGGTATTGATAAAATAATATCCTCAGAGATTAATCCTGAAAGAAGGTCTTTAGCCAAAGATTTTGGTTCAGATATTTCTATAAATCCTTTAGATTCAAATTTACATGAAATAGTAAAAAAAGAAACTAATGGGTACGGAGCTGATGTGGTTGCTGAAGCAGTAGGTAATCCAAAATTATTAGAATCATGCTTCGACTTAATTAGGCCTAGAGGGCAAATGTTACTAGTTGGAGTAAACCCAAAAGGATCACATCTCCCTTTTGACTTATTTGATATGCATTATAATGAAATATCTGTATTTGGAGCATTCGGTGCAGGAGATTCATTTGATAGAGCTCTAAACGAATTAATTAATATGCCATTAGAAAAAATAATTTCTCAAAGATTTACATTAGAAAATCTGCCCTTAGCAATAGAAAAATCTGCAAAAGCAGAAGGTATAAAATTTGTCATTGGACCTAACGATTAAGTATAAAAATTCAGTTAGAATAAATCTATGACAGAACAAATTTCAAATTATAGAAAATATTTTAATATTGATGAAGATGTGGCCTATCTAAACAGTGCTTACATGGGGCTTCTACCCAAAGAATCTGTACTCAGAGGATCGCAAGGATTTGAGTTGAAATCCAAATCTTGGAAGATTCACTGGGAAGATTTTTATATAAAGCCTGAAAATACTAGAAAATTATTTTCAAAATTGATTAATGCGGATACAGATTCAATTTTTTTTACACCTTCTGCAAGCTATGGTTTTGCCGTTTTTGTAAATAATTTTAAACTTAAAGATAAGAAAACAATTCTATTACTTGAAGAAGAATTTCCCTCAAATGTGTGGATCTGGAAAGAATTAGCCAAAAGGGACAATGGTATAGTAAAGTTTGTTCAAAGACCTTCTGATGATAATTGGACTTCTTCTATAATAAATTCAATTAATAAAGATACTGCAATAGTTTCTGTACCTAACTGCCACTGGACAGATGGAGGATTAATAGATTTAGAAATATTATCCAAAGAATTGAAAAAAAATAATATATCCTTAGCCATTGATGGTACTCAATCAGTTGGAGTTATGCCAATAGATATTAATAAAATCAAGCCTGATTTTATGGTTGTATCTGGATATAAATGGTGTTTAGGTCCATATAGTTTAGGGTTAGCTTATATTGATGAAAAATATCATAAAGGATCCCCCATTGAGCATAATTGGCTTTCTAAATTTGATATTCCAGTTGATAATACTGTACCAGACATGACTAACTATAAAGATTTTGATTTTGAAAATGCTAGAAAATATGATTTTGGTCAAAGAGGAAATTTTCACTTGATTCCGGCATTAGAGTCATCTTTAGAGTTAATATTAAGCATAACTCCAAATAGTATCTATAATCATGTTGATAAATTGAACGAGGAAATATTAAAAGTAACTTCTGAAATGGGTATATCTCATATTGAAAGAAATTTTAGAGCTAAGCATTATCTTGGATTAAGATTTAAGAATGAAGTGCCTAATAATTTTGTAGACAATTTAGAAAAAGAAAAAATTTTTATAAGTGCTAGAGGAAAAAAATCCATTAGGGTTACACCACATATTTGGAATAATAAAAATGATATAGATAAATTAATAACTGGTTTAAGGAAAGTGCTGTAAAATGACTCTTTTTATTACTGAAAAACAAGTGGAAGAAATACTATCTGTAGAAAAAACAGTTGAATTATTAGAAGATGCCATGAAATCCTTATCAACAGGAAAGGGTTTTAATAGTCCAAGAAAAAGACTCCCTACTAGTTATAAAGGCGGGAATTTACATTTTATGGCTGCATCATGGCCGGAAAAGGGTATAGCTGGGCATAAAAGTTATGTTGTTACAAAAGGCAAAGCTACATTTGTAGTTGTTCTATACTCTACTGATGGAAAAGGGCTCCTTGCTGTTATAGAAGCAAACCTACTTGGGCAGATCAGAACTGGTGCAGCTTCAGGGTTAGCATCAAAGTACCTAGCTAGAAAAGATTCAAGTAAATTAGCTATTATAGGCTCAGGATTTCAAGCTGAGACTCAACTAGAAGCTATACATTCTCAGTTCAACCTTGAGGAGGTAAAAGTATTTTCCAGAACGAAAGAAAAACGTGATGCTTTTGTAAATAAAATGACAAAAAAATTAGGTCTAAATATTAAATCATCACAATCGTCAGAAGAAGCTACTGAAAATTCTGATATTATTTCTCTAATTACTAATTCACAATCACCTGTTATTTCAGATGGTCAAATTACTAAAGGAATCCACATCAATGCGGCTGGAGGTAATAGTTGGCTTAGATCTGAATTATCTTCAAACTCAATTGGCAAATTTGATTTTATTTCTACTGATGACATAGATCAAGCCAAGACTGAGTGTAAAGAACTTATGGAAGCTACAGAACAAGGAATAACGTCTTGGAATAGAGTTTACAATTTATCCTCTGTAATAAATAAAGAAATTGTTCCAAGAAATGATTTTAAGGAAATTACCCTTTATGAATCATTAGGTATTGCTATCCAAGATATTGCTGCAGCGAAATATGTTTATGATCAACTCATTTGAGAGATTCAGTAGCTTAATTCTTTATCAACTAATATCTTAAGTTTATCTAAGTTAGAATTATTTTTAATTACTGTATATTTCTTTTTATCTTGTTTCAAAGTATCTATAAGTTGTTCTATTTTTAGTTGATTATTTTGAATTAACTCAAAATCTTCTTCTGAGATATTTCTTTGTTTCATAACTCTTTTTTTTGATAATTCAACTTCAGTAGAAATCAACCAAATATGATCGAATAGTTTATGCCATCCAGCTTCTATAATCACAGCACCTTCAAATACTATGAGACCTTGAGAAAAAACTATTTCATCATTGATAAATTTTTCAACTTCTGGCCAAATTATTTTCTGTAATTTATTAAGCTTATCTTTATCATTAAATACCAAATCTCCTAATTTTTTAGTATTAATTTGATTTTCCGTAGATGAAACACTCGGAAAAACATCCAAAACTTTTTTATTTATACTTATGTTTGATTTGTACAGATTTTTAGCAACATTATCTAAATCAAAAGTTTGAATTCCTTTATTTTTGAGTATATCTAGTACTGAAGATTTTCCAGTTCCTATATTTCCTGTTATTCCTAATGATTTCATTTCCATTTAATTAGGTTTTAAATTCAGTGTGTGTTTTTTATTCATTTTTAATAATATAAAAGAATACCCCCAGAGGTCTGAGCAATTAAATAAAAGGCCCTTTTATTAGGGCTTTTTATTTAAAGGCCTCTTTCTGTTAGCTTATCTTGGGTAACTATTTCATGAAATTCTATTTCATACCTTTCAATATTATCTTGTAACTCTTGTGATAATTTATTTCTGATTTTATCTGGGAGATTTGAAAAAGCATTAGAACTTAATGTTTCTTGAGTCCATTCTGCACAAACAGAATAATCATCTGAAGGTGTTCCCCACCCTGATACATATATTAAAGCTTCTCCTCTCCCCTTTTCTTCATATTCTGAACAAATTTGTTTTAGCAAACTAGCTACTTTCCATAACTTATCTCTAGAAGTGATACATTTTCTTCTTACTAAAAACATTATGTTTCCTCTCTTTTATATAAAATGGCAGAATAATGCCATTAATTATTATTATTACAGTTCTAATATCTACTTTCTTACATGCTACATGGAATTTTTTAATTAAAAAATCAAACCATCCATATGAATATGTACAATTATTAGCTGTTGTTAGCGGTGCTATTTCTTTACCATTTGCTATTTTATTTATTTTTACTGATAAATTTTCAATTTCGGGTATTTTTCTTAGTATTTTGTCTGGATTGATTCATGTATTTTATTTTTATTTTTTGGGAACAGCTTATAAAAAAGCGGATTTATCTTTTGTTTACCCTATAGCTAGAGGTACTGCTGTGGCTTTGGTTCCAATAGTGGGGATGTTACTAATTAAGGAATCAGTTTCGATTATTGCTTTAATAGGAGTCGTTGTTGTGTTTTTTGGTATATTTACTTTAGGCAATATTACACATATGAAATCAGTAAATTCAAGTGACTTATTTTTATCATTAATAACCGGAATAACTGTTACTTCATATACCATCGTTGATAAATATGCTGTTTCTTTAATAAATCCTTTTTTTGTTTTTTCAATTTCCTCTTTTTTAGGTGGTTTTTTATCGATAACTTTGATTGATAAAAGAATTAATCATTTTTTTCTTATAGCGAAAAATAACTTAAGAATAATTTTTACCATTTCTTTTTTTAGTGCTGTTGCATATACGTTAGTTTTATATGCGTATAAGTACTCAGAAGTTTCACTCGTTACTCCTCTCAGAGAAGTGCAAACAGCTATAGCTGCTATTATGGGAATAGTTTTATTAAAAGAAGAGCTTAAGCTTTACAAAATAATTGGAGTTTCATTAATTGTTGTTGGAGCTGTATTAATTACTTATTAGAATTATTTCTCTTCAATTTTTATTGAATTAATCATATCTCCAGGATTGGGATCACTCATTGGATCTCTTTCTCTAATATCCATCACTACATCCATTCCAGTAACTACTTTACCAAAAACTGTATGAGCTCCATCTAAATGCGGTGTTGGACCATGAGTTATAAAAAATTGAGAACCATTTGTTCCAGGACCTGCATTTGCCATAGATAAAATTCCTTCAGAATCATGTTTTAATGAAGAAACAAATTCATCTCCAAATTGATATCCTGGGCCACCTGCTCCAGTTCCTGTAGGGTCACCACCTTGAATCATAAAACCTGGTATAACTCTGTGAAAAGTAGTTCCATCATAATAACCAGCCTTAGCAAGATTTATAAAGTTTTCACAGGTAAGTGGAGTTTGATCTGAATATAAATGAATAACAATTTCACCTTTTTCAGTATCGATTTTAGCTTTATAAGTTTTTGATGTGTCTAAATTTCCTTTTGGTGGTTCTAAATTCATGAAAATACTCTCTTTAAGTAAATTGTATATTAAATTAATATTACCTTATTTATTGACTTTTTAATCTTTTAGATATTACATAAATTTAACTACTTTTAAGGAGTTTTTATGAATGATTACCCAATAATAAAAAAAATCACATTCAATAGATATGAATTTCCTCTAGAAAATATGAGACAGCATATTCTTTCTTCTTGTTATGAGCCAGGTTCTAAAACCTCAAGAAAGGTTATTTCAATTAAGATTGATACTGACTTGGGAATTTCAGGAGAATACTTTAGTATAGCACCTGGTACTTACGATCAAATGAGAGCTATTGCTCCACTTTTAATTGGTGAAAATGGACTCAATAGAGAGAATTTCTATAACTTAGCAAAAGTTATTCTTAGAAAGCAAGATAAGATGGGTATAGGTCCTATGGATATTGCTCTTTGGGACTTAGCAGGTAAATATTATGATACCCCTATATTCAGATTATTAGGTGGAAATAGAACTAAACTTCCTGCATATGCATCAACTTTGCACGGTGACTATTCAAAAGGAGGATTAAATTCTCCTGAGGCATTTAGGGATTTTGCAGAACAATGTTATGACATGGGATATAAAGCTTTCAAAATTCATCCTTGGGCTCCAGCTGATATTGATCAAGAAGTCAAAGTTGTTAATGAGGTAGGCAAGCTTTCTAGCAAAATGAATTTAATGATTGATCCTTGTTGTGAATATGAAACTTATGCTGATGCATTAAGAGTAGGTAGAGCGTGTGACGAAAACAATTATTTCTGGTATGAAGATCCTCTACGTGATGGAGGAGTTTCTTTTTATGCTCATAAGAAATTAAAGCAGGCATTGAAAACTCCTCTTTTACAAGGTGAACATCTCCATCTTGTTGAAACTCACACAGATATGGCTATTGCTGAAGCAACAGATTTTTGGAGAGCTGACCCTGAATATGACGGTGGTATTACTGGAACTATGAAAATAGCACATGCTGCTGAAGGTTTCGGAATGGATTTAGAATTACATATTGCTGGGCCTGCTCAAAGACATTGTATGGCTGCAATTAGAAATTCTAATTATTACGAAATGGGACTTTTACATCCAGAGTTATCTAATCCAGCAAATATTCCTGTATATAAAAATGACTACAGCGACGAAATTGACTCAATAGACTCTGATGGATATATAAATGTCTCAGAGGATCCTGGTTTAGGTGTTGAGTATGACTATGAGTATGCAAAAAAGTTTCTTATAGATACATTAGTTTTAGATTAATTTATGGCAAAAAAACCTATATATGATTCATATTCAAAAGCTATAGATGATATATCGAATAATTCATCAATAATGATTGGAGGATTTGGTGTACAGGGTGGGCAACCAACAAATCTTATGATTGCTTTGAGGGATATGAACTTAATAGATCTAACCCTAATTGGTAATGTTGCAGGGATTTCTATGATCACAGGATATGGATGGAAAAAATCAGACAGAAAAAAAATTATTGATCAAAGTATATTTTTTGAAAAAAAACAGGTAAAAAAAATAATTTGTTCTTTTCCAATACCAGCTCAAAGAAATCCAGTATCAGAAATAGAAAAAGCTTGGAAAAATGAAGAAACAATAGTAGATATTATTCCTCAAGGTACTCTTGCTGAAAAAATCAGAGCTGCAGGAGCAGGAATACCTGCTTTTTTCACAAAAACTGGAGTAGGTACAATTATTGAGAAAGAAAAAGAAACGAAAATTATAGATGGCGAAAAATTTATTTTAGAATATTCATTAAGTTCAGATGTTGCTTTAGTAAGAGCGCATGTCGCAGACGAGTTAGGAAATCTTGTTTATAAAGGAGCATCAAGAGCATTTAATCCAATAATGGCAACTGCAGCAAAACTAACAATAGTAGAAGCCGATCGGATTGTATCATCAAAAGAATTAGACCCTGAAAGAATAGGTACTCCTGGTATTTATGTTGACAGAATTGTGAGTAAAAATATTGAAATATAAAAAAAAATTAACAAAGGAAGATATTGCTTATAGGGCATCCTTGGAGTTACCAGATAATTCTTATGTTAATTTAGGCATAGGTCTTCCCTCCCTGTGTGCCAAATATCTTGATCCTAAAAAAAATATCACTTTTCAGGCTGAAAATGGGATTCTTGGTTTTGATCAAATAGCTGATGAAAATCATCAAGATGAAAATCTAGTTGATGCAGGGGGACAATTTTTAGTTCAAAACCCAGGAATTTCATTTTTTGATTCAGCAGATTCCTTTGCAATGATAAGAGGGGGGCATATAGATGTGACAGTCCTTGGAGGGTTACAAGTTTCTAAAAGTGGTGATTTAGCAAATTGGATGATTACGTCTAGAGGAATTGGCTCGATAGGAGGAGCAATGGACCTAGTAACCGGTGCAAAGCAAGTAATAGTAACTATGGAACATGTAACTAAAGATCATAAATTTAAGATACTTAATAAATGTGATTTCCCTGTAACAGGTATTAATTGTGTTGGCAAAATAATTACAGATATTTCAGTTATTGAAATAAATTCTGAGGGTTTACTTCTTACAGAAATTGCAAAAAACTGGACTATTGATGATGTCCAATCTTTAACAGAACCCAAACTAAATATTTCTAAGAAATTAAAAATTTATACAACTTTAGAAAATCAATAAATTTATCTAATATCTACTATTAATTTTCCAAAATTTTCACCCTCAAACAATTTCATAAATGTTTTTGGCATATTTTCAAAACCTTTATAGATATCTTCTTTATAGACGATATCTCCACTTTTTATCCATTCTGACAAAGCTGACATGGCTTTTGGATATTTGTGTTCAAAATTGAAAACTATAAATCCTTGCATAAGAGATTGTTTAGTTAGTAAAGTTCTAGCAACTCTGGGGCCAACTGGTGGAGATGAAGCATTATAATTTGCAATTTGTCCACATACTGCAGTTCTAGAAAAAGTAGATATATGATTTAACACCGCATCAGAAATTTCTCCACCTACATTATCGAAATACATATCGATAAAATCTTCACCAAATGAGCTTAGAGATTTATCAATATCTTCTGTTTTATAATTTAGACATTCATCAAAATGCAAAATTTCTTTACAATATTTCACTTTCTCTTCACTTCCAGCTATTCCAATAACTCTGCAACCCATAATCTTACCTATTTGACCAACAATTGAACCAACAGCTCCCGATGCTGCTGAGACAACTAAAGTTTCTCCTGGTTTAGGTCTACAAATTTCTAAAAAACCTAAATACGCAGTTCTGCCAGGCATACCTAAAACTCCAAGAGAGTAAGTTATAGGTAAACTTTGATCCTGTGTAATCTTTATAACTTGGTGTTCATCAACAGTTGAAAATTCTTGCCAACCAATTTTTGCATTTACCATATCTCCTACTTTTAGAAATTTTGATTTGGATTCAACAACTTCACCTATCACCTCTCCTTCCATAACTCCTCCAATTTCTACAGGTTTAGAGTATGATGGGCCTGAATTCATTCTACCTCTCATATAAGGATCTAAAGATAAAAATTGAGTCTTTATCAATATTTCACCAAAGTCTGGTTTTTTGATTTCAGATTCTTTCATTTCAAAGTCTTCTTCAATATTGGGAATTCCAACTGGTCTTTTGCTCAAAATCCACTTTTTATTCTTCATAAAATCCTCTCTTACAGTTTAATTTGTAATAAATCTTTTCCAACTATAACATTCCCTTTAAAGTTAATTGCTAATTCTTTAAGCCATATTTCATCTAAATCATATTTAGGAGAACCTGTTGGAACTAGATGATTTAATACAAGGTTTTTTACTTTAGCTTGTGTAGCAATTATTCCGAGTTCTTCTGTAGATGTATGTCCATCAATTATATGTTTTCTAAATTCATTATTTCCTGGATAGGTTTTATTGATAATGTCATCAACTCCTTTAAGATTTAATACTTCGTGTATCAGATAATCGGATTTATTTGAAAACTTTATTAATTTTTCGTTTCTTGACGTATCTCCTGAAAAAACTACTTCTTTATCATTTACATAAAATTTGTATGCATAGCTCGGTACAGCTTCTCCATGAGGAACTGTTATACATTCAACTTTTACATTTTTATCTTCATAAATTATTTTTTCAGAGGAAACTTCTTTTATTTCAAAAATTGATTTAAATTGCGGTCTGTTTTCATGTTTAGTTCTTAAATTAATATCCCAACTCATGTATTCGCAGAAAGAGGATATCATCTTTTTTATTGGATTGGGTCCATAACAATTAATCATACCTTTATGTCCACTTTGCCATGATCTGAGCAATAATGTTCCTAAATCTGCGACATGATCAGAATGATTGTGAGTGATAAATATACACTTTATTTTTAAGGGATTTAAATTAGCTTTTGCAAGTTGGTTGCAGACGCCATCACCTGTATCAATGATGTAAATATCATTATTTGCAACTAAAGCACTAGATGGTTGAGACCTAGCTTCCCAAATTCTTGGTCCACCACCAGTTCCAAGTAATACTATTTTGTTCATAAAGTTATTTATAAGATTTATATTTATTTATTTAAGTATTTACGTTATGCTAAATATATTACTGAATGCATATAGAGGTTATCTTGAAAAATTTTGTTGATTTAGAATTAAGAGATCCTGTTCTTCTTTGCAGTTGGCAAGGTTGGCCCGACGCAGCTGAGTCTGCTACAAAGTCAATTGAAGAAATACTAAAACAAAAAGAGCCTATTGAAACCTATTCTATAAATTCTGAAGAATACTATATATACTCTGATAAGAGACCCCATGTTTCAAATCCTAAGCCTGAAAAAAGAAAAATAGACTGGCCTGAAAATAAATTTTCATTTATAAAGACAGATAATGAAAATGATTTGATTATATTCCAAGGAGTAGAACCAGATTTATACTGGAAAAAATATATAAAAGAGTTTATGTCTCTTATAAAATTCTATGATGTAAAACAAGTTATTATGGTTGGTTCATTACTAGATTCAGTTCCACATACTAGAGATCCTAGAATAAGCATAACTGCCACAATATCTGACAAAAACAAATTTTTGAAAAGCCAAAAATTTGCTGCGCCTACTTATGAAGGTCCTGCAGGAATAACTTCTGCTATAGGTGAAAAGCTAGATTCTATGAAAATTTCATCTATTTCTATATGGGGACATACTCCTCATTATCTACAAGTTACGCATAATCCCATTTTGTCATTTGCAATAATGAAAAAATTAAATGATATTCTCAATCTCAATGTAAATTTTGATAAGATTTCTAAAAGATCAGAAGAGTTTAAATCTTCTTTAAGTTTAGCTTTAGAAGACCATAAGGAAATAACTAAATATGTTGAAAGATTAGAAGAATCTTATGACACAGAAGAAATGTCCAAGATAGATCCTGAACCAAAACTTATAATCAAGGATTTAGAAAATTTCCTAAAAGAATCTAGAGAAAATCAAAATTGAAATCATTAGATAAAATACTCAATTCAAATGTCTCAGAAATTGGATTTAATAAACATAATAATGAAGCTTATTCTAAACTGAGTACAATTGGAGTAACTACTAATAGTAAAAATTTTGATAAATTTGATTGTGATTCTTATATTTCAGATACAAATAATCTGAAATCAAAAAAAAGTTTTGGTAAATATATTTCTAGTAAAGATACTAATGCTACAGTACAAAAATTTGACTTTTTTGTTATCTCAGATCCTGAAAAATCAAATATTAATTACCTTAGGTATGAAAAACCAATAGGACTTCAAATAAGCCATGAATCAAAGATTAATGACTTAAGATTATCTACTTTAGATTCACTAAACTTTGATATTTGTATATATGAAGCTATTAAAATGAGTGTTCTTAACCTATCTAATATCCTTAATGTAAAAGATAAAATTAACTCAATAAGATCTAATTGGTTTATTTATCTTGATGAAAAAGTTTATTCTGAAGAAAACTTACAATTTATTTATGATTTAGGTTTTATTGGAATAGTAATTAATTTGGATAAAATAAATATTGGGGATTATAAAAATTTAAAAAAGAAATTAAGTAAAGTTAAAGATAGTAAAAATGGGAAAATTTGATAACAAAACAATTTCAATTTATGGTTTAGGAAGTATAGGTTTCAATATTGGTCAAGCATTATTAAAAAAGAACGAACAATTAGTAGTTAATGGTTTTGATATAAAAGAAGAAAAAATTACTATTGCAAAAGAGTCAAATGCGATTTCTAATCAAATGAAAAGCTATGTTGACTCGATTGCTAACAGTGAAATAATAATTCTTTCAGTGCCCACATCATCAGTTTATGAGATTTTAGAAACTATTGCTGATCTAATATCTGAAGATACTATTGTCATTGATATTTGTTCTTCAAAGAGAGCAATTAGTGAATGGGCTGAAGATTTATTGCCAAATAATGAAATAATTGGAATCTATCCTTTTATAACTGGAGACTCTATTTTGAGTAATAATTGGGGCGTTATTTCTTATAAAACTACAAGAGAGAATTCTACAGAATGGGTTAATCTTTTGGTTAATGAACTTGAAGGTATGAAAATAAATTTAGATCTTGCAGAACATGATAGCTATATTGCCCTAACAGAAGCAATGCCTATGATAATTACATCTAGTCTTCTTGGTATTTCTAATGATAGTTCATCTTGGAAAGAAGTATATAAGTATTTTAATAATGATGATTTCAAAATGTTTTCTAGTCCATTAGGTAATGATCCTGTGAAAATTTTTTCATCTATCTCTACAAACAATGATTTATTACTGGAGTGGATAAAATTATATATAAGCGAATTAGTAAAAATTCAAAAATTCTTAGAAAGTAATTCAGAAGATGAGATTGCTTCAATTGTAAGAAAAACATGGGAAGATAGACTCAAGCTTATAAATAATATTGATCCTAGTTTAGACTCAGGGGAAAATATTATCCCTTCATCTTCTGAAAATATTTTATCTCTATTTATAGGCTCAAGAGCTGCTAGATTCTTTTCTAAGTCAAAAGATATAGACAAAGATAAATACGGGTTTGAAAAAAGAATTTAGAAAATATCATGTCATATTCACTTAATAATAAAAAAACTTTACGAGGAGATCTCACAATCCCTCCTGATAAATCCTTATCTCATAGAGCTGTAATGTTTAACTCCATAGCACAAGGAGAAGCTAGAATTTCTAATTTTTTAATGGGTGAAGATTGCCTGTCTACTATTTCGGTTCTTAGGAAACTTGGAGTAAATATTGTTGTTGATGGTAATAATGTTTTCACCTATGGTAAGGGTATAGATTCATTGACTCCTCCACAAGAAATTTTAGATGTAGGAAATTCAGGAACTACAATTAGATTAATGTCTGGAATACTAGCTGGTAGAGATTTCAAGTGTGTACTTGATGGTGATTCATCAATCAGAAAAAGGCCTATGAATAGAATTATTAAACCATTAAATATGATGGGTGCAAACATTTCTGCTAAAAATAATAATGAGAATGCGCCTATAGAATTTAATGGGGGGAACCTACTAGATCTTGAGTATGATCTTCCTGTTGCAAGTGCTCAACTTAAAAGTTCTCTAATATTAGCAGGTATTAGATCTAAAAATGGGATAAAAATCAAAGAAAAAGATACTTCAAGAGATCATACAGAAAGATTGCTTTCCAATATGGGAGCTGATATCAATGTTGATGGCTTAAAGATAACAGTTAAGCCTTCTTTAATTGAATCAAGAGACATAATTGTTCCAGGGGACATATCAAGCGCAGCATTTTGGATGGTGGCTGGATCAATTCATAATGATTCTGAGATAATGATTAGGAATGTAGGAATCAATGAAACAAGAGCTGGAATAATATCAGTTTTAAATAGAATGGGAGCATCCCTAGAGTTTTCTAATAAAATGGATTACTCTGGTGAACCAGCATGTGATATTTTAGTTAAAAGTTCAAATCTTAAAGGTACAAATATATCAGGAAAAGAAATTCCTTTATTAATTGATGAAATTCCTATAATAGCTTTAGCGGCAGTTTTTGCTGAAGGAGAAACTCTTATAACTGATGCTGAAGAATTAAGATTTAAGGAATCAGACAGGATTTCTTTAACTGTAAATTGGATGAAAGATGCTGGAGCTAAGGTAGAAGAATTTCAAGATGGAATGAAAATAACTGGTACAAATTATTTAGGCGGAGGTACATTTACTTCACATGGAGATCATAGATTAGCTATGACTTTAGGAATTGCGAGTTTAATTTCACAAGAATCTATTACAATAAATGATCATGAAGCTTCAAATGTTTCCTACCCAGGATTTTGGGAAAACTTAAATAATTTAGGATAAAAATTTTGCAAAAACAAGCACCTAAAATATTTTTAATTTCAGGACCATCAGGAGTTGGTAAAGACTCAATTGTAGAAGAAATAAGAAAAATTTATACTGATTTCCATTTTGTTATAACTGCAGTTACTCGTACTAAAAGAAATGATGAAATTGATGGAAAAAATCACTTTTTTGTTACAGAAGATAAATTTAATGAAATGATTAAAAATGATGAATTGATTGAATGGTCAAAAGTTTATAAAAATTACTATGGAGTCCCTAAAAATCAGATTGATAAACCTATTTCAGAAAACCGTTCAGTTTTAATAAGAGTGGATGTTCAAGGAGCCGAAAAAATCAAGTCAAAAATTCCTTCGGTAATTACTATTTTTATAAAACCTGAAAATTTTGATCAAATAGAAAAACATTTATCCTCTAGAGGAGAAAATTCTAAGGAAGATATTAATACACGTATTGGAGCTGCTAAAGGAGAGATAGAATTATCAAAAAATTTTGATTATGTAATTACGAATCAAGAAGGTAATATCCAATTAGTTATTGATAAAGTAAAAGATATAATAGAAAAAAATTTAGAAATATGAAAATAAAAAAAATATTAATTTCTCCACAAGAATTTAAGGAAAGTCTTACAGGTCTTGAAGTAGCAAATGCTATTCAGGAAGGAATAAATAAAGTAGATTCAAAAATAAAGACTAGTTTAGTCCCCGTAGCTGATGGTGGTGATGGTACATTACAGACTATGGTAGATGTTACAGGAGGGGAAATCATAACAGAAACTGTTAGAGACCCTTTAGGGAGGAATATAGATTCTGTATGGGGAAAATTAGGTGATGATAGCAGTGCAGTTATTGAAATGGCAAAAGCTTCTGGTCTAGCGTTACTAAATGAAAATGAAAAATCTGCTACATTAACTTCAACATATGGAACTGGTCAATTATTCAAGTTTGCTTTAGATCAAGGGATAAAGAATTTTATTATTGGTATCGGTGGTAGTGCTACAAATGATGGAGGTGCTGGATTTGTTTCTGCTCTAGGTGCTAAATTATATGATGAGAATGGCAAAGAAGTTGAATCTAATGGAATTAGTTTGAGTTCAATAAGAGATATTGATATGTCTAATTTTGATGAAAGAGTAAAAAATACTTCTGTTAGAGTAGCATGTGATGTGACAAACCCATTATGCGGTAATGAAGGAGCTTCTGCTATTTTTGGTCCCCAAAAGGGTGCAAATCCTGAAGAAGTTAATTTATTAGATAAAAATCTTCTTCATTGGGCATCTTTAATAAAAGATCAATTAGGCAAAGATATATTAAATGTCCCTGGAGCAGGAGCAGCAGGAGGTCTTGGTGGAGGACTAATGGCATTTACTGATGCAGAGTTATCTATTGGTGCTAATATCGTTTTAGATTCATTAAATTATGATGAACATTTAAGAGATGTTGATCTAGTAATTGTTGGTGAAGGAAGTACAGATAAATCAACTCAATTTAATAAATCACCAGTAGCTGTTGCTATGAGAGCAAAAAAATTAGGAATTCCGGTTATTTGCTTATCAGGATCCATAGGAGAAGGATATTCAGAATCAAGAGACTTAGGTATATCTTCTTTTTTCAGTATAGTTTCTGGTCCAACTGAATTAAAATATGCTATTGAAAATGCTCATGAATTAATTGTAAAATCAACTGAGGAAATTATTAGATCCTTATTACTTTAGGAGAAAAAATGTTAAAGAATGATATAGATTTAGTTATTATTGGCGGAGGAATAATAGGTTTAGCAACTGCTAATGAAATACTAAGAGCAAAGAAGAATATAAATATTGTTGTTCTTGAAAAAAGTTCAACAGTCGCATCTCAACAATCTGGTCATAATTCAGGGGTAATTCACTCAGGAATATACTACAAACCAGGGTCTTTCAAAGCTGAATTTTGTGTTGAAGGTAGAAGAACCATGACAGAATTTTGTGAGGAGAATGAAATTCCAGTTTGGACTTGTGGCAAACTAATTGTTGCAACTAAAGAATCAGATTTACCTAAAATTGATAATTTGTATGAAAGAGGCACTCAGAACAAAGTTGAAGGACTTAGAGTTGTGTCTCAAGAGGAAATAAAAGAAATTGAACCACATGTCAGTGCCATTAAGGCATTACATGCACCAGGAACTGGAATTGTTGATTACATTAAGGTCACTGAAGTATATGCAGATCAATTTAGGCATAGTGGTGGAGAGATATTTTTAGACACAGAAGTTATTGGAGCAACAGAATCCTCTGGAAAGATAATAATTAAGACTAATAGAGGAGATATTGAAACTAAAAAAGTGATTAATTGTGCAGGCCTTCATTCTGATAGAATTGCTAAAATGTTTGGCTTAGATACAAATCTGAAAATAATTCCTTTCAGAGGTGAATATTACACTTTAAAAAAATCTAAAGAATATCTAGTAAAAGGACTTATTTATCCAGTACCTAATCCTGAATTACCTTTTCTTGGAGTTCATTTCACTCAAACTATGAAAGGTTATGTTGAAGCTGGACCAAATGCTGTTTTAGCTACAAAAAGAGAAGGTTACAGAAAAAGAGATATTTCAATAAGAGATTCTCTAGAGACTTTTACTTATAGTGGATTTTGGAATTTACTTAAAAATGATTGGAAAACGGGAATATGGGAAATCAACAGATCCTTAAGAAAATCAGTTTTTGTTAAGAGTCTAAGAGAACTCATACCAGAGGTAAATGGTTCAGATTTAGACGTCGGTGGTTCTGGAGTAAGAGCTCAAGCAGTTGCACCAGATGGGACTTTGATAGATGACTTTAAGATTGAAGGATCCGAAAATGCAATTCACGTCCTAAATGCACCATCACCAGGAGCAACATCTTCCTTAGTAATCGGAAAATATATAAGTAACTTAGCTATAAAGCAATTAGGGATTTAGTTATTCAACAAAAAATGAATCAACTAAAAAAACTAATGGTATTGATACTATAAAAAATAGAATCAGTCCAAATATTCCGTTAACTGCTGCACCAATTAAACCTGCAATCAAAATTGCTATAACTAAGGCAGGGTATGAAATTTTGTCAGTTTTTAAGTTCATAATATTTATTGGCGGGAGAGAAAGGGAATCGAACCCTCCTTGATACTAAGACCAATCATAGTTTTGAAGACTAGAAAATTCACCAGAATATACTCACTCCCAAATGATTGTTTATACTACAGCTTTAAGTTTTTCTTCAAAATGTTGTTTGCCTACAGCTCCAACTATTTGATCAACAGGTTTACCATCCTTGAAAATCACATTCATAGGTATTGATCTTACAAAAAACTTTACTGAAAGATTAGGATTGCTATCCACATCTACTTTTGCAAATAAGACCTTACCGTCATATTCTTCAGCTAATTGATCAAGCGTAGGTGCAATCATTTTACATGGTCCACACCAATCAGCCCAAAAATCAACCATAACTGGAATTGATGAATTTTCTACTAATTCTTCAAAATCTGCTTCTGTAACGTTAATTGGTTTTGACATATTGTCCTCTCTTATTTTTTTATTGTTATTTTTTTACATTCAAGTTGAGGTACTAAAGAAGAAAAGTCAGGATTCTTATTTGACTCAAGATCAGTTACCATCCTTCCAAAATAATCTGTTGATGAAATCACTCCTTCAACATCACCGTCAAGTACTACTTCTGTATTTATTATCACCTGTCCATTTTCTCCAACTATTGAAATATTAGATGATTCAGTTAGATTATAAGCCTTAGCATCATTGGGATGAAGACTCAATCTTACAGGAGAAGTTATTTTATTCATTTCTTTTTCAGACTCAACAGTTATTTCTTCAGGTCTGTTCAAAATTCTTCCTGGTGAATAATATAAAATATTGTCCCTATTTTCTTCAACTTTAGAGTCATTGAAGCTGAGGTTTTTTGATAATTCAGTTTTGTTTATAAAGTTTTTATCTTTAGAAATTTTGGATAAAAATGAATTTTTTATGTTATTAATTTCAATATCTTTTTTGGCATAAATTTTTTCACAAATTTCCCAAATGGACATAACACTTGAAGATACAGGATTAATCATTTTGGGAGATGTTTTTATCAAACCACCTATGTTTATTATTGTGGACTCTTGCTCAGCATAAGTTTTAGTTGGTAATGCATAGTCTGACTTTTCAAATAAATCATTCTTTAGATGATTAGCGTAAACAATTAAATCTAGTTTATTAGTAATACTTTCAAGTTCATTTTCAAAGAGAGCATCTGGATTTATTCCATCACCAAATATAATCAAGGCTTTTATTTTTTTATTTGAAATATCTTTTACTATTTCTTTAGTAGTTGTAAAAGGTTGTTTGTTATCAGTAAATAAACTATAAAAGTTTGCAGTTCCTATTCCATTAAAAGTAGGATATAAACCTTTCCCCTCCCCTGATAAATTATCTGTAATTACAGCTAAATTATAAATAGAGTTTATATAATCTTCAGTTTTGGATTCTGGAACAGTATCTTGTCCAAAAGTGAAAGTTGTTTTTTCTGAATTAGAAATAATTTCTGCTGCTTCATATAGTTTTTCTTGTGGAACTCTAGTTATTGAAGAAATCTTTACCGGATCAAAATTCCACATAAACTTCTTAAACTTATCTACTTGATCAGATGGTAAGTCTTTATATTCTAAATTTAGGTCGAATATAATTTTACTGATTGTATCAACTACCAATCTTTCTGTTCCAGGAACAGGCTTGATCCATAATTTAGCATATCTAGTTAGGTCTATTTCTCTGGGATCAATTACAATAAGTTGAGAATTTTCTTTTGATGCTTTTTTTATTGGTAATGATATTAGGTTGTTTTCTTCAGTTATATTAGATGAAATCACCAAATTACATTCTGATTTTTCGAGATTCCAAACAGAATCGGTCGATGCCAAATATCCTAAGCGTTTATTTACTGATTCATAGTAAGGTATGTTGTTTAGGAATGCTGTTGAAACATTTTTTGTATTAATCTTTCTAGCTAAACTTAGTATTCCAATATTGTCTTCTATAGAAGCACGAGGTGAAGAAATAATAGCAATTTCTTCAGAGTTATATTGAGTCAATTTTGAGTTGATTTCTGAGTAAACGCTGTTATCATCTACTGATTTTAATTTATATACATCTTTTTGATATGGTTTTTTTATTCTAGATGTAGAATTTGGATAATCATATCCAAATTTTCCTTTGTAGCAAAGTTGCCCTCTTGTAGATTCGGATGCAAGATCACCTTTGAATCTAATTAATTTATCTGACTTGTTTACTTCAACTAAAGCATCGCATCCTCCAGCACAATTAAAACATGATGCATTATACTCTTTATCAGATTTTTCCCATTTATAATCTCTTTCAACAAGAGCTCCGGTAGGACATACATCAATACAAGCCCCACAGAATTCACACCCAGATTCTAGTAAAGATGTTCCGTTTGAAGTTCCAACTAATGAAACTCCTGATCTTGAAACAAGGGTTAATGCTGAATCAATTCTTATTTCATCACAAACCCTAACACATCTTGCACAAACTATGCACAAATTATAATCTCTGTCATAGAAAGGATCGTCAACATGTATCGGTAAATCTCTCCTATTATAATTTAGAGGGATAGTCATATCTAATTGAACAAATCTTGCAGTATCTTTTAGCTCACATCGTTCATTTTTTGGGCAAATAGTACATCTGTCCGTAACCGCAACATGTCTCTGACATATATCCTGTGGGCCACATAACTCAATTCTGTGGCAAGTAAGACATCCATGAGGATGTTCACTCATTAAAAGCTCCACAACACCTTTTCTAAGATCATTTACTGATTCATTATCACTTTGAACTTTCATTGAATCTCCTGCAGGAGTAGTACATGAAGCAACTGTCATTTTTCTACCATCAGGCATTTCAACTTCTACTAAACAAGCTCTACATGCCCCATATGGTTTCATGCTAGGGTAATAACATAAATAAGGAATATATATATCGTTATCCATTGCTACTTGGAGTATAGTTTGACCATTCTTAATATCTAAGTTTTGTCCATTTATATTTATTTTTTGGTCGTCACTCATTTTTTACTCCGCTGAATTAGGTCTTGTTCTTGTTGGCGTCAACATAGCTTCTAATGGTTCAGATTTATTATTCATTGAATCAATTATTTCTGATTCAAAGTATTTTAGAGAGGATGAAATAGGATTATATCCTAGTTGGCCATGTCCACATAAAGAACCTATTTTCATACTCTTCCCAATTCTTTCAAGAAGCTCCATATCTCCAGGATTACTTTCTGAATCAGCTAATCTTTGCAAAACATCAAACATATGGGTGTTTCCCAGTCTACATGGGAAACATTTACCACAAGATTCAAATTGGTTAAAAGCTACAAGATTTCTTATCAGATCTACAACTGAAACAGTTTCATTACAAACAATAATTCCTCCAGAGCCTAAAATAGCTCCTGATTTTGCCATCTCATCAAAATCTATTTTTGTTCCGAAAGCTTCTTTACCAAGTACTCCTCCTAATGGGCCACCGGTTTGTAGCATTTTTATATCACTATCTGAATTAGAGCCACCACCTACTTCATCAAGAACCTCTTCAATGGTCATACCCATAGGTATTTCATACATTCCAGGTCTAGTTATATGGCCTGATAGACAAACAATTGCTGTACCACTCGATTTTTCAGTACCAGTAGAGCTAAACCAGTCTGATCCGTTTTTAATGATTTGTGGAACATAAGATATAGTTTTAACATTATTTATATTTGTTGGTTTTTGCCATAATCCTGCTGCTGCTGGAAAAGGGGGTTTAAACCTAGGAGTAGATCTTTTGCCTTCGATAGCTTCCATTAATGCAGTTTCTTCACCAGCCACATATGAATCTCCTGTAAGTGAAACTTCCATATCAAAGGAAAAGTTTGAACCTAAAATATTCTCTCCTAACAATCCTTTGTCATAGGCTTCTTTGATGGCCCTTTCTATGGCATTGATCGGTATGTCATGTCCTTGTCTAATAAAAACATATGATTTATTAGAATTAGTTGCATATCCATTCAATATTAGTCCTTCAACTAAAGTGTGAGGATCAGTTTCAAGGATTCCTTTATCGTTATATGCACCTGGATCACCTTCTTCACAATTACATAGGACATACTTAATTGGAGCTTTATTGGGAGCTAAGAAGCTCCATTTAACACCAGTAGGAAATGCAGCTCCTCCCCTACCTCTTAATCCTGAACTTTTAACTTCTTCAACAACTTCTTCTGGTGACATTTCAAACAGAGCTTTATTCAGGGCTGAATAACCTCCAGTTGATATATACTGCATTATGTCTCCTGGAGTTATTTCACCAAAGTTTCTTGTAGCAATTCTAAGTTGTTTAGAAAATTGAGGTAAATCATTTATATTTGGTATTGATATATCTAAGTTTTTGCTAGATTCATAAGCAAATGCATTTTGTAACAGTACTTCTTGACTGTTTGAATAGTGATCATAAATCTTTTCACTAGTCTTTAGATCAACATTTGCATAATAAATTTTTTCACCTGTTGGCATAACAACAACAAGAATTGGTTCAAGATACATTAACCCCATAGATCCAACTTCAATAACATTTATTTTATTATTGGTTTTAGAGCTTAATAGTTTTAGAATTTCATCAGCACCAACTGCTTGCCCCGATGTGCCTGTTTGTACTCGAATAACTGTTTTATCTTTGTAAATCTTTGATAAATAATCTTTAGATAATTCTTCTAACTTTTTATATTGTTCTGACATATTATTTTTTTAGCTCTTCAATCATAGAATTTAGTTTTTTTTCGTCAAGTTTGCCATACATTTTGTGATCTATTGCAAATACCGGACTTTGAGCGCATGCTCCTAAGCAAGTCGAATAACGGAGAGTTACTTTATTATCATCAGACTCTCCTTCTCCTTTTATTCCAAGTTGTTCGTGAGCTTGATTAATGAGATTTTGAGCTCCATTAATATGACAGCTAGGTCCCCAACAAACATCAAGGGTTTTATCTCCTGGGGGAGTAAATCTAAAGTTTGTGTAAAAGGACGCAACACTCCAAACATCATTAATTGTTACTTTACAATGAATAGATATTTCTTCTACAGCCTCATCTGGAATGTAATGAAGTTTATCTTGCACAGCTAACAATGATGATAGTACTGTTACAGTTTTCCTTTTTTGATTAGAAATAGAATCTCTAATAATCTTTCTTAAATTTTCAGAATTAGTTTTTTCTGACAATCTCTCTCCCGAGTTAATACTTTTTAATTTTATCAACTGAATTTTTTGGTAACAAGATTTATTATGTTATAAATTAACGATTATTTTTTTCCTAGAGATTTTGCTATCTTCATGTCTTCACTAACATCTCTCTGAATAGTTGGGCTAACAATCATATCCTGAACAATGGTTCTTTGGGGCATTCTCATGCATAAAAGTATTGCTTCAGCTATATCTTCAGGCATCATCATGGTTGATCTTGCTGTTTTATCTGGTGGTAATGGTCTGTTGTCTAATATTGGAGTATCAACTTCTGCTGGATAAATAGTACATGTTCTAATGTTATGCTCTCTTAATTCTTGCCTCATAGCTGTCATCATAGCTGCTACAGCTGCCTTGGCAGATGAGTAAGGTATTCCACCCATTAATCCTGGTGTAACTGCAGCCATAGATGAAATTGTAACAATTGTTCCTTCACCTTGTTCAATCATGTTAGGAATTATGGCTTGTGATAACCTGTAAACTCCTTCAACATTAACATTAAAAACTGATTGCCAGTCTTCTTTCTCAACATATCTAATTGCTCTAACTTTACTACTATGACCGGCATTGTTTACAAGATATTGTATGTTTCCAAAAGTATTAATAGCCTCTTTAGCAACATTTGCTGCTGCATCCCCATCCTCTAAGTCAGCTGAAATGTATGCCCCTTTCCCTCCTGCGGCCTCTATCTCTTTAACAGATTCTTTTAATAAATTTTCTCGTCTTCCAACAATAAAAACATTTGCTCCCATTTCCCCTAGCATCTTTGCTGTGACTCTTCCTATACCTGAACCAGCACCTGTTAAAATTACAGATTTATCTCTTAAAGAATCCATTCTATTCCTCCGTAGTAGTTAGAAATATTTTTATTACATTATTCACTATGTATTACTAATATCAATCCCTAAGGAGTGTATTCTTAATAAATTTAACTTTTTATAATTAAATTCGTTATTTTATTTCCAAGATCAACAGCATAATTTGTACCTCTATCTTCTGGATAAATTTGGGCTGTATTTCCACTGTATAAACCATTAATTGATAATTTTAGAGGTATTTTAATTTTTGAATAATTGACTGGAATAATAGGTTGAGCATAATTTATCTTATTGAACTTATGTTCCAATATCCAATCTTTATCAAACTTATTATTTATTTTTTTTAGGTAAGGAGTGTAAATATCAATTAATTCTTCGTAACTATATTTTAGTAGTTTATTATCATTTTCAACATAATTAGTAATATACAAAATATTGTTATCAGCATATTTTTCTTTTGGAATTAAGTTAGTGTGTTCAATTATTCCCAAGAATGGAAAATTATTTTCAGCTATTGATAACCAGTAATATTCTGAAAGACTATTATTTAATCTCAATATCATAACAATTGCAGACATATACTCAACTTTATTCATAGAATTTTTAATGTTTTGATCAAGATCAATCAATTTGTCTAAAACTTGATATGGTGCTGTTGATATAACAATGTCGTACTTCACATTTTTTTTAGATGATTTATTATCAATAATATCTACAGATTCAACTGAATTGTCTTTTGTTATTATCTTTGTAACTTTATGCTCGAAATGAATATTTCCATTGTTTTTCTTAATCTCTTTTTCAAGTTTGGATATAAGTTTAGAAAAAGATCCATTTGGATAACATAATATTTCCTGAAATTTGTAATTTCTAGATGAAACTCTTGTTTGAATTTTTGCCCAAAACCAAGGCATTCCAATATTTTTATAAAATTCACCAAATTTTCCGTATAGCAAAGGTCTGAATATAATCTCAAAAGTTCTTTTACTTACTTTATTAGAAAGCCAATCATATGCAGTTATATTCTCTATTTTTTTCCAATTTCTTAGGAGCTTTAATCTTAAAGATAGAAGTATTAGTTTTATTCTTTCTTTGAAAGGTATCAAGGACAGCATTAATAAATCAAATGGTGATGTAGTTTTCCATACTTTTCCTTCGCTATATGTTGCGACCGAAGATTTATACCATTTCAAATCTTTTGACATACCTAATTCTTTGTATAAATTTAAAATAGCTTTATCTGTTACAAATAAATGGTGATAAGCTTTTTCTATTTCAAAATCATCAATCTTTATAGTAGAAGCTTGCCCTCCTGCAAACGGACTTGATTCATAAATAGAAACTTCGTGGCCAATCTTTGAGAGATTGTAAGCAGCTGACAAACCAGCAATTCCTGCACCAATGATACATATTTTCATTTAAGTTTTCTTAGTAGGTAATTTTTTTGTTGCTAATATTATAAATCCAAGAATTGAAATAGGTATAAATAAAACTAAGTGAACAATAATAATTATAGTAGCCCCAATATCAGATGATACGTTCATTGCAATAAATGCCAATGTACCAAAAAATTCAAAATTTCCTAAGTTTCCAGGTAATGATGGGATTACTCCTGATAGGTTTGTTATTGAACAAACTACAAGAATCATAAAAAATAATTCTATACTAGATATGTTGGTAATAAAGTAGTCCGCAATTATAAAATATACAATGCTTTCAACAATCCATATAAGTAATGAAAGAATAAAGACTTTAATATATTTATTTATAGATTTACACTCATAAAAAAAAGATAAAATATCTTGAAAAAAAACTAGTATTTTAAATAAAAGTATTCGAAAAAATCTAAGTCTACTTAATAAAAAAACAAAAATTAAAAGTAATAAAAAAAGCAAAATTATAATAAAACTGTTTTTTAATTGAAACAACTTAAAATCAAATTCTTTTATGAAAGGAAATGCAAAAATCATTATGGTAACTAATGAAATTACATCAAATAATCTTTCAGTAAATATAGTTGATAGAACTCGAGTAAATTTATTTTGTTCAGAATTGACGATTCTATTTACTCTGTATAGCTCTCCAAGCCTAAAAGGGAAAATATTATTTGCCATATAACCAATTATGGTTTCATTCAACATATTGAATTTATATTGTTTAAAGAGCTCTTTATATATTATTTTCCACCTAAAATATCTTAATAAAACTGAAGTGAAATAAACTAATGTTGAAACAAACAAAATTGAAAAACTGATTTTTGAAATATTATCAATTATAGAGTTGAAATCATTAACAATTTTGTAAACTCCAAAAATAAAGAGTAAAGAAAATATTATGGAAAATAAGTTGTTAATGTTTTTAAAATTATTCAATAGATTCAAAATTGTTTGACTTTAGTAATACAAAATTAGTTGAACCAATTCTTGTTTCAAAATTTCTATTCATCATATAATTTGAAATTTTAGCTCTTGATGTGCTGCTAGTTATAATCTTATAGACATCTGATGTTGATTTATTTCTGTATATGCTTTCAGGGAACCATTTCCTGTGAGCTATTATTCTTTTGAATTTATAATTACTAAGTGATTCTGATGATAATTTTTCAAAGTTTTTTTGATTTATTAATAGATAATCATAATCATGTTTATCTATATTGAGTTCATTGATCCAAACAACATTTTTATGTTCTCTCAGATACCACATCCATGGCCAAGCAAAACCATCCATAGTATCAATACCTACAATGAGTTTATCTTTTTTTATGTATGACTCCTCTATTTCTTCATATAAATTATGTAGAGCAGGAGAAGATTGTGTATAAATAAGCATATCCCTAGGTTCATCTGAAAGATCAAAAATAACTTTATTTGTTGTTTTTATAGTTAGAAGCGCAAAAAAAATGAATATAACTATTATTAATGACTTAGATACATCTACTAAACTTATAAACTTTTTTGATGATATTGCAAATAGAATTAATAATAAAGCCACTATTAGATAAATCAAATCAAAGTATAAATAATCTGTATTATTTGAATAATCAGTAAATAAAATCTTAAACGTTAGATAAAAAAGGACAGATGAAGCAACTAAACTAATAACAATTCTTTCTAACTTAAAGTTGATAGAATTGATTATTTTTGAGAGAAATAAAGATACTAAAAATATATAAGGAATAACCAGATTTACTACAAGCCAAGGCATTTTTTCACCTGCTATAGAAAAAGCAATTAGTGAAAACAAAGCATTGAAAGATAATAATTTCTCAAAGAAAGTTCCCTTGAATAAATAGAACAATGAAATAGGTAGACCGATCAAAAATACTAAGAATTCATTAGTAAAAAGTAATATAAAGTAATAATACAAAGGCTGATTGCCTCTAGCAACATCATGTTGAGATAACCAATAACCAAGTGACTGCCAGTGTCCAGTAATTAACCCTGAAGGATTTATAAAAAAGGTTGTAAACATTAGAAAAAATACAATAAAAAAAATTGAGAAAGATCTAATCCAAACTGTTTTATCTATAATAAGACCAAAAAAATTAGAAATCCCTAGAAGAATAAAAGTAATAATAATAGATACAAAAACCCCATTTCCAACAGGCAATCCAGGAGGAACACCAGGGTAACTATCAGGAGTTGAAAGAATTACTCCAATTGAACTTTGAAAAACAGAAAACATTGGGGCGCCAAGAGGTATGACTATTAATAATAAAATCAAGAATAATTTTGTGATATGGTTTATTTCACTAATATGGATTTCTGACAATATTACTCTTAATAAATCTTTTATTGATACCAAAAATAAAAAAATCAAGATACCTAATATATTCAGATACATAGTTTCTTTGATAGTAAAACCCAAAGATATTATGAAGATTAAGAAATATAACCAATTATTATTTTTAGAAAGATAATATTTATATATAGAAATAAATAATAAAATAATTATTGCACTCATAAAAATATCATTTCTAGCAAATCTACTAAAATAAGTTAAGGATGGTGATATAGATATTAATCCTGCAATTAATAATGTAGACTTATCACCGATTTCTTTACGAATAATTATAGGAAATAAAACAATTATTAATCCAACAATTGCAAAAGGTAATCTAAGTAAAAATTCATTGCTTCCAAAAATCCAAAATGTTGCTGAAAGGCTATTGAATAAAAACATTCCATGAGTCAGTGGATTATGAGGGTAATACTCACCAATTGAAGTTGCATATGAAAAAAAACCATGCAAACTTTCATCATGATGAACAGCTCTGCTACCTAAATCTATAAATCTTAATATGGCTGCAAAAAGAAAAATTCCTATATAGATAATCGAATAACTTCGATTCTTAAATAATTCAATCATTTACTTTAAAAATCTTGTAATAATCATTTTCAAAAATTAACTTAAATGATCTAAATTGATCATCATTATTTAGATCATATCGTTTTTTTTCATAAGTTGATAATACGATATATTCTACTTTATATTCATTTAATATAAGATTACTTGTTTGAGGATTCTTATAAAATTCTTCTATTGCATTATCAAGAGCAATAATTTCTGAAGTTTCAGATCTCCACTGCAATTGGTGATTTACCCATCCTAATAAAGTTGATCTTCCAGTATATGAAGATAATATATTTGATTTTGTGTAAGATTTTCCAACTCCCTCCAAAACAATATCATTTTTATTTGTATTGTTTTTGATAAATTGAATTGCTTCAATATCATCTTCACTCAAATAATCTAGACCATTTAGCCCAAATGAACCAATATTATCTGAACTTCGTGTTTTTATTGCAGATACAGACCACCATAATGATGGGATAAATAATATGAAAATCAATGAAACTAATATAAGTTTTTTTGAAATAGTAAAAGACTTAATAAATAAAAATATAAAGTAGAGTGAAATTAAATTTAGTATTAGATAATTTATAAAATAAAACTTAAATACTGTGTTCATTCTATTGTTGAAATGATCTACGACATAAATATATTCAGAACCTACAATTGTTATCAAAGATGAAAACAATAAAATTAGTATAGATTTTTCAATTTGAGAGTTTTTTATGAGAATTATTGAAGCAGAAATCAGAAAAGCAAAGAACAAATTATTCAATAGTAAATTAATAAAAAGTTCTAAGTTTAGATAAATATCAGAAAAAAACAAAGGTATAGAAAGCAATATTGCAAGAGTAACAAGAAAATATCTTAATAATTCAAAATAAATTTTGTTTTTATAAATAATGTATGAAATTGAAATAGAAATTGTTAAGAATGAAAACCCCCAATAAAGAAAAAGGTGATGAAATCTAGAAATAATCTTAACATTTGAAATATAAGGAAAAACTAATTGATTGCCAGGATTAAATAAAATCACAAATAGTATCAATTCAATAATTAAAATAATTATTATATTTATAATTATTTTTTTTTCTTTTTTATCAAAAGTTTTATATAGAAAAATAATATTTGAAAAAAGATACCAAAGTATAACAACAGAGTACCAAGGATTAATTAGAACTGAAAATATAAAAGTAATATTTATCCAAAATATATTTATCCTAGTAAAGCTTTGATTTTTGAAAACAAAAAAAATAAAAGACAAACATAAAATAACAAATGGAAGAACCAGAATATGTGGATGTATGTCTCCTAAAATTATTGAGAAACTAGGGAATTCATTAATCGTATAATCAGAATAAAATATATCAGGTTTGTTAAATGAAATAATTCTGGAAATAGAGAACCACCACCAATTATCATCTGGCCAAAACAACTCAATTGATTCTTTTTTAGTAATACCTTCTATGTCTATAAATTTGTAAAAATAATCACTTCCAAGGCCTAAATGGTTAACTAGTTCAACTATTGTTGCCAATGGGCCTAAAAAAATCATATAAATGAACAGTATGAGAAAAACAATTGATTTCTTTATATGACTTACAAACTCAAGCAAATTGATTAATGATAAATAAGTTAATGAAATAACAGATGGTAGAACTAAGTTATAAGCATAAGCACTATCTAAATTAAAAATAGATGGTATTGATGAATAAATAAAATATCCAAATGAATAATAAGAAATAGAATTATTATAAAACCATAAATCTTCTGAAATAATCGAACTAGAAGACATGGTTGATGACAACATCATGAATTCCATAATCTTTTCGGTATGTAAAATGTCTGAATTACTCATTCTAAGAACTGCAATAAAGATAAAAATCACACTAAAAATTAGATTGTTTGTAGTTAAGAATCTTTTGAAAAATAAAATATAAGATGAGTTCTTAATTATAAAAATTATTGAAAATATTATTAGTAGACCAAAAGATATTTTCCAAGATTCTGAATTATCTAATAAATTTGATGTTAAAAAAGAAAATATCGTCCCAGATATTGCAAAAAGAATAAATCCAATTAATATTTCATTTATTCCAATATATAACTTTTTGTCAAAAATATTATTATAGGTAAAACCAATGGAGAACAAACCATAAAAAACAACTAGAAATAATAATATTTCAATCATTTTTCATCTTTGTTAATATAAGTATCTAAAGCAATCTGAGCAGCTGATTTTTCTGCATCAATTTTTCTTCTTGCTTTGGTAGATGTAATTAGTTTATTTTGAATAAATAAATCGACATTAAAATTACCATCTTCTAACTCTGAAGAAACATAATCTGGTAAATCAATACCTTCTTCTTGTAATTTCTCTTGAAGTAAAGATTTAGAATCATAAAAGGATTTTGAATTATAAATTATTTCAATCTTTTCCTTAAAAAGATCTATTAATAATTTTTCTGTTTTATTTATACCAATTTCAATACTCATATAACCAATTACTGCTTCAAATAGATTACATAGCGTAGATGTTTTATTTCTACCATCATTTGATTCTTCACCCTTACCTAAAATTAGATATGATCCTAATTCAAGATTTTTTGAAAATTCTGATAAAGACTTTTGATTAACTATTTCCGATCTTATTTTTGACAACTCCCCTTCTGCAATAGATGGATATGTATGATATAAATAGTTGCTTACAGCATAGCTAATAACAGAATCACCTAAATATTCTAATCTTTCATTTGATTGAATATTTTTATCATTATTTTCATTTACGAAAGAACTATGAGTAAGAGCAATTTTAAATTCTTCATAATCTTCTTTTATAAATTGTTCTAAAAGTTCTTTAATCATATTTGATGTTGTTTAGGCCATGGTGGTTGAGGTTTCTTTAATTCACCAAAATAAGTATTATTTGTTGATAGTATCTTTAGAGCATCAAAAAACTGTATTGAATCACTTTCGGGAGGAGTAAACGTCTTAAGGAAAACAGTATTACCATCTTCAAACTCAATTGTAGGAGTCCCAAAAATTCCTTTCTTTTCAGCTTCTGTATGAGATTCAGAAATGTAATTTAAGGAATCTTTTGAATCAATATCATTTTCAAAATTTTCAGAATAAATATCTAAAGATTTAGCGAGTTCAATTATATATTCTCGACTTCTTACATCTTCTCTATCTACATGTTTTTTTTCAAATATTGCTTTCATATAGGTATATCCAGCTTCTTTTGAAATATTTCTAGCTGCAATACCCCCTAAATGCGGCCAAATACCTCTACTTAAATATTGATCTAAGTTTTGGTTCCAAGCTTTCCATTCTTCGTTATTATCTGAATTTATTTGTTCAAGTAAAAATGGTTTCCAGTTAATATCAATCTTTGATTTGTTTTCCAGATCTATCAACCAAAAACCCGCTTGTCTGACCCAAGGGCAAGTATAATCAAAAAACACATTTACATTATGATCACTCATGATTAAGTCCTTTATCGTAAAATAATTTATAAATATATAAATCAAATTGAATATTAACCAAAAAAAACTTAATAGCTTTATTCAATCTAATAATAATCTTAACATTATTATAGATTATTGCAGGCACTACATTTCTTCCAACAATATTAATATTTATATTGTTGGAGGGTTTGTTAGAGATTTTATTAACGGAAATGTAAACGAATCAATTGATCTAGACTTAGTAGTTCATGGAAACATTGATGATTTTGCCAATAATATGTCATCTGATTTAGGAATAAAATTAGATAAAGTTCACGGGTTTGCAAACTATAAATTAATCTTAAATAATTCATTATCTATTGATATTGCCCATTCAAGAAAGGAAATATATATAAATCCAGGGAGTTTGCCTAAATGGGAAAAATCAAATATACAACTTGATTTGTATAGAAGAGATTTTACTATTAATTCTATAGCTTTAGAAATCCAAAAATTTAATCTCAATTTGATTGATCCATTGAATGGTCAAAAGGATTTATCGGAAAAAATTATCCGAATAATTCATAACAAATCATTCATTGATGATCCAACTAGGATTTTTAGGGCTATAAAGTATAAAACTAGATTAGGCTTTAATTATCATTCTGAAACAAAAAAACATATTCAAGAATCAGCAGAAAATATTAATACGCTTTCAAAATATAGAAAATTTAATGAAATCGTTAAATTAGTCAAAGAAAAAAATATAAATAAAATATTAATAGAATCTAGTTTACCAATTTATAAAAATATGATTTTTCCTAAGAATTTTTTGAATAAGATAGGTTTTATTCATGAATCATTTTGGAATCAATCTACTATATATGAGAAATTGTTTTTTGCTTTAATTGATGTCGACGATGAATTAAGATTAGAAATGATAAATAACATTGGTCTTTCTAAAAAGGAATTAAAAACCTTAAATTCTTATTTTGAAGTATATAGAACATTAAAATCAAAAAAAATACTTGATCTCAAAGAATTAAATATTTCGAAAGATTTTATATCTAATTTATATCACTGCTTATAGCAAATTCTTTGTGTGTACCTCCCCACATTTGAGCTCTGCTAGCAAGTCTTTGTCTATGAAAAATATATTGTTGAGCATACGAAGACATATCACCAAATTTTTTTCTGGCTTTATCACTAGCTTTTATAGGGTTGATTTTTTTGGGATATTTATACCATCTAACTAAACCGTTTAATACATGCCTATCAACAGGAAATGATTCCTTTTTATCAAAAGAATATGCCAAAATACAATCAGCTATTTTTCTTCCAATACCTTTTATTGATGTTAGTAATTCCAAAGAGTCTAAATAAGAATTTTTACTTAATTCATTTATTGTGAATTTTTTATCAATTAAAGCTTTAGAAATATTTATGATATATGGAGCCCTAAAACCAAAACCTAGTTCTCTTAACTTATTCTCTCCCAATAAAAATATAGATTCAGGATCTGGAAATACATCATTGTTAATCTTTCGAAGTAAACTCATATGATATTTAATTCTTTCTAAATTAGAACATGACGAAGTTATAAAACCAACGATGCATTCCCATGGTTCTTGCTTCAAAATTCTAATTTTTGGGTATCTATCTATGACAGGTTTAATCACATCATCTTGCAACAAATCAGAAAATCCAGAAAGTGTAGTTGGATCATCACCAAGGTATTTATGAAAATGATAATCTATACCATCTTCTTTTTTTCCACCTATTATCTTAACTATAACTTTATCTTTATTCCTGCTTACTAATAATTCTGTATCTCTGAAGAATCCTTTAAAATATGTTTTTTCAGATTCATATATTCTTTCCCATGCAAAAGACTGACCCGAATCTAGAGTATTTAGTAAGTCAACATCATCAATTATTTCAAAATCTGTCATAGTTTTATTCATATTTATCAAAAGCAATAGATAATAAAAGTGGATAAATATAGCTTATAATCAGCATTGATACTGAGACAATAATTAAGATATGGTAAAATCTTAATTTTTCAAAAACATACAAATAAATTCCATATAAACAAAGTAACCATAAAATTAATAGTTGAGTAAAAAAGTAAGGTAAAAAATCATAATTTTTTATCGATTGAAATTGAAAAAATATATTTGCTAAAAAATAGGAAATTATTAAGAAGGTAAATGTAATTACATTTATTAGAATAATATTACTTTTTTGAGGATTATTTGAGTTATACGAAAAAAATTTATAAATATTTACGTATGAAGAAATAAAAAGCCAATTAGCAAATAACAATATAACTGATAAAGATATGTTGTATAAACTCATATTATTTTTACATTAAATAGTTGAATATTTAGGTTTAGTTTTTTGATTTCATTAATAATTTCTAATCTATTATTTTGAGAATTTTCTACAAAATATAATGTAGGTCCAGCGCCAGACATTGAAAGTTTTTTAGAAGTCACGCCTTCGATCTTATGCTTGATGCTTTCTAAGTTATAGAAAACTTTCATTGCAGGATCTTCTAAAGAATTATAAAAAGGTCCTTCTAGTTGCACACCAGAATTGATTTTTTTTAATAAATCTAACTGATTTTCTGTACTTGATAATTTATTGATTTTTTCAAATACTTTTTTGGTTTTATCTTCAATTTGATAAAAAGGATAGATAATTATCAAATTTAATATATTAGGATTTTTTATAAATTGGATTTTATCTCCCCTGCCAGAAATTAAAGCTGATGAGTTGGATAGAAAAAAAGGAATGTCTGATCCAAATTTTAAGCCAATATCAAATTTCTCTTTACTGTCTAGATTTAATTTCAACAACTTATTTATTCCCTGAATTGCAGTTGCTGCATTTGAGGAGCCTCCTCCCATTCCAGAAGAATATGGTATTTTTTTTT
>TARA_B100000674_G_scaffold490545_1_pt1 | contig 84312 bp, 85 predicted proteins | sample TARA_B100000674 | Tara Oceans TARA_B100000674 (sample SAMEA2622759) | marine metagenome | biome: marine biome (ENVO:00000447); feature: surface water layer (ENVO:00002042); material: "saline water (ENVO:00002010), including plankton (ENVO:xxxxxxxx)" | depth 5 m | reverse complement strand
CCCCCAAACCGCAGAACGACTGATCTTGATGGGAGCCGCAGCTGCGATGCCAGTGCATCCTGAACTCCTAGGAGCAGCTGAACGAAACGAAATTCTGGCGCCTCAGCTGATGACTGCCTGGGCTCATGGAAGCAGAGCTCACATAGCAGGAAACCCAACGCCAGGGCTCTGGATGCGTAGTGGTTGTCAGGCGCTTTTAGAACGCGCAGCGCCCGACGTCATCTACAACGACCTAGCCGCCTGTAACAGTTATGAAGCAGGCGACGTTGCCGCTCGAATTGAATGTTCGGTCAGTGTCATGGTTGGCAGCGAAGACAAAATGACTCCTCCGAAAGCTACAGCTCAGCTAGTAGCAGGTTTCTCGGAGGTCGACTTGCAGCACCTAGACGGGATCGGGCACATGATGATGATGGAGGCTCCTGATCAAATCAGAGACCTGCTGTTACAGGCTTTGGGGTAACTCGAGGCGACAAGAGTCCTCGAAAATGTCATGATCAAGCAAACCTCATTTGAGAAAAGGGGAAGGTATGGCGGTAGAACGCTTTCCAATTGAAGCTTCACACATTTTGATGTTCGCCCGAGCAATCGGAGATTCGAACCTCATCTATTCAGATGATGCGCATGCAGCGAGTACGGAGGTGGGTTCGATAATCGCGCCGCCGACCTTTGCGCAAGCCAGTGCTCAGTTTGACCCCGACTACTTTTTGCGACCCAAGGATGGTCAAAAGTGGTTCGGGAGTGGAGCGACTGCATCAGGCACATTGTTGAAAGACCCGAAAGAATCTAAAGAATCCGATGAGAAGAAATCTGGCTCATCGGCTGGAGGGCTACACGCAGAACAACATTTCACCTATCACCGACACTTGAAGCCAGGAGATGTTCTCAGCGCCGAAAACAAGCCGGGCGAAAGTTGGGAAAAAGAATCAAAGCGCGCCGGTGTCCTCAAATTCAGCGAAAGTATCACTGAGTATCGTGACCAAAATGGCGAACTTGTCGTAACTGCCCGCAGCGTTGGCGTTGTGACCGAAAAAGTTATCGAACAGTAGGAGTTGAAGATGGGATTAAGCGCACAAGAACTCACAATCGGCGATTCCTACTCAGAAGTAGTGGTCGAGGATCTCACCAGAACCCAGATCGTCCAATATGCCGGAGCGTCTGGCGACTACAACCCGGTCCATAGCGACGAGAAATTTGTTACTGAAGTAGCGGGGTACCCCACTGTCTTTGCCCACGGCATGTTGACCATGGGAATGACGGGACGAATGTTGACTAACTATGTTGGAGATGGTCGCCTCACTTACTACGGGGTGCGTTTCGTTAACCAGGTGTGGCCAGGAGATACTCTGACAGCACGCGCAGAGGTAGCTGCGCTTAGAGAAGAAGATGGCGAGACTCTTGTCGACCTGACGATTACAACAACGAATCAGGATGAGAAGTTCGTTTTGACAGGTAACGCTACGGCTCGAGTGGACTAGCGCTAAACGGTCTGACGAATCAAGGCCCTGCTTGGCTGATCGCAGGCTCAATCAAGGGTTCCGAGGCCCAGGTGGCGCGCCCTTTGCGTCCCCCCGTGACCGGACCGCCTAGACCGATGTCTATAAACGACCCTGGGCTGGCCGACCAGTCGTATGCCTCTATTTGGCTGATACTTCTCCTGCCATTCAACATACGGAAGAGCTCATGCTCTGATATGTGGAGAGATATTTCAGGGTTGTTGCCGACAGTTAGAGTCGGCCCCTGATTTAGCTCGATGCTGAGAGGCGAAGATCCGCATGTATCTAGATGCTGGCGCCAGACGACAAAACTACTTTTCGTGGCCAAGGTAAGTGCTTCCTTTGGCAATGTAGTCCCTGGTGCGAGGATTGCTCGGAGGTCGGCTTCGTGCGCTGCCGCGTCACCGAACGCGTATCGAACCGGATCGCCCATTCCTGGCTCCTCATTTAGAGCAGGCATTTGGTCGATGGCCGTTTGCCAAGCCAGGGAAAGTTCGTCGAAATTTAGCGATGCGAGACGTTCGATGCCCTCTTGTGTCCACCGATCCGTGCCATAACCATCAAGTCGGTGCTCGACCCAGTCCTGGCAGACGGCAGTCACGTGGCGCAGAAGATCCAAAGCTGACCACGATGGACAGCTGGGTAGCGACGCGTCTTGATTTCCGTCAACAAGCTCGATAATGCGGTTACTGACGCCTTTGTAAATCTCAAGCACTTCAGAGTCGACCATGAATCCCTTCCTTAACTCTTTGTGTGGAAATGGCCCGAAGCGGCTAATCGCGGCACCCTCTGTCGGCTAGTGAATGGCATCAGAATTTTTCCATTTTCAACACAAACCGTAGGTCGAAACCGCAGTGTTTGAATAGACCAAACACTCTTGCCGTTACCCTTTAGCGCGTCCTGAATATCCAAAAAGTTTCCCCGCCACTTTTCGAATCTGAATTTCCTCTGCCCCTTCAGTGATCCGGTAGCGCCGATGATGCCGGTAGATGTGTTCGAAAGGCATTTTTCGACCATAGCCAATACCGCCGCAGCTTTGCATTGCTCGATCAGCGGCGTCGCAGCAGAATCGATTTCCTCGGTAATTGCACATGGCGACACGATCTGTGATCTCCATATGGTCAACTCCCTCGTCCATTTCCCAAGCGGTTTTCCAGATCAGCGCTCGAATCATTTCCGCTTCGGTGTAAAGCTCCGCTAGCGGAAATTGGATTGCTTGGTTCTGTGAGAGCGGCTTACCAAATGTGGTCCTGTTATTTACATAATCGACCGCCAGGTCGATGCAATGAAGCCCAGCTCCAACAGAGGATGCGGCCTGGCGGATCCGGTTCTCATGCACAAATAGTTGGGCCGTTTGAAGGCCTCTGCCTTCTTCTCCAAGGATGTCGTCGTTGTGGACTCGGACTTCGGTTAGGCGTACGTGTGCGTGATCGGTCGGCATATTGAAGGTCCACATAAATTCCTCCACGCTGAACCCCGCAGAATCGACAGGAACGATAAAGCAAGTGATGCCGTGCCCTTCACCGGGATTACCTGAGGTTCTTGCAAAGATGTAGTCGTGGGTAGCGTGGTGTAGGCCGGTGTTCCAGTATTTTTCCCCGCTGATGACCCATTCATCACCATCTCTGACCGCAGTAGTTTCCATCCAGGTGGCGTCTGAGCCATGAAGCGGCTCAGTCAATCCGAAACCAATGCGTGCTGTGCCTTCGAGCATTTTCGGAATCCAGTACTGCTGCTGTTCCTGCGAGCCGTACTTCTCCATCATCAGAACAGTTGGAAAGTTGCCGATGATTGAGTTCTCGTTTTGGAGGTCGTTGTGAAGACCTAAACCCTTTCGGGCCAAGTGTTCGCGAACTATTGCCATACCGAGGTTGGTGCCGTCCTGGCCTCCGAAACGTTTGGGTAAGTGCCACCTCAGAAAGCCAGCGGCGTCAGCTTCGTCGCGCATGCGGCGCAGCAACGCTTCCCATTCTGCGTTGGGGAGACCATCACGGTCCCAGTCAGTTCTAGCGTCTTCACGGCGGTGATCGAAAAATCGAATGTTGTCGTTTTCGTTCTCAATTGGCTTGATGACGTCGTCGATAAATTCGTCAAGGTCGTCAAGCAAATTTTGAATGTCTGTGGGAATTACGAAATCCATACTGTGCGAACGTATACCGTCAGACGTTGTGGCGCTTCCCATAATTGTTTGGTCTGACTATCTGTGACCTTGGTGTCACTTGGCGCGGGCCCGGGCGGTCCGTCTAACAGAGCGTCATAAAGTTGAGATTTCCTGGCTTCCATATGAGTTGCACCCGGAAATACCCGATGGAGGAAGTCCGAATTCGCGCAAATTTTCTGCATTGGAACCAATCGCTAAAGAATTAGGGATTGTGATGCGTCCCCCTGAACGCTTTCGGCCGACAAGAAAGGCTCACCAGGCGGCATTGGTGGTAGAACATGCTTCGCCCGATGAGGCAGAAAGGTACCACCAACGCCTCTATGAAGCCGTTTGGGTGGAGGAACGCGACATTGAAGACCCTGAAGTTCTCTGCGCCCTAGCATCTGACTTAGCAGTACCTGGCGATTTGATAGAACGGGTCGTAGTCGAAGATGAGTTGCTCGCGGCCGTGCGGTCTTCAATGGAGCGGGCACATGCTTGGGGAGCTACTGGAACGCCAAGCTGGGTTATCGACAATAAATTAATGGTTCCGGGCCTACAAGAAGATGAATTCTTTGACCGAGTAATACAACGTCTCGAAAGCTTAAGAGACGCTGAAGGTGATGCCGACTAATCATTTGGGCTGACCGTCAGGTACTGTCCTGTGTATGCAGCCGATTTATTCAGAAGAAGCCGAGGCCTACCGCGAAAAAATCCGAGATTTCATTTCGAATAATTTGCCAGCGAACTGGCAGGGAATTGGGTCTCTGACAGGTAACGCCAAAGCAGAATTCCTAAATGAATGGCGCCGCATCCTGAGCGACAATCAGCTCTTGGCCACAATGTGGCCTAACGAATATGGCGGCCCCGGATTGTCAGCCAATGAAAATGTGATTATTGCCGAAGAGTTCACTAAGGCTGGCTTGCCTACCGGAGGACCAAACGATGGGTTTGGTATCGGGATGGTTGGAAACACGCTGATCGAGTGGGGCACCGAGGAACAGAAGAAGCACTACCTGCCGCGCATCCTTCAAGGCGAGGACCTCTGGTGTCAGGGCTACTCGGAACCAGGAGCGGGATCTGACCTAGCAAATCTTGGATGCAGAGCCGAACTTGATGGCGAAGAGTGGGTGCTTAACGGACAAAAGATTTGGACCTCAAGCGGTCACTTAGCAAATTGGATTTTTGTATTGGGGCGCACAGCTCCAGAACACGCAAAACATCAGGGCATCACTTTCTTTTTGTGCCCAATGGATCAGCCAGGAGTTGAAGTCCGACCAATTGTCAATATTGCGGGTCACAGCCACTTCAACGAGGTCTTCTTCTCGGATGCTCGAGTACCGAAAGAAAATGTAATCGGCCAGGTCAACGGTGGATGGGCTGTGGCGATGACCCTTCTGGGCTACGAGCGCGGATTTGGAGCGACCACGACCTATTTCCGGTACCGAGCTGAGCTGGACCGCCTAGTCGCAATGGCGCAAGAACGAGGTCGAACAGCCGAAGCCGGCATTCGTCAGAAGCTCGCATGGTGTCATAGCAAAGTAGAAATCATGCGATGGCTGGGACAGCAAGTATTGACCTCCTTCTTAAATGGAGAGCCCCCAGGGCCGAAGAGTTCGATCGGAAAGCTGAACTGGAGCGAATATCACAGAACTGTCACGGAGCTGTCGCTGGATATTCTGGGCGCTGACGCAATGATCCTCGAAGGAGACCCCTCTTACGCTGCCGGTTTGGGAGCCGCAGACGCAGGTACTCCGAACACCACTACGGCCTGGGTGAATAGCTTCCTGTCAGCCCGTTCAGGCACGATTTACGCGGGAACAAGTCAAGTGCAACGCAATATTATTGGTGAGCGAATTCTTGGACTGCCAAAAGAGCCGCGAGCCGATGAAGGCCCCTGGAACGAGACCCTGCGCTGACATGCTGTTAGGGCTCGGCGGGGGAGCATGCAGTGGAAAGACCACTCTCGCGCGCGCACTTCTCGCACTTGAACCCAAAGCGTCGCTCCTATCATTTGACGATTACTACCGCGACCTTTCGCACATGACTCCTAAAGAGCGGGCAGAAGTCAACTATGACCACCCAGATGCGTTGGACACAGAGCTTTTTCTCGCCCACATGGATGCTCTAGGTGCAGGCCAGCCCGCTGATGTGCCCGTGTACGATATGACTACTCATACTCGTACTGGAGACACTCACCGAGTGAATTCAGCGCCGCTAGTCATTGTCGAAGGCATTTTGCTTCTGGTATTGAAAGAGTGCCGAGATCGGCTCGACTACACGGTGTTTATAGAGGCTCCCAAGGACATTCGTCTGCAACGTCGACTCGTGCGTGACGTCGCGGAGCGTGGTAGGGATATTGCGGGCATAGAGAAACAATTTTCAGCCTCGGTCCAACCAATGCACGAACAACTTGTTGCCCCTAGCTCCGCGCACTCAGACTTAATCGTGAGTCACCCGTGGAGCCCCAAAGTTACTGCTCAAGAAGTGCTTGAACATACGAAAAATTTCTAGCCAACTCGAATAATTATCTCTCTATGAACTCGACCCAGTTGCCATCGGGATCTTCCACCATTCCAACCACGACTCCAGGGCGGGCCTCTCGTCGGTCCCAAATGATCGGGGCATCAACGCCTGCGCACGCGTCCAGCGCACTCTGAACATCGGCCACTGACAGCGTGAAGTAACGCATGCCAGTTGAGCCCATCATTCCGCCGCCAACTCCAGCCGCGACCTCGCTAGTTGGGACCACTATCTTCAGCAAGCTGTCGTTGGCCCAAAGGCGATGCATAGCGGCGACACCTAGCGCCTCCATGTTGATAGTCGCTTCAAATGTCATACCGATGACATCACGATAAAAAGCCAACATAGCGTCACCGTTGGTTGTCACTATGCCCAGATCAAAGCCGGGTTTTGTAAAGGTATTGCTCACAGGTCCTCCACGATTATGAAATTGGCCTAGTCGTAACTCGCACCTAGACCAGCTCGAGCATCACTCTGAATACCGTAATTGGGAATCGGGTACCTCAGCCCGTTGCGCGACAGAAATTCCATTCCCTCGATGGCGGTTAGCAAATCTTGAGGAGTTAGAGCCATTAACAACTCGTCCTCCATGACCCCTCCGTACCTACGCTCAGCGAAACAAGGTATAGACAAGCTTGGTTCCCCCGTTGCTAGGGCGCGACCCCAGCTATCAGCACAAGCGGACTCACCGACACAGCCCCAATCAAGCTTCTTGTAGCCGCGCCATTGCAGGCCGTTAATCAGCAAAATCATTTGGGCAGGTGTTGCGTAGACCAGACAAATATCAGGAGGGTCTAACCGCTTAGCGGAAAGAGGTGAAACCGCCATAGCTGAGAATGTCCCAAAGGGTACGCAATCCATCGCTTCTTGATGAGCTGCGCTGTCTTCTAAAGATTCGAACCAAACTCCTTGCATGCGCTCACCCGATAACCATTCTTCATCTTGTGGATGTAACCCAATAACGGCTCCGCATTGGTCACCAACGAGGTCATCCCGGGTAATACCAACAGTCCAATTCAAACGACTTGCCATTCCGACTATCTGATCTGTGGTGTGAATGGCATCGGGCCGCCGAATGCGCGGCACCGCCTTCATTTCTTCAACCGATGCAAATAGCTTCATGCCGATTGGCGTAGTTCTAATCCTCAAGAGTGCCTGCAGGCGGTTCAGTAGATCATCCCAGTCAATCTTTTCGGTACGCAGATGCACCTGTTGTTCTTCGCTTGTATTCATGCTTTCCCCTGACGTGCTGGAGCCAACCTACCGCGCCACGCTGGAACTTAGAGATATCGCTGTAGATAGTCTCAGTTCCATCGATGCAGGCTCCTGCGATTTGTAGGATTAGGGTGACTAGTTGGTTGTCTAAAGATGGCTGCAGCGATCCAAAGTTGAGGAGAACGTAATGGCGGAAGGTCTTCGCACCGAAGTTCACGGAAACGTAGGGGTGGTGATCATGGATCGTCCACCCCACAATTTTTTGAATTTTCGACAGATCCACGACATCGCTGATGCGCTTGAAGAAATGCAAAACGATATGTCGATTAGGTGTGCCGTCCTGGCAGCCGATGGTCGTTCCTTTTGCGCGGGAGCTGACTTTGCCGGCGATGGCGTCGGCGGCGGCGACGACGAAGTCGTTGGGGGCGACGCAACTTTGGCCTTGTATCAAGGATCAGGTCGTCTCTTTGACGTAACGCTTCCTATTGTTGGCGCCATACAGGGGCCCGCCGTCGGTGGCGGCCTCGGGCTGGCAATGGTCCCCGATATACGTATCACTTGCCCAGACGCCCGGTTTTCAGCCAACTTTGCATCATTGGGAATTCATCAAGGCTTCGGGATGAGCGTTACCCTCCCGCAATTGTTGGGCCCGTCGCGCGCCGCTCAGGTCCTATACAGCGCAAAGCGCTACAAAGGCGAAGAAGCTGTCGCCATAGGTCTTGCCGACGAATGCGTCCCCAACGAGCAGGTGAGGGAACGAGCCTTGGAAGTAGCGACAGAAATCGCAGCCAACGCCCCCTTAGCTCTGCGCGCAATCAAGTCAACTTTACGACTCGGTCTTGGCGATCGAGTGCGTGAAATAACCCAGCGGGAAGCCCAACTCCAAGCCCAGCTATCTGCAAGTGACGACGCTAAAGAAGGTATTGCGGCAGTCGGTGAACGCAGAGCAGGCAACTTCAAAGGCAAGTAGTTACTCCTCAGCACAGAAACCAAAATCACCTATAAAGAGAAAACACAATTGGATATGAATGTTCTCATTGCCGGAGGTAGCGGCCTAATCGGGTCCGCTCTCACCACAACACTTCAAAGTCGAGGAGACAAAGTCACCGGAGTATCGCGAAGTCCATCCTTAGACGAGGTCGCCTGGAACGAGATTACGCCCGAATTAATGGAGGACTTTGACGCAGTTATCAATCTCGCGGGGGAGTCCATTGCTGGTCGGTGGACAAAAGCTAAGAAGAAAAAAATTTTAGAAAGCCGTGTCGCCACAACTTCGACCATCGCGTTGGCAATTGCGGATTCGAAAAATCCGCCTCAATGTCTCATACAAGCTTCAGCAGCAGGGTTTTATGGCAACCGCGGAGACGAGATTCTAAATGAATCCTCTTCCACTGGAGAAGGTTTCCTTGCCGAGGTCTGCCGGCAGTGGGAGGCAGCGGCATTTCCTGTAGAAGAAGCTGGAACTCGATTAGTGATGCCGCGCTTTGGCATCGTTCTAGCCGAAGGACCGGGAGCCTTAGGTCGACTTGTGTTAGTAACAAAGTTGTTGATCGGCGGACCCCTAGCTAGCGGTCGACAGTGGTGGAGTTGGGTTTCGCTTAATGACGCAGTCAGGTCCCTATTGTTTCTGCTTGACCATGAACTTTCGGGTCCAGTCAACATTGCAACACCTAACCCGGAAACACAGAAAAAATTCGCCGCCACCTTAGGTAATGTCCTCCGTCGCCCTGCTGTGATTCCAGCACCTGGTTTTGCAATCAGGATGGCCCTAGGGGAAATGGGTACCCACTTACTGCTTGACTCGACCCGCTTAAATCCCGAAACGCTGGTCAACGAAGGCTTCGAATTTGAGGACCCACACTTACAAGAGGCCTTGCGCAAAATTCTTGATATTGGTGCATCTTCGAACTGAACTTAGAAAGAGCTTTTATGGCACTCCAGGCAGACACACAGGCATTTATCGAAGTAGTAGAAGCTGCTCGAGCAGAGGGGCCGTCAGTCGCGGAACAGACCCCAGAGTTTTCTCGGGACCGGTATCAAGCGCTAGCGCATATCTTGGGAGAAGGGCCTGAAGTCCCTGGAGGGGTTGCCGATACGGAAATTCCAGGCCCAGCCGGCCCGATACCCGCCAGAATTTATCGACCCAATGCTGAGGGTCCGCACCCAGTTTTGGTGTTTTTCCACGGGGGCGGCTTCGTTATTGGGGATTTAGATACCCACGATAAAGAATGTCGACTGCTTTGCACGAAAGCTCAATGCGCTGTGATAGCTATCGATTACCGTCTTGCCCCCGAGGCCAGATTCCCGGCAGCTGTAGAGGACTGCTGGGCAGCCGTGCAGTGGGTCAAGGCATCGGGAAGCGAATTAGACCTAGACACAAATCGCGTAGCTGTAGGCGGCGACTCGGCCGGCGGCAACCTCGCTGCCGTTACTGCGCTGATGGCAAGGGACGCGGGTTTAGACCTCAAACTTCAAATGTTGGTGTATCCGGCGACTGACGCATCGCAGCACTATGAGTCTTTTTCGGAAAATGAGGCCGGGCCATTGTTAACAGTTGAAGTGATCGACTGGTTTTGGTCCCACTATGTAGGTCCAGAGCTCAAGGAAGGTGTTCGAAACGATTGGCGTTTCTCACCCGCGTTAGCAGCCAACCACGAGGACTTAGCTCCCGCTTATGTTGCAACCTGCTCAGCCGATCCGCTTCGAGACGAAGGAAATGCATACGCAGAAACGCTTTCCCTCGCCGGTGTCCCAGTCAAGCACTCACTCTTCGAAGGCGAACCGCATCTCTTGTTTCAGATGTTCCACACATGTGAAGGAGCAAAGAGACTTATTGAGGAATGCGCTGCAGCAGTTGCGGCGGCATTCGAGTGAACACTGAAATACAGCGTGACAAGTGGGGTATTGCTCACGTCACAGCCCCTAACCAACTTGCCGCGTTCGAGGCGCAAGGCTGGATAGCTGCCGCGGACCGCATATGGCAAATGGAGTTTGATCGCCTGAGGTCACAAGGACGCTGGGGAGAAACCGTTGGAGCGAAAGCTGCACGAGAAGACGCTTTCTTTAGGCGGCTCGGTCTCGCAGATTTAGCGAAGCAGCACTGGGCGTCGTTGGCTCCTGAGACCAAAGAAATAACCGAAGCCTATGCACGCGGGGTTAACCGCTGGCTGGGTTCCCACGAAGATGAGCTACCCGAAGAGTTCAACTATCACTCCGCTAGCCCGGAACGCTGGCAACCCTGGCATTGCCTAGCGGTGTACAAAGTTCGCCATATCTTTATGGGAACTCTCAACCGAAAGCTTTGGCGAGGGTTTCTCTTAGCCAAAGGAAACCCGGAACTTCTCGATGCTATGCGGGGTTGCGTTGATGACAGCTCAACTATTACGACTTCGGCCTTGCCGGGGGTAGAGCAGCTGACAGATTTATCTAATCTGATCCAAGCGAACGCCGAGCAGCTAAGGGGTCTTGTAGATATCGACGGGGGCTCAAATTCTTGGGCAATTTCCGGATCTCGAACCAAATCAGGCTTGCCGCTCTTAGCGGGGGACCCGCACCGGGGCATCGAGTTCCCCAACGCGTATCACCAGTTCCACATGAATTGTCCAGAGTTCAACGCAATTGGTCTGGCATTTCCTGGTGTTCCAGGATTCCCTCATTTTGGTCATAACGAAACTGTCGCCTGGTGCATCACCCACGGAATGGCAGACGACACCGATCTCTTCGTAGAGACAGACGCCCTAGAAGCCGTTGAATGGGAGGTGGAAGACCTCGTGATACGGGGCGAAGGTAGCTTTGAGGTATACCGAGGGTCAACTCCGCGAGGTCCAGTCGTGCTCGGGGATCCGTCCCAGGGTGCTGCCCTCTCAATGGCATGGACGGGGATGAACGGACAGGACAGTACGTTCGACGCTCTACTACCCATGTTGAAAGCGTCCACAAGTGAAGAGCTTGAGGCTGCCGTCGAGCCTTGGGTGATACCGGTGAACAATCTTCTCTCAGCGGACCGTGACGGACATATTTCATTCAAGGTGAGAGGAAGAGTTATCGAGCGGCCGCATGAGCATAGATGGATTCCTGTGCCGGCGGAGACTTCCGAAGATTGGTCCAATCTGGTCCCTGTCAACTTCACAGACCTGCCGGGAGAAAGCGACCCACTTCGAGGCTATTTGGTGACTGCGAACAACCAGATATCTGATGGGGGACCCTACATTTCACTCGATTTCGCCGGGCCAGCACGGTACGACCGCATAGTTCAGTTGATAGAAGAGTTGCCAAACGCAACAGCAGCCGACATGGAAGTCATCCATAGTGACGTTGTCTCGCTACTTGCCCCATCCATTATTTCGGCATTGACCACGCACGTCACCCGATTCGCCCACCCGTTAGGGCAGTGGTTGGTAGACCAGCTAACAGGGTGGGATTGTGCTCTTTGCGAAGAGTCAGTTGAAGCTTCGATTTACAGTGTGATCCGTCGTCGATGGGCTGAGAGTGTTGGGGAACGCCTGGGCATAGCCACCCCAGAACTTGGTGGCCCCAAATGGCCTTCCCCCGAGTCCGCAAGTCGCATGCTCTACGAAGCAGCCATGCACCTTCTCGTCGACGGGAACTGGCACTTAGTCCCCGGCCTCGACTCCGAAGAGGATTTAGACGTTGCTTTGTCGGCGTGCATAGACGAAACACTTGAGGAGTTAGAACAACGCCTGGGTACGGATAGGTCTCAATGGACCTGGGGCCGCCTTCACAGAATGGCCTCGCCGCATCCACTTGCGTCGGCAGTTGAAGAAGCGAGACACCTGCACCCTCCGATCGATTCGTGCCCAGGGGATAGTGACACAGTGCGTCGCGGAGAGGTAGCTCCCGAAACCGGGGAGAGGTCGGCTGCTGCTTCGGTTGCAAGGTATGTCTTTGATCTCGATGATTGGGATCGCTCCGGCTGGGTAGTACCTCACGGTGTTTCCGGAGTTAGAGGTGAAGGACATGACATGGACCAACGCGCTGACTGGCTGAACTGCACTCTGATACCCATGGCGTTCACTGCATCCGCAGTCGAACAAGTAGCAGCCGAATCTTTCGAAATCTGACGCGCTACGGGTAGCCGTTTTTCTCCGACCGCTTGACAATCGATACAGCACCGCGACTAGTTTCCCGTTATGACCCTGACTGAGCCTGAGACGTATATCGAATTGGGCGCTCCCTTGACAGACACTCATGACAGCGTCTGGCAACGTTTAGGTCAATGCGGCACTTGGTGGAGTGGCAAGGAACGCGTAGCTGCTATGGCAGAGGTGCGCCAAGCTTTTTGTTGTGCCCTGTGCATCGAACGTTTGGAGGCTTTAAGCCCAATGATGATCAGGGGGGAACATGACTCGGTGTCAGACTTGCCGCGGGAAGCCGTGGATCTCATCCATAGATTGGCCACCGACCCCGGACGTCTCTCTAAAGAATGGGCCCTCCTGGTTATCGAATCAATCGGCGAAGAACCATACGTAGAACTAGCAACCCTGGTTTGTGTTCAATATGTCATCGATAGTTTTGCGCGGTCTTTGGGACTTCCGCTTCGCGAGCTGCCCGAACCACAACCCGGAGAGCCGGACAGGGTGCGGCCCGAAGGGGTGGGAGATGTTGGTGCTTGGGTCAGCCAGACAGTTGAAAAATCGTTAGCAAATGTTTCCCGAGCCGCTTCGTTGGTTCCCGCAACCGAAGACCTCTGGCGTGAGCTTGTTCAGGCTCACTACAGCCGAGGACCCCAGTTCGCTGACCTTGTGTGGGATAGAGCGCTCTCCAGGCCCCAAGTAGAGTTATTGGCATCGACAGTCTCAGCACTTAATGAGTGTTTCTATTGAACGGCGGCCCACGTATCGTTGCTCCGTGCGAGTAGCGAAGCCCTGGATTCGGAAGTCGACCTCGAACAGCTCGAAGCCGGCGCGGATGTGACTCACGGAGAACTGCTTGTTCGTTACGCCGAGTCCGCGGTTCGTCAAGACAGCGACCTAGGTAAAGTGCGGTCGGGGTTAGAGGCGCAGGTCGGCCCTGGGGGAGTTATCGAAGCTGCGGCGACTGTTGCTGCATTCGAGGGCTTGAACCGCATCGCTGATGCCACTGGCATTCAACTCGATTCTGGTCTGGCTGATGAATCGGCAGATTTCCGAATGCTGCTAGGTCTGGATGCTTACGCAGGCGCGGCGAGCACTGAGGTGGCAGGCGTTCCGACACGAGCGGCCGATGTGATGGGGATATTTCGGTAAACACTCAAAGCGATACCGATATCAGCGCTAATACGCGACGTTTTCTTATTCCGAACGCTGTGGTTCTCTGGGCAAACCGAGAATTCTTTCGCCAATAATGTTGCGTTGAATTTCGCTGGAGCCGCCAGCTATTCGCATGCCCGGCGAATACAAGAGATTCTCAGTTGTGTCCGAGTGCAACATTGCCTCGGCACCTTGCAAAAGCGAATCTAGCTGCGCTTCGGAGTAGCCAAGTTCGCTGTTCATTAACTTTGCTACTGGAGCGATTAAAGGATCGCCGCCTCGACGTTCCATTAACGCCTGGAGGGCTTTGCCGCGGTTAAGGATTCCGGTTAATTTTTCTGTCCGTACATCGTCTAGAGCAGTCGATTTTTCTGCCATGGTCTCCAGACGTTTCCCGAGGCTGATTACACCTGCGGCTCCTGCGCCACCTCGTTCGTCTTCGAGGACCGCCATAGCGACGCCCCAGCCTTCGTTAACTTCGCCGAGAAGTGAATCAGAAGGCATTGATACATCGGTAAAGAAGACTTCGCAGAATTCGCTATCGCCGGTCATCTGTTTAATCGGCCGAACCTCGATGCCTTCTAGGGCCATATCCAATAGGAAAAAGGAAATGCCTTTGTGCTTGGGTTGGTCGTTGTCGGTTCTAGCCATAAGGATTCCGAATTGAGCGAATTGTGCATTCGAAGACCAAACCTTCTGTCCATTAAGTAAGAACTGATCTCCATCGGCAACAGCAGACGTTTGTAGCCCTGCGAGATCAGAACCAGCTCCTGGCTCACTGAATAGTTGGCACCAAAGAATCTCGTTGCGCAGTGTTGGCCGTAGGAAACGTTCTCGTTGTTGCGGGGTTCCAGATCGGAGGATGGCTTCGCCTGCGAGGACCAGGCCTTGAAGGTTGAGATAAGGAGCGACTTCGGCGATAGCGCACTCCTCATGCCACACGATGTTGTGAGCCGGGGTCAGACCCATGCCACCGTATTTCTCTGGCCAATGCACTCCGGCCCAACCTTCCTCAAAACAGAAGCGTTGCCAATGCATAGCCGGTTTGTGGAGGTGTGGCGGCAAGATCGCGCCGTAAGCAGGACACGCATCGTTTGATCTGACTGCGGCCGCAATGAATGCGGCCGCCTGCGTGCGAAATTCTTCGATCGAGGGAATGTCTTGCATATTTAGAAGGTAGTACTGACTTACGTTGGGGCGCACCCTCTTGTTGCATAGCATCTAGGTATGAGCGATGTCAGTCACACAGACGACCGGTTGACAAACGAGACAGTCGAACTGTTACAGCAGCTAATTCGCCATAAGTGCGTCAACACTGGCGAAGCCGAGTCTGGAGAAGAGGTCCGAAATAGTGATCTGCTAGAAGGCTTTCTAGAAGGTCCGGGGATAGATCTTGAGCACTTCGACTGCCTGCCAGGCCGCCGGTCAATGGTGGCTCGAATAGCGGGCACTGACCCGACGGCCCCATCGTTGTGTCTAATGGGCCATACAGACGTGGTTCCTGTCAGCCCTGAGGGTTGGAGCCGCGACCCTTTTGGTGGTGAGTTGATCGACGGAGAGGTTTGGGGTCGAGGAGCAGTCGACATGCTCAATCTCACGTCCTCTATGGCTGTGGCATTTCGACACTTAGCAGATTCTGGTTTCCGACCCAAAGGCGACCTTGTGTTCTTTGGCGTCGCTGACGAAGAAGCAGGCGGAACCTATGGTGCGAAATGGATGGCCGAAAAACACTGGGACGCTATGGCGGCAGATTACGTCCTTACTGAATTCGGGGGATTGCCTACCGAGACGCCCGAAGGAAAGAAAATCACTCTTGCGGCGGGTGAGAAGGGCCTTGGGTGGCGACGTCTGAAAGTGAAAGGAACCCCGGGGCATGGTTCGATGCCATTTGGCGCTGACAACGCGGTTCTGAAAGCTGCTGAAGTCATCCGGCGTTTAGGGGAATACAAACCCAACGCGAGGTTGACCGAAATGTGGCAACACCAAGTTTCAACGCTCGACCTTGAAGCAGATGTCAAAGACGCTCTCTTGAACCCGACGTCGGTATGGGAGGCGATATCGCGACTGGATTCACCTTCCCTAGCCCGACATCTTCACGCCTGCAGCCACACAACGTTCTCTCCCAACGTCGTACATGGAGGAGTAAAAACCAATGTCATACCTGACGAAGTGGAAATCGATGTCGACATTCGAACAGCGCCAGGCGATAGTGACCAAGTCGATAATCATCTCCGCGAGGCGCTTGGAGACTTATTCGATGAGGTCGAAATCAAAGCCATTCATGACGACCCCGCAACATTTTCTTCTACCGACACCCCGATGTGGCATCTCCTACAGGAAATGATGCAAAAAGCACATCCCGGTGCACCCCTAATACCTTCGCTCATCGTTGGGGCAACGGATGCTCGTTTCTATCGGGATAAGGGATCCGTTGCCTACGGTGCGGGTTTGTTCAGTGACCGTGTCAATGCGTCTGACTTCATGACTCGGTTCCACGGGCACGACGAACGAGTCGATATTGACTCCCTGGCTCTCACGACCCAACTGTGGCTAGACATAGCTACTCACTTTTGGGACAGGGTAGATGGCTGAAGCCGTTAGTTGCTAGAGCAACCGACTTTCGGAGTTACGTGTGGTACCCGGCCTGTCCGAAATGACGTCACGACACCGCCGGCATCTAATTCCCATATCACTCTCATGGTCTTGTCGCCGTCCGTAACCGGAACAAACGTGACGGAGTCCCCGGAAGACGATTCTTCGATCTTGGATCCGAACGCCTCTTTAATGGCGTCTTTGGTGGCACCGATTCCATACCCAGACTTGCTGGTTATGGGCCCGCTGGAGACGTCTACTCGAACGACTTCTCCGTTTACAACCATAAACGCTGCTCCAGTGGCTCCTGCCGCTGGCGTGTAGTACTGGCATGTCTCGCTACCAGTTGAAGCGGCGTTGAAGGTAACCCCAGCTGCTTCCTGAGCTTCAGCAAGGGTTTGACCGATTCTCACCGGTCCGAGTCCGGCCGTTGTGATGGTGTCGGAGTTAGTCAACGTCGGGGGCGTAGTAGTTTCTGTGGTGCCGTAACGCTCTGCCGCGGTTTGGATAGCAGAAGTTGTTGACGAAGCGTCGCTTGTTGCTGAATCGTCAGAGGATGTTGCCGAGGTAGTGATGCTAGGCAGGGTGGTGGTGGAGTCGCTGGCAGTGCTGCTTAGGGAGCACCCAGCAGTAAGAGCAACCAAGGCAATCAGGGCCGAGGTAAATCTGGGTGCTGTGGGTTTCCTGTTTGCGAGTATCACTTCAGTACCTCTCGTGGGTGAGCTGCGTTGGCAAGTTCATCGAACTCGTACATAAGGACGAGGGTACAACTGTTCCACTCGATGTGTCGCCTTGATGTAGGGGTTAGTCTTTATAGACAACGCTGCAGGAGTACGTGCAGCTGTTTGTCGATTTACCATATGGGGATGGAGTTTCGTTATGGCTGAGGCACAGTTCGACATTGTTATCCGCGGCGGCAAAGTAGTGGACGGCACCGGTGCGGTGCCTAGGAAGGCGGATGTTGCGATAACTGGCGACCGCATTGTTGCTGTTGGAGACGTGGAGGGGACAGGGACCCGCGAGATTGACGCAAGCGATCGAGTTGTTACTCCAGGGTTCGTTGACATTCATACTCACTTAGACGCCCAATTAGCCTGGGATCCCATTGGTTCAAGCTCGTGCTGGCACGGAATTACTTCTGTGGTGATGGGTAACTGCGGTGTGACTTTCGCGCCGGTGAAGACTGAAGACATCTCCTACTTAGCGGAGATGATGGAATCGGTCGAAGATATTCCCAGAGAGGCGATCCTGGAAGGTTTGCCGTGGGACTGGCGAACTTACGGCGAGTACCTCGAATTTCTTGATGGCTTGCCGAAAGGAATCAACGTCGGAGGAATGGTGGGACATGTGGCGGTTCGTTGGAACGTCATGGGTGAAGAGAGCCTCAAGGAAGAGCCAGCGACCCAACAAGAAATCGATGCGATGTGTGAGCTGGTCGATGAAGCAATCAGCTCAGGTGCCCTAGGGTTCTCTACCTCACGAACCTTGCTGCACCGAACGCCCGATGGTCGACCTATTCCAGGAACTTTCGCCGACGACAACGAACTCTATGCATTCGCTGATGTCCTAGGTCGACACGGCCGTGGTGTTTTCGAGTCGGCTCCTCGATTCGAAAAAGCTGGAGCGGACTGGACGGGCCTAAAGCATGAAATTCGAACCTTGGGTGAAATCACCCGCCGGAGCGGTCGCCCCTCAACGTTCGGTCTTGTCTATAACGCAGTTCGGCCAGACATGAGTGATGTAGCGCTAGCCGAAGTTCTGACAGAGAATTCAAACGGAGCCACCCTGAGACCCCAAACTACTTGTCGTCCTATCGGGGTGGTATTAGGTATTCAACATCGCACCCCTTGGGCACGCGCAGGGTCAACCTGGAAGTCCATGCAGAACATGGAATTATCCGAACGCCTCGCTTTGATCCGCGACCCTGAATCAAGGCAAGCCTTAGTCGAGGAAGCCAACAATCCTGAACAAATCCATGGGGGCGGTAGCGCCATGGTTGACCTAAGCAGGTTGTATCTATTGGACGCGGAAGACCCCAACTATCGAGTAGGGCCAGAGGGCACGTTAGAAGCGAGAGCAGCTCAAGCCGGTGTAACGCCAGTCGAATTCTTTCTAGACGAAACGGACCGTTCGGACGGGTCTGTGATGCTGTCGCTCCCGATCCTAAACCAGGACTATGAAGCCATCGAAACAATGCTTCAAGACGAAGCGATCGTTATGGGTCTGGCGGACGCGGGGGCCCACGTCGGGCAGATCATGGACTCCAGTCAGCCGACCTACTTCCTGAGTCACTGGGTAAGAGAAACTGGTTTCTTCTCAATCGAAGAAGGCGTACGACGGATCACCTCAGACACAGCGGATCTCTTCGGTTTGGTTGACAGGGGGCGAATTGTGGAAGGCGCCTACGCCGACATCAATGTCATCGACTTCGAGAACCTATCTTTAAGCGGACCAGAATATGTCCATGACTTCCCTGGTGGCGCTGGTAGGTACATCCAAAGAGGAAGCGGTTATGACGCAACAATCGTCAACGGCCGCATCTTTATGGAAAATGGCGAACACACCGGTGAACTCGCTGGAGTCACTCTTCGGTCAACCGACTGATTAGTTTTCTCTTTGTCCCGCTAAGGTGCTGCTATGGCTTCAGCACCTGAGATGAACATTGACAACGAGACCACGTATCGCGTGTCGATCCAAACGGCCAAAGGCACGATCGTTATGGACCTCGACCCGAAATTAGCGCCGAACACGGTAAATAATTTCGTGAACCTCGCACGTGATGGCTATTACACAGGACTCACCTTCCATCGAGTAGTGCCAGATTTCGTTATTCAGGGTGGTTGCCCAGAGGGCACTGGTACAGGTGGTCCCGGATATCGATTCGACGATGAACCCGTCAATGCCGAATACACCTTAGGGGCGGTTGCTATGGCCAATGCTGGGCCGAACACAAACGGCAGCCAGTTCTTTATATGCATCGATGATTGTCAGTCAAAACTGGCGCCGGCATACAACCTCTTTGGTTACGTCTCAAGTGGGATGGACGTCGCATTAACGATCGCTGTCGGTGACGTCATGGACAGCGTCGAGATTGAAGAAATCACTGCGGGTTAGTCAAAAATGCATCAACTCGCCGATAACAGCTAACGTGTGGCCCCTGGCGAAAGGGTCTTCAATGAGTGATGTAGTTCTATATGAAGAGGTCGACGGAGTGGCTTTGATCACTCTAAACCGACCCGAACGGCTTAATTCTTGGACAAGTGAGCTTGGTTCCGAGTACTTCAATGCGCTTGACCGAGCTTCGGAATCAGCGGACGTTAAAGCAATTGTCGTCACTGGAGCCGGAAGGGGCTTCTGTTCAGGCGCTGATATGGACATGCTGCAAGGAATCGGAGCGCGAGACGGAGAAGAAGAAACACCACTAGAGATACGAACCGAACGTCATGATTATGCGCTCACGGTACCCAAACCCGTAATTGCTGCAATCAACGGCGCCTGCGCAGGGCTTGGATTTGTGCACGCAATGATGTGCGATATCCGGTTCGCTGCTGAAGGAGCAAAATTCACTAGTGCCTTCGCTCGGCGAGGACTAATTGCAGAGCACGGCGTGTCGTACATGCTTCCCCGGGTCGTAGGACCGTCAAACGCGTTAGACATTCTGATGTCTGGAAGGGTTTTCCTGGCCGATGAGGCGAAAGAGATGGGGGTCGTGAGCCGCGTGCTGCCTCCCGACGAGCTCGTCACTGCAACTGTTGAGTATGCGCGAGAGCTAGGTAGATACAGTGCGCCGTGGTCCATGGCGGAAATGAAAAACCAAGTGTGGAGCCAACTTGACATGGCGCGTACCGAATCACTTGAGGAATCGAACAGAGTTATGGCGCAGTCTCTGAAGAGGTCAGACTTCAAAGAAGGCGTAGCGAGCTTCGTAGAAAAACGAGACCCAGCTTTTGAACCAGTAGTTGGATCCTGAAATTTTGCGTAATTCTTTATAGGTGGCTCTGAGGGCAGTAGCGTCACAGCGATGACTGAGACGCTTGGGGCATTCGCGGTGCTTGCCTGGCTCGCATACTTAGCAAGTCGACTACTGGCGCGCCGCCACTTACCCGAGCTTGTTGGGTTTCTGATAGTCGGGGCACTCCTGGGGCCATCAGGGATCGAGTTGGTTAGCGAGCATGAACTAGCCGCTCTGCGCCCTCTGACTGAAATCGCTCTCGCCATTCTGATGTTTGTAATCGGTGAACGAGTATCTGTCCGGGCTCTGCGAGCTGCTCGATGGACCCTCACCACGGGCGCTACCCAATACGTACTGTGCGCAGTTTTAGTGTTTTGGGCCACTCGGGCGGTAGGTGCAGATAGATCGGTAGCTCTAGTGCTCGCAGCCTTAGCAGGTGCCGGCGCTCCAATGACTATTGCGCACATCGTCAGTTCAGTGAAGGCAACAGGGAATTACGCCGTTGGAGTAGTAGGCACGCACGCCGTTTCTGACGCATTTGCCACCACGACATTCGCAGCAGTTTTGCCTATAGCGACGATCTTGGCCGACCAAGACGCCGACGTATCGGCTGCAGTGCTGGACTTTGTTCAACTCGGATTTGGCGGGGCCGCCCTTGGGCTCCTAGGTGGATGGTTCATATCACGTCTAGGTTTCCAAATAGAGACGTCAGGCGAACTACTTCTATTCGTATTGGTCCATATCCTCCTCGGGTGGTCAATAGCTGACTGGTTAGACATCTCCTTGCCGCTAGCAGCGCTAATGGCGGGCGCTACAGCCGCATCGGTGTCACCAGAAGCCTTTTCCCTGCGCCTATTCCGAACCATTAAAAGCATCGAACAACCGCTCTACTTACTGTTCTTTGCGTTAGCTGGAGCATCCATACATCTCAACGATCTAGGGGGAGTAGGCATAGTCGGCCTGGTGTACATCGGGGTGAGAGTGGCAGCCAAAATAGTTGGCGGGCTCGTTGGCGGCCTCTTCGGAGGGCTTGGCTGGAAAACAGCTTTAAGGCTTGGCGTCAACCTGACCCCACAAGCGGGCGTGGCGGTCGGTTTGGCGGTTCTGGCAAGTGAAGTGCTGGGAGACCCAGGAGCAGAGGCTGCCACCGTAGTCTTAGGCTCGGTCGTACTTTTCGAACTTGTCGGTCCTCTCTTAGTCGCAAAGGACCTACACGGATCCGATCCTGAACAAGACCCCGGACAGGACAATCCCACGCGGATGGAACTACCCGCAAACGTGCTGATTGCCTCTCCGATGCCAATAGAAATCCCTGAATGGCTAATTGATCTCGCGGCGCGCTGGCGTTCACGCCTTGTCGTTTATCAACCAGGGGAACCTGAATCCGAACATGTTGCGAACCTTTTGGCTAGATGCGCAACCAAGGACGTTGAAGTCGAATTTAAGCCGATGCGCACCGAAAGCTTTACCGGTGCTGTTGTCAGAACACGGGCTGAAACACAAGCAGACATGGTGGTGCTGTTCGCGGCCCGGCCGCAAGGTGCGACTTCCCGCCTTGTTCTCTTTCCATCCGAGCGCATAGCCAGGGAACTCACTGTGCCTGTTCTAACGTTCCCCGTCACAACCGAAGGGCCTCCTGAGCCGGCCCAGAAGAGCCGCAGATGGCCATGGTCAACCTAGTTTCGCTTAACAATTGCTCCGAGTGCTCTCCAATGGGCAGACTGTACTGATCAAGAGAAGGGTTTAGACATGTCAGATCGCGTGGTAGTGACTGTCGAAGATGGGATAGCAGACGTTCGTCTCAACCGCCCAGAGAAACTCAATGCTTTAGACACTGGCATGTTCAGGGCTATTGTCAACGCGGGCGAAGAACTAAAAGAACGATCAGATGTTCGAGTTGCTGTGCTGAGCGGCGAAGGGCGTTCCTTTTGTGCGGGCCTCGATTTTGCCTCGTTCCAAGCGATGGGAGAAAGCGAGAATCAAGCGAACGTAGATGCCGATGACATGGCCGACACAGCCGCCAACAGTCTTGAAGGCCGGATAACCCACCTTGGACAGCAAGCAGCGTGGGTATGGCAAGAGTTAGAGGTTCCGGTGATTGGAGCTATCACTGGACATGCTTTGGGTGGAGGCTTTCAGATAGCAATGGGTCCCGATATTAGAATCGTTCATCCAGATACCAAGATGTCGGTACTTGAGGTTCGATGGGGGTTGGTCCCCGATATGGGAGCCTCTGTGTTACTGCCACCTGTGGTAGGACTTGACGTCGCCAAAGAGATGTACTTCACAGGAAAAATGATCTCGGGTTCGGAAGCAGTTGAACTGGGCGTTGCAACACGTACCGCTGATAATCCACATGCAGAAGCTATGGAGCTGGCAAGAGAAATCTCCGAGAAGAACCCTGAGGCGATACGCCGCATGAAAAATATCCTCAACGGATTGTCAGAGCGAAACACAGCAGAGCGTTTCGCCGCTGAACGAGAGCACATTGGTGCCCTCATCGGATCGCGAAATCAGACAGAAGCTGTGTCTGCCTTCTTCGAAAAACGGCGACCGGAATTTACTTGATTTTGTCGAGGTTCCGAAGGGCCAGATCGTGACTGAACGACTTGAAGACCTCCTTGCTGAGGCCTGTGATCTAGCAGAACAGGCAGGGTTACTTACACTCAACTGGTTTGGGCAAAGCGGTTTAGAAGTTCAGTCAAAGAACGACGGAACAGAGGTAACAGCTGCCGATCGAGCAGCAGAACGATTTATCCGAGAACAGCTTGAAAGCCGACATCCCGATCACGCAGTTCGAGGCGAGGAAGAGGGCGGAGTCGTTGATCCAGACAAATTGACCTGGATCATCGATCCGATAGATGGCACCAGTGGATTTACTCGTGGTGTGCCCCTCTTCTCCACTTTGCTAGCGGTCGCCGATAGTTCTGGACCGATGATTGGAGTCATCCACATCCCGGTACTGCAGTCAACTATTGCCGCTGGCCGAGGAATTGGCTGTTGGCGGGATGGAAAACGAACCTATGTGAGTCAAACCCCTGCGCTTCAAAATGCTTTGGTCAACGCAAGTGCATACAACACGTTTGCTGATTCATGGTTAGTTGATTTGAAAGGTGCCGGTGCGACAATGCGTACCTGGGGGGACGCATTTGGTTACTACCTGGTAGCTGCCGGTCAAGCTGATGCGATGATTGACCCCGTATGTTCCCCATGGGACTTAGCTCCCATGTCAGTTATTGTGGGCGAAGCCGGTGGTCAATTTACTGATCTCACCGGAAATACCTCGTTCGACTTGAATGCACCATCAGATTCAATTAGTGGCGTGGCCTCCAATGGACTAATCCATGATGATTTACTCGAAATATTGGCAATGTCATGAGTAGCCCTAAAGAGAAAATGCCTAACTGGGTTCCTAGAGTGGTTGCTCTGTTCCTCGGCGGGCTCACTCTTCTAGCTGCTGTGGTGTGGATTCTGATACAGGTTCGATCCCTGATCATCGTGATTCTTGTGTCTCTGTTTCTGTCGTTCGCTATTGAGCCGGCGGTTAATTGGTTGGGTCGCCGGGGGTGGCGCAGAGGACCTGCAACGTTAAGCATGTTCGCATTGGTGCTGTTGGGAGTGGGCGGATTCCTGTATGCCATGGGGTCGGTTCTTGCTGAGCAGATCACCAAGTTGACTGCAGAAGCACCTGGATACATACGAGAGATAGAGGAGTGGCTAGAGAGCAAATTTGGAATCGTGGTGGAAACAGATTCGCTCGTCGCAGAATTTTCCAGTGGGGGTAGCGCCGCACGCCTCGCCTCAAACATTGCAGGAGATCTGGTTTCTATAGGCACAGCATTGATGTCGCTGATCTTCCAGACGCTTACAGTCTTGTTGTTCACGTTCTACCTGGTTGCTGACGGCCCAAAGCTAAGACGTTTACTCTGTTCTGCGCTACCGCCAAGGAAGCAAGCGCTGATGCTCAAAGGCTGGGAGATAGCGATTGATAAGACGGGCGCCTATATCTACTCACGGACGCTCTTGGGGCTAGCCGCATTCCTTGTCCATTGGTTGCTGTTCGCGTTGCTCGGGGTCCCTTCTCCTGTCCCATTAGCGTTATGGGTAGGGATTATGTCTCAGTTTGTGCCGGTAGCTGGCACCTACCTTGCGGGCATCCTCCCAATCTTGATCGCGCTCCTACACCAACCGATTAGTGCCTTGTGGGTGCTAATAGCGATAGTCGTCTACCAGCAGCTTGAGAATTACTTATTCGCTCCCCGCATCACTTCTCAAACGATGAATATTCACCCAGCGGTGGCATTCGGTACAGTCATCTTGGGGGCGGCTCTCCTCGGCGTTGTGGGAACTCTTTTAGCGGTTCCGGTAGCAGCTACTGTTCAGGCGTTCGTCTCTACCTATGTCAGGCGCCACGAGCTAATCGAATCAGAGCTGTTAGAGGACACTGAATTCGAGGAATAGCCAGAAATAATTCTGGTGTTAATAATTCGATGTCCCTCAACTTTCGAAGATGAGTTCCACAGTCGTGATGGCACTTTTCACGCTGTGGATTAAGTAGTCCACAGTTCTCGCGTCAAAGAGGGGCGGGTCCTTAAACTCTAAAACTATTGCGGTCTCCTCAGACCGTTCGACAACAAGAACGCTGAGGGGATCAGATAACGAACGCGCTGAAGCTAAGGCTTCTTCCGCTGAGAGCCGGTGATCGCTTCTCGTGACCACCTCGGCCACTATCTCGTTCACCTTGGCAAATGGATGAATGCCTTCCGACTGGTAGCCAATTGACCAGGGCTCTTTCTTTGACCGTTCACGCAAGCCACAATCGCGAAGCCGTCGAACTATTTCCCGACTATCAACGCATCGTGCTCCATGTTGTAAAGCTAGAGCATGTTCCTCGGCGTCTATGTCGTAGTGGTCGCCTTGAAATCCGATTCTTCGTTTGCCCATACCCTGCGCGAATGCATGTAGTTCCCCTAGGGACGAATCTGAGATGAGGTGCCCCCAAAGTTTTCCGCGCCATGGCCAAGTTGGGGTATCTACCAGGATCATCTGAAAGAACTAATCATTTCGTCGATAAATGAATCGTACCTGGGTGCCACGTTTAGCCAATCAAAGGCGGCCACGTGCTCTTGGGTCGCACCTCGGTGGGTATGAAGTGCACTTCTGTCGAGAACAAGCTGTGGACGCAGCGCGTCTTCTAGGGAGCCTTCATAGAGAAGTTCTGAGTGCAATTGACTAGGTACAAGTTCTGGGTAAGCGAGGCGCCTTGGTAGCACTGGTCGTGCTCCAGATGCTATTGCCTCGCTTATGGCGACTCCGAAAAAATCGTGATGTGCGGTTGACACTACTAAGTCGGATGCGTGCAGTATCGCCTGGTATTCGACCCGGTTTCGTGGGCCGCAGATTGCGAGTCGGTCACAAAGATCTCTTTTGAGGCGTTTATGCGCCTTGATGCCACTGCGTTCGACATCGCCTAGAGCGAAGATCTCAAACTGGAAGGCTTCAGAGGCCAGCTTCAACATCGCGTGAACGAACTCATTGGGTCCCTTGTCATGAGACCACCGGTGATTCCACAAGACTTTCAAACACCCCTCAGTGGTTGCGTTGGTAGTCCCTGATGTTTCGATTCCGATGGGAAGCACTCGGATGTCTTCCAACACGACCTCGAGCCTCGCTCCTGCCCCTTTGATGAGATTTTCGATAAACGTAGGGAGTTTTTGGCGAAGCAATTCGGCATGAAAGCGACTCGCTACAGCTACTCGGTCTGCGCTCATTATTGAAGCCCAATCAGCGATGATGCCTCGGTATGCCTGTCCGCCTTTCGGTCCGGGCGGATAACCAATTTGGCTTTCATGCATATATAGCAATGTTGGAGGGCGAGGTGTAGCGCGGTCCAATAGGCCAAATACCGTCGCCAGGTCAATTGGGGTACTGGCTATAAGTGCGTCGACATCCCCAGCAGTTCTGTCAAGTTCGGCAGCGAAGAGCGAAGGTGCAGTTATAAGAGAACGCCGCCAACCCGTGTCGGAACCATCTACGACCTTGATTGAATGTTTGCTCCGGGCCTTCCAACCTTCAACCCAACGTCGATGCGAGCCCCGATGCCACGGTTCGAGGATAAGCACATTAGCCACACAGATGAAGCTACAGGGTGCTTCACATCTGGGTGAGAAACCGGCAAACTAGCGGATCGTGTTGAAGGTTTCTTTTGTCGCGATTTTGGTCTCGTTAGTCATTTGGGTTGGCGATCCCGCGTTAGCGGTCAAAGTGGAATCGGTCGGAGTCGCGTCGATCTACGGTCAGCCAGACCCGTCCGCGATAGCTCCGGGGGCCGGAGCCATGACTTCGCGACCCGACGGCCTGGGGTATTGGATAGCAACAACCGAGGGTGTAGTTGTGGAATTTGGGCAAGCGCAACACTACGGCGATATGAAGGGCACGGCACTGAACAAGCCGATAGTCGGGATGGTTGCTACGTCAACAGGCCGGGGTTACTGGCTAGTCGCTAGCGATGGCGGAATATTCTCATTTGGGGATGCCACTTTTTACGGTTCTACGGGAGCTCTGACCCTGAATAGTCCAATCGTCGGGATGACGGCGACACACACAGGCGCCGGTTATTGGCTCGTTGCGGCTGATGGAGGAGTCTTCTCCTACGGCGATGCCACCTTTTACGGTTCTACAGGAGCCATCAAACTAAACCGGCCGATCGTGGCAATGCTTTCAACCAAAACAAGTCAGGGTTACTGGCTCCTGGCAGACGACGGAGGCATTTTTACCTTTGGCGACGCTCATTTTCACGGTTCTGGGCCCGGACGGGGATTTAGTGAGTCTTTCGCAGGATTAATCCCGACTCTGGACGGAAGTGGTTACGCGTTAGTTCATACCAACGGCACGGTTACTCCTTTTGGGGCTTCTTCTCTTAGCGGAGCTTCAGCGTGTGATCCATGGCCCGTCACCGACATGTCCATAGCCGGAGAAGGCGCTGTCGTGTTGCGCACCCCTAATGTCGTACCTCACGAAGCGCCGTCGAAGTATTCGGCTCAAATGGATGCGCGTTACCTTGAGAGCTTTATTTTCCACACACAAAGCTGCCAGATTGATGTTCCTTTACAGCCGATGTCGCTCCTAGCGCCGCTTGCGGAGCCCGTGACAACCTCGTCTTATGGGTGGCGCAGGCATCCAATATGGGGAGAAATTTCGATGCACCGTGGGATCGACTTTATTGGCCCTAACCGAACGTCAGGAGGAGCTGCTTTGGCGGTTCGCTCAGGAACGGTTATAGCTGTTGTTGATTTGGTGGCGTATGGCAAAACCGTTGTTGTTGATCATGGGGATCAGGTGGCAACTATTTATGGGCACCTGAAGGAGTCGCTCGTGAATGTCGGAGCTGCAGTAGAGCGAGGAGAGCCACTTGGTTGGGTTGGCTCCACCGGCTTATCAACCGGCGCCCACCTGCACTTTGAACTGCGCGTGCAGGGTAAGGCCGTCGATCCGGGCCCCTATTTGGTGCTGCCTTAAAAGCTTTCTAAAACACTTCCAGGTGCTCGAGAACAGCATCGATAAACCCGAAGTTTTTTGGCGTGGCGAAGTGGTCGCAACCTTTTAGGACCGAGAGACTGGAGTTTGGCAGAGCTTCGACGAGCGGGTCAGCGGGACCTGCGAAATCCTCCGTTCCTAATACGACTCTCACAGGGTGGGCAATTAAGGCAAATTCTTCCTGCCCTAATGGATAGTGCTTACGTCGCATGAACGCTGCAAGTGCTGCGCCATCTTGGTTTGGTTCTGCTGCGTAGCGCGCAAAGGTTTGGGCGTGGACATCATCTTGATCAGCGTCGCCTTGAACACCTTTGGCTATCCGTTCGGCTTGAGCTTCGTCCCGTTCAAACAGATTTCGACCCACGCCGGCAACTACGAGTTTCCCGAACTTATCGGGAGCAATCGCAGCCATGCAAAGCAAGGTCCTAGCGCCCATCGAAAATCCGACTCCATCGACTTGCCCTGCGGGGAGTCGTGACACCAAATCTTGTTCCATGTCTGCGTAAAGTTCGGGCTCGTGGTGTTTCTCCGCTGAGCCATGGCCCGGAAGGTCCCACGCGATGACCTCGCGGCCAGCATCATTCAGGAGTTCGATGATGCCGGTGGGATTCCAGGTGGATTCAACAGAGCCTGTAAAACCATGGAGAAGTAAAACGGGATTAGACATCTAACAATTCTGTCAGAGGCGCAAACTTTTCGCGGCCCCGCTTTCCCTAGAAGAGGGAGCGCGAATTCGATTACCGTACAAGGCACTTGTTCGGAAAGAAGGAGAAGAATGGCGCCCTCCACCAGCGACGCTATCCGTATTGCAAATTGCAGCGGGTTTTTCGGCGACCGACTATCGGCTGCAAGAGAAATGGTTCAAGGCGGACCCATCGATGCTCTCACCGGTGATTGGTTGGCGGAGTTAACGATGCTCATTCTTTCGAGAATTCAGGCGAAGGCCCCAGGAGCTGGATACGCGCGGACCTTTGTCACCCAAATGGAAGAAGTGATGGGTGAATGCTTGGACAAAAACATCAAAGTTGTTTCCAATGCGGGAGGCTTAAACCCGCAGGGTTGTGCTGACGCTGTACAAGAAATCGCAGATCGACTCGGCTTGAACCCAAGCATTGCCTATGTCGCTGGAGATGATCTTGCCCCCCGGCTGAGGGAGCTGATCGAAGCTGGAAATGACTTTTCTCACCTTGATACTGGTGAGTCCTTAGGAGAGCTTGCTGACCGAATCGTTACTGCAAACGCATATATCGGATGCTGGGGAATTGTCGAAGCCCTTAATCAAGGCGCTGACATTGTGGTGACAGGAAGAGCTACTGATGCTGCGGTAGTTGCAGGTCCCGCGGCGTGGTATCACGGGTGGCAACGAGACGATTGGGATGCTCTAGCTGGCGCAATCGTTGCCGGTCACGTTATTGAGTGTGGGGGACAGGCCACAGGAGGGAATTACTCTTTTTTCACTGAGATTGAGGATCTCACCTATCCGGGTTTTCCGTGGGCTGATGTTTATTCTGATGGCAGCTCGGTGATTGGCAAACACGACGGTACAGGGGGCGAAGTTTCTATTGGAACCGTAACCTCGCAGCTGCTTTATGAGATCCAAAGCGAGCGTTACTTCAACCCAGATGTCGTGAGCCGTTTCGACACCATCCAATTAGAAGAATTGGAACCAGACCGGGTAAAGATCTCGGGTACGCGAGGTGAACCTGCACCCAAGCAGCTAAAGGTAGCTATGAACTACCAAGGCGGTTTTCGTAATCAGATTTCTATTGGTCTGACAGGACTAGATATTGAAGCAAAAGCAGAACTTATAGAGCGCCAGTTTTGGAATGCCTGTCCTTATGGGCCAGAGGACTACGAGTCGGTGGTTCGTAAGTATCTGCCCACGCACAAAGTGAATCCGGATACCAACGAGGAAGCGGTGGCTGTATACAAAATCATCGTCAAGGATCCGGATGAACGAAAAGTGGGTAGAGCATTTTCAAATGCCGGAACCGAAATCGGATTGTGTTCAATCCCTGGCATGTTTGGAACTGGGGGAGGCCCAGGTCCCGGTCAGCCATTTGGTGTGTACTGGCCGGCGCTTATTGATTCGGAGTTGGTGCCAATGGAGGTTGTCGTCGACGGAAAGTTAAGCGTTGTTGACAATACTCCCCATTCGAATTCTGAGGAGATAGCGGCTTCAGCGCCCGAAGTGCTGGATGTGGTTTCAGGCCCCACGCAGCTTGCGCCCTTGGGGGCACTATTTGGAACTCGGTCTGGGGATAAAGGCCCTAACGCAAACCTGGGAATTTTCGCGCGGACGCCAGAAGCCTTTGCTTGGCTCAGTAGCTACCTATCGATCAACAAGCTAAAGGAATTGATGCCCGAGGCGGAGGAACGAAAGATCGATAGATACGATCTGCCAAATCTCTTAAGTCTCAACTTTATTTTTCACGGGTTATTGGAGGAAGGTGTGGCAGCCTCGACTCGGCAAGACCCTCAAGCGAAGGCCCTTGGTGAGTATCTGCGAGCTAAAGTTGTGGAGATTCCAAAAAATCTTATGACCTAATAGTTAGATCAACTGCGTATCGGGTTCCGAAATAAACGAGTTGGTGAGGGTTCCAATCCCTTCAATGGAGATTGACACCTCGTCTCCTACTTTCAACATCTTGGGAGGGTCCCAATACAAGCCGACGCCAGCCGGGGTGCCGGTAGCTATTACGGTGCCTGGGTCAAGCGTGAATGCCGACGAGAGGTGATGGACAATATCGAAACAGTCGAAAATCAGGTCGTCTGTGCTCGAGTCTTGTCTAATTTCGCCGTTAACTCGGGTCGTCAATTGCCGGTTATGCGGATCGAAAGCGTCGCCAGTAACCATCCAAGGCCCCATCGGCCCGTGGGTATCCCACGACTTGCCCATCAGCATTGTGGGGCTAGCGCGCTGCCAGTCTCTGACACTGACGTCGTTCATGATTGTGTAGCCGGCAATAACCTCGGTAGCTCGATCTCGGGGCACGTGCCGGCAGCGCTTTCCGATGACTATGGCTAGTTCGCCTTCGTAGTCGACCTTTTCTGAGGCAATGCTAGGAATATGTACGCCAGCGCCGGGACCCACCACGCAGTTGTGATGCTTAGTAAAAATAACGGGCGTGGTTGGCACCTCTCTGCCGCCTTCTTCTGCGTGTGCGCGGTAGTTCAAACCCACGGCAAGAATTGCCGGAGGGGCTCCGACAGGAGCCAATAATTGTGCTTCGGAAATAGGTGTTGGTTCCCCGGTAGCGAGGCCCTCAAGGCTTACTCCAGAAGCGAGGAGCTCTGGCAGATCCTGATGCTCCGTATCGATATCCCTGAGTTCTTCACCCACGACCGAAGCGATACGAACAGAATTTCTGACAAGATGTCTAGCTATAAACATGTAGGGACCATAGCCCCGCTGCGGTGGCTTGAGCGCTCTGGTACAGCAAATGCGAGCTATTTTCTAAGGCCTAGCTCAACGCAATCTGTGTCCCAGCTTGTCTTCTTGTCCTTTCGCTTTCACTCTGGCACCCTGGCTTAAAGATTGTTTTCTGTCCGATGATGAGAGAAGAGCGAGTTGCGATGCGCGGACCCGAAGTGAGCGTGGACTCAGTCACAGACTCGATTACAGGTTTGCCCGATGGGCGGGTCTTCGCTGTGGTGTTGGAGAGAAAAATCGCGCTTGCCCGTCGCACGCTTAAACCGATTTCGGTGGTCTATTTTCGGATCGATGACTTCGAGTCGTTTGCCCCGTACATACGCGAGCACGCGATGCGGGCGACCTCCCGGGTTATCACTAACACTGTGCGCGAATCTGACACAATTTGTGGCCTAGGCGACGGGGAACTAGTAGCGCTTCTCGATGACACTTCCGAAGCGGGCGCTGTTTGGGCTGCCGATCGAGTGCGGAGGGCGAACGGAGAATCACCTTCACGCGACGTCGTATCGCTCTCAGCGGGCGTTGCTTGCTACCCATCGCACTCTATGGATGCAGAGGAGTTACTTGCTGCTGCCGAGTTAGCGTGCGCGCGGGCTCAGGCCCACGGTCCGGGCCGGATCGAAGTAGCGGTCGATGCCGACGACATCTGATTGGTTCTAGCTCTACGACTAAGGTGGAGCTGCGCCGGAGTAAAAAACTATGGAAAAAAATTACGAGAATCTGGTTATTGACTTTCCAGACGACGGAATAGCCCGAATCACCATGAACCGGCCTGAACGGCTCAACGCCCTTACCTATGGACTGGTTGAGGATCTCCACACAGCACTTGATTTCGTAGATAGCCAGCACGAAATTCGGGCGCTGATTATTACGGGAGCCGGTCGCGGTTTCTGCGCGGGTCTTGATCTCACTGGTTTCGGAAAAATTCCTGGCACCGAAGATTTTGGTGAGCAACAGCAGGGCATGGCGGTGCAGCAACATATAGCGGAATTAGTGCATCACATGCGCGACACGAGACAACCGATCATCGCTGCAATTAACGGAGCTGCGGCTGGTGGGGGATTTGCCATTGCATGCGCTAGCGATATTAGATACTGCGGTGCTTCAGCTAAATTTGGTACGGCATTCGTCCGACTGGGAATTTCAGGATGCGACATTGGAGTCAGTTGGATGCTGCCTCGCCTCATTGGCGCTTCTCGCGCTTGGGAGTTAATGCTCACTGGCAGGGTTATTGATTCTGACGAGGCGAATCGCATTGGTCTGGTCAGCAACGTCACAGCCGACGAAGACCTTGCTTCAACCTGTCTCGCGGTCGCCCGAGAAATCAGGCGAAATAGCCCTTTCGGCGTCTGGATGACCAAAGAAGTGATGTGGTCGAACTTAGAAATTCCGAGCCTGCGGGCTGGAATTGACCTCGAAAATCGTACGCAGATCCTTGCTGCAGGCACCGAAGACAGCAAAACAGCGATGGCCTCTTTTCTGGGGCACCAAGACGTCGCCTGGAAAAACCGTTAGTTAGCGGTTAATGCCTGACTGAGGACATCTAGGCGCTGGTAGAGCTAGTCGATCCCGACTCCTGTTTTCGCAGTTTGGTTAGTGGGCAATTGCTGCTGAGGTGCTTACCCGAGGCTCAGCCGCTCCGACTAGCACCCCTCCTTCGACTTTGATGATGTGAGCATGTCCGAAAGCACTGTGATTCGCCCCAAGCGAGCGAATCTTGTGGCCGCGTGTTGCAAGATTCTCAACCAGTTGGGGCTCGACATCCTCGACTTCTAGGAAGACTTCGGAAGGATCGGCCCATGTGTTAAAGCCATTGGATTGAGCACCGGAGAGTCTCCACCTCCTAGCTGCTAGCGCTTGAGCTGGGTCTTGGCCAACGACTAAAAGTCTTGCGAGAAGTTGAAGAACGATCTGAGGTTGCGAATCGCCACCCATAGTGCCAACCAGCGCCACTAGTTGAGCCGCCGAGTCTTCAACCAGAGTTGGAGCCAACGTATGAGGAGGGCGTCGCTGTGGTCCATATGCTGCCCGGCTAGCTGGGTCCACAGAAAATCCAATACCGCGGTTATGTAACGAAACTCCGGTTTCAGGCAAAAATACCAGTGCCCCCCAGCCTGAAGCATTCGATTGGATCAGTGAAACACCCATACGACTTTCGTCAATCGCGTTGAGGTAGATCGTGTCGCCATGGTTGACCGCAGCGGGCAACGAAGCGGTTTCATCCATCCGGATAGCTCCTGCTCGTGGCGCTAATCGCGAAGGAGCTAGTAACAACGGACCATCAGCATGTTCATGTAAGACGTCCGGCCGATCGTAAGCTGCCTGTAGGGACGCTTCGACTAGTAGATGCCAAAAGTCGGGGTGATCTGCAGCTCTAGGTACGCCGATTTGATCCGCTATCCAGGCGGCTGCCAAGCATAGGTAGCCTTGAGAATTCGGTGGCAGCCCCCAAATCTTGTGTCCGAAAGCGTCGACCGACAGTGGCACCACCCACTCTGCCTGAGATTGGCTTAGGTCCTCTGGGTGGTATTCACCACGTCCGAAATCCATTAGTTCTTGACCGAAAGCGCCTAAGTAGAAGGTTTCACGATTACCGCTCGTCAGCCCCTCGAGGATTTTTCCAAGGCCAGGGCGCTTTATGAGCTTTCCAACCTTCGGCATCCCTTCGCGCAGATAATCATCGGCATATTCGACACCCTCAAGAACTTCTGTGGCGAGAGCACATTCAGCGCTGATCGGGAAACCATCCGAAGCTAGCGTTATCGCGTCGGCCAGTACCTCTTCCAGAGGGAGGCGACCAAACTTCTGGTGGAGTGCGAGCCAGCCGTCCACGCAGCCGGGAACCGGTACGCTTCTTGGATCCTTGTGGAAGGGCATCGAAGATAAAGCATCAGCAGTAATGGTTTTGATGTCAGCCCCACTTCCGGAGCGACCACTTGCGTTGAGGGCGAATGGTCGTGGTTGGCCAGGCACATGCACGAGTGCCCACAGATCCCCTCCTACCCCGCACATATGTTGGCTAGTGACTGCGAGAACGGCAGACGCTCCAATGGCAGCATCAGCCGCACTCCCACCCTTTCGCAGCAAAGCAACTCCGGCGCCGCTTGCCAGTTGATCTGTGGAACACACCATGCCCCGTGGTGCGTAACGAGCCGAGAAAGGTGTGTTCACCAGATCTTTATTCATTGTTCCTCGGCGGGGATCAAGGTGTTCGGGCTCAGAATCCCTTTAGGGTCGAAACTTGACTTAATTGCGCGAAAAATGGCTATCTCTTGGCCGGACCGGTTCAGATGCAGGAATTCCTTCTTCGCTGTTCCTATACCGTGTTCGGCTGAGATGCTTCCTCCGAGCTGTGCGACGTAGCCAAGAACAGCAGATTCCACTTCATTGTCAGGTTCTAGGCCATCATCTCCTAGAACATTGACGTGAACGTTCCCATCTCCGAGATGTCCGAACATCACAGCGGTGGCACGCCGGTCAACCTCGCTGATTATTTCGGGAATTCTGCTAACGAATTCTGCTAACTCCGATGCTGGGAGCGTAACGTCCAGCTTGTGGGGTGTCCCACGAGTCGCAATGGCCTCTGTGATCTTTTCTCGGAACTGCCAAAGCCCTGCTCGGCTAGTGCTGTCGTGACCCACTGCAACGTCCAAAACGAGATCCCCTAAGTCGCCGATGGCTTGAGCTAGCTGATCGGTTGGGTCGCTGCTAGAGGCTGCCTCTACGATCAACCACGCCGAACCATCTGAGCGAACAGGAATAGACGTTGAAATGTAGTCCGATACCAAATCCATGGCCTCGCGAAAGATCACTTCCACCGCATGTAGGTCAGGCACCGATCGTCTTAGCTGAGCAGTCGCGCTAACGGCGTCCCCTACCGACTTGAACGCGAGCATCGCTGAACAGCGCTCATCTAATTGGGGATGAAGCCGTAAGCGTGCTTTGGTGATCACTGCGAGAGAACCCTCACTTCCGGCAAACAAGCCTGGGAGGTGGTAGCCGGTATTGTCCTTTTCTAGGCCCTCAAGGTGGCTGATCGAAGAGCCATCAGCCGTGACCGCTTCCACGCCGAGTAATTGATCACGCATCGGGCCGTACCGCACTACGTTGATGCCGCCAGCGTTTGTAGCGATCATCCCACCAATGGTGCAGCTATCTCGCGCTGCTAAATCAACCCCAATGGCAAGATTGAAGGGGGAAACGTGGTTCTGTGCTTGAGCCAAGGTCACCCCAGCCCCAAGAGATACTTGCTGGGCCAATACGTCAACGGGCTCACAAACATTGAGGCGTAGTAACGATAAGACAACCTCGCCCCGGAGCGGGACACTCCCGCCAACCAAGCCAGTGTTGCCTCCTTGGGGGACAAGCGCGACGTTCGCGTCCGAAGCAACTCGAAGAATCTGAGCAACCTCTTCCGTCGTGCCTGGTCTCAGAACTAGCGGCGTCGAACCTTTAAAGCGTCCTGTCCAATCAGTGGAGTAACTTGCTACTAGTTCATCTTCATGTAACGCATGAGACGCCCCGACAATTGACTCGAATTCATCCAACAAGGATTTGTCAAGAGAAGTCATGTGCTACCCGCCTTGAGGCCATAAGCCTCGCTGGGTCATAACATCGAGCAGAACTGCGGGCAGATCCGTCATTATCCCGTCAACACCAACATCAAGGAGCCAGTCCATTTCAGTGGCGTCGTCAATCGTCCACACGTGCACCGCAATTCCACGCGCATGCATCTTTTCGACAAAGCGATCGTCAATGATCCTGACTGGACCTTGAGAAATGGGAACCTGAGCAGCGCGAGCCCGAAACTTTCCAACCGGCAAGCCCCAACTACAGAGTCGAGCTTTAACGACCTCGATGGGCCCCATGCTCAAGCACACAGCATCACCAAATTCTCCGTGCAGTCTTTTAAGCCGCGCGTCAGAAAATGCTCCAACGCAGACACGGTCAAGCGCATCCAACTCACGCAACTCCCTAATCAGAGGCTCAACAGCCTGGTTTGATTTTGGGTCGATATTGACCTTGAGGTGCGGGAAGGCTCGCATGAGCTCGCTAAATCTAGGTATTGGCTCTTGCCCATCTACGAGAGCGGTTTTCACTTCGGTCCAGCTAAGTTCCGAAACTTTGCCGACTTTGTTTGTAACCCGATCCAAGCGGTCATCATGAAAAGCGACAAGCACTCCGTCTGCTGTTGCGTGAACATCAGTTTCCACGTATTCAAAACCCAGATCAACCGCCCCTTGAAAGGCGGGCATCGTGTTTTCGGGCCATTCTCCAGCGCCACCTCGATGAGCGATAGGAATCGGACCAGGGGTCTCCAAGTATGGATGAAGGCTGGGCATGTGCAATTGATATCTCAATTCACCGATAGTTTCCGTTCTCAAGCTACTCTCCGAAGTCAGTGACTTCCTCTTCGGACGCATCTATAGACATTTTCTCTGCAGCTTTGTTAAAGGCTCCGGTACCTCTGGATGAGGCAACCTTCGCCTTAAGTGCTTACTGCCAAAATCGCGCGCTCCACCTCGACGTGGAGCTTCGCCTTCTGGATGATCTAGCTTCCCGCGTGATCACTCCATCATTCCTTGGGATCGCAACGCTGTTGTTCGAAGAACTGGGCTTTGCCGGCAACAATCTGGATTACTTCAACCCGAGGAATAGCTACCTGGAACAGGTGTTGGAGTCACGAAAAGGAATACCGATATCTCTGGCCGTAGTGATGCTGGAAGTCTGCAGAAGGTGCGGTGTCGAAGCCTGCGGGATTGGCATGCCGGGTCATTTCCTGGTCGGAGATAAGGACGATGCGACCCAACTGCTTGACCCTTTCCGAGGCAAAATTATTAGCTCGGTGGAAGCAGAAAATTTATTTGCCTATTTGAATCCGTCGGCCGAATTTCAGCCCGAGTTTCTCGAGGAGACTTCGAACAGCACCATTTTGTTGCGGATGCTTAATAATTTGCGGCTCATACATAACAAGCAAAAATCGACAGAAGACCTCATTCGGGTCCTGGACCTCATGGTGTGTTGGGAGTCTCCACCCTTGGGTGAAGTTAAGCAGCTTGCGGCGGCGCTTGATTCGTTAGGCAAGACAGACCAGGCTGCGCGCCGACTTGAGGAGATAGCTGCCCGCTCTACAGGCGAGACAAAACAGCAAATTGAGTCTTTGTCGACGCAATTCTGGCGACGCCTAAATTAAGAGGTCCTCACTCATCAAAGAATCTAAGCAGCATAAAAGTTGTGAGTGGGAGTTAGGAAATCTAAATAAAGCTGAGAAACTTACATAGTCCGCCATCCAGAAGTGTTGTTACTGTCGTAGAGCAACAAGGAACCGGGAACAAACATGAATCAAAGCTCTGAAGAAAAACACCTTGACGACTTGGTCCAGCAGTTACTCGCGGAACATGATCCCAACGGTTCGCGAGCAGAGTTCCTTGGGGCTCAGTATGACCTTGGTTTGGCGTGGGTCCATTTCGATGAGGGCTACGGGGGACTGGGTCTTGCCCCCAAGCTTCAAGGACAAGTCAACGCCAAGCTGGTTGATGCTGGTGCACCAATGTGCTGGCCCCGTAACCCTATTGGCTACGGAATGTGTGGACCTACGGTCTACACGCATGGAAGTGAGCAGCAGAAGGCCAAGTATCTGCGGCCCCTCTTCACAACCGAGGAGATCTGGTGCCAGCTGTTTTCGGAGCCTTCGGCAGGTAGTGACGTGGCCGGGTTAACAAGTCGGGCTGTGAGAGATGGCGACGAATGGGTGGTTAACGGCCAGAAAGTGTGGACAACGCTTGCACACGTCTCGCGCTGGGGTTGTCTCGTAACTCGTACCGATCCGGAAGCTCCAAAACACAAAGGCTTGTCATATTTCGTTATAGACATGGATCAGGTGGGTGTTGATGTTAGGCCTCTGAGGCAAATGACGGGAGACGCTGAATTTAACGAGGTGTACTTCACGGACGCCCGTATTCCGGATTCAGAACGGTTGGGAGAAACCGGCGAAGGATGGAGGGTGGCTCTTACAACCTTGATGAACGAGCGAGTTGCGATTGGGGGAGGTCAGGCACCGCGCGGTTCCGGCCCGATCGCTGAATCGGTCCGACTCTGGGCGGAGATGGATGAGGACCGCCAAAATCCAGCTACGCGAGATCGCTTGATGTCCCTCTGGGCGAAGGCGGAAGTGGCTCGTCTCACCAATATTCGCGCGAGTCAAAATCGGGCTAAGGGAGTGCCTGGGCCCGAAGGGTCAACTGGCAAGTTGGCATTCGCGGAAAATAACAAAGATATTCATGAGTTCAACATGGAACTTTTGGGGGCTCAGGGAATGTTGTACGACACCTATTCGATCGAGAGATCAGCAATGGCTATGGGAGCGGCAAGCACTCAGCAACAGTTTCTTAGGTCAAGAGCCAACTCGATAGAGGGTGGCACTTCGGAAGTCATGCGCAACATTCTCGGCGAGCGTGTCTTGGGACTGCCGGGTGACGTTCGAATGGACAAAGATCAACCATTCTCTGAGGTTCCAAATAACTAGAGTGCCCAACTAATCACGGACAGATAAGTGGGGCTGGCCCCTGAAATGCGTGGTCTCATTAATGGATTTAATGCTCCGATGTCCAGCGCCCGATGCGAGAACGCGACTTACCGACGAGTAGTCAACGTCGAACTTCATGAAATTATTTTCGGCGATAGATAAACATGACGCGATATAGGCGTTGATCACCCCTCCGTGACATACGACAACAACGCGCTGCCCGGAGTGCTCCTTGATTAGTTCTTCAACCTGGTGAATCACGGAGTGGCGCCATGCATGTATGGAATCCCCTGAGCTAGTTACCGCGCCGGCCGCCATACGTTCCCAAGCTTGACGATTAACCTCCTTTAAAATCTCCATCGGCACATATGAGCTTGAGTTGCGGTCGAACTCGCTTAAGTGTTCGCGGATCACGGCGGTTAGACCCAGCGCCTTTTCGATGGGCCGAGCCGTTTCTAGCGCCCGCCGCATTGGGCTGCTGTAGATGTGATCAACCGATTCTTCGCTGAGCCACTGCGCCACCGCAGTTGCTTGAAGATGTCCCACCTCCGCTAATGGAGGGTCCGCGGGGCTGCCGTCAGAGGTCTGTACATGCTCAGGTCTTCCGTGGCGGACAAAAATCAACTCCATGTGAGCGACGATAGGACGTTCAGGATCTAAATAGCTACTTCTTCGTTGTTGACGATCAGATGAACACTGGAAATTCTTCTGGCCTTTTCAGCGAGGCTCGGTACCGTAGTTTGCATGGCACGTCGCACGAAAATCATTGCCACCATCGGTCCAGCTTCTCAAAGCAACTCAACTTTGCGAGGCATGATGGAAGCTGGCATGGATGTGGCTCGGATCGGCCTCGCCCATGGGACCCTAGATGAACAGGTTGAAAAGTTCCGTGTGGTCCGGTCAGTCGCCAGCGAACTCGGAAAGCATGTCGGGATTGTCGTTGATCTTCCCGGCCCGAAGATCCGCTGCGCTCCCTTTGATAATGGAGGGGTAGAGCTTCTCGAAGACGCGCAAATCTCCCTTTCTGTCGAAGGCGACGTGAGCACTCCCGACTTGATCAACGTGGACTACCCAAACCTCCTGCAAGACGTTCAACTCGGTGACAGCTTGTCGTTTGCCGACGGAAACGTAGTTGTGAGAGTCGAAGATCGAGAAGGGGATAGGTTGAAGGCCCGAGTTGTTCATGGAGGACGACTCGAAGGTCGACCCGGCCTTCACGTACCTTCAGACCGCCTTAGGTTGACCTCGCCCACAGACCAAGACCTAGCTCTTCTGGATACCTTCGTTGAATTGGGTACAGATATGGTCGCAGTCTCGTTTGTTCGTTCAGCTCACGATATTCGACGCCTTGGCGTTGAGCCCGCACCCCGAGGTCCAATGATCATCGCGAAGATTGAAACCAAGGCGGCAGTGTTAAACCTTGAAGGCATTATCGAAGCTTCGGGAGCAGTCATGGTTGCTCGAGGTGACCTTGGTTCAGAAGCAGATATCGAAGAACTCCCGCATCTACAGAAACACATCATCCAAGAATGTATCGCTCTTGGTAGACCGGCGATTACGGCTACCCAGATGTTGGAGTCAATGGTTTCCGCGCCCACGCCAACACGTGCTGAGGCGTCAGACATCGCCAATGCGGTCTTTGACGGAACATCAGCTGTCATGCTCAGCGGGGAAACCGCGATCGGGCGAGATCCCATTAACTCGGTAAAGACCATGGCACGAATCACTGCTCGCGCTGATGAAAAATTTAGCTATGAGGCCTGGGGTGAGCACATTCAAGCTATTAGGCGGGGAGCTAAATCAGATGCAGCTTACTTGCGGGTGACTGACGCGCTCACGTCGGCGGCGGCACGCACGGCAACGGAGACAGATGCTGAAGCCATAATTTGTCTGAGCCGCTCAGGATTTACTGTTCGAAGCGTCGCACGCTTTAGGCCAACCGTGCCGCTGTTTGGGATGACCTTTGACGATCGCACAGCTAATCAGCTGTCTCTTTCTTGGGGCACTCGGCCACTTATATTTAATGAGCAAGCCACACCTGCCGCTACGGCAGAAGAAGCGGTAGCAACAGCCGCCCGTGTAGGGGTAGTCCGTTCGGGAGATACGGTCGTTGTTGTCTCGGGTTCAAGTGCAGCCACGCATGCTACCGACACCCTCAGAGTCCTTCGAGTCCCCTGATTCGTGTCCAGATCGTGGACCCTTAAAGGTGGTTTAGCCGTATACCGATCCGCCGGGAGTGAACCCTCCCCGCAAGTGGTGATGGTCCATGGTGCTGTCGACCGCGCAGCTGGAATGATTCGAGTAGCCCGTAGCATCGCGGAGTATCCAGTGCTGCGTTACGACCGACGAGGGTATGGCCGCTCGAACGCGAGTACTTATCCCAGTTCGTTTGAGCAGCACGTCGAGGATCTAGAACGCATAATTGATGGGGTTCCGGCCATCATTTTTGGGCACAGCTATGGCGGAAGCATCGCATTGTCCGCCGCATCCCGAGGTCGACAGCCAATTCGCGCAGTCGTGTCCTACGAAGCCCCGCGGGGGTGGGAAGAATGGTGGCCCCCGCCCCCCGCTGCGACTGTTGATCCAGGTGATGCTGCAGAGCATTTTGTTCGTCGTATGGTTGGCGAGAAACGGTGGGGGATGCTTCCCACGAAAAGCCGTGAGCGTTTACGGACACAAGGGGTGCTGATGGTGCACGAATTAAACACTCAGCTAACGCAGCAGTACTCAATCGGTGAAATAGCTGTCCCAGTGCATGTAGGAGTTGGGGAATTGTCAGGAGCGCATGCACAACGTGCAGCAGAACTAACAGCGCAAGAAGCAAAGAGCGGGACTCTGGTGCGTATCCCGAAAGCAAGACACGATGCTCCCATGACTCATGCCAGCGCTATAGCTGCAATGATTAAAAACGCTGCCATCCAAGGTTCGTTAACTTAATAAGAGAGCTATAGGTAAAGTCAGAGCATGTCCGAACAGCCAATCCAGCTTTCTGCTGGGAGATTGCCAGAAACAGTTATTGCTACCTACGACGAAGAGGCCGTGACGGCCCTTTCCCAAGCATTAGCTGCTTCCGAAAACGAGAAGAAACAGCGTGTCGCAGGTGTCGCTGCTACGTGGCCAAGATACTTGGACGCCTGGGTGGCGCTAGGCCAACTTTCTACAGAGCCCATTGAACGCTATGCGTACTTTAGAGTCGGTTACCACCGCGGACTCGACACCTTACGGGCCTCTGGCTGGAAGGGAAGCGGCTACGTTCGGTGGGTTCACGAAAGTAACCGAGGGTTCCTTCGAGCGCTCCGAGGCTTGGCACTTTCGGCGCAAGCTATCGGTGAGACAGATGAGGCCGACCGGTGTGCGCAGTTTCTCGGCCAGCTCGATCCATCTGGGGTACCCGAAACAGAATGACCCTCACAGGAGCGATATTTTGTGGAGGGAAATCATCACGCATGGGTCGCGACAAAGCATCCCTGGAGCTTTCTGGCAGACCAATGGTTCTCTGGGTGGAAACGGCCATGAGAGAAGCCGGGATTGAGCGCATCTATACAGTCGGAGGGCAAACACACAGCGGCCTACCATCGCTACCTGATTCTCAACCCCACGCAGGGCCGCTGAGTGCGTTGATAGACGCCATCGAAGCATTCGGTGACGTTTTCGTATGTCCATGCGACGTGCCACTAATTTCAGACGTCCTCATTGGTCGAATCGTCGCTGCGGGCCATCAGACAGAAAAGACAGTGGTATTGGCGCAGAGCCAATACCTGCAGCCTCTAATCGGCTTATACAAAGAAGCCTCGGGGCCAATGTTGAAAGCAGGATATGAACAGGGCGCAAGAGGACCCAAACATGTCCTTAGGGAACACCACTTCGAGACCATGGAAGCAACTGACGACGAACTTCAGAACATCAATACTCCGCAAGAGCTTCATCGAGCAGCAGAGAAACTGAACTCCTTAAGAAGCTAGAGGTGGGGCTATCCTCTCAAGTTGAGGTGAGCGAATGACAATCCCTGAAATTTCCGCGGAAGATTTAGCTAGCCGTTTGGAATTAGGAGCTCAGGTCATAGATGTGCGCGAACCCGACGAGTGGGACGAAGCGCACCTTGCTGGGAGCCACCTCATTCCCTTAGGTCAAGTCGTCGACCGGTTAGATGAAATTGCTTCTGGTCCCCCCGTGTACGTGATATGCCGCAGTGGTGTCAGAAGCGCTAACGCATGTGAATACTTGCGGGTTCAGGGGATTGATGCCATCAACGTAGCGGGAGGAATTCTGGCCTGGTTAGATGCCGAGCTCCCAGTCGAATGCGGCCCAAAGTGACCCGCCGTCGAAAGTTGATCGGCTACCAGGTATCTGATGACAAACCACCTACTACTGAGAGTTCCACTGATTACATTTGGGTCCGAGACTCACTCACCTTTGAAGACGTTGTAAACGAAGCAGCAAACGCCTCAAGAATTGCGCTCGACACCGAATTCCACAGAGAGAAAACATACTGGCCGAAGCTTGCGCTCCTTCAACTCCAATTCGGCACCAATATTTATTTAGTGGACCCCTTAGAAATAAATGTGGCTCCGTTAGCGAAAGCATTGGAGAGTGACGCCACCTTTGTGATGCACGCTGCTGCACAAGACCTGGAAGTGCTGGAACGAGCGTGTGGAACTGTCCCTAACGATTTATTCGACACCCAGATAGCGGCTGGTTTCGTAGGAATGACCACGCCGTCATTATCCTCACTAGTTGAGCGTTACACGGGAGTTCGTCTACCGAAGGGGGACCGCTTAACCGACTGGTTGGAACGACCCCTCAAATCGAATCAAAGAGAGTACGCAGCTAACGATGTGCGCTACCTATTTGAGGTCCACGATCGCTTACTCGCGGATCTGAACCAAATGAACCGAGAAGACTGGGCCATCGCGGAATGTCAGCGCATGCGAGAACGAATGAAACCCAACGTCGCTCCCGAGCTTGCGTGGACTCGAATAAAAGAAGCACGTCACCTTCGAGGTAAGGCTCGCTGTGTGGCGGCGCTTATAGCTGAGTGGCGAGAAAATGCGGCGCAGAGTCGTGATGTACCGGTCCGCTTTGTGCTTTCGGACTTAGCGCTTGTGGGAATCGCTCAACGGGCACCAAGGTCAACTAGCGAACTGAAATCAGTCCGAGGTTTCGATGGCCGTTATCTCAAGGACACAAACGGAACCGAAATTATTGAGCTCGTCGAAAAAGGGCTTACCCTCCCACAGGACCAACTAGTGACCCTGGATGCTGACGATAGCCCGCAACTAGACAAGAATCTGAGGGCAGCTGTAACCCTTGTGTCTGCTTGGATTTCGCAAGTGGCAAAAGATGAATCCTTGGACCCGGCGTTGCTTGCCACTCGTTCGGACATCACCGATTTTCTGCGCGATTCCCCTAATTCTCGCTTGGCGACAGGGTGGCGTTCAGAAATAGTTGGCGAACCGATTAAAGCCCTTGTAGAAGGCCGGGCAGCATTGGCATTTGAAAAAACTGGTTTAGTGCTGGAGCGGCGTCGAAACCCGGATTCCCAAAATAAAGCGCCCTTCAATCCCTAAGCGGCCAATTTTTCGCGTCTAAATCTGCTAGAAAAGAGGTGATCGTTGTGCGTTAACCCGACCTTTTGGTTGCGCCTCGGTCGCGAATTTGGCGGTTTGGAAACGAGGAGCCATCCGTGAAGAAGGGTCGTCATCGCCGGTACGAAGAGGCGCGTAAATTTCAGAGAGAGAATGCTGCTGCTTTCTCGGTTGAAGACTTCGATTTCGATGAACCCGACTTGTTCGCGAAAGAAGAGGAAGACACCCCCGACGACCAGTACGGCGACCTGGCCGAAAAATATGATGATTACTCGGACTTAGCGGCGAAATACGCTGATTTCGACGATACCCATACCGACACAGAAGAAACTTAGTTCGAAGAGCGTCGCACGCTGGGGTGGGGTAGCGGAACTGCCTCGGTGGATCTCCGGTCGAGTTCAGAACGCAACCAGTTGTAAACAACAGTGCCGCACACAGCTGTTAGTTCATCTTCCATGTGTCGGTAAACCGGGTCCGTAGCAACATGGGCTTGAGCGTCAGACGTACACCACCACCAGACGTCGGTGTCTTCCCCTCCCCAATCTCGACGTTCCCATTCGCGGACCATTGTATAAATGTGCCCCGTAACGGTTTCATGGTCCTCCCGACGTATCGGAGCCTGCCAACAAATTTCGGGTTTAGTGCTCATTGGCGATGTATCTGACTCGATAGCTAGATGATGAAACGCACACCCGGCACCATTTGGGTGTTCAGGGCGGTTCTGAAATATGCAGGCCCCATCAACGACCCGGGTCCGCCACCATCCTTCGTCGTCCTGCCAAAGCGGACCTCCCGTTTCTTTTGCGAGCTTTTCGTATTGCCAAAGGCTGCTTGAAAGCCGCTCAATCTGGCCGCGAACATGAGCCAGGTCTGAATCATCTGAAATGTATGCGCCGTGTGTGCAGCAGCCCAACTGCGCTTCAGGGGCAGGCTCGGGTGCAACGCCGGGGCAACCGGCACCGTATATGCAAGTCCAGTTACTCGTGAGGAAGGTTATGTCAAAGAGCCATGTTCTATGTTCAACCGGGTCTTCGTAAGACAACCATTCGCGATCAGGATTTGATGCGATTAAGGGCTTTGACACGCTCACAGCCTACGATACGTTCGTCATGGTGCATAAGTCTGCTGACGAGAAGCTTCTTTCAGATCTGCGTTCGTTCTTAGGAGATCGTGCGCGCAATGGTGATTTTGAGTTAGGGCTTTATTCAAAAGATGGATCGGTACTGAAAGGCGATCCCATGATCGTCTGTCTTCCACTTAACACCGATGAGGTTCAACAAATAGTTCTTGCATGTCGAAAGCACGATAGGCCCTTCCTCGCTCGCGGGTCGGGGACAGGTCTGGCTGGCGGGGCAGTTCCGATAGGGGAACCTGTGGTGATCGCCACCGCCAAAATGAACAAAATTCTCGATATCGATATCGACAATCGAATCGCTTGGGTTGAACCTGGTGTACTTAATCTTGATCTCAGCCGAGAACTCTCTCCCCTTGGGTTTCATTTCGCGCCTGACCCTTCAAGCCAACAAGTGTGTTCGATAGGTGGGAATGTCGCCAACAACAGCGGCGGGCCCCACTGCCTGGCCTACGGCGTCACCAGTGCCCATGTAGCTGCAGTAGAGGTTGTTCTGCCGGACGGCCGAGTCACAATCTTGGGCGACTTGACCCCGGACTCGCCAGGCTATGACCTGCGAGGCCTATTTATTGGGTCGGAGGGGACAATGGGTATAGCAACCAAAGTTGCGGTTCGTCTCACACCTAACCCACCTGAAATCCGAACACTATTACTGGACTTCGCTGACGTTCGCGATGGCGCAGCGGCTGTCTCGGCAATTATCGCTGCCGGTTTAATTCCCGCAGCTTTGGAAATGATGGACCAACGGGCTATCGAAATAGTCGAGGCTTTCGTAAATGCGGGATATCCAACTGAAGCCGATGCAGTGCTGCTTGTGGAGTTAGACGGGCTCCCTGGAGGAGTGGAACACGGCGTTCAGGTCATACGTTCGGTCGCAGAGAGCCACCACGTAGGCAGCGTGCGGGTCGCAGTTGACGATTCCGAAAGGGCTTTGTTGTGGAAAGGTAGAAAGAACGCCTTTGGTGCTGTCGCCCGAATCAAGCCGGACTACTACCTTCATGACACCGTGGTACCGCGAGGCAAGCTTGTTGAAGTCCTTGAAAAGGTGTACCAGATCGCAGACGCGTATGACCTAATCGCCGTCAATGTGTTCCACGCTGGAGACGGAAACCTCCATCCGATACTGGCCTACGACAGTGAAGAGAAAGGCGTACTCGAAAGAGTGCAAGCAGCTGGTCGCGCGATAGTCACCGCATCAATTGAAGCGGGCGGAGTCCTCAGCGGGGAGCATGGTATCGGGCTCGAAAAACGCGACTACATGGGAATGCTATTTTCTGCCCACGACATGGCTACTCAGGATCTTGTTAGAGAAGCCCTCGACCCCGATGGTTTCGCAAACCCTCTGAAGGTTTTGCCATCTGGCTCACGTTGCAGCGACTCATTCGGACAACACGTGCCGGAGGGGGCTTGGGTATGAACCGTCCAGGGGAAGTCGATCAAAAAGTAGTCGAATTCGCTGAACTCGTTGGAGCAGTCGACCCGATCACGGTAGTCGGCGGGCGGACACAATGGGCTGTCGGGGGAACGCCCGAATCGGGCACCCGAGAAGTTCAGGCTCCCGCTGGGATCTGGTCTCACGAGCCTGAGGAAATGACTGTTCGGTGCGGTGCCGGGACGACGCTCGGCGAACTTTCCGAGCAACTAGCGCGCTATGGCCAGATGGTGCCATTCGATATGGCAGCAGAGGCAACGGTCGGAGGGGTCTTATCGGTAGGTCACAGCGGTTTGAGGCGCCTGAAATATGGGCATATCCGCGATTTAGTTCTCCAGATTCGCCATGTTGACCACAGTGGGCAAATCGTGTCTTCTGGCGGCCCGACGGTCAAAAATGTATCGGGTTACGATCTGTGTCGCTTAATGGTGGGATCGCTTGGAAAGTTTGGGTGTATTGCCGAAGTGACCCTGAGATGTCTTCCAATTCCAGCAGTTGCCAAGTGGTTCACGGGAGTGTTGGACCCTTTCGAAATTTTCAACCGGCTTTATCGACCATCAGCAATTCTCTGGGACGGAAACCGGGTATGGGTGTGCATAGAAGGTGTGGAATCAGACGTTAACGCACAGGCATCTCTCTTTGACTTCGAAGAAGTTGCGGGACCTCCCTCCTTGCCGAGCGGCGGACGTTTGGGCGTTGAACCGAAAGACCTCAGAACATATACGCAGAACGACGAAGACAAGTGGGTAGCTGAGGTAGGCGTGGGGGTCGTACACAGCGAGCGCCCCGGCCCCGACCGCTCCATCAATGCCGTAAATCGTTCATTGATGAAGGATCTCGAGAAACGTCTTGACCCAAACAATCGTTTGAACCCCGGCAGACAGGTCTTAGTCTGATGGCGAAAATTCCAATTTACCTGCCGATACCGACGGAAGACTTGGCTTCGTGTGTTTCCTGTGGCCTGTGTCTTCCTCACTGTCCCACCTACAGAGTCACACAAGAAGAATCTGCATCGCCCAGAGGTCGGATTGCCCTGATGAAACAGGCGTACCAGGAAGGTGCTGTCGATGAAGCGTTTGTCGAATTCATCGACACCTGCATTCAATGCCGCGGATGCGAGACTGCTTGCCCTGCTGGAGTGCAATTCGGGTCAATGATGGAGACGACCCGCGAGTCATTAGCAACACAGACGCGATATCAACCCTGGTGGGCGAGACTGGGTTACCGAGTCTTAGGTTGGAAAAAGGCTCTGAGAGTTGGATCCGCACTGATAGCGCTTCTGCAACGGCTGCACCTGACCCCTAAAAGACTCGGGCTTCCGCGGATTCCAATCTTTCAACGCCCCCTGGTCCCCAGTGGCGATGATGTTTGGCTGTTCACCGGATGCGTCATGGACGCGTGGATGCGTGACACTCACCGAGCAGTCCAAAGGGTGCTCGAATCAACCGGCGTCGGAGTGGCGTTCCCTGACAAGCGGGCTAGCTGTTGCGGTGCGCTTCACGTTCACGCAGGGTTAGCTCCTGAGGCGCGCCGATTGGCTCTGCGAACAATGGAATCGTTTCCCGGCACTGCCCCAATTCTCGTAGATTCAGCCGGTTGCGGCGCTCAACTCAAGGACTATGGGCACCTTCTAGATACCGATACCGCCAGAAAGTTCAGCGAACGAGTTTTGGACGTTCACGAATGGTTGGCGCAGCATCTCGACGAACTTCCGCCGAAGAGCGAACCATCGCCTCGTATCGTGGTGCAAGACCCCTGCCATTTACGGCATGTTCAACGCACCCACGAGTCTGTCTATAAGGTGCTGGGCCGCTACGTCGACACAGTGCCCCTAAATGACGATGGCCTCTGCTGCGGAGCCGGTGGAGCGTACTCGACCTTTCATCCTGAAATCGCCTCCGATGTGCGTGAACGAAAAATTCAAGCAATAGAGGAAACGGGCGCTGAGGAAGTTGCTAGCGCAAACCCAGGTTGTCTGCTTCACCTGCGCTCTGGGGGACTGGAAGTGCGTCACCCCCTAGAAATCGTGGACGCCTTAATTACGAAAGATGACTGACGTGGAGCAACAATTCGATGATCTTCGTGAACGCCTGATCGCAATCTCCGAAGAGCTTACCGATCTTGGAATAGCGGCTATCCAGTCAGCGATTGAAAAAGATGGAGCGAAAGCACAGCGGCCGGAGATAGAGAAACGTCTGTCAAGAGCACGCAGGTCGGTCGACAAGGCAGCGGCGATCCTTGGGCAAAGGCCGGAATCGACGACGATCTAGAAACAGGCTCACTAGTGAGGCATTTCTACAGGATTAAATTTGGTCTCCAAGCGCATTGACTGGAATCAACTTTTTATCCGTTGGGTTGTCAGCACTCATTGTCGTATTGCTGACTACCATAGGCCGCCCATCGGCCTCTCGATAGGACGTTGTTCGTTGACGTAAGACCCTGTGCAGGGGCTCAACAATATTCCGAAAGTCACTTTCAACTAATCCCTGGCCATGTTGAGCGCCAGCCGCGCGACTTATGTTTTCATCCATCAAGGTCCCGCCCAGATCGTTGGCACCGGCCATCAAGATCTGCTTGGCGCCCTCGGCACCAATTTTTACCCACGAGACCTGAACATTATCGATGAGCCCACGATAAGCGATTCTGCCGACCGCATGCATAAGAAGCGTCTCTCGGAAGGTGGGGCCACGACGTGCTTGTTTCTGCAGATATATCGGGCTGGCCATATGTACAAATGGCAAAGGAATCCACTCGGTAAACCCGCCGGTTTGTTTCTGCAAAGATCGAGTCCTCACGATGTGGTTCGCCCAATGGCGAGGCTCTTCAATCGATCCAAACATAATTGTGATGTTTGAGTGGAGCCCAACAGAGTGGGCGGCCTCATGACATTCAAGCCATTCATCTGTGGATATTTTGTCGGGGCAAAGAACGTCCCTGACTTCATCGTCGAGTACCTCCGCCGCAGTGCCGGGCAGTGACTTGAGGCCAGCCGCCTTTAAACGTAAGAGATACTCAACCAGGGATTCGCCGAGACGTTTCGCTCCTTCGATGACTTCTAGCGCGGTGAAGCCATGCAGATGCATATCGGGAACAACATCTTGAATTGCCTTGCAAACGTCTATGTAGTAGTCACCGTCAAAACTGGGATGAATCCCTCCTTGAAGGGTTACCTCCGTTGCCCCTAGGCGGGCAGCTTCAATTACGCGTTCCTGAATATCGCCAAGAGTCAACATGTACGGCGTCCCTCTCAGGTTCAAGGAGAGTGGACCCTTAGAAAAACCGCAAAATCGGCACTTAAAGGTACATACGTTGGTGTAGTTGATATTCCTGTTGTGCACCCAAGTGATCGTCTCACCCACCGAATCGCGACGTAGCTGATCTGCGACCTCAGCAACTGCTGGTACCTCAGGCCCACGAGCCGAGAAAAGTGTAATTATCTCCTCGGTGCCCACCTCTTGGCCCATCAACACCCCGTCAAGCACCTCCTTAACGGCGCCCCGGGCGAAAGACCGGCTCGGTATTAATGTCATTGGAGAATGGTTGGCCCCACCCGAATACCATTGAGTGCTGTTTTCGTCGGCAACTAGGACGTCAGCTCCCGAACCCGCGTCTCGGTTCTCCATAGTCTTTTCGGGCATTTGTGAGCCAGGATCGTCTCGCCCGAGACCTTCTGCATCACTTCTATCCAGAACCGGAAAGTGATTATCGGTGTCGAGCCACCGGTCCCGATCTAACGCGTACTCTGGGTGAATTGTAAGTCGGGGGGCGAGAACGAAGCCTCGATCTTCGGTTACGTCCCGGAGTAGGTCTAAATCTGGCCAGGGTCGTTCGGGATTCACATGGTCAGCGGTGACAGGTGATACACCACCCCAATCGTCAATCCCAGCCTCCAATAGACCACCGAAATCATCCGACAAATTCGGCGGCGCCTGAAGGTGGATATCAGGGGGAAGGATTATGCGGGCGAGGGCAATCGCTTGGAGGTACTCATCGGGTGGACACGGGAGCTCTTTGTGCATGGCTGTCCCGAGTTTGGGTAAGAAATTCTGAACAATGACCTCTTGGATATGCCCAAAATCCAAATGGCTCTGTCGTATAGCTAAAAGCGCGTCGACACGGTCCTGAGGTGATTCGCCGATTCCGATTAGAAGGCCGGTCGTGAAAGGAATATTTAGCTCACCCGCAGACTTGAGAGTCGCCAATCTGCGGTGGGGCTCTTTATCAGGGCAACCACGGTGGCAAAGCAAATCTTCATTCAGGGTTTCGAGCATCATCCCCTGGCTTGGGCTTACTTGTCGCAGCGCGGCGAGCTCCTCTTTGAAAAGGGCCCCGGCATTGGCGTGGGGGAGCAGACCAGTTTCGTCACGCACCAAGCGGCACATCTCAACTAGGTAGTGGACCGTGCTGTCATAACCGTGTTCAGACAACCAATCCTGGGCCACTGGGTACCGCAGCTCGGGGCGTTCACCTAACGTGAATAGAGCCTCATGGCAGCCTTGGGTAGCACCATGCAACGCTATTTGTAAGACTTCCTCGGGTTCCAGATATGGATGATCCAATCGGGCTGGCGGCTGAGCAAATGTGCAATAACCACATTTGTCGCGACAAAGCATGGTCAGGGGGATAAAGACCTTCGGGCTGTAGGTCACTCGTGTCCCATGAGCAGCATCACGAATGGATGAAGCAAGAGCAAGCACCTCTGTCAGCGGTTGATGCAAGAGATCGTAGGGCTTGTCGAGCCAACCTTCGCTTGTGGTGCTCATCGCAGCGCCTCCCGAGCGCCGGGTCCCGGCCGGCTCCGTATTTGTCCAGGGTCGAGAGCGTCGTCGCAGGTCGGACAGTGGGTGACCTGCATCAATGGGGTGCCGCAGTCGGAATGCACTAGGACCGTAGGCGCAGACCCGTCGTTGCACCAGCGATCCCCCCACTTCATCAACGCAACTAAACTGGGTGACAAGTCCCGACCTTTTTGTGTCAAAAGGTATTCGTGTCGAACTGGTCGATCTTGATAAGGAACGCGCTCTACTATTTCGGCGCTCACTAATTTGTTCAGCCTTGCGGTAAGCAGATTCTTAGCTATGCCGAGGTCCTCTTCGAGTTCACTGAATCGGCGGGCACCTCGAAACAAGTTGCGGATAATTAGCAACATCCATCGATCGCCAATCACGTCAAGCGTTTGCTGAATTGAACACCCGCTGGTGGAGGAGGATACGCGACCCATGAACGCAAAGCTAGGTGAGTCAGTTTAATTTTGCAACCAACTCTGTTTTAACGCAGCGAATCTGCTTTCGCTGTCAAGCTTCCGATTAGTTCATCGAAGCTCTTCACAAAGGCCGCTACACCTTCTTCCTCGAGCGTGTGAGCCACGACTTCCAAATCAATTCCAACTGCTGCCACCGCGTCTAAGATTGATTGCGCTCGGGCAGGATCTGAGTCGATTGTGCGAGCGATAGATCCGTGCTCGATAAACGCTTCGATGGTGTTGTCGGGCATTGTGTTAACGGTGTCGGGGCCAATTAATTCGTCGACATACAGAGTTTGCGAGTAACTAGGATTTTTGGTGCTGGTAGATGCCCATAAGGGTCTTTGCACTTGAGCGCCACGAGCGCTCAAAGCATCCCACCGAGGCCCAGAGAAAGTATCCACAAACTTTTGGTACGCAACCTGGGCCTGCGCTACTGCCGTCTTACCTCTTAAAGAAAGAGCATCTTCCGTGCCGACCTCTTCCAGGCGGCGGTCGACTTCGGTATCAGTCCGCGAAATAAAGAATGAAGCCACGCTGGCGATCGTCGATAAGTCTTCCTGGCCAGACGCCACTGCGTCTTCCAGCCCAGATATATAGGCCTCCATGACCTCCACATAACGACTCACAGAAAATATCAAAGTTACGTTAATTGAACGCCCCTCTCCGATCATGGCTCGGATGGAAGGCAAGCCCTCTTCAGTGCCTGGAATCTTGACCATCAAGTTCGGTGCGTTGATTAGCTCGTGAAGAGCCCTTGCGTCGGCAGTAGTTCTTTCGGTGTCCCGAGCCAAAGCTGGGTCCACCTCGACTGATACGAATCCATCGACTCCGCCGGATTGTTCGTATACGGGTGCCAAAGCTTTGAGCGCGCCCTCGATGTCGCTAGTAACGAGGTTCCAGTATGCCTGGCGTACGGCGACACCGTCCCTAATCAAATCACTGAATTGAGGGTCATAATCGCTACTGCCCTCGATTGCCTTTTGGAAAATCGCCGGATTAGAGGTCAATCCTCTTATCCCAGAGGCGACCCATCGGTCTAGCTCTCCAGAGGTAATCCAACCTCGTCGTAAATTGTCAAGCCAGGGACTTTGTCGCTCTTGTTCGTAAAGCCCTGCTAGGCGTTCAACGGACCCAGATGGGTTGGTCATGGCATCTCCGAAAGTTAGTTAGGGAAGGAGGTCACGCGCCGCCGTTTCAATAGCGGATGCTGAGATCCCCATTACTTGCATCACTTGATCGCCGGGGGCGCTTTTCCCGAACTTGTCGATTGTGACTGTTCGATCAGCCCACCGATCCCAGCCGAACGAGACGCCCGCCTCTACACCCACAACCGGGATGTCGGCCGGCAACACCTCTTTTCGGTACTCAGGGTCTTGGCGGCTAAAAATCTCCCACGAAGGCATGGATACAACTCGAGAAGAGATCCCATCCTCAGCCAACGCCGCCGCAGCCTGCACGCACAGCTGGACCTCGGAACCTGTTCCGGCAAGAACCACCGCTGGATCTGGCGCATCTATAAGGACGTAAGCGCCTTTCGCAACTTGCCCAGTGCGATCCGTGCCCTCCAAGACCGGAACGTTTTGCCTGGTCAGGATTATTGCCGTAGGGCCCGAGTTGTTGATAGCTATCTCCCAGGCTTGGCTTACCTCGTTAGCGTCCGCAGGCCGAACGACATCGAGGTCAGGGATTGCTCGTAGGGAAGCAATTTGTTCAATCGGTTGATGCGTTGGACCATCCTCACCAACCCCTACTGAATCGTGACTCCAAACGAAGATCACCTTGGCGCTGCTCAGCGCGGCCATGCGGACCGACGGACGCATGTAGTCGGCGAACACCAAGAACGTTCCAACCACCGGAATGATGCCCCCGTGAAGTGCCATTCCGTTAGCGATGCTGCCCATGGCGTGCTCCCTAACGCCGTAATAGAGCTTTCGTCCTTCTGGTGTAGCTGCCGTCATCGCCTCGCCCACGATGTTGGTACCTGTATTGCCGGTCAGATCGGCTGATCCCGCGACCAACGACGGAACCACGTCCGCTAAGGCGTCCAACACCTGATTATTAGCGTTACGGGTCGCCAGAGAGGTCCCTGGGGCGTAGAGAGGTAACTCCTCGTCCCACGCCGCAAGCGGAGCTCCCTCTAATATTGTTTTAATCCAGCTGCTGTCCAGCGAGCTGCCCTCCACCCGTTCTCGCCATGCTGCACGCAGGCCTGACCCTCGCCTGCCTGCTTCGCGGTAAGCAGATAAGACATCATCAGCTACCTCAAAGGTGAGCTCTGGGTCGAATCCCATGATTTCCTTCGCTGCTGCTATTTCAGCATCGTCGGTAATTGCTCCGTGTGCAGCAGGGGTATCGACAGCATTTGGCGCAGGAAACGCTATGTGGCTTCGAACGATTATTAACGAGGGTCGATCGATCTGGTCCGCCGCCTCGGTCAATGCATTCTCTAGCGCAACCACGTCCTCTGCGGCTTCGCCGAGATTATTTACATGCCAGCCATACGCCTCAAATCGCCGCTGAGCATCGTCAGAGAGGGTTAAGTCCGTCCCGCCATCGATGGTGATCCGATTGTCGTCATAGACGACCACAAGGTTCCCCAGTTGTTGGTGCCCGGCCAAACTAGCTGCTTCGTGGCTGATGCCTTCCATGAGGTCGCCGTCACCACAGATCGCCCAGATTCGATGGTTGGTGAGCTCTTCGCCCAACCGGGACCGAAGATGACGCTCGGCCAAGGCCATTCCGACTGCGTTGGCGATACCTTGACCCAATGGACCCGTGGTGACTTCCACACCAGGAGTCAGGTGAACCTCCGGATGTCCGGGCGTTTGTGACCCAAGCTGCCGGAATTTCTTGATGTCCTCGAGCTCCAGTCCACAGCCAGTCAGATACAACATCGCGTAGAGAAGCATTGAGGCATGCCCGGCTGAAAGGATGAATCGATCGCGATCCGGCCAGTTGGGATCAGCGGCATCGTAATTCATTACCTTGCTGAACAACACGTGAGCCAGCGGGGCTAATGCCATGGCAGTGCCTGTGTGGCCGCTGTTAGCGTTTTTAACCGCGTCAAGAGCGAGTGCTCGAATGGTGTTGATTTGGCGACTTTGGAGATCGTTACTCACGCTGCCTCCTTCACGGCGAGCCTAGTCCGCAAGAGTGCTGCTTCTGGGGAGCATTAGTCGCGGAAAATAGCTGCGGATGCAGTAAATCCGTGAAGAAATGATTGCGGTCCCACTGGCCCGATTTCACCAGCACAAAACATTCCCGACAGGGCGCCGCCAGAAACCAGCGGTGCAAGGGTTCTGGCATCATGGTGCGGCGTCTCGAAAAGGTTCTGACCTCGGCCGTTGCAGGTGAATAAGAGTGCCCCATCACCGGCAACGATGCTGGACGTGAGGAGATGCAAGTCCTCGTGAGCGGAGTCGGCATCACGCACCTGGAATTGAATAGTGCTGCCGACTGGAATCTGCTCACCCACAGCGACGATTCCACTGTTCTGATCAGCACCCAGTACTGCGCGAATAAGGAAGTCACCGCGACCGAATTCGCTGCGGTGTTCATCAATCACGCGACCAACGTGAAGCCCAGAAGAAACCAACGAACGCTCATCGTCCGATAGTTCTGATACGACTGCTTGCAAGCGTGATAGTGCCTTTTGTCCCGCGAGCTCGTATATAAGATTTCCGTCAGCCTTGGTGACAATTAGTGGGGATCCAATTGGTCTGCAGCCTTGAGACACTAAGGGCTCTACCCTGACGGATCCGCTAAGCAGAACGCCAACCGCACCGGAGTCAAATATCTGGTCGTCGAGAACAAGGCGGTTTACCTGGGGGGCATTCCCGGCTGAAGCCAGTCCGCCAATAATTTGGAGATCAGGCAAAAGTGACCTCCACGCACCAATAGCCGATTCGGTTTGAAACGAAAACGGGTCCGCCAAAACAAGAAGGGTGTGGGGTGGGTCGAATCCTTGGTCCTCGCCCGTCTCCCACCCGTCCGAGCTAGGAACACCCTCTCCTAAACGAATTGGTGTCGCGTAGCCGTTGAAATTTCCCGCAAACATCGAAATTGCGGTTTGATCTTCTACCTCTTTTTCTCCAGACACAACTGAAATAGCAGTACTGCCGAGAAGCGTGCCCGGCTTCAGTATTTCGTTGACAGCATGAGCTAGATCCTTGGCCTGCGTTACAAAGGCCCCGGAAATAAAGAGGAGTGCTAAGTCCGGGGAAGGACCGAGCTTGTCAATAATTTCTCCCAACGCTTCCGCAACTGCAACGCCTGGATCGTTATGCGTCGAGAGGCTAGCGGCGTAGGGCATTGGCGCTCCTCACGCTTCAAGAATGGTTAATGGAACTTTGGTGACTGCTCCTCCGTCTATACGGCAGTGAGCTTCTACTGTCATTGGTTCGGAAAGCTCAAGTGTCGCTTGGACTAAGTTGTAGCCGAATTTGCCGGGTTCCACGTTGATTGGCTGAACGTTTCGAATGTCCAGTGGTTTGCCATCAGAATGAAAAGTAACTTCCAAAGCGGCCAACCCTTTATGTTCGGCTGGGCACTGGACCAACACCATCAGATGGGGTTGAAGGGTGACCGGAAACGCAGTTGGAGCCGTGGTAGAGAAGTACACCCCGGATAGATCGAGCCGGGCTGACCCCCCTTCAGCTTGTCGCATTTCAAAATGTTCTAGAAAGAGAGCAGCAATGATTTCCACAGCACGAGATTATGCGTCGTGGCGCAAAGCGTCTCAAGTCATCTTGCCGAAGTGCCGAGATGAATTAGGTTTCCTGTTGTAACCCAGGGATGCCAACAATGGATGACGCTCAAAAGTCCGCCGATTCAGGGTGGATCAAACCACAAGAAATTCCGATGTTTCCTTTGGGCACGGTGCTCATTCCAGGAGCCGTGCTTCCGTTACACATCTTTGAACCTCGGTACCGAGAAATGGCTCAGTTTTGCATCGACAACGCCAGCAACTTTGGTGTTGTCCTGATCGAGAGAGGCCAGGAAGTAGGTGGAGGAGATATCCGATCGATGGTAGGCACACTGGCAGGCATCGTTGATCATCAGCATCTGCCTGACGGCCGCTGGTTACTGCATGTGGTGGGCCGAAACAAAATTGAGGTCACTGAATGGCTTAAGGACTCTCCTTATCCTCGGGCTTTGGTCACTGAGTTACCCGAACAGGCTGGGAATACAACTATCCAACGCGCACAAGGTGTCTTGAAGCGAATGGCGGACTTCACTCGACAAGCGCATGAGATGGGCTATCGAATCAACCCAGTGGATAGCACCGCGGTAGCAGCGGGTCTTGACGTCTCGGAGTTGAGCTACAGAATTGCCGAGCTGCTGCCCTTGGGCCCTTTCGATAAGCAGCGACTCTTAGCGGCTCCAACTGTCGCTGCCCGTCTAGACCTCCTAGAAGAGGAAATCGGCTCGTTGATTGACATTCTGAGCGCCGATGGGAATAAGCCGTAACGCGTATTGGGCTCACGGCGCGCATCTGGCATGCTGAGTGATATAGGAAGTCTTAGGTAGGGACCATGTCGAACAAAAATGGTGGAATCAAGGGAGACTTTGATGAGCTTATTTCGACCCTGCGCGCATATGTAAAGCAGGAGACCCTCGCACCACTAAAGGGCTTAGGGCGATATCTCGCTTTCGGATTAGCTGGCTCAACAATTTTTGGGATCGGTGGGATATTCCTAGTTCTAGCTACCGTTCGCATCCTGCAAACGACGACTGACGCATTTCAAGGTAACCTCAGTTTTTTTCCGTACCTGTGTGGCATGACAGCATGCGGTGTCCTTATTTATTTGGTACTTCTTGCGCTAAAGCGTGACGGAAGGCGGCACTCCAGTGACCGATAATGGTGGTGAGGAAGCCAAGATCTCAGCAGAGGATTTAACGGAGCGTTTCGGCCGTCTGACAGGGGAATCAGACTCGGGCCCTGCTCCGATGGAGAGTCAAGGAGCGGTCTTACTTGGAGTAGTGGTGGCAGCAGCGATGGTGGTCGCATTTTTCTTGGGCCGTCGCTCGGGGCTCAAGAAATCCACTTTCGTTGAGGTTGTCAGGCTCTAATGGGACTGCGCTCAGAGCTAAGCGAGTTTCGTCTAGGTCGCCTAATTAACGCGTCCTGGAGCCGTGGCCGCAATGGAAGCGGCGTTTGGTTCGGTTTGGCAACAGTGCTTACAACTCTGCGATTAATGCGACACCTAAGTAGAAGAAAGCAGCGGTCAGTGTTTCGCCAGGAGCTACGTCCAGGTGAGTCGTTACGCATCAAGCACCTCCCACGAGACATAGATGAAAAATCGTGAAAGAGGGGAAGACACTGCCAGATAATAATTTCGGAATTATGGTCGAAGGCGAGCGGATGATGCTCGTAGATAACCGGCAGCGCCGTTACCTCATCGAACTTGCACACGGCCAAGAATTTCATTCTCACTCAGGTGTAATTGCTCACGATGAGATCATAGGAACTCCTGAGGGAACCGAATATCGGACCGGATCAAACGCTCGCTTTGTTGGTCTCCGACCAACAATAAACGACCACGTTTTGAAAATGCCGCGCGGCGCTCAAGTGATCTACCCCAAGGATTTAGGACCGATTCTGGTTTTGGCTGACATCACTCCCGGGGACCGGGTCTTTGAGTCTGGAGTCGGTTCAGGGGCGCTTTCGACTGTTCTTTTGCGTGCAGGCGCTGTTGTTACCGGATACGAGATTAGAGAGGACTTTGCAGCCACCGCCCAGTCAAACGTGTCCATGTTCCTGGGCCAGGAAATACTCAGCTCCTACGAGATTAAGCTTCGCGACGCCTACGAGGAACACGACGATTTCGGTTTTGACAGGGCGGTGCTAGACCTGCCTGAACCTTGGCAAGTGGTACCTCATCTCGAGAACTCATTGCGGACAGGCGGGATCTTGGTTGCCTACAACCCATCAATTATTCAGGTGCAAACTTTGAGGAAGCGGCTTTCGCAAGGCCCTTGGGCGCTCGTGGAGACGGTTGAAGTGCTGCACCGAACATGGCATGTAGAAGGAAACGCCGTACGACCAGACCACCGCATGGTCGCGCACACTGGCTTCTTGACACATGCACGTCTGATAGCGAGCTAACGGTTATTACGTGGCACTTGATATCGCCTTCGGAGTTCTGCTGGTAGCAGCAATCGTCATTGGGTGGCGTGGAGGCTTGATAGGTCGGTTAGGCGCATGGATTGGGTTCGCAGTAGGGGCTCTCGCCGCTGCAAGATGGTCAACAGATGGTGTTAATGCCTTAGCTATTGAGGGTGAGTACCAACGCTTGGCCGCCGGAGCCTTGGCTGTTCTCTTTGCGGGCGTCATCGGTCACGCGACCGGATGGCGACTAGCGCGGGGCCTCCGCAATTTAGTACCAGGGCCTATTCGATGGATCGACTCTTTAGCTGGAACGCTAGTTGGGCTTCTAACCGTGGCGTTGTTCGTATGGATAGTAGTGCCGCCGTTCTCGTCAGCGAGGGGCTGGCCGCAAAAGCAAGCATCTGAATCTAAAGTTGTCGAATTCGTCGAGCAAATCGCCCCCCTCACCCCTAGCGGGCGAGGTCTTTTGGATCGCTTGCTGCAAGACTGGCCGCGTGTCCCTACATTTGGCTCAACGGGGCTGACTGTCGACGTGGGCGAACCACCAGAAGAGTTGGCAGTTTCCGCAGAAACACTTGCCAGAGTCGCAGATTCGGTTCTTCGTGTGCAGGCAATAGCGTGCAGCCAACGACAAGATGGAACTGCCTTCGTCGTATCGCCCGGTGTCGCCCTCACGAACGCTCACGTTGTGGCGGGCTCGCAAAACATCGAAATTGCAGCCCCCGGCCAACCGGCCCTTCCGGCAACAGTCACTGCCTTTGACCCTGAAAGAGATCTAGCGCTCGTGCGCGTGAATCCTGATATCTCACCCTTGGCTTTGGAGACGCCCCAAGCTGGGCAGCTGGCGGCCGTTGTTGGTCACCCAGCTGGTGGTCCGCTGCGGACTGCCCCCCTCCGTTTGGTTGAGCGTGCCGTAGACAACGGAAGAGATCTCTACGACTCAATAGACATCACTCGTAGGTTCTGGTTCGCTGCAGCACATTTACAGACAGGGGATAGTGGTGCGCCCGTCGTAGACACCCAGGGGGCAGCTCTCGGCGTTGTTTTTGCAGTAGCGCCAAACAGTGCAGCCGACTACAAGCGAGCGGTGTATGTGCTCGATCGCTCCGAAATAGACGGGTTCATGGCGGAGTCAGCAGCGCTCGGGGATCGAACCGTTGTCAGCACAGGCGCGTGCTTGAAGTAACCCCGCGCCTCAGCACCGGAGGGATATCACCTGGTTAACGAAGGGCCAATCAGGCTTCGATGTAGATGCACTCTCCGGGGCATTCCTCAGCGGACTCTATGACTGCGTCCAACTGTGAATCAGGGAAATTAGCCAACGCTTCCGCGCCACCGGGATCAGACATCACGTTGCCATCTTCAACCACATAGGCCAATCCATCATCTAGCAAAGTAAACACATCAGGGGCGATTTCTTCGCAGAGACCGTCACCAGTGCACAGATCTTGATCAATCCAGACCTTCATTTTTTGCCTTCCTTCTTCGTGCGTTGAAGCTTGGCGGTTCCAAGGGGAGCGGTATCTCGCCTACGCAAGACACCGTTAGTTAATTTACCCCTCTTCGGACCGCTAAACGCAACTTTCTTTGAACCTTATGGAAAAGGTATTTTCGACGTTGAGCCACTTCAACTGCATATTCGTGTAGCTTCCGGAGCAGACACAAGCGGCGGCGAGGATCGTGATGTCAAGCGAAGATGACATGAGCAGATCAGAACCGACAGCGGGTGAAATAGCCGCGCTTCGTAGCCAGATCAGAGCCCTCGAGTCCGAAGTTGGCTTGCTCCGGAGAAAGCTTGTCGATACGCCAAAGCGAGTCACCACGCTCGAGGAACGGCTCTTGGAGACGAAGGGCCAGCTAGCGCAGGCAGTTTCCCAAAACGAGAAACTTACATTTACCCTTCGCGAAGCCAGGGAGCACATCGCAACGCTGCGCGAAGAAGTTGAAAAACTAACGCAGCCTCCGTCAGCGTACGGCACATTTATCTCAGCTAACGAGGACGGCACCGTTGACGTGCATGTCAACGGGCGCAAGGTGCGCGTCAGCCTTCATCCGGACCTTCTCGCTGAAGAATTGGAAGCCGGCGCTGAAGTAGTCCTGAATGAGTCGATGAACGTAGTTATGGCGCGTGACCCCAGTAGCTCTGGTGAGGTAGTGACTCTCAAAGAGGTCTTATCCGACGAGATGCGAGCGCTGGTTACTGGACGAGGAGACGAAGAGCGCATTGTCGACCTCGGAGATCACCTAAAAGAACAAACCTTGAGGGCCGGAGACAGTTTGCTCCTTGACGTCCGAGCCAACTTGGTTTTGGAACGGCTACCACGACCGGAGGTAGACGACCTACTCCTCGAAGAAGTGCCTGATGTTACTTACGACGACATTGGTGGTTTAGACGGCCAGATCGAACAGATTACTGATGCGGTAGAACTTCCCTACCTACACCAAGACCTCTTTCGGGAATACGACCTACCGGCCCCTAAAGGAATACTTCTCTATGGACCCCCAGGGTGTGGCAAAACGCTTATCGCCAAAGCCGTCGCGAACTCGTTGGCGAAAAAAGTTGCTGATGTTTCGGGTAACGGCACCGCTCAGAGCTTCTTCATCAACATAAAGGGCCCCGAACTGCTCAATAAGTACGTCGGGGAGACGGAACGCCAAATCCGTCAAATCTTCCAACGGGCGCGCGAGAAAGCCAGCGAAGGCTGGCCGGTGATCGTTTTCTTCGACGAAATGGAGTCCCTCTTTCGAACTAGAGGGAGCGGTATCAGCTCGGATATGGAGTCGACGGTGGTGCCGCAGCTCTTAGCTGAAATCGATGGCGTCGAGGGTCTTCGCAACGTGATCGTGATTGGTGCATCAAACCGAGAGGATTTGATCGATCCAGCCATCCTGAGGCCCGGTCGATTGGACGTCAAAATTAAAATCCATCGGCCGGACGAAGCTGCTGCGTCGGCCATTTTCGCGACCTATCTAACACAAGACCTACCTCTTGAACCTTTGGAAATTGATGAATTAGGCGGTGGTGATCCCGACAAAACTATTCGCGTCATGATTGAGCGAACGGTAGAAGAGATGTACCGGGCTGAAGACCACAATCGTTTTCTTGAAGTCACCTACCAAAACGGAGATAAGGAGGTCATGTACTTCAAGGACTTCGCATCTGGCGCAATGATAGAGAACATCGTCCGGCGCTCGAAGAAAACCGCTATCAAACGTTCGATTGCTACGGGCAGCTATGGGATCCGTTTAGATGATCTGCTCGGCTCTATCCGCCAGGAATACAAAGAGCACGAAGACCTGCCTAACACGACGAATCCGGATGACTGGGCCAAGATCTCTGGGAAAAAGGGAGAGCGGATTATCTTCATCCGCACCCTACTGAGCGCGGATGACGAATTTGACGGTGAAGGCGGTCGGGCAATAGAGCGCGTTCAGACCGGTCAATACCTCTAAGAGCCCTTTACGCAGCTAAGGTCGCCTTGTGGCTGTTCATAAAGTCCTGGGAATTGAAACAGAATTTGGCATTCTTCATCGAAACGATGGAGATTCAAATCCAGTATCAGCTTCATCGATGATAATTAACGCCTATGTCAATGGGTTTCTCGAACGGCGAATCAGCTGGGACTTTGAAGACGAACATCCTGGAGTTGATGCTCGGGGCTTCAATGAATTCGATGCGCTCGCGCCGGAAATCGAAACTCATTTAGTCAACGCAGTCCTAACTAACGGAGCCAGATATTACGTCGATCACGCTCATCCGGAGCTATCGACTCCGGAGTGCACAGACGCTCTTCAGTGCGCTACTTATGACCGTGCAGCGGAAGAGATCCTCATCCGTTCGATGGAAAAAGCCAACGAACTTCTGCCTGAAGGCGAAGAGCTCGTAATTCATAAGAATAACAGCGACGGAAAAGGTAATAGCTACGGTTGTCACGAGAACTACCTGGTCGACCGGTCCGTTCCCTTTGGTCGAATCGTCCAACAAATAATGCCTTTCTTTATTTCACGGCAAATCTTTTGTGGCGCTGGAAAGATTGGTTCAGAGGCACCTGGCCTGACACACGCAGAGGTCCCATTTCAAATCACGCAACGAGCTGATTTCTTCGAGGAAGAAGTCGGGTTAGAGACAACCTTAAAGAGGCCTATCGTCAACACGCGAGATGAACCGCATGCGGACAGTAAAAAGTATCGCCGGCTTCACGTCATCGTTGGTGACGCGAACATGAGCGAAGTTCAGACGTACCTAAAGTTGGGCACTACGGCCATTGTGTTGGGGATGATCGATGACGACATGGCGCCTAGTGATCTTGCGTTCGAGACCCCAGTCAAAACGCTAAGAGAGATTAGCTACGACCTCGACCTAGAAATGTCTCATCGCTTACTTGACGGTCAGAGCGTTTCGGCACTGGATGTGCAATGGGCTTACTTCTCTGCGGCAAAGCTCTGGTCGGAAAGAGTTGGATTTGAGGTAGTCGGTGGCGATCAAATCGGACGGGACATTATGGACCGATGGGAGAAAGTTCTAACTGCCCTAGAGAACGACATCGACTCGCTTGCTGATTCGATCGACTGGATAGCTAAGCGCCGTCTGTATGAGGGCTTCCGAGAACGCCATAGCCTCGAATGGTCCGACCCCCGAATGGCTGCTCTCGATCTGCAGTACCATGATCTACGGCCTGAAAAAGGCTTGGCACGTAGAATTGGATTAAAGCGAGTTTCTACCGATGAAGAGGTAGAGAACGCTATTGAAAGTCCGCCCCCGACGACTCGGGCGTACTTTAGAGGCCGATGCCTCGAGCGATACCCGGATGCAATTGTTGCGGCGAACTGGGATTCAATGGTCTTCGATGTGGGCAGCGACCCGTTGCGGCGCGTACCTATGCTTGAGCCATTGCGGGGGACCGAGAGTCATGTTGCTGCTTTGTTGGATGAATGCGAAAGTGCTGCAGAGCTCTTGCGACGGTTAGGAACGTAAGTACCCCATAGACTCGAGAGAGTAGGAGGCATTAATGGCTGAACGAGAGCAAAAGCAGCGGCACACATCACGGTCGGACGATTCCCAAGTCGAGGACATCGAACCAACGGCGGCAGGCGAAGATCTTAAAGCGGAACTTGACGACCTTCTAGACGAAATTGACGGTGTCCTTGAAACTAATGCCGAGGAGTTCGTCAAGAACTACGTTCAAAAGGGAGGAGAGTGAGTTCTATCTCTTTCTTCAGTCCTGGCGAAGACCCGGGTACTGACTTCGTGTCACTTCTCAAACAAAACGGATTAGATCCTTTTGCGAGCGACTTGCCGGGCTCTATCGATGCTGGTCATGCCACCACGGTCTTGGCAGTTCGCTGCGATGGGGGAGTCGTAGTCGCAGGAGACCGGCGTGCCACGGCAGGCCACCTGATCAGCCATAGAGATATGCAGAAGGTCTTTCCAGCCGATGATCATTCCGCAGTGGCGATAGCAGGTGCTGCCGGCCCGGCGCTGCAGATGGTTCGAGTGTTTCAGCTGCAACTCGAGTATTACGAGAAAATAGAAGGTAAGCCGTTGACGCTTGAGGGTAAAGCGAATCAACTCGCCGAGATGCTCAGAGGGAACCTTCCGCAGGCGATGCAGGGTCTCGCCGTTGTACCAATTTTTGCTGGTTATGACAGCAATCGCGACACCGGCAGACTTTTTCAGTTTGATGTGACCGGCGGGCGATACGAGGAACAAGACTTTGCGACAAGTGGTTCGGGCAGTTTGCATGCGGGTACCGTTGTAAAGTTGGGATTTCGGTCGAATTTAACTACCGAGGAAGCGCTGCGTCTGGCAGTCAAAGCCCTTTGGCATGCAGCTGATGAAGACAGCGCAACCGGCGGCCCTGATCCAATTCGCGGGATTTATCCCGTGCTTAGTGTCATTACGGCGGATGGTTTTCGCCAACTAACTGATGATGAATCGGGTGAGGTCTTCTCTGAATTCCGAGAAGAACTCAACGGAGGGGAGTGACGGCTATGGCTATGCCCGGAATGTACGTGAGTCCTGAGCAGCTAATGCAAGATCGCGCTGACTACGCGCGCAAAGGAATCTCCCGAGGTCGGAGCCTCGCTGCAGTTGAATACGACGGCGGCGTAGCACTAGTCGCTGAAAATGCCAGCTCAACTTTGCGCAAAGTGTCCGAAATATACGATCGAATTGCGTTCGGAGGAGTCGGCAGATACAACGAATTTGATCAGTTGCGAATTGCTGGTGTGCGCTACGCGGAACTCAAGGGCTATCAGTACAGCCGAGAAGACGTCGACGCCCGTAGCCTGGCGAACCAATATGCCCAAATGCTCGGGCAGATCTTCACCCACGAGATGAAACCGATGGAAGTCGAGATTGTGGTGGCTGAAATAGATGTATCTGGTGCGGCAGAGCTGTATCGCATCCAATACGACGGAACTGTCGCAGACGAACAGCATTGGTGCTGTATCGGAGGCGACTCAGAATCTGTGCTTGAGCGCCTCGCCGATGGTTGGGACGCCGCACTCGATCGGGATGGAGCAGTCAATTTGGCGGTCTCGTCCCTTGCGGGGCCAGACCGATCTATCGCTGCCAACGAACTTGAAGTTGCGGTGTTGGCCGCCGAAAACGGACGGCGGTGTTTCCACCGGCTTAGTGATTCGGAAACAGAGTCGGTCTTAGCGTAATAATCGCAGAGGGCTACCAGATCCTTAGATCTGTATGCACCCCTGCAGAATCTAGAGATACGGTGTGCTGGTGCAACGAAGAATCATGGGCCTCGAGAATGAATACGGGGTGACCTGCACGATCAGAGGCCAGCGACGATTAAGTCCTGACGAGGTAGCCCGCTACCTCTTTCGCAGAGTCGTATCGTGGGGTCGTTCTAGCAATGTTTTTCTGGCCAACGGCGCCCGCTTGTACCTCGACGTTGGGTCGCACCCCGAATACGCGACTCCTGAATGCGACTCGGTTTACGAGGTCATATGTCACGATCGGGCTGGAGAACGAATACTGGAACGCCTAGTAGAAAACGCCGAAGAGCGCCTAGCGGAGGAAGGCATTACTGGCAGCACTATTTACCTTTTTAAGAACAACACTGACAGTGCAGGCAACAGCTATGGGTGCCATGAGAATTACCTCACGAGCCGTCGAGACGACTTTTCAAACTACGCCGAAGTTCTGATCCCATTTCTTGTGTCGCGCCAAATATATGCAGGAGCTGGAAAAGTTCTTCAGAGTGCACGCGGCGCAATGTACAGCATCGCTCAACGAGCCGAGCACATATGGGAGGGAGTATCAAGCGCCACTACCCGCAGTCGTCCCATCATTAACACCAGAGACGAGCCACACGCTGACGCAGAGCGTTACAGACGGCTTCACGTCATCGTCGGCGATTCAAATATGAGCGAATACACATCATTTCTTAAGGTTGGCGCTACAGCTTTACTTCTTCGAATGATGGAAGATCCGGCTGTGATCCTTAGGGACTTAACGCTCGAAAACCCGATACGCGCGATTAGGGAAATCAGTCATGACATAACTTGTCGACGGAGAGTGCGGCTAGCAAACGGCCGCGAAGCAAGCGCCTTCGAAATTCAATCTGAATATTTGGAGCGGGCGCAACGGTTCGCAGAAACCAACGACCTGAATGAGGAAGAAAGACAAGCATTGTCAATGTGGGAACATTGCATGCAGGGCATCGAACAAGACCCACTAACGCTTGACCGCGAAGTCGATTGGGTAATTAAGTACCACTTACTTGAACGCTATAAGAGCAAACACGGCATAGAACTGGGCGATCCAAAGGCTGCCCTCCTGGACCTGCAATATCACGATGTAAACCAAAACCGCGGTGTCTTCTACTTGATGCAAAAAAATGGCCTTGTAGAGCGAATCCTGGACGATTCCGATGTGGAGCTCGCTGTTGATCAACCACCACAAACGACCCGAGCCCGTCTGCGTGGTGAATTCGTCCGGCAAGCGAAGGAACGAAAACGTGATTACACAGTTGACTGGGTGCATCTCAAACTCAACGACCAAGCTCAACGAACAGTGCTATGCAAAGACCCCTTTTTGGCTGAAGATGAGCGCGTAGACGCCTTAATTGAGTCCCTGTAGGCGATGCTGTGGCAAGTTTTTCCTCGCGGGTAGTCGCTCAGATCACCGATGAGCGAGACGGACTTCAAAAAGTCCGCTTTGACGACGGCTCAGATGGCTACGCGTTGGTGTCAGTGTGCGGGACTCTTGAAGCGGGTGATGAAGTGGTAGTCAACACCACTGCCGTGGATCTAGGTCTGGGTACTGGTGGATATCACGTTGTTCATTGGATTGCGAACAAACGCTCTCAACCGACTCTTCGGTCAGGTGAAATTCTGAAGGCGCGCTATCTCTCAGAACAAATTGAAGTGGACCCTTACATAGCGGTTGGTCAGGACCTAAGCGGCGCTCGAGTCCTCCTATGCCTATTACACAGCCAGCTCGGTGCAGTAGCTGTTGGCCTGAATTCTGAAAACCTGGGGTACGTGATGACCGATCAAGCTGCCCTACCGCTAGCGCTGAGTGACTTGCTCGCCGACCTTAAGAGAGCTGGTGTTGTGAGACTGACGGCAACAGCAGGTCAAGCATTTGGTGGGGACTTAGAAGTAATTAACGTCGCCTCCGGTGTCGCGGCGCTTCTTGACCATAACTGCAACCAAATAGTGGTTGCTGCTGGTCCCGGGCACGTTGGCACAGCGTCGGACCTCGGATTTTCATCCCTTGAATTGGCCGGCCACGCAGCGATTCTGTCGGCTTTAGGGGCCAGAGTTGGGATTTGTGTTCGAGCCTCTGAACTCGATTCCCGTGAACGTCACCAGGGAATAAGCCATCATATGGAGTCGATTTTAAGAGCGACGCCAACCGAGATTGAGGTCCCGATTCCACTCGGGACAAAGAGCGATTGGATTACTGCTCTGAACCATCGTCCCTGCCCGGTTAATCCGGTCGATGTAATCGACGCCTTACAGAAGTCCAATATTGCCGTAACGACAATGGGGCGATCATTGGAGCTAGATGCCCTCGCATGCTCATACATTGGTGCATCAGTCTCCTGGTTACTTGGCAGAGACAAGTGACCGAACGGAAGGGCAAAGGTCTCCCCGAGTTGCTGTCGACCTTAAGGTGGCGGTGGCTCCGAGAATGGTTCGTTGTCATCTTCGTAGCGCTTTTGGCAGCCTTTGCAATTCGTGCGACTCTCGTTCAGACCTATTTCATTCCATCTGAGTCGATGACGCCGACGCTGGAAGTCGGTGATCGGCTGATGGTTTACAAACTCGCGTTTACCCTTGGGGACGTAGATAGAGGCGATCTAGTTGTGTTCAACAGGCCCGCGAACATGGGTAACGCAGACATAAAAGACTTCGTAAAGAGAGTTATAGGCCTGGAGGGTGAGCGCATCAGGGCAGAAGGCGGCGCGGTTTACGTAAATGGACGACCGCTAGAGGAGCCGTACCTGACTACTGACATGTATACATCTGACTTCCCTGAGACTGAGATACCACCCGGTTATATGTTCGTTATGGGCGACAATCGGCCCAACAGTCGCGACAGCCGCTTCTTCGGGCCAATTCATGAAGGCTTGTTGGTTGGCGAAGTCTTTCTCCGAATCTGGCCCTTTGGGGATATCGGGCGGCCGTAAGTTATTGTGCGGCCTCGAAGCCTGCCTGTAGTCGATCCACATGGTCGCTGTGAATGCCGTCAATACCCATACGGATCAGGTCCCGGATTACGCGCACGTGTTGTGCGTCCCACGCGATGCAGTAACGATTGAAGCGATGAAATAACGTTGTCAAACCGCCTGTCCAGTCACCGTGATGAAGATTGACAGCGTCTATTTCTTGCGCCGCTAGCTCTGCTGCGTGCCGTTCAGGCCCTTGCCGCATGTCCTTTAGTCTTACCGAGTTGACTAATTTGCAATTGGTTAACTCTCGCCACGCCGCCAGAGTTGTGATTTCAGGGTGACACACCCACAAACGGGTCTCTGCTTTAAATGCACGGGCCACATCCAGAAGTGGCTCGAATGCTGCCTCATCCTTGATATCGATCGATAATTCAAACTCAGTTCCGCAAGTCTCATAAAGTTGCGTCAACGTTGGAATGTGGGCAGGCAACTCATCGAGCTCTAACCTTTTGAGGGGCAGCCTTCTGACTCCTCGCCTAACAATGCCGTCATGGTCCAAGACGGGAGTCCCATCTTGGCTTAGCCACGCGTCGGTCTCTAATCCCGTTGCTCCAAGTTTGAGTGCTAGTTCGAACGCAGGAATCGTGTTTTCTTCGGCGTGGGCACGCGCCCCTCTGTGGGCGAACTGAAGTGGTGGCTGACGTAGAGAGGGGAGTCGCTGCTGCACGACCCGATCATTCATCAAAGTTACTCTCCGCGCAAGGAAGGACCTAATCTACTGGCGTGGTAGTTCTAGGTGTGATCGCAGCACTGCTCGTGCTGCTACTCGGAGCGCTCCTATGGGCGACGCTTAGAGCAATCAGGTCAGAAGTTGCAACCTCCGTCGCAAGTCTGGAACGCGCAACGATGGCTATGGGGAAGGTGTCACTACAAAGCGAACGCGCGAGTGAACATATCGAGAGGGTCGCAAAGATCCGTCTGAGGCGGATGCTGGTTTCGCGGCTACTTCACCGGTTCAGCTCTTCGAGGACCTAACCTCAGTTGTGTGAATCTCACTCCCAACGAGGTCCTGATTATCAGTCTGGTCGCCCTTGTGGCTCTTGGACCCAAGCAGCTACCTCAGGTTGCGCGGCAACTAGCCAGGGGAGTGGCGCAACTCCGAAGGTTCAATACGCAAATTAAGAACGAGTTCGATACCGCAGTTGACGAAGCGGTGGCCGAATCCCACGACCGAAACCTAGAACAGCAAGCGTGTGCTGAAGATAAGTTGCTTCCCCCAAGTGATAACTCATGAAGATTCGGCGACGGGCCAAGAAATCGCCGCAAACGTTTTGGGATCACTTAGCGGAACTACGCACTCGACTTATCGTATGCGCTGTTGCCGTTGCAGTGGGTGCCGCCGTGGGACTCGTTCTATACAGCTGGCTTTTGGATAATTTTTTTCTGCCTCCTTATTGTCGAGTCTTGGAGTCCCAGGGGATAGACCGCCAGTGCAACTTGGTTATCACTGAGCCCCTTGACGGATTCCGAACCCGGATTCGGGTGTCACTTTACGTCGGGCTAGTGCTGGCAATGCCGGTTCTGCTGTGGAATCTCTGGCGATTCGTTACGCCGGCCTTGGAGAAAAGTGAGAGAAGGTATGCCCTTCCCTTCGTTGTAAGCGGTTTTCTGCTCTTCGGTTGCGGAGCAGGGTTGGCGTACCTGACCTTTGAGCGCGCTTTAGAGTTTCTGATTTCGTTTGGCGGTGAGTCTGTTGACCCGCTTTTTTCACCAGGTGCATATCTGGGCCTGATCACATACATGATGATCGCATTCGGGATCGGTTTCGAATTTCCGATCGTCCTGATCTTTCTCCAGCTCGCGAATGTTGTATCGCCTTCGAGATTGAGTGCGCTTCGAAGGTTCGCGATCGTCGGGATCGTTGCCGGAGCCGCAATCATCACACCCTCTGGTGACCCGGTGTCGCTCGCTGCATTATCAATTCCTATGTATTTGTTCTATGAACTATCGATCCTCATAGGTCGCGTGCTCCGACGGTCGCGCAATATTGATTCGTAACCTTTTAAACAATGAATGCTGAACCGCGACCCAATGGAATTGCCATGCTGAATGAACGAGGTCTGACCCCTGACGACTTCCAAATTCAGGCATTCGAATTGTTGGAAAACGGTTCTTCGGTTTTGGTAGCAGCACCAACCTCAGCTGGTAAAACCCTCGTGGCCGAGTACGGAATTCAACGGGCGTTAAATGATGGAAGAACTGTCATATATACGACACCAATAAAGGCTCTTTCTAACCAGAAGTTCAAAGATCTCGGACGCTGGCTTGGTAAGGAAAAGGTGGGCCTCCTTACCGGCGATAACGCGATTAGACCCGACGCCGAGGTGGTCGTCATGACCACTGAAGTACTAAGGAACATGATTTACGCGGGAAGTCCCCGCCTTGAGCGCCTCGGCCTAGTCGTTCTCGATGAGGTTCACTTTCTTCAAGATCCCTATAGGGGTCCAGTTTGGGAGGAAGTAATTATGCAACTCCCAGAAGAGACCCAGTTGGTGTGTTTGTCCGCGACGGTCAGCAACGCGACAGAGCTGGCGGCGTGGATCACAGAAGTACATAGCGACTGTGCTGCTGTAATTGAGACCACTCGCCCGGTGGAGCTCCAAAATCATTTCTTAGTTTTCGACAAACGGCACCGACATCTTCAGGAGTTTCGAACTCTGAGAGGGGGTGAGAGCAACTATGAAGTCGAGAGGTTTTTGGCCAAGATGCGTGGTCAAAAGCACCGAGGTCCTAAAAGCAGGGCAGGAGCGGTCGGTCGACCTCGAAGAATCGAAGTTATTTCCCATTTGGATGCAGCGGACCGTTTACCAGCAATATTTTTTGTATTTTCGCGACAAGGCTGTGACGACGCTGTCCAAAATGCCTTGGAAAATGGCGTTGATTTTCTTGACGGTCGAGAGAAGCAAAGAGTCGAAACGATAGTTGAAGAGCACGTCAAGGATTTATCCAGAGACGATCTCGCATTGCTGAATTTTGATTCGTGGCTTACGGGTCTCTGTGCAGGTCTCGCATCGCACCATGCCGGCATGGTTACCCCGTTTAAAGAAGCAGTCGAAGACTGTTTTGCGGCTGGGTTACTCAAGGTGGTCTTTGCTACGGAGACGCTTGCGATGGGAGTCAACCTGCCCGCAAAGTCCGTCGTCATAGAACAACTCAGCCGCTTTCGAGGCGAAGGCCACGTCACGCTTACTGCGGGTGAATACACGCAACTAACGGGTCGCGCTGGTCGAAGAGGAATTGATTCATCCGGTCACGCATACGCTCTTTGGAGCCCGTATGAAAGTTTCGGTGAATTGAGTCGATTAGCGCGTAGCACGGATTTTGTTCTTGAATCAGCGTTTCGACCCACCTACAACATGGCCGCAAATCTGATGAACCGGGTCCTTCGGAATGAAGCGATTAACTTGCTCGAACGTTCCTTTGCGCAGTACCGATCTAACAGCAACATATTGCGGCTAAACAAAAACCTAGATAAGGCAAGAGCTTCGCTGAAGACCGCTCAAGGCGAACTTAAGCGCCTTGGAGTGGAGCATGCTGGAGATGGACCTGGGACCGGAGTTCCAACCGCTACGAGTGGCCCACCCCTTGAGAAGCTTCGGCCTGGCGCGATTATTGAACGTCTCCATGGAAATGAGGCGCAGTTCTTATTGGTCTTGGGTACGACGAGCCGTCGGGGAGGGGAGCATCGGCTTCGGGTGGTCACGGCAAGAGGCAAAGTGATGATGCTCAGCCCGACGGACTTCGACACTGCACCACAATTGATAACGGACCTGGAACTACCGAAGCCATACGCCCCTAATCGACGCGAGTACCAACGGACATGTGCTCGACTTTTAAAGCAAGCCCTAAACGAACTGGGGATCGTTCTAGAGATCCGCCGGCCAGAAGGTGACTTGCGCGCTGAACGCGCAAAGGCGACTCGACGAGTAGAGCAAGCACAAATAGGAATCGATGCGGCAAAACATCAAATCGAGGTGGCTGAAGGGGGGCTGGCTCAATCGTTAAGAGCTATCGAGGAAATAATGGACCTATTCGGCTGCAGCCAAGATTGGGTCCTCACGCCGGTGGGCAAATATTTGCAAGGCATTTTCCACGAGATGGACCTTCTGACAGCCTTGAGTCTTTCTGAGGACCTATTCACCGAACTGTCACCGCCTGAACTGGCTGGGCTGGTCTCGACCCTTACCTACGAACACCGCAGCCGACTTGATCCTCCGCCTCCTTGGTACCCAAATACCTCACTTAAAAACAAAGTGGGAGTCCTACTTACGCGCAGCGGCCAGCTGCGAAAAGCAGAGCGAGAGCGTGGTCTGCCGGAAACGCGCGAACCCGACCCAACGATTGTTGGCCTTGTTCATGGATGGGCATCAGGCCACGCGCTTGCCGATGTCGTAGATGACACATCGTCAGTTGGCGATTTCGTGCGCCATATACGACAAGTGGTAGACCTACTAAGCCAGATAGCGGACGTCGCTCCGACGCCGGAAGTGCGGGAATGTGCCCGAGAGGCTTGCCGTCTACTTGATCGTGATCTCGTGGCTGCTGCTGCGCGGCTTCAGGAGACAGAGCGCGGAATGGTCTTTGGCGATGGTGATTAAGTCGGGCGGTGAGTGGGGTTGGGAATACAACAAGGGATGCCCCAGTCATTTGGCTAAGACGGATAAAGAGATCGGAGAATTTGTCGAAAACAGTTGGGCTACCGAATCGGAGGTCCCTCTAATTGGCATAGTCGGAGGTGATATCTGGCGGGCAGCGGGTTCTCCTAATGGCGGAGTCCAGAGGCTCAACACCGATAAAGCACGCAAGGCCGCTATCGACGTCGGGGAGCTTTGGCTCGATGGTCGACGTCATGCCGTTGCGGCGCACGTTCTGTTTCTCAAAAATTGGTGGAGCGGGCCTATCACAGCAATCATGAACTCCGAATGGCGCCGAACATGGCGTGTGGCACCGCGGGCACACCCCAACGATGGGTGGTTTGACCTAGTCGCCGGTGACTTGAGTATCCACCAAAGGTGGCTCGCGTGGCAGCGAATCAAAACAGGTGACCATCTCCCCAACTCAAATCTCGAGTCTCGCCGCATCAAGGAATTCACGCACAAATTCCCAAGAGGGACGCGAGCTGTGATTGACGGACTCTTCGTTGGGAAAGTTGAAGACGTAACGCTACGAGTCCTTCCCGACGCCGTCTCGATCATCTATTAGTAGCTACCTTAAGAGGGTGCGCGACTAGTAGGGCAGATGGTCCTACGATCAGGGCTAGTAGAAAAAATCATCGACTCAACTAGCCGGCCCTCACATTGACTCTGAACCATTACGCGACAGAACAGTTCTCATCAAGCGAGGAAGATATTCTTCGCCGCTACTTCACGAACCTTGATCAACCTGTCTTTGCTTTAGTGAATCTGCCCGAGGTCGTTAAGGGCGCCTTGTTCGCCCGTTACAGCCGGACTCACAAAAGTTTGCGGCGCCTCTTTCTTGATGAGTTCGTAGAGGATCTTGATGTTTCTGGTGATCACTCCATCGACGCCACCGTAGGCCTAGCGAAGGCAGAAGAGCTCTATCAACGCGTGTTTGTTGAATACGGCGACGATTCTGTGGCTCAACTTGGAGGGGTTCATCTTGCTTGTGAGCAGGCCTCCAACCTTCTGACGAAGGTGCTCGAGTGGGGTCGCCTTATGTCCTACTTGGAGCAGTCAACTCGATACCTTAGCTATGACACAAGAATCGACGGACGTTACCGATACCATCGTGACCCCGAAATTTTAGGTTCGCCGATAGGCACTAAATACGTCGGCGAGATGGATCGAATTTTCGAAAGCTACGGCGAGCTCGTTCCACTGATGCAGGATTATTACCGGTCTGAACACGCCCAAGGGTCTGACATAGGTGATCTGGCTTACAGGCAAACTATTCGCGCTAAAGCCTTTGACGCGGTCCGTGGATTGTTGCCAGCCGCAAGCCTTTCAAACGTCGGAATTTATGGAACTGGTCAGGCGTATGAGGGTCTGTTGCTGAGGATGAGGGCGCACCCCTTGCCCGAAGCTCGATCTTATGCAGACTTGATGTTGCTTGAACTGAGAAAGGTAATCCCTTCTTTTCTTAGGCGCGTTGACGTAGCCGAGAGAGGCGTGGCGTGGTCAAGGTACCTTGAGGCTAACCAGAGTGCGATGAGAGAGTTTGCAGAACTTCTCACAAAAGACATACCCACAAATCCGGCGCCAGAGGTTGACCTGATCGACTGGGACCCGGACGGTGAGCGAAAGATGCTCGCTGCGATGCTGTACCCCTACACCCAATTACCTGAGACGCAATTAGTGGATCTCGTCGACGACATGACATCAGATCAACGACTCGACCTCGTGCGCCGTTATGTGGGTGAAAGAGGTAACCGAAGGCACCGTCCGGGACGAGCCCTTGAGAGACTGGACTACCGTTTTGATATCCTCGGTGACTACGGCGGGTTTCGAGACCTGCAACGGCATCGCCTCCTGACCATTGAGTGGCAGTCCCTAACTCCTAACCATGGCTACGAAACACCCGAAGCAGTGATTCGCGCTGGATTGGGTGAGCGCTACTCCGGAGTCATGGAACGCTCAAGGTCTCTCTACGAGCTGCTCCTCCAGGACTTTCCGGATAGAGCTGGGTACGCGGTGGCGATGGCGTTCCGCGTTCGCTACATCATGCAGTTCAATGCTCGTGAGGCATTACACATGATTGAGCTTCGCAGCCAGCCCCAAGGTCACCCGAACTATCGCCGAATCGCACAAGAGATGTATCAGCAAATCGCCACCAAAGCTGGGCACGGCGCTGTGGCTGAGATGTTCACGCACATTGACCTCAGTGCTGGGGAAGATGGGCGTCTTCAGGCCGAAAAAGCGCTTGAAGTGAAACGATCAGCTCAATGATGGAGGGAACGCGCCTTGCGACGATCGCGGATCTACCGATCCTCGAAGGCTTCGCTGCATTAGCTGTCGCAGAGCAAGCTGAAAACCGGGGAGGATGGGTTTGGAGTCGGCGAGAAACACGGAACCCACCCTTTCGTGCAAGCCTGGAGTCCTCCTTTCATAATCCCGATGAAGAGATATGGGTCGGCCAGATTGATGAAGTTCCTGTTGGCTACGCAGCAGCCGGTGTGACTCTCCTACGAACCGGCGAACTCCTGGGGACGATTAGCGATATTTGGGTTGAGCCCGAAGCCCGTGAGGTCGGCGTAGGAGAGGCACTCGTAGAGACCGTGATTACCTGGTGCACTACACGAAAATGTGTGGGCATCGATTCAATGGCACTACCAGGTAACCGAGCAACTAAAAATTTCTTTGAAACTTTTGGCTTCAAAGCGCGACTCTTGACAGTTCACCGAACGCTGGAGCTCGATTGAGTGACACGCCGTTCGATGCCAGCATGTTGCGTCGGGGGTATTGCACTGTGGGGCGACAAGTTGCTCCTAATACGCCGCGCTAACCCACCAGGGCAAGGATATTGGTCGATACCGGGAGGGCACGTCGAACCCGGAGAGACATGGCAAGAAGCCGTAGAGCGAGAAGTGTTGGAAGAAACTGGCTTGAGGGCGACATGTGGCAGATTTGTCGGTTGGGTAGAGCGATCAGCTGGCGATAATCGGTACCTCATCGCAGACTTCATGGTCGAAGTGTTCGCACCTGAAACAGCTGCCGCCGCTGACGACGCCGCAGACCTTACATTCGCCGATGTGGAGGATATGAAGCTCTTAGAGTTGGCACCTGGACTCTTATCTTTTCTAAACGAGCACGGCGTACTAGCTAGTTAGCGGCCCTTCCAAACAGGATCGCGCTTCTCAACAAACGCACGCGGACCCTCCTTAAAATCCTCCGTTTTGACGACTGTTCGAAAATGGTCCCTTGTTATCTGCCAGCCGTCCTCGTCGGAAACTCCATGGCTCTCAAGTACGACCTTTCTACTTTCGCGCACGGCGATAGGAGCGTTAACGGAAATGCGACCTGCCAACTCGTCAGCTGCAGCAATTACTTCGCCCGGCTCACAAAGTTGGTTAACTAGACCGAGCTCAAATGCTCGACTCGCTGGAATCGGGTCCCCGGTAAGTGCCATTTCCATCGCCACATTGCGTGCTAGCGCCACAGGAAGGCGAAAGAGACCACCTGCGCCGGCAATAAGACTCCGCTTAACCTCGGGTATACCAAAGGATGCCGCCGGCGACGCGACGACCAGGTCACACGCTAGGACGATTTCTAACCCCCCTGCTAATGCGGGACCGTCGACGGCTGCGATAAGGGGTTTGGTGCGCGGGTACCGAACTAGACCAGCAAAGCCACCTCGTTCGGTCTCGATGCTTTTGCCGCTACTGACTGCCTTAAGATCTGCACCAGCGCTAAACACAGGGCCATTAGCGGCCAAGACGCCAACCCAAGCTGTGTCGTCGGCCTCGAAGGCATCAAGGTGGCTCTCCATCTCTGAAGAGACGTCATGATTGACGGCGTTACGCGCTTCAGGGCGGTCCAAAGTGAAGACCCGCACGTTGCCTCTCTGTTCGTAATTAACCGCCATTGGTCAATCCACCTCTTTGGTGACGTTTTCGCTGGGAGGTTCTTCGGGTGGCGCATCTGCTCCCTGGTCAGCCTCGGCTTCCGGAGTCTCTGCGTCATGGACCTCTGCTACATCTGCGTCAGATGACGACAATGCTTCTTCAGTGGACGTCGACACTTGTTCCTCGGTGGAACTATTCGTTCGTTCGTCCGCTCCGCTGTCATCTGAAGAGGTGGCAGCTTCGTCTTTTGTGCCGTCCTCTGCCGTCTTGGCCCCCTTTTGTGGTTTGGGGCGACGCTTCCCGCGTGCCTTTTCGACTGGCTCAATACCGAACTGTTTGGCGATGTCGGGAATGCGGTCCGAAACCTTGGTGATTAGATCTAATAACTCCTTGCCCGGATCAGGCGGAATGTGGGCAATAGCGACATACGGCCGGATCGGAGAGAATGCGACCGCTTCGAGGACAATTCCGATTCGTTGTTGACTGACATCACCGCCAAGAGCTTGGTTAGCCTGGCTAGCCAAGCTTTCCGCTATGTCAGGAGGCAGGGGACTTCCGGCCTTAGGGGGGCGAGAACTTAACCGAAGAGCACGGACGACCCGTTCCTCCTTTAAGGCTTCCCTAATCTCGTCCTGCCATTTGACCTGGTCGGACTCAACGCGCTGACTGAGGCCCGAACGAATCTCATCAGCTAAGGCCCGACTTTCGTCGTCGCGGGCGAAATCCTCAGCAGCCACTATGACAGCTCTCAGGTCTCGAATATCGACATCCGCAATTGACTTGAGAGCGGCATCAGCTCGATCCCGCCACTCTGCGACTTTGATCTGTGGAACCAGAGACTCCGCCAAAGCGAGTAAGGCGTCTGCTCGAACCGCCTCTGTGCCCTCTTCTTCGGCGCGCCGGTTCTGCTCCTCTATCTCCTTTCGGACAGCGGCAATGCCGCCTCGCGAAACCTGCTCGGCAATAACACGCTGCTCCTCGGGAAGTCCATCAATTAGGGCTTTGCGGTGCGTACGCCCAGGCTTGAGCTTCTTCGGCTTGGGCTTGGAGGGAGCATCCGCCTTCGGTTTCCGAGGCTTGGCGTCCCTAGACCCTTTTCGACCTTTGTCGTCGCGCTCTCGACCGGCGCCTTTAGGTTTCCTCTCTTTGCCATCATTTCGCCGCCGGCCATCTCTTTTCTTTCCTGAACGACCCTTCTTAGCAAGCTGCGTGGTGACACCCTGAAATTCGGTGGAAGACCCAAGCAGCTCGATCCGTTCGTCATCCGGGCGTCCGCTCCTGCCCTTTGGTGGCAGTACCGCGGTGATGAAGATGCCGTCAATTTCGAAATCAGCATCTGCCCTACATACATCACCTACAGATGCACCGCTATAAAGCAGTGACCCATCAAGTGTTCCCTTAGGTTGTTTGGCGCCGGCGGCTCGCCAGGTCCAGATTCCGTCGTCGTTCTGACTTGTCAGTTCGACATCGATACGTCGGCTCATAATGCTCCGGGCTCTCCGGCTAGTCGGTTGGGAGGCGTCGGGGGAGAAACGGCCCCCTCGCTGGTCCCTAGGTACAGCACTAAACGTTACCGAAATGAATCGCCAGTGACGCGCTTCTGATCTGATGCATTTTGTCGCCGAATAACCTCACTAATGCTGTGCAGCGTCCTACCCTCGGCTCCACGGATAAAAACTCAGGAAGTTATGCCTAAAGCGAAAGCCCCCGACCAATTTGCTCGTGAGATCATCGAAATTCCCGTCGATGACGAGATGCGAGACTCATTCATGCCGTATGCGCTCTCGGTGACTACGAGCCGCGCTATTCCAGATGTGCGTGATGGCTTAAAACCGGTTCAACGACGAATTTTATATGTCATGGCAGACCTGGGCCTTCGTCCGGCCACGCCCTTTCGAAAGTCGGCCGGCGTAGTTGGTGAAGTCATGGGCAAGTACCACCCACACGGGGACGGAGCGATTTACGAGGCTATGGTTCGCCTAGGCCAAAGTTTTTCTATGTCGGTACCGTTTGTCGATCCCAAAGGCAACTTTGGCAGCCTCGACGACCCGCCCGCTGCATACCGATACACCGAAGCTCGTCTTACTGAAGCCGCTATGGCAATGGTCGAAGATTTAGATGAAGACACTGTTGATTTCAGCCCAAATTTTGACGGTGAGCGCGAAGAGCCTGCCTGCCTCCCTGCCGCATTACCAAATCTTTTAATTAATGGAGCGGCAGGCATCGCTGTGGGTATGGCAACCAACATGCCTCCGCACAACTTGGCTGAAGTTGCTGGGGTGATCGAGCACGTGTTAACGAAACGGCGGCCGAAGCCAACCGTGGACGAACTCATGGAGCATCTGGAAGGGCCCGATTTCCCGACTGGCGGCATAATTGTGGACGATGGAGCCCTAAGGGAGGCTTACCAGACTGGAAGGGGCACAATCCGTATCCGGGCGCGTGCAGAGATTGAGAACATTACGGCTCGACGACAAGGCATCGTGGTCACCGAATTGCCGTATGCAGTCGGGCCGGAACGAGTTCAGGGAAAAATTCGAGAACTCATAGCCGCCGGGAAATTGGACGGCATAGCCGCAGTGGTCGACCTTTCAGACCGCAATCACGGCCTCCGTCTGGTGATTGAGTGTAAAGCTGGAGTCGGCCCGCACTCTCTCCTCGAGAAGCTCTACCGGTTGACTCCATTGGAAGAAAGTTTTGGCATCAATAACGTCGCCTTGGTAGATGGCGTGCCGACGACGCTGGGCTTGTACGAGCTGTCTAAACACTTCATTGATCACCGACTCGACGTCATTATTCGACGCGCCAACTATCGGCTTTCTAAAGCGCAGGACCGCGAGCACATTCTGCTCGGTCTGCTCCTAGCGCTAGACAACATCGATGAAGTAATTTCGATCATTCGAGGGTCTAAGGACGCGGCCAAAGCCAAGGCAAAGTTAACCAAAGAGCTAAAGCTCACTGATGTTCAAGCCACGCATATCCTCGATATGCAACTCCGACGCCTGACTGCGCTAGAGGTCGACAAGTTGCGTTCCGAGCTCTCTGAGATTCAGGATGACATTGCTGAGTTAAAGAAGCTGCTCAGTTCGGAGACTAAGCAACGGAACTTAGTTCGAGATGAAATCCGCGATCTGGTTGCTCGATTTGGGACGTCGCGACGAAGCACCGTCGTCAACGTTTCAGATTTAGTTGTGATCGAGGATGATGTCGTAGAAATAGAGGAAGAACTGTTTGAGGAATTGGGAGATCAGTCCACTCTCATAACGCTGTCGACGTCGGGCCTACTCGGCCGGCGGTCACCAGAGGACGAGTTCAAGGTAAAGCCAGGGCGCCATGATGTAGTTGCTCGAAGCCTCGAAACGAGCGCATATAACCCGGTCTTGGCAATTACTGACCAAGGTAGAGTCCTAGCTGTTAAAGCCCGCGAAGTCCCCGAGATGGTAAGGGGAAGCCGGGGGGCTTCTGTTACCGAAATGTTCTCACTTGCGCGGGGGGAAAAGGTTGTCGGGCTTTTCGCAGACAGTGATGATCCTGTCGTTCTCGTTACTCGAAATGGGACTGCCAAACGACTTGACGCTGACAGTCTGAAGTCGCTCCGTAGTGGTAGTTCCGCCATCAACCTCAAAGCAGACGACCGTCTGGCCTCCGCCTTCAGGTGCAGCGAAGATACCGAAGTTGTGATCGTTGCTTCGGATGGGCAAGCGTTGCGCACCGCATCGAAGGGAATCTCTCTTCAGGGCCCTGGCGCTGGAGGAGTGGCAGGAATGAAGCTCAAACCTGGATCAAGAATTCTTGCCGCGGGCCCTGTTGACTTCGGGACACTCATTGTGTTGGTTAGCGATGAGGGTGCAGTGAAAGTTACAGATGCTGCGGAAGTTCCAGCAAAAGGCCGGGCGACAGGTGGCGTTCGCACCGTTAGGTGGCGAGATTTTGAGACGACAGCCACGTTTGCTTGGGTCGGCCGAGGGCAACAACTAGCGGCCGTCGCAAGAGCGGCCGGTGACGACAAAAAGCTTGAACCGGTACCCGAGCCTCTCTCGTTGGATCCCACGAAGAGAGATAGCCAGACGGTTGCGTTGGACTATCGAGTTGCCTTGGTGGGGGAGTATCGGTTCTGATGGCTGCTGCGACAAAAAGACCAAATGGAAAAGGAACGAGCGGGGGATACGACGCTAGTGACATTGAAGTTCTTGAAGGTCTCGAAGCTGTCCGAAAGCGCCCGGGAATGTATATCGGGGGAACGGGGTCCGGCGGGCTTACGCACTTACTGTGGGAAATTATCGACAACGGCGTTGACGAGGCAGCAGCCGGACACGCCAAACTTGTCGAGGTTATCTTTCATTCAGATAACTCTTATGAGGTGACCGATGATGGCCGCGGCATACCGATAGACAAGAAAGATGGTGACATAACAGCGCTTGAGGTCGTATTCACCGAACTCCATGCCGGAGGAAAGTTTGGCACCGGCGCTTATGGAGCGTCTGGAGGCCTACATGGGGTCGGTGCTTCAGTGGTCAACGCGTTGTGCACCAAGATGACCGTGGAAGTGGACCGAAAGAGCGCCACTCATCGCCTTGATTTCAAGGATCAAGCCGCAGGACACTTTGCACAAAATGGTCGCTTTACCGCATCACATGCTCTCAAGAAAGTGGGGAAGGTGTCGCCTTCCCGTACTGGGACCCGGGTCCGCTTTTGGCCTGACCGAGACATCTTCGACTCGGAAGCCATGATCGATTACGAAGAGGTCCGGGAGCGACTTAGTCAGGTGTGTTTTCTTGTTCCGGGTTTAAAAATCAAACTTTCAGACAAACGCAAGGGCGGGAAGAAAACTGCAGAGGAGTTCATTTCAAAGGGGGGCTTAGCGGACTACGTTGATTTCCTATCAGGCGATGACGCAGCGGTGACAGGACTTGTTCGCCTCAATGGGAAAGGCGAATTTTCCGAAAAGGTTCCAGTTGATGGCAAGTTGACTGAAGTTATGCGTGAGTGTCATGTCGACATAGCACTCCGTTGGGTTCAGAACTACAGCACCAAAATCGTCAGCTTCGTCAATACCATCCCCACGCCCGATGGAGGTACGCACGTCGCAGGCTTTGAACGGTCACTCACAGCTGCTGTCAATCAGGCAATAACAGCCGCCGACCCAAGAAAGCTGCGAAAACTCAGAGACGATGGCAAAGCTCAAAAAGAAGATGTGCAAGAGGGTCTTGTCGCAGTGGTGAGAGCGGTATTTCCTGAACCACAGTTTCGCGGCCAGACGAAACGCGAATTAGGGACACCCGAAATACAAAAGATCGTCGGCGGAGTCGCCCGTGATGGCCTAAAAGAATGGTTCGACGGCTCTGCTAAAGGATCCAAAAAGATTCACGTAAAAGCGATCCTGGACAAAGTGGCAGATGCGGTTGTAAACCGCGTCAGCACTAAGCAAGCCTTGGATACGCGGCGAAAAGCCGCACAACTGGGAAACAACGGACTGCCGGACAAGCTCTCGGATTGTCGGCTCCACCCTGAGGGCGAATTGCTTATCGTCGAGGGGGATTCTGCTGCAGGGCCAGCTAAACGAGCGCGCGACAGTGCCTGGCAAGCGGTCTTACCGTTACGCGGCAAGGTAGTGAATGCCGGCAAGGGAACCAAAAAAGCGGTACTCGACAATGCCGAGGCAACTGCACTCTTCACCGCGGTTGGGGCCGGATCAGGGCCAGATTTCGATCTTGCAACTCGCCGTTACGACCGCTTGGTCCTGTTGGCTGATGCCGACGTGGACGGCAGCCACATCCGCTGTTTGGTTCTCACATTGATCTATCACTACATGTTGCCCATGTTGGAAAACGGCCATATCTATGCAGCGCAACCGCCGACGCACGCCCTGGTCATTGGCCAAGATAAGGAATTCGTATATTCCGAAGAAGAATTACTAAGACGCAGCGCCGAATTAGACGAAAAAGGACGGCGATACCGAATAACTAGGTTCAAAGGCCTTGGCGAAATGGATGACGATGAGCTTCTTGAAACAACGCTTAATCCGGAAACACGAGTTCTGCGTCGCATCACAGTAGACGACGCTAAGAAAGCACAGAACGCCTTCGAAGTAATGATGGGCGCACCCGTCGAACCCCGCAAAGATTTCATTATTAGGTTCAGCAAGGATTATGGGCACGCACTAGACGTTTAGAGGCCAAATTGTACGAACGCCCATAAGCCACATTATGTAAACTCTGTTAGCAAACGGCTAAGATAAGCCAATTGCGCAGCAGGCTCCTCCTATCGGTCTCTTCCGCCTGTGCGTTTGGGAGCCCCGCCCGAATACCCCGTGTTACGGACACTAGAGCGGCTCCTTGACTCCCCGGAGCGGCCTTTCCCTTGCTTGGCCTCTATTGCTTGCCGCACGTTGTCTGGAAGGCCATCGAGCTTGGGTTTAGAAGGGCGTTTATCCTTTTTTGGTTTTTTGGGACGGGCCACGCCGTCGATCTTACGTTGCTGAAGGGTCTGCCTGGAACCTTTGCGGATGGGACGACACTTCACAATCGTCGGATCGGCTGCCTACCTCATGTTTACGACATGTCCATCTTGTACGTGAACTCCTTCTTTCCTGAGGAGTTGGGCCTGTGTGACCTCATTGCCGGGAGTCAGTCGCCCGTTCGCTGTGACAATTCGCCACCACGGATAGCCGTGGTTTCGCTTTAAGAATTGGCCGACCGCCCGCGCTCCCCCGGGGAATCCAGCTTCTTCAGCGACTTCGCCGTAGCTCAGCACTTCACCCTCGTCGAGGCCGGCGAGAACCGTTGCGACGGCTTCGGAAAATGTCTCGCGTCTGTCGGGGTTTTGAGATAGCACGCGCCAATGCTTTCAGATGATTACGCTGTTTGGTGACCAGCACTGAAGATTTGTGTTGCTACGTGCAATCAAATGGGGGCGAAATGGCTGACTA